>Ga0070681_10003902_pt1 | contig 14052 bp, 7 predicted proteins | sample KBSC83BmetaG_FD_65650 | JGI IMG/M metagenome (GOLD analysis project Ga0070681, IMG submission 65650) | Corn rhizosphere microbial communities from Kellogg Biological Station, Michigan, USA - KBS C8-3B metaG | ecosystem: Host-associated > Plants > Roots > Rhizosphere | place: USA: Michigan... | reverse complement strand
GTCGATCGCGTCGATACGGTGACCGGCGGCGCCTCGGCGGCGTACGGCTCCGGCGCCATCGCGGGTGTCGTGAACGTCTTCCTGAACAACAAGCTCGAAGGCGGCAAGCTGTCGGCCGACTGGTTCCAGACCAGCCACAGCGACGCGCGCGACCGGCACGTCGGCGCGGCCTTCGGCCATGGCATGTTCGACGACAAGGTCCACTTCGTGCTCGGCGGGGAGTACGAGAACCAGGACTCGGTCGCCTGCTTCAAGCGCAGCTGGTGTCAACAGAACGCGGGCCTCTACAACGGCGCGGCACAGATCACCAGCCCGCCCTTCCCGGCTCCTGGCGTCACGGTGAACGTGCCGGGCACGGGTCTCGCCACCAACCAGCAGAGCTTCAACGGCGTGTTCGGATTTGCCGCGGGTCCGGGGCCCAATCCGTTCGCCGGTCGCAGCTCGGTCATCCAAGCCTCTCCAGACGGCACCTCGACGGTGCCCTTCGCGCTGGGCTTGCAGCCGCAGTCCACGAACTTCTTCTCGACCACGTTCCCGACGACGGTGCCGGGCGGCGACGGCACGAAGTTGTACCAGTACTCGAACCTGATGGCGCCCGTGAATCGCGGCGTCATCACCGGTTCGGTGACCTGGGCCGTTACCGACAGCATCAACTTCAGTGCCGATGTGAACTGGGGCAAGGTCACCACGACCGACTACAACGGCCTCACGAGCGAAGGCCTGGGCATGGTGACGGGCGCGGGTACGGCGAACGGCAATCCGTTCATCTATAACAACCCGAACCTGGTCGCCGCTCTGCACAATCAGTTTTGCATAGCGGGATTGGCGCCCTGCGCGGCGGCTCCCGGAGACTATGCAACGAGCATGACGCTGCCGGCGAGTGTCCAGATCGGCAAGAACTGGACGAGCCAGGTTCCGTACTACACGACTACCACCACGGTGGTGAAGCGTTTCACAGCAGGATTCGACGGCAAGTTCGGCCAGTCGTCCTGGAGCTGGGATGCGTACGTCGAGTACGGCAAGACCGAGCGCGAGCAGTATCTGCGTGACAACATCCGCGCCTACTCGACGAATGCGGCGCTGGACGTGGTCAACGGGCCCAACGGTCCTGAGTGTCGCGCTACGTTGGCAGCGGCGAACGGTGGCACTGTCCCGACGTACGGAGCGCTGGCGACGGCGAATCCGGCCTACGTCACCGCGTTGCTGCAGGGATGTACGCCGATCAATCCGCTGGGCACGCAGCCGATTCCGCAGAACGCCGTCAACTACGTCTTCGGACCTCTGGATGAGCGACTGCGTTACACGCAGACGGTCGGTGCGTTGAACGCCTCCGGAGACATTTTCCGGGGCATCGGCGCCGGACCGTTCTCTCTCGCCGCGGGCTTCGAGTGGCGCCAGGAGGTCGGTCACAACGACGAGGTGAGCTGCTCGTATACGGACATCCACTGTCAGGCCGCCATCACCGACTTCAACATTCAGTATGGCCAGCCGTTCGGCGGTGTCGTGACCGTGGAGGAGGGCTACCTCGAAGCCAACATGCCGCTGGCGAAGAACCTCCCGTTCGCGAACGTGTTGGAGTTCGACATTGCGGGCCGCGAGTCGCACTACGACAACAAGGCTCTGTACGGCATCAACGTGAGCAACGGCGTGCAGCCGGAGTTCAAGCACAACCTCACCACCTGGAAGGCTTCGTTGATCTGGGAGCCGATCGAGGGAGTGCGCTTCCGCGGCAGCCAGTCTCGTGACGCCCGTGCCGCCAACTTCCGCGAGCTGTACTACGGTCAGATCATCACTGCAGGCAGCGCCTTCGGTTCCTGCTCCGCTCCGGGATCGGGCATCAACGATCCCTGCACCTGGAATCTGACGGGTAACACCAATCTGAATCCGGAGAAGGCGGACACGACGACACTGGGCATCGTGCTGACGCCGAAGGATTTCCTGTCCGGGTTCTCGTTCTCGGCCGACTGGTTCCACATCAAGATCAAGGATGCGATCCAGCAGGCCAACATTACCCTGACGGAAGACCTCTGCCGTGCGGGCGACAACGCGCTCTGCGCGAGCAACATGCAGTTCTACCCGTATAGCTACGCCTTCGGACCGCCGGCATTCCCGGGTGGACCGCCCTCGCAAGTGACTTGCGCAGGCGCGGGCGTGCCCGCCTCGTTCAACCCGCAGTCCTGCGCAGGTCTGACGACCTACTCAGGCTCGGCCGCGTGGCAGCATGGCCTCTACAACGCCTCGCAGGTGACCTCACCCTCGTTCAACGGCGCGTTCTACGAGGTAAAGGGCATCGACTTCTCGCTCAACTACGTGACGAGCATCGGCTCGCTGGGTAGCTTGAACACGCGCTTGCTGACGACGTGGATGGATGAGCAGGTCTTCCAGAACTGCAACATCTTCTTCGGCGCGGGCACGGGGATCACGACGCAGCCGTGCGCGACCAGAAACATCCTGGGCCAGACGGGAAGCGGCAACAACTTCCTGAACGACTACACGCCGGATGCGAAGTGGCGCGGCAGCCTGCTGATCACCTGGTCCAACGGGCCGCTCAGCATCACCCCGAGCATGAACTTCGTCGGTCGCGGCATTCGCGACTTCCTGGGTGTCACTCCGGCGGATCCCGGGTATGCGGCGGCTCTCGCCAACAACGGGCTCCATCCGCTGGCCGACAACCACATGCCCAGCTACTTCCTCTTCAACTTGAACGCGACCTACTCGTTCGAGAATGTCGAGGCGTTGAAGGGCCTGCAGGTGTTCACGCAGGTCAACAACGTGTTCAACAAGACTCCGCCGTTCGCGGTCGGTGGCGGCGCCTTCGGGGCGAGCAATGCCTACGGCGGCACCAACCCGATCTTCTTCGATGCACTGGGTCTTGCGTGGCGCGCCGGCTTCCGGCTCACGTTCTGATCTGATGAGGAGCTGAGAAAGTAAGGGCCGCGTGACGCAGACGTCACGCGGCCCGTTTGTTTAGGGAGGGAGGGGGCCGCGGATCTCCCGGGCTTGTCTCGGGAGATCCGTGGGCATTTCGCGCCGGCTCAAGCGTCCGGGGCGAAGTGGCCCCACAGGCTACGGAAGGCGAGGGTGGTGAACTGCTTTGGGTCACCCCACTGGGCGTCGAACTCCTTGGTCGGCGCCGCCGCGAGCGCTTCATCCGGGCCCATTCCCCTGCGCAGCAGCTTCCCGAGACGATCGAAAATCGTCGCATACATCTGGTGCTGGGCCTTCAGGTCGGCGCGAGTCATGAGAGGGCCGTTGGCGGGCACGATCCGGGTCTTGTCGTTCACGAGCCCATCGAGTGAGCGCAGCCCGTCCACCAGGCCGCCGATCCAGCCGCCGGTCTGATAGTCGATCACCGGCCAGCCCTCATTCGACAGCGCGCCGCCCGCAACCAACACGTTGGAATCGTGGAAGAACACATAGAGGTCGCCGTCCGTGTGCGCCTGCAACAGATAGCCGTACTCGACCTTCTCCCCGGCGAATTCCAGCGCGGCATTGGCGAGGTTGATGCTCGAGACGAGCGTGTCCGTCGGGCGCGCCTTGGCGGGCAGCGGGCCATAGGGGCGATCGTGTCCCGGCTCTGTCTGCGCGTACTGGAGCCAGCGGCGGGTGTTCTCGTGGGCAACGATCTTCGTGCCGCCCTTGCCGAGCCGCTCGTTGGAGCCCGTCTGCTCGGGGTGCCAATGGGAGTTGATGAGCGTCTGCACGTGCTTGGAGTGGGTCTCCCGGTAGACCGCCTCCAGCAAAGCTTCAGAGCGTTCCGGAAGTCCGCCGTCGATCAGCAAGATGTTGTCAGCGGCATGGGCCGCGACCACGTTGGCGCCTGCGCCGGCAAATACCACCAGATGGTCGTTGATTCGCGTGGGCACGATCGCTGCAGCGTCTTTGGAGCGGGCGCGAGCGGGTCGCGTCAACGCCGGCGAGAGGCCGATTCCAGCAGCCGCTGCGAGGACAGATTGCATGAATCTACGGCGATTGGGATGCACGTGCATGGATGCCGGCCCAGGTGTCGGTATTAAATACGGATTTTCAGACACTCTGCCGTGCTCGCCGGGCTCAAGCAACCGCCCTTGCGACTTCTTGGCTGAGCTGGCACGGCTCTTGACGGTTCTTATAGGGAATTGTGACGGACAGAGGCTAGACTCAGTCTCGCAGATGGTTGATTCCACAGGCCGTTTTGAGGAAGTCGGATGACCAGAACGCTCACAGCGCGATCCGGGGTGGCCGCACTGGCCGCCCTGTTGGCATGGAATGTTGGGTTAGCGGCGACCGATCCCGCTCCCGGTGCCAAGTCCGCTGCGCCTCCTGCCGACCGCGCGGCCGCCCCTCAGGCGGCTGCGTCGACCCAGGCCCCCGGCTCGGAAGGGTCGTCGAACACCGATCCGCATTGGAGCATGGTCACCGGCTACTGCCAGAAGTGCCACAACGCCGAGGATTGGGCGGGCGGTATCGCCTTCGACACGATGACCCCGGCCGATATCGGCGAGAACGCCGAGACTTGGGAAAAGGCCGTCCGCAAACTGCAGGGCCGCCTCATGCCGCCGCCGGGCAACAAGCAGCCCCCTGCCGACACCATCCACTCCTTCATACACTGGATGGAGGGCAACCTGGACACCGCGGCGGTCAAGGCTCCGCCGGAGCCGGGTCGCGTCGCGCTCCACCGTCTCAACCGCAAGGAATACGCTAACGCCATCTGGGATCTGCTCGCCGTGCGCGTCGATCCCAACACCGTGCTTCCCCAGGACGACGTCATCGACGGCTTCGACAACGTCGCCAATGTTCTGCAAGTGTCTCCTTCGTTCCTGGATCAGTACCTGGCGGCGGCGCACTCGATCGCCGTCGATGCCGTAGGTTCGGTGCCGAGCCGGCCGAGCGGCACGCAGTACACCGTCAAGAACGCGGGCAACCAGGAGGACTACGAGGAAGGGCTGCCGCTCGGCACGCGCGGCGGCATGCAGGTGACCCACTTCTTCCCGGCGGACGGGGAATACGAGCTCAACATCAGCAACATGGCGGTCGCTCTGTGGGTGACCGGCATGAATTTCGACAATCACGTCATCGCCACCCTCGACGGCAAGAAATTCTGGGAGACCCATGTCGGTGGCGAGGAGGACATGAAGTCCATCGACCAGAAGCAGGATCCCGCGGTCGACGCCATCAACAAACGCTTGAAGGGCATCCGTTTCAAAGCGAAAGCCGGCCCGCACAAGCTGGCCGTGACTTTCGTGCACCGCACCTTCGCGGAGTCGGACGACAAGCTCTACTCACAGTCGGGCGGCGGCCAGGATCGCGTTCTGCGCGTCGGCAACTTCGAGATCAAGGGGCCGTTCGATGCCACGGGCATCAGCGACACGCCGAGCCGCGACAAGATCTTTGTCTGCACACCGAAGTCGGCCGCCGAAGAGGTTCCGTGTGCCGGGCGGATCCTCCAGCGTCTGGCGCGCGATGCCTATCGCCGCCCGGTCACCGAAAAGGACATGAAGCAGTTGATGGCCTTCTATCACAAAGGCCGCGATGCAGACGGGGGAAGCTTCGACCAGGGTATTCGCGATGCGCTCACGGCGATGCTCGCCAGCCCGTATTTTCTGTATCGCGCCGAGCCGGTTCCCCAGACCGTCTCCGCGGGCGGCGTGTACCGCATCAACGACTTTGAGCTGGCCTCGCGCCTGTCGTTCTTCCTCTGGAGCAGCTCTCCGGACGATGAGCTGTTGAGTCTGGCCAGTTCCGGCAAGCTGCACGAGCCGCAGGTGCTCGAGCAGCAGGTCCAGCGATTGCTCGCCGACAAGCGCTCCGAAACCCTCGCGTCGAACTTCGGCTATCAGTGGCTCGGGATGAGCAAGCTGTCGGAGATCAACCCCGACGCCAACATTTTCCCGTACGCAGGCGACCCGCGTCCCGAGTATCTGACCGAGCTGAACATGTTCGTCGACAGCGTGTTCCGCGAGAATCAGAGCGTCCTGAACCTGCTGACGGCGAACTACACGTATCTCAATCAGCGTCTCGCACTGCTGTACGGCATCAAGGACGTCAAGGGCGACCGCTTCCGCCGCGTGACGCTGACCGATCCGAATCGCTTCGGCCTGTTGGGCAAGGGCGCGGTGCTGATGGTCTCCTCGTACCCGAACCGCACGGCGCCGGTGCTGCGGGGCAAGTGGATTCTGGAGAGCATCACCGGCACGCCGCCGGCGGCGCCGCCTCCCAACGTGCCGCAGATCAAGGACGCGGTTGCCGGCGAGAAGCCCAAGACGATGCGCGAGCTGATGGCGGCCCACCGCAAGCAGTCGAGCTGTTTCGCCTGCCACGGCGTCATGGACCCTCTCGGACTCGCGTTGGAGAATTTCGACGCGGTCGGCGTGTGGCGTACGAAGGATCGGCTCGCGGGCGATGAGATCGACGCGAGCGGTGAGCTTCCGGACGGTAGGAAGATCGACGGTCCGGACGATTTGCGTAAAGCGCTGGTTTCGAACCCCGACCAGTTCGTACAGACATTGACCGAAAAGTTGATGACCTACGCGCTGGGCCGGACGGTGGAGTATCGAGACATGCCGACGGTCCGCAAGATCGTGCATGACAGCTCGAAGGACGGCTATCGGTTCTCGTCCATCGTGATGGGAATCATCGACAGCGATCAGTTCCAGATGAGAAGCGTGTCGCAGGACGCGCGTGCCAGGACTCAGACGGCACAGCGTTAGTAGCGAGCAAAAACCACGTTTTTTGCTCGCGGGCAGAAAGCGCCGGAGGCGACTTTCTGCAGTAAGAGATATGAGGAAGTGACGATGTTCATTACCAAGAAGCATCTATCCCGTCGAACGGTTCTCAAGGGCGTAGGCGTGACCGTCGCTCTGCCGCTCCTGGACGCCATGATCCCGGCGGCCACGGCCCTGGCACAGACCGCCGCAGCGCCCAAGCCGCGCATGGGCTTTATCTACTTTCCGCACGGCGCGGTCATGCAGAACTGGTCCCCGGCCAAGGCGGGCACCGACTATGAGATCACCCCGATCCTCAAGCCGCTCGAGCCGTTCCGCGATCAGTTGACCATCGTCAGCGGCCTGCGCAACAAGACGGGCGAGAGCCCCAGCCCCCACGCGATCATCGCGGGTACGTGGCTGAGCTGCCACGCACCTGCCGTCAGTCAAGCGCCGCACGGCGGCATCTCGTGCGACCAGGTCGCTGCGGCGCAGATCGGTCAGGACACGGCGCTTCCCTCTCTCGAGCTCGCCGGCGAGGGCGGCGGCGGAGCCTGCGATCCGAGTTTCGGGTGCAGCTATTCGGGAACCGTTGCCTTCCGCACCCCGACGCAGCCCCTGCCGATGGAGCACAACCCTCGCAAGATTTTCTATCGTCTCTTCGGGCAGGGCGATACTGCGCAGGAGCGCCATGCGATCATCGATGAGAGCTCGAGCATTCTCGACCTCGTGAAGGACAACGCCGCGGACTTGCAGCGCGGTCTGGGCGCATCGGACAAGTCCATGGTGAACGACTACCTGGACTCCGTGCGGGAGATGGAACGCCGCATCGAGAAGCAGAAAGAGAAGGAGAGCTCAGGCATCAAACTGCCGGACGCCCCGATGGGCATCCTGGAAGACTTCACGAAGCAGTTGGACACGATGTTCGAGCTGATCGCGCTCGCCTGGCAGTCCAACGCGACCCGTGTGACGACGTTCATGATCGCGAAGGAGGTGAGCATGCGCACCTACCCGCAGATCGGCATCTCGGATGCGTTCCATCCGCTCTCGCACCACCAGAACGATCCGGCGAAGCTGGCGAAGCTCACGAAGGTGCAGGCGTACCATACTGAGGCCTTCTCGCGCTTTGTGAAGCGCTTGAAAAACACCAAGGACGGAGACGGCTCGTTGCTCGATCATTCGATCATTCTGTTCGGAAGCAACATGAGCAATAGCGACATGCACAACAACGACCCGCTGCCCTCGGCGGTCCTGGGTCGCGGCTACGGCAGGATCAAGGGTGGCCAGCACCTGCACTACCCGCAGGACACTCCGCTCTCCAATCTTCTCCTGACACTGTTGGTTCGGGGCGGCATCAACGTCGAGAAGCACGGCGACAGCACCGGCGTGCTCGCAGAGGTTTGAGGATATGAAGCCCACGTCGTCGACCAGGGTGGCGGCTCCCGCGTTGGCGGCGATGCTCGCGATCTCGTTGGGGTCCGCCGCTGCCTGGGCGGATGACGCCAGCCCTCTCGTCGACGCCGTCGAAGCCAAGAACAGTCAGGCGGTCGCCGATTTGCTGAACAAGGGTGTCGATGTGCATCAGCGTAGCGCCGATGGAACCACGGCGTTGCATTGGGCGGTGCACTATGACGATCGCGACCTGGTGAAGCGGCTGCTAAAGGCAGGCGCCGATCCCAAAGCGGTGAACGACTACGGTTCGAGCCCGATGCAGGAAGCTGCTGTGGCGGCCGATCCTGCGGTCCTGGAGATGTTGCTCAAGGCGGGTGCCGACGTTGACGCGCCCAATGCGGAAGGACAGACGGCGCTGATGGTCGTGGCGCGCACTGGCGACGTCGACGCGGCGAAGGTGCTGCTGAGTCACGGCGCCAGCGTAAATGCCACTGAGAGCTGGGGAGGCCAGTCTGCGCTGATGTGGGCTGCCGCTCAGAGTCAGGCTGAGATGGTGAAGCTGCTCATTTCGCACGGTGCCGACGTCAACGCACGCGGGCTCGTGCGTGACTGGCAGCGCCGGGTGACCGCGGAAGGGCGGCCGAAGAACGAGAACCATGGCGGTTTCACGCCGATGCTGTATGCGGCGCGCGAAGGCTGCATCGAGTGCATGAAGAATTTGTTGAAAGGCCATGCCGACATCGACCTGACGGACCCCGATGGCACGACGCCTTTGAACATGGCGCTGCTGAACATGCGTTTCGACGCGGCGGAGTACCTGATTTCGCAACACGCCGATATCAACAGGTGGGATTTCTGGGGTCGTACGCCGCTCTACAACGCGATCGATCTCAACACCGTGCCGCGCGGCGGCCGCCCCGATCTGCCTTCGCTCGACAAGGCCAGTGGTCTGGATGTGGCGGAGATGCTGCTCAAGGCCGGCGCCGATCCGAATCCGCAGCTGAAGCTTCGGCCTCCCTATCGTAACGGCGTGTTCGACCGCGGCGGAGACCAGGTGATCTCGACTGGAGCCACTCCGTTGCTGGTGGCTGCGAAAGTGGGCGATGCGCCCGCGGTCGAGCTGCTGTTGAAATACAAAGCCAGTGTCGAGCTGCCGACCTCGGCCGGAGTGACGCCTCTGATGGCGGCTGCCGGCTTGGGGCACAGCTTCAATCCGACGCGAGGCCGGTACAAGACAGACGCTGACGGCGTCGCGTGCGTGAAGTTACTCGAGGCAGCGGGCGGCAAGATCAACGAGACCGACCTTGATGGGCTGACGCCTCTGCATGCCGCCGCACAGCATGGCTGGGATGATACCGTGAAGCTGCTCGTCGCCGACGGCGCGGATCTGCAGCCGAAAGACAAACTTGGCCTGACTCCGTACGACCATGCCGCAGGCAAACAGCCGCGTGCGTTCCTCGAGCCTGAGCACGTCCCGCATCAGGAGACGATGGCCCTGATGAAGGGCTACATCGTGGCAGCAACCGGCAAACCGCCCATCGAATTTGTCGGGACGTTGAATCGTCAGACGCGAGGGACTGGAGGCGCTACCGGCGGCGGATTGGCGCCTGGCGGCGCGCAGGTCGCTCAGAATGAGGGCGGCGCGGCGGGCCAAGGCGGTGGCGGGGCGAAGCCTGCCCAAACTGGCGGCGCTGCGGCTGCGGGCAAAGGGGCCGCGGGCGCGCCCCAGCCGGCCCATCCGTCGGCAACTCAGGATCAGGCCAAGAAGCCCCCGGCTCAACCGCCCGTGCGCGCTCGAGCGAAAGGCACCGCATCGGGCGAAGACGATTCGGCTCGCGCTTCTGCTGAGACCGTGCCGCTGCAGACCGCGAAGACGCCGCGGTAGAGCTCCGGGAAGGCGCAGCGTTCCCCCGCGCCACGTTCTCGCGTACAAGCTCGGCGACCCGCCGAGACGCTCAGGCCGCCACGCCGTAGGCCAGTCTCGGCTCGCGGACTCCGCTCACGTGCGGGAGATTGGGAATCAACAGCGCGCCGGGGATTCCAGTGTCCAGCGTCGCTAGCACCGCACCCCAAGCCGAGGCCAACTGTACGAGATGGCCGTCGGTAGTTTGCTTCGACTTCCTGACCCAGGCAGGTAGCCATTCGGCGCCGAGCGCGTCGCCCAAGAATGTGACTCGCTGGTCTTCCTTGAGTTGTTTTAGATCCGCGCACGCCTGCTCGATACTTGATGCCAAACCGGCGGGCCCCGTCGCGACTCTTACGAATCCCAGCTCTGTAATCGCACCTGTTGCAAGGCACCACGTGCGCTGATTTCCTCGCAGAGTGTTGAGCCAATCGATGACGCGTGGGTAGTGAACATGCTTGGCATACCCGAAGGCCACCAACGCGTTGACGTCAAGAAGGTAAATCACGGGAAGTCCTCCAATTCCTTGAGGATCTCTTCGCTGGTGACGAGCCTCTCCCCGGGTTTGCGCTTGACGTACGCGAACCCGGTTCGTTCGTCGATTCCGTACCGGTCTTCGTCGATCGGCTCGCGTTGCTTTTGGCTGTCAGTATTGTGCTCGACGCGGTCGTTCATGGCTGTACTCCGATCATCCTGACCGCAGTCTATATACAGCCGTCCGCAGCACGCGGGCTACGTACTCTTGTCGGTATTTCAGTTCGGAACGAACAATCCCTGTGTGATGTAGCCGCCGATGTCGCGTAGCTCCTCGGGTTTCAACACGTCTTTGAACGACGGCATGTCGCCGCGCCCCTTCGTTGCAGTGCTGACGACGATGTTGATGTCCTTCGAAGCATCCACGAGCGATGCGCCGCCGTGGCTGCCGAGGCCGTTGTCACCGTGGCAAGCAGTGCAGAACTGCTTGAACAGCTCTTTTCCGTGTGCGGCGTCCGGTGTTCCAGGAGCCACCTGCACCTGCGCGCCATCGCCAATGATGCTTATTGGAGCACCCGCGGAGGGCAGCGAACGGAGGGTGCCCTTGAGCGAGAACAGCCAGAGGCTGTCGCCTTTCTTGCCGCCACCGAATAACGTGCCGCCGGCGTAGACGGCGATGTACTGAGTGCCCTTGTACTCGAAAGCGCTGGCCGGAGCGTTGACGCCGGAGTCCGTCTGAAATTGCCACAACCGCTGGCCATCGCGCGAATCGAGAGCGGTGAAGCGGCCGTCGCTGCGGCCGACGAAGACGAGGCCGCCGGCGGTCGCAAGGGAGCCGCTGAAGCAGCTCTCATGCCACTGCTGCTGCCAGGCGATACGGTTGGTGGTGAGATCGACCGCGGCGAACACGCCGCGGCCGGCGATTCCACTCGAGGCGCCGCCGCCGCCGAGCCACATGCCCTGGAACTTCGGATGCTCGAAGCCCTTGAGGTCGCTGACCGAGTTCCCCACGTTGTCGATCCCGCACACATAGAACAAGTGCGAGGCGGGATCGTACGAGCTGGGAGGCCAATTGACGGCCATCTGCGGCCGGTAGACCACCGGCTTGTCCCAGAAGGGAGTGAAGATGCGCCCGCCGTAGGGCAGATCGAACCCCTCCGGCGCCATGTCGATGGATTGGGGCACTACCGAGTCGCCGACGGGATACGGCTGCGTCGCGGCGGTGTGCTGCCGCGGCTCTTGCGGCACCGGCCGCTCCTCGATGCCGAGGATCGGCTTGCCGGTCTCGCGGTCGAGGATGTAGACCCATCCGGTTTTGGAGACCTGCGCCAGAGCTTTGTGGTGCACGCCGGCGAAGTCGGCATCGAACAGTACTACCGGGTTCGGTGAGTCGTAGTCCCAGATGTCGTGGTGCACCTGTTGGAAGTGCCACCGGTACTTCCCGGTCTTCACATCGAGCGCGAGGATCGAGGCGGTGAACAAGTTGTCGCCCGGGCGCCCCGAGCCGTTGAAGCTGTCTCCGGCGTTACCCGTAGAGAAATAGATCGTGCCCAGATCCGGGTCGACGGCGGGCGTCTGCCAGACGGCGGCGCCGCCGAATTTCCAGAAATCGTTGTCGGAGGGCCAGGTGTTGCTGCCGAGCTCCCCGGGAGCCGGGATCGTGTAGAAGCTCCAGCGCAGCTTGCCCGTCTTCGCGTCGAGCGCCTTCACGCTGCCGCGAATGCCCATGTCGCCGCCGCCCATGCCGAAAATGACCATGCCGTCGTAGTACAGCGGCGCAGCGACGATGCTGTAGCCCTTCAGCGGATCCTCGACCTGGTTGCTCCAGAGGACCTTGCCCGTGCGCTGATCCAGCGCGACCATTTGTGCATCGAGCCTGCCGACGAAGACCTTGGCGTCGCCGACGGCGACGCCGCGGCTCACCCACCCGCAGCACACTTTGACCCGGTCACGATCCAGCTTCGCCTCGTAGCTCCAGAGGATCTTGCCGGTGGCGACGCTGATGGCGAAGACGTCGTCCTGCCCGGTCACCATGTACAGCACCCCGTCGATCATGATCGGTTGGGCCTGGCCGGAGTGCTGCGCACCCATGCCGCTTCCGTTGAGGTGAGTGCGCCAGACCGCCTTCACGTCGCCGATGTTGGCGCGGTCGATCTGCGTCAGCGGAGAGTAGCGCTGATTGAAGAGGCTGCCGCCGTTGGTGATCCATCCGTCGGTAGGGGCGGCGGCCAACTGCTTGGCCGCGTAGGCAGGGGCGCCCTTGATGGTTTCGGTGGCTGTCTGCGCTGTCACCGCGAGCGGCGCAAACAGCGCGAGGATTGGGGCTGCCAGGAGGCAGCCCCACGGGGATCGCCGATGTGTCATGGACCTCGGGTCAATACTTCGACAGCCGCGTCTCCTGGGACGTCATGAACTCCAGAAGAGCCGGCTTGCCGGCTTGAGTCTGTGCGATGCCGCGCTTGATGGCCGGCACGATCTGCTCGACCGCCGTCACGCGCTCGCCATAACCCCCGAGCGATTTCGCGAGCGCGGCATAGTCGCCCGAGATGTCCGTCGCCCGGAACTTTTCTGTGGCTTTCGGCATGACCGAAAGCTCGATCGCCATCGAGGAATTGTTGAGCAGGATCGACAGGATAGGCAAGCGCTCGCGCACGGCCGTCTCGAAGTCCATGCCGGTGAAGCCGATGGCGGCATCGCCCCACACGTTGATGCACAGCTTGTCGGGGTGGATGAGCTTGGCTCCCATGGCGAGTCCGAGGCCGTACCCCAGCTGCGTGGTCTTGCCCCAGCCGATGTAGGTCAGCGGCTGCGTCGTTCTCCAGAAGGGCATCAGCTGATCGCGCGGGCTTCCGGCGTCGTGCGTGATGATCGTGTTGGCGACATCGACCGTGTGCTGCAGATCCCACAGGACGCGATAGGGCGTCATCGGCGTCTCGCTGGAGGTCAATCGCGGTTGCCATTCCCGCATCCATTCAGCGGTAACGGCCTCGATTTCGCCCACGACGCGCGTGGAGTCTCGCGGGGCGGACACTTTCTTGCGGCACTCCTGCAGGAGCATCCGCAGTGTCAGCTGCGCGTCTCCCACCAGGGCGTGCTGCACAGGAACGCACTTGTTGATGTCGGTCGGGTCGACGGTCGAGTGGATGATCGTCTTGCCCTCGGGAATCGCGATCGCGAACGGCGACTCGGTAAAGCTGCACCCGATCCCGAAGATCAAGTCCGCATTGCGCAGGAAGTGCGGCACGGTCTTCGGATGCGCGTTGCCGCCCGAGCCCAGGGCGAGTCGATGGGTCTCATCGAACGAGCTCTTGCCCGGCAAGCTGGTGCAGACCGGAATGGCGAGGAGCTCGGCGAGCTCGCGCAGTTCAGTGTAGGCCTCGGCATAGTGAACGCCCTGTCCCGCATAAATGACCGGGCGTTCGGCACGCATGAGCAGGTCCGCGGCCGTGGATACCGCTTCCGGATCCGGTCCCGAGCGCGTGCGCAGCGAAGGGGTATAGGCAAGGGGCTCGGGAACTTCGTCCTGAAAAGCGTCGTACGGAATCTCGACGACGACAGGCTGTGGACGGCCGTTGCGCAGCTGCGTGAAGGCCCGGCGGA
>Ga0070681_10003901_pt1 | contig 14053 bp, 12 predicted proteins | sample KBSC83BmetaG_FD_65650 | JGI IMG/M metagenome (GOLD analysis project Ga0070681, IMG submission 65650) | Corn rhizosphere microbial communities from Kellogg Biological Station, Michigan, USA - KBS C8-3B metaG | ecosystem: Host-associated > Plants > Roots > Rhizosphere | place: USA: Michigan... | reverse complement strand
CTTGGCGGCATCACCATCCGCGACATCGACCCCGATTTGCGTCGCGAGAGCTTCATCGCCATGGACCAGCCGCGGCATTCGGCGCAGCGCAAGACCGTGGCGCCGATGTTCACGCCGACGCATCTCGATCAATTGGCGATCAATATCCGCGAGCGTTCGGCCGAATGCCTCGACAATCTTCCCCGGAACGCAGTGTTCGACTGGGTCGACCGCGTCTCGATCGAGCTGACCACGCAGATGCTCGCGGTGCTGTTCGATTTCCCCTGGGAGGACCGCCGCAAGCTGACCCGCTGGTCCGACGTCGCCACGACCATCCCGGGACCCGATGGCCTGGTCGCGACCGAAGACGAGCGGCTGGCTGAGCTGATGGAATGCGCAACCTATTTCGCAAAGCTCTGGAACGAGCGTATCAAGCAACCGCCGAAGAGCGATCTGCTGTCGATGATGGCGCACAGCGACGCCACGCGCGACATGGACCCGAAGAACTTCCTCGGCAATCTGATCCTCCTGATCGTCGGAGGCAACGACACCACGCGCAACACCATGTCGGGCTCGATCCTTGCGTTAAGCCAGCATCCGGATCAATACGAGAAGCTGAAGAAGAATCCCGCTCTGATCGACAGTTTCGTGCCGGAAGTGATCCGCTGGCAGACGCCGCTTGCGCACATGCGCCGCACCGCGCTCGCCGACATCGAGTTCCGCGGCCAGCAAATCAAGAAGGGCGACAAGGTCGTGATGTGGTACGTCTCGGGCAACCGCGACGAGGAAGCGATCGAGCGCCCCTACGAATTCCTGATTGATCGGGCGCGGCCGCGCACACATTTGTCGTTCGGTTTCGGGATCCACCGCTGCGTCGGAATCCGCCTCGCCGAGCTGCAACTGAAGATCATCTGGGAAGAAATCCTCAAGCGGTTCGACAATATTGAGGTGGTAGGGCCGCCCAAGCGGGTGTATTCGAGCTTCGTCAAGGGAATCGAGCACCTGCCGGTACGTATTGCCGGCTGATCGCCAGAGCTGACGGGAAAAGCACGATGAACGTCCAGACCGCCATCCGTCCCGACAAGGCCGAGGCCCTGCGCCAGGCACGCGAGGAAGCCTATGCGACCCCGCTGAAGGATTTCCACCCGGGCGCGCCGCGGCTCTTCCAGAACGATACGCTGTGGCCGTGGTTCGAGCGCCTGCGCAAGGAAGAGCCGGTGCATTACTGCACCAACGCGCCGATCGAGCCCTATTGGTCGGTCGTCAAATACAACGACATCATGCATGTCGACACCAGCCACGGCATCTTCTCCTCCGACGCGGCGCTCGGCGGCATCTCGATCCGCGACGCGCCTTCCGGCTATGACTGGCCGAGCTTCATCGCGATGGACCAGCCAAGGCACGCCGCCCAGCGCAAGACGGTGTCGCCGATGTTCACGCCGACCCATCTCGACGAGCTCGCAAAGCTGATCCGCGAGCGCTCGGCCAAGGTGCTCGACAATTTGCCGCGCAACGAGACCTTCAATTTCGTCGAGCGCGTCTCGATCGAGTTGACCACACAGATGCTGGCGACGCTGTTCGACTTCCCGTGGGAGGAGCGGCGCAAGCTGACGCGGTGGTCCGACGTCGCGACTGCGCTGCCCAAGGGCGGCATCGTGGAATCGGCCGAGCAGCGCCGCCAGGAGATGGACGAGTGCCGCGAATATTTCGCAAAACTCTGGAACGATCGCGTCAATGCTCCGCCGCGCAACGACCTGCTCTCGATGATGGCGCATAGCGACGCCACGCGCCACATGGACCCCGACAATCTCATGGGCAACCTCATCCTGCTCATCGTCGGCGGCAACGACACGACCCGCAACACCATGACCGGCTCGGTGCTGGCGCTGAACGAGAACCCGGACCAGTACCAGAAGCTGCGCGAAAACCCTGATCTGATCGACTCCATGGTGCCCGAGGTGATCCGCTGGCAGACGCCGCTTGCGCATATGCGCCGCACGGCCCTGCAGGACACTGAAGTCGGCGGCAAGAAGATTAAAAAGGGCGACCGCGTGGTGATGTGGTACGTCTCGGGCAACCGCGACGAGGAAGTGATCGATCGTCCCGGGGAGTTCATCATCGACCGGCCGCGCCCCCGCAATCATCTCTCGTTCGGCTTCGGCATCCACCGCTGCGTCGGCATGCGGCTTGCGGAACTGCAATTGAAGATCGTCTGGCAGGAGATGCTGAAGCGGTTCGACCGGATCGAGGTAGTCGGCGAGCCGAAGCGAATCTATTCCAGCTTCATCAAGGGCTACGAAACCCTTCCGGTACGCATACCGGCCTGATCCGGCCGTCATTTGGAGACTACCGCGGACCGGTCGGCCCTGCTAACCAAAGGCGGGCGCCCCTCCCTGGCGCCTGCCTTTGATCTGCCAACCGGGTTTCGATGACCGCTCAAGAACACATCCAGGACGAACATGCCGACATCCGCGACGCGGTAGCCAAGCTCTGCGCCCAGTTCCCCGGCGAATACTGGCGCAAACTCGACCGCGAGATGGCCTACCCTTCCGCGTTTGTCGATGCGCTGACGGAAGCCGGCTACCTCTCGGTCCTGATCCCCGAGGAATATGGCGGCGCCGGCCTGAAACTGTCGGCCGCGACCGCGATCCTGGAAGAGATCCATCGCGCGGGCTGCAATGCCGGCGCCTGCCACGCCCAGATGTACACCATGGGCACGGTGCTGCGGCACGGCAGCGAGGAGCAGAAGGCGAAATGGCTGCCGGGTGTCGCCAGCGGCAAGCTGCGGCTGCAGGCTTTTGGCGTCACCGAGCCGACCAGCGGGACCGATACCTCGTCGCTGAAGACCTTCGCCAGGCGCGAGGGCAACGACAGCTATGTCGTCAACGGCCAGAAGATCTGGACCAGCCGCGCCGAATATTCCGACCTGATGGTGCTGCTCGCGCGCACCACGCCGAAGGAACAGGCGAAGAAGCGCACCGAGGGCCTGTCGGTTTTCCTGGTCGACATGCGCGAGGCGCGGAAAGCGGGGCTCACCATCCGCCCGATCCGCACCATGATGAACCATTCCACCACCGAGGTGTTCTTCACCGACATGAAGGTGCCGGCGGAGAACCTGATCGGCGAGGAGGGCAAGGGCTTTCGCTACATCCTTTCCGGCATGAACACCGAGCGCATCCTGATCGCCTCCGAGAGCATCGGCGACGCCAAATGGTTCATCGCCAAGGCCACCGCCTACGCCAAGGAGCGCGTGGTGTTCGGTCGCCCGATCGGACAGAACCAGGGCATTCAGTTTCCGATTGCCAAGGCCTATGCGGCCATGCGCGCCGCCGAATTGATGGTGAAGGAAGCCACCCGCAAGTACGAGGCCGGCCTGGATTGCGGCGCCGAGGCCAACATGGCCAAGATGCTGGCGGCCGACGCCGCCTGGGACGCCGCGAACGCCTGCGTGCAGACCTTTGGCGGCTTTGCCTTCGCCGAGGAATACGATGTCGAGCGCAAGTTCCGCGAAACGCGGCTCTATCAGGTGGCGCCGATCTCGACCAATCTGATCCTTTCCTATGTCGCCGAGCACGTGCTGGGCATGCCTCGCTCGTACTGACAATTCGTATCGAGGACCGATCAATGCTGCCGCTTGAGGGAATCACCGTCATTGCCGTGGAACAGGCGGTTGCCGCGCCGTTCTGCTCGTCGCGCCTGGCGGATGCCGGCGCGACCGTCATCAAGGTCGAGCGCCCCGAGGGCGATTTCGCCCGTGGCTATGATGCGGCGGCCAAGGGCCAGAGCAGCTATTTCGTCTGGCTCAACCGCGGCAAGCAGTCCGTCGTCGTCGATCTCGCCACGAAGGAAGGCCGCGCACTGCTCGAAGAACTGATCGCCAGTGCCGACGTGCTGCTGCAGAACCTCAAGCCCGGCTCGATGGACAAGCTCGGCTTCTCGCTGGAGCGGCTGAAGAAGGATTATCCGGCGCTGATCTGCTGCACCATCACCGGCTACGGCGACGAAGGCCCGTATGCACACCGCAAGGCCTATGACCTCCTGATCCAGGCCGAGAGCGGGCTTGCCTCGATCACCGGCGGACCGGAGGGCCCCTCGCGCGTCGGCGTCTCGATCGTCGACGTCGCGACCGGCGCTACCGCGCATGCCTCGATCCTGGAAGCGCTGTTCGCCCGCACGCGCACCGGCAAGGGTGCCGACATCCGCATCTCCATGTTCGACGTAATGGCGGACTGGCTCGCCGTGCCCCTGCTCAACTCGGAAGCGGGCAGTCCGCCGACGCGCATGGGCCTCGCTCATCCCTCGATCGCGCCCTATGGCGTGTTCCGCTCCAAGGACGGCAAGGACATCCTGATTTCGATCCAGAGCGAGCGCGAATGGAAGAAGCTCTGCGCCGAGGTCTTGAAGCAACCCGATTTGCCGAATGATCCGCGCCTGGCCAACGTTTCCGAACGCGTCCGCAACCGGCAGCTTACCGACAAGATCGTCGGTGATCTGTTCGGATCGCTGACCCGCGAAGAGCTGATCCGGCGACTTGAGGACGCCGACATCGCCTTCGGCGAGGTCAACACCATGGCCGACCTCACCGTACATCCGCATCTGCGCCGCATCGAGGTCGATACGCCGAAGGGCGTCGTGACCTATTCGGCGCCGGCCGCGATCTTTGTCGGCCAGCCGCGCCGCTACGGCCCCGTGCCCGCGATCGGCGAGCATGCCGGGATGCCGAAGGCCCGCGCGCGGAAATCGTCATGACCGAAAAGCTTGACCTCGATCATTTGCGGCAATGGGTCGGCCGCTCGACGGAGGCGTCCGATACCGTTACCGCGCAACTCGTGAAGGGCCTGCGGGCGACGCTGTTCCAGGACGTCGGCGAGCCGATGACGGGTGACGCCGCGCCGTTCACGGTGCACTGGTGCCTGGCGCAGCCGGTGTTTCCGATGTCGATGCTGGGACCCGACGGCCACCCCACCCGCGGCGGCTTCCTGCCGCCGGTGCCGCTGCCGCGCCGGATGTGGGCCGGCGGCGAGCTCGAGTTTCTCGATCCGCTTCGCGTCGGCGATGAGGCGAAGCGCACCTCGCGCATTTCCGACGTCACCGTGAAGACCGGCTCGACCGGCACGCTGTGCTTCGTCTCGGTCGAGCATGTGGTGACGACCCCACGCGGGATTGCGATCCGCGAACGTCAGGACATCGTTTATCGCGACATGGGCGGGGCGCCCGCTGCGCCGAAGGCGCCGCCTCCGCCCCCCGTGGCCAAACACCGCGAAGCTCACATGGCCGATCCGGTGCTGCTGTTCCGCTATTCGGCGCTGACCTTCAACGGCCACCGCATCCATTACGACCGCGACTACGTCACCAAGGTCGAGGGCTATCCCGGCTTGATTTTCCACGGCCCGCTGCAGGCGGCGTTCATCGTGGAATTGGCGGCGAAGCTGCATGGCGGCACGCCGCCGAAAAAGCTCAGCTATCGCGGCGTGCAGCCGCTGTTCGAAGGCGGCGAGTTCTCCGTCAACGCCAACGACAATTCCGCCGGCATGGAGCTGTGGACCGCCAATTCCGAGGGCCAGCCCACGATGAAGGGGACGGCGACGTGGTGACATGCAGGCGACGGACCATCTTTTCGTCGTGGCCGGGCTTGTCCCGGCCATCCACGTCTTGCCTGCTGTTACACTGCTAAGACGTGGATGCCCGGCGCAAGGCCGGGCATGACGAGTTGAACTCGGAAGGAGCATCCGTGTCATCCCGCAAGCCCGCCATTAAAGCGACCACCGTCAAGCAGGCGACGTTCGACCTGTTGCGCGCCTTCGGCATCAAGAAGGTGTTCGGCAATCCCGGCTCGACCGAACTGCCGTTCCTCTCCGACTGGCCCGGCGACATCGATTACGTGCTGGGACTGCAGGAGGCGAGCGTGGTCGGCATGGCGGACGGCTATGCCCAGGCGACGCGCAACGCCGGTTTCGTCAACCTGCATTCGGCGGCCGGCGTCGGCAATGCGCTCGGCAACATCTACACCGCGCACCGCAACCAGACCCCGCTCGTGATCACCGCGGGCCAGCAGGCGCGCTCGATCCTGCCGTTGCAGGCGTTCCTCTATGCCGAGCGCGCCTCGGAATTTCCCCGGCCCTATGTCAAATACTCGGTCGAGCCGGCGCGCGCCGAAGACGTGCCGGCCGCGATCGCACGCGCCTATTACACGGCGATGCAGCCGCCCTGCGGGCCGACCTTCGTCTCGGTGCCGATCGACGACTGGACCCATCCCGTGCAGCCGGTCACCGCGCGAAAAATCAGCCGCGAGATCGGCCCCGACCCCGACGCGATGAAGTCGCTGGTCGCCGCACTTGCGGCGAGCAAGCACCCGGCGCTGGTCGTCGGACCCGGCGTCGACCGCGCGGGCGCGGTTGATCTGATGGTGAAGGTCGCGGAGAAATCAAAGGCGGCAGTCTGGGTCAGCCCGTTCTCGGCGCGTTGCTCGTTTCCGGAACGCCATCCACAGTTCACCGGCTTCCTGCACGCCTCCCCCGGCCAGCTTTCGGATGCGCTCCGCCCCTACGACCTCGTGGTCGTGATCGGCGCGCCCGTGTTCACCTTCCATGTCGAGGGGCACGCCTCGATCTTCGACGGATCGAGTGCGATCTTCCAGATCACCGACGATCCCGACGCCGCAGCGGTGACGCCCGCTGGTTCCAGCATCATCGCGACGATGAAGCCGGCGCTCTCGATGCTGCTGGAAATGCTGCCGGAGACGAAACGCACGGCACCCGCCGGCCGGACGTTGCCGCCCGCGCCCGCTGCGGCGGATCCGCTTCCCGTGGAATTCCTGTTGCATTCGCTGGCAACCGCGATGCCGGCGGACGCCGCGCTGGTAGAGGAAGTACCCTCGCATCGCCCGGCGATGCAGAAGTTCATGCCGATGCGCGGGCAGGACAGTTTCTACACCATGGCAAGCGGCGGGCTCGGCTATTCGCTGCCGGCCGCGGTCGGCATGGCGCTCGGCCGGGGCGACCGCCGCACCGTCTGCCTGATCGGCGATGGCTCGGCGATGTATTCGATCCAGGCCTTGTGGACGGCGGCACGGCGCAAGCTGCCGCTGACGGTCGTCGTCCTCAACAATTCGGGCTATGGCGCGATGCGCTCCTTCAGCCAGGTGATGCAGGTACGCAATGTGCCGGGCCTCGACCTGCCCGGCATCGACTTCGTCAAGATCGCCGAGGGGCATGGCTGCGAGGCCGCGCGCGTCACCAGGGCTTCCGAACTTGCGCCCGCCCTCAAGCGCGCGCTGGCGCACAAGGGCACAAGCCTCGTCGAGGTCGTCGTCGATTCCGCGGTGCCGCTGCTCTACGCGCAGAAGAATTGATCACGACGCGAGGAATCCGCCGTCGGTCGCCAGCACATGACCGACCACATAGGACGCGGCGTCGGACAACAGCCACACCACAGCCTCGGCCACCTCTTCCGGCTTTCCCATGCGTCGCAGCGGCAGTCCCGCCGCGACGCTCGCCATGTCGCCGACGCCGGACCGCAGCATCATGTCGGTGACGACGCGGCCTGGTGCCACAGCATTGACGCTCACGCCGCGAGGAACCGCCTCCAGCGCCGCCGTGCGAACCAGCGAGATCACCGCCGCCTTCGACGCCGAGTAAAGCGACAGCCCCGGATTGGGATTGCGAACGCCGCTCACCGACGTGTTGACGACAATCCGGCCCTGCCCTCGCGCGAACATCGCCCGCAATTGATGGCGCAGGCAATAGAACACCGAGCGGACATTTCCGTCGAACACGTCGTCATAGACTGCGCGGCCCTGCTGCTCCAGCGGCGCGCGCCGCTCCTGCACCCCGGCATTGTTGAAGGTAGCATCCAGCCTGCCGAAGCGGTCGAGCGCGATCTTGATCAACCGTTCAACCTCATCCTCCAGCGTCACGTCGGTCCTGAGCGCCAGCGCCTGCGAGCCGAAGTTGCGGCAGGCAGCAGCCGTGGCCTCAAGCTCGCTTTCGCGGCGACCGGCGATCACCACCGCTGACGCGCCTTCCTCCGCCATCTTCAGCGCGGCGGCGCGGCCGATGCCGCTGCCGCCGCCGGTCACCAGACAGACCTTTCCAGCCATGCGGTCCGCCGACGGCAACGGAAATCCAGTGATGGGAGAAGACTCACTCATCACGCCAATCCAGCCGGGGTGCGCCATTGCATTCCCATATAGTTGTATGATACAACTACATGGTCGGAGTCAAGATGACCACCCCTGAGCTACCCCTAATCGACGACATTCGCGCCGCGTCCCGGCAGATGGTACGCGAGCTCGGCTTCATGGAAGCGACGCTGGCCGCGACCGACTATCCGCCGTCGGCGGTACATACCATCATCGAGATCGGCATCCGCGGGCCGATGACTTCGGGTGAAATCGCCGCGTTTCTCCATCTGGAGAAATCGAGCGTCAGCCGCCTCGTTCGCAAGCTGGTCGAGAGCGGCGAGCTGAAGGAGATGTCGGATGCGGACGACGCGCGGATCAAGCCGCTGGCGCTGACGGCCAAGGGCAAGCGTACGATGGGCGCGTTGCACGAATTCGGCCGCCGCCAGGTCATCGGTGCGCTGAGCCGGCTGACGGAAGCCGAGCGCCGCACCGTGCGCGAGGGCCTGATGCTCTACGCCCGCGCGTTGAAGACCCGCCGCGCCGCCGACGCAGAGCTGAAAACGGCATCGTAGCAATGCGTCAAAAGGTAACAACGCCGGTCCTCAAAAACCGGCCTTTTCCTTGACTCGTCGAAAAAGTCCGCATGTAACATCCGAGCCAAGTGCGGTGTTTCATTTGGCGGAGCAATGCCATGCAGGCTGCCGACAAGCATTTCGCAGGCTCGATCCCCGAAATCTACGATACCCTCATGGTCCCCCTCATTTTCGAACCCTACGCGCGCGACCTCGCCGCACGGGTGGTCCGCTTTGCGCCGCGCAGCGTGTTAGAAATAGCGACAGGCACCGGTGCCGTGACCTCAGCACTCGCCTCGCAGCTTCCGGCGCAATGCACCATCACGGCCAGCGATCTCAATCAACCGATGCTCGATCGTGCGGCCGCCAAGCCGGCGCTACAGGGGCGCGTCACCTTCCAGCAGGCCGACGCGCTGGCGCTGCCGTTCGAGGATGGGAAATTCGACATCGTCGCCTGCCAGTTCGGCGCGATGTTCTTTCCGGACCGGATCAAGGGCTACAGGGAGGCGCGCCGCGTGCTCAAGCCGGGCGGTCACTTCGTCTTCAATGTGTGGGACGAGATTGGCACCAACGATTTCGCCAACATCGTCCATCAAAGCCTGGCGACCCTGTTCCCGAACGACCCGTCCGCCTTCATGGCGCGCACGCCGCATGGGTATTACGATCTGGAAAAGATTCGGGGAGAATTGAGGGCGGCGGGCTTTACGGACGTTTCGATCGAGACGATCGATCATGTGAGCAAGGCGGCCTCGCCGAAAGTGGCGGCCGTGGCGTATTGCCAGGGAACTCCCATGAGGAACGAGATCGAAGCCCGCGGATCATTGGAAGCAGCCACGGAAGCCGCAACCGAGCTGCTGTCGCAACGATTTGGCAGCGGCGCGATCGAGGGCCGCATCCGGGCGCACGTCGTCACGGCCAGCGCGTGATGCGGTAATCATCTGTTGTAGTCATTCCGGGACGGTCCGAAAAGACCGGACCCGGAATCTCGAGATTCCCCGATGCGCAATTGCGCATCTGAGGTCTGGTGCTAACGCACCATCCCGGAATGACATTCGGTCATTTCCCGTATTGCTCGCGCATCTTCGCCTGGATCTTGGCCATGCCCGCGATCCAGCGGTCGTAATTCTCGGTCTTCTTGCGCATGTAGCCGAGCACCTGGGGATGCGGCAGGATCACGAAGGTTTCCTGCTCGATGCCGGCCAGCACGTCTTTCGCCACCTGCTCCGGCGCCAGATCGCCGTCGCCGGATTGCGGGCCCTTCGGAATTGATCGGAGCATGTTGGTGTCGACGCCCTGCGGGCACAGGATCGAGACCTTGATGCCGTCGGCGCGGTGCGAGATCGCGAGATTTTCGGCAAAGCCGACCGCCGCATGCTTGGTGGTGGAATAAGCGGGGCTGCCGACCTGCGACAGCAGGCCCGCGGCCGAGATCGTGTTGAGGAAATAGCCGCCGCCGCGCGCCTTGTAGCGCGGCACGAGATGCCGCGCGGCGTAGACATGCGCCATCACATGAATGGCCCAGCTTCGCTGCCACGGCTCGTCCGAGGTGCCGCCGGCATTGACCGACAGCGGATCGAAGCCGCCGCCGATGCCGGCATTGGAGCAGAACAGCGCAATCGGGCCGAACTGGCGCTCGGTCTCGTCGATGACATGATGGATGTCCTTTTCCTTGGCGACGTCGCACTGGAACGCCGCGCCCTGCACCTTAGCCGCCACGGTCCGCGCATTGTTGCCGTCGAGATCGACGACCACCACCTTCGCGGCGCCGGCGCCGTGAAACGCCTCGCACAGCGCCTTGCCGATGCCATTGGCGCCCCCGGTGACGACCACCACCTTGCCGGTCACCTGCATCGTCACCTCCCGCTGTTATCTTGTTGTCAGGCCAGGACGAGATCCATCACCGCCGTGTAGTGGCAGGCCGCGCCCAGCAACACGAAACAATGCCAGATCACGTTCTGGAAGCGCAACCGCCGCCAGGCATGAAAGATCACGCCCAGGCTGTAGAGCGCACCACCCGCGAGCACGAGCCATAGCGACGCCCGTGGCAGCGCGCCGACCACGGAATCATAGAGCATCACGCCGCTCCAGCCGAGCGCGAGATAGAGCCCGACCGCGACCCGGTCGAACCGGCCCGGCCAGCCGAGCTTCAGCACGATGCCGAAGAACGCGACGCACCAGACCCCGATCAGCAACGCCAGCGCCATCACGCTGTCCCGCAGTTCCATGATGAACGGCGTGTAGGTCGCGGCGATCAGGACATAGATCGCGGAATGATCGAAGCGGCGCAGCACCCATTTGGTCCGCGACACCGGCCAGAGGTTATAGGTCGCGGAGAGCACCAGCATCGACAACAGGCCCGCGACATAGATCGAGACCGCGACGATATTGAGCGCTGATGCATATACGGCCGTCAGCACGACGAGCACGGTCGCGGCGATGATGCCGAACAGGATGCCGATGGCATGCACCACGCCGTCGGCGATCAGCTCGACCCGGTCGTAGTTCCAGCGGATCGCGCCGGTCGCGGCCTGGATCGAGGTCGAGGCGAGTTGCTTCAACTGGAAGACCGTCATGGATCACCTGCAGTTTTATGGGCGCACCGATAGGCCAGGGGGTGCGCCGGGTCAACGCGGCGTTCGGTCTCTCACTTAACCCCAATCGCGTCCGAAATGTGAAGCTTGATTTTGGCCGGTCAATCGCCACTTTTGAAGGCGTCTCGCCCTTTAAATACCTTCCTGCCCAGAGATTGAATGCCGCCCGGTTTTTCTGACATCATCGAGGAGGCCCGCCTGTCGGCGCGCGCGCTGCTCGACTATGGCGAAAGCTTCTTCAATCCGACCGTGCGGCTCGGCGTCACCGGCCTGTCGCGCGCCGGCAAGACCGTGTTCATCACCGCGCTGATCCACGGGCTGACCCGTGGCGGACGCTTTCCCGTATTCGAGGCGTTCGCCTCGGGACGTATCGCGCGGGCGCAATTGACCCCGCAGCCCGACGACGCGGTGCCGCGCTTCGACTATGAGAACCATCTGCGCACGTTGATCGGGGAACGGCGTTGGCCGAACTCGACCGTCGACATCAGCGAGCTGCGGCTGGTCGTCGACTACCAGCGCCACAATGGCGCCGACCGCACGTTGACGCTCGACATCGTCGACTATCCCGGCGAATGGCTGCTCGACCTGCCGCTGCTCGACAAAAGTTACGCGCAATGGTCCGCCGAAAGCCTTGCGCTCTCCCGCGAAGCCCCCCGCGCACATCTCGCCGCGGCCTGGCATGCGCAGCTCACGACCTTGAATGCCGCGGGCAAGGAGGATGAACAGGCGACCCTCGCCTCGGCACGACTGTTCACCGAATATCTGGGCGCCTGCCGCGACGAGCGCTTTGCCATGAGCCTGCTGCCGCCCGGCCGCTTCCTGATGCCGGGCAATCTCGCGGGCTCGCCGGCGCTGACCTTCGCGCCGCTCGACGTGCCGGCCGACGGCATCGCGCCGGAGGGCTCGCTCTGGGCGATGATGGTGCGGCGCTACGAGGCCTACAAGGACGTGGTGGTGCGGCCGTTCTTCCGCGATCATTTTGCCCGGCTCGATCGCCAGATCGTGCTGGTCGACGCGCTGGCCGCGTTCAATTCCGGGCCTGAGGCGCTGCACGACCTGGAAGCCGCGCTGTCAGGCATCCTCGATTGCTTCCGGATCGGGCGCAGCACGATCCTCTCGACGCTATTCCGGCCGCGGATCGATCGCATCCTGTTCGCGGCGACCAAGGCCGACCATCTGCATCATCTGAGCCATGACCGGCTCGAAGCGGTGCTGCGCCGTGCGGTCGCCAAGGCCGCCGCGCGGGCCGAAGCGACCGGTGCGGAGATCGACGTCGTGGCGCTGGCCGCCGTGCGCGCCACCCGCGAGGCAACGGTCTCACGCGGTCGCGACAGGCTCCCGTCGATCCTGGGCACGCCCGCGCCCGGCGAAAGCGCCAATGGCGAGATCTTCGACGGCACGACCGAGGTCGCGACCTTTCCGGGCGACCTGCCCGCCGATCCGGAGTCGCTGTTCAATGGCGAGGCGTTCCGCGGCCTGTCCTCGACGGAGGCCGAAAAGAGCGATTTCCGCTTCCTGCGCTTCCGCCCGCCGCTGCTGGAGCGCGACGGCGGCGGCGAGCCCGCGCTGCCTCACATCCGCCTTGACCGGGCGCTGCAGTTCCTGATCGGAGACCGGCTGCAATGAACGATCGATCCAGACACAGGCGCCCGGCGACCTTCCGGCTCGACGACCCCGGCGTGGTCGTCATCGACGCCGACGAGGCCGGCAAGCCCGCGCGCGGCACGGTGCAGATCACGCCGGAACATGATCCGGCGCAACTGCCAGTTCCGATCGAGACACAAGTGGTGCCGCGCCGCGGCCTCAGTTGGGGCACGATGTTCTGGTCCGGCGTCGCCGGCCTCGTGCTGCTCGGCCTCGGGCTCGGCGTCACGCAACTGATCGAGGATCTGTTTGCGCGCAGCGAGAGCCTTGGCATCCTCGGCATCGCCTTCACCGCCGCTGCCGCGCTCGCGCTCGGCGTCGTTACGATGCGCGAGCTGACGGCGCTGGTTCGGCTCGCCACCATCGAGAAGCTCCACGCGCGGGCGGCAGCCGTGCTGCTCAGCGACGACCGCACCGAAAGCCGCGCCATCCTGCGCGACCTGCTCAGGATCGCCCACCAGAACCCCCAACTCGCACGCGCCCGCAGCGCGCTGGCAGGACACGCCGACGACATCATCGACGGCGCCGACATGATCAAGCTCGCCGAGCGCGAATTGATGACGCCGCTCGACATCGAAGCCCGCCGCCTCGTTTCCTCCGCCGCGCAGCGCGTCTCGATCGTCACGGCGATCAGCCCGCGCGCGGCGATCGACATCATCTTCGTGTTCGTGGCCTCGCTGCGGCTGATCCGCCAGCTCGCCCGGCTCTATGGCGGACGACCCGGCGCGCTCGGCATGATCCGGCTGCTGCGACACGTGATCGCGCATCTCGCCATCACCGGCGGCATGGCCGCAAGCGACAGCCTGGTGCAGCAGATGCTCGGCCACGGCATCGCGGCCAAACTCTCGCAGCGGCTCGGCGAAGGCATGCTGAACGGCCTCCTCACCGCCCGCCTGGGCCTCGCCGCGATCGACGTGACGCGGCCACTGCCGTTCACGGCATTGCCGCGGCCGGCGCTGACCGATCTCGCCAAGGACCTGTTGAAGAAGCGCGAAGAGGAAGAGTAGCGCGCCAAGATCGCGGCTCTAGTCTAGTTTCTGTCGCGAAACGCCCGGATTGAATGGCGTCGATCCAAGTTATCTCGATGGATTGGGCACAAAATGCCAATAGAGGCCGGCATCGGCAAGCCGCGGACGGTGATTTTC
>Ga0070681_10003898_pt1 | contig 14056 bp, 11 predicted proteins | sample KBSC83BmetaG_FD_65650 | JGI IMG/M metagenome (GOLD analysis project Ga0070681, IMG submission 65650) | Corn rhizosphere microbial communities from Kellogg Biological Station, Michigan, USA - KBS C8-3B metaG | ecosystem: Host-associated > Plants > Roots > Rhizosphere | place: USA: Michigan... | reverse complement strand
ACTCGGCGCGGCGGAAAGGTCCTACGAGCTGGTTACGGCTTTGCTTCTCCGCCAACCGGTACCGCGGGGAGGGCCGGTGGCCGGTAGTTGACTCCGCTCGTGCTCGGCTTGTGTACAAAAAATCCCTGCACCAGGTGCACCCCGAGCGATTTCACCATCTCGTACTCTTCTTTTCGCTCCACGCCCTCGGCGATCACCATTGCGCCGTGCTCGTTGGCGAAGCGTACCATCGTCTCGACCAGATTCTGCTTGATGAAATTCTGATCGATGCAGTTGATGAGCGACATGTCGAGCTTGATGAAATCGGGCTCGAGGTTGGCGATGGAGCCAAGTCCGGCGTAGCCGCTGCCAGCATCATCCACGGCAAACCGGTAGCCCTTGTCGCGGAACTCCTTGAGTCTGCCGCGAAATTTCGGGTAGTCCTTGATCGCGGTGCGCTCGGTGATCTCGATGACAACCCTGGTGGGATCCTTCACGTTGAGGGTGTTGACGTCGAAGGACGGGTCCGCGAAATCAGCCGGATCGACGTTCATGAACAGCAGCTCGCCATCCTTGAGAAGCTTGCCCATGCCTTCAATGGCGCGATCCCGACAAAGTCGGCTCAGATCCCAGATCAGATCGGACTGCGCGGCGATCTCGAACATCACTTCCGGGCTGCGCATGCTGCGCAGCTTGCCGCGCGCCAGCGCTTCGTAGCCGAAGACCTTCTGGGTGTCGGTGACGACTATCGGGTGATACTCGATGTAGAGTCCGCGATCGCGTAGCGTCTCACGCAGATCAGAGACCTTCTTCGCCTGCTCGCGGTGCTCCAGACTCTTCGACGCGTTCGCCGCCTCGCGGATGCCGCGATATATCTGGCGCTCAAGCCGCAGCTTCGGATTGTAGACTACCAGCGCGCGACCGACGAAGATGTCGAACAGCGCGGCGATATCCTCCCCATGAACCCGCTCGATCTCCGTCGACACCGCGTCCTTGAGACCGGCGGTTATCTCGGTGATCTCCGCGTCGGTCGCAGCGGGAGTGTCGTCCTGGGGAACGTGGAAGAAGATGAAGTCGTCGTCATTCGGGAACGCGACCATCAACTTGCTCGACGCCAGCGGACTCTTGGTCAAGAAAGTGCGCATCGCTTCGCCGGTCGTCTCGAGCACGCTGTCGAGTTTTTCCCAACCGTAGACCTCTTCGACCTTGGAGTAGCGGTCGAAGTTGAAGTACAGAATGACGATCTCGCCCCTGTCCTGGACGGCTTTTCTGATGCTGTCGATCGTTGCGGCTACGGTCGGCAGTCGCGTCAGCGAGTCGCGAAGAAGCTGATGGTAGTCCAAGTTCAGCGAGAGCGAGTAGCGGTTGACGCGGCGCCGCCGGTATTGGGCGCAAGCAGCTTGACGTTGCGCTCGATGGTCGCGGCGAGCTTGGAGAGCTCGAACGGTTTTTCCACGTAGTCGTCGGCCCCGGTCTGAAGCGCCTGGCGCTTGTTCACCCAGTCGTCGAGGGCGGTAACCATCACGACCCGTACGTTGCGACCAAGGGTGGGATGTTGCTTCATTTCGCGGCAGACTTGCCAGCCATCGCGCCCGGGCATCATCACATCGAGCAGCACCAGCGCCGGCTTGACCTCCTCGAACGCCTTCATCGCTTCGTCGCCGTTGTAGGCAACGGTGATCGGATAACCGCGCGCTTCCAGATAGTCACGGATGATGTGGGCGTTGTCTGCGTTGTCATCGACCACGAGGATCGGCGGATGGGCGGTGTTGGCCATAAACGATTGTCTGAGATGATGTTATGGTCTGAGGCGGGGCAATTCGCAAGCCAGCGATCGAGACCCCGCTGCCCTGGATTCGCGCTGCGGCCCTCAAATCTTCGCCCGCGCCGGGGGTCAATTCGCCCCGACAGGTCGCCCGCTTGCCGCGTTCAGCTTGACAACATCGCGCACGCGATACACCGTGAGCAGGGTTACCCTCGACGGAGCAAACCATGCGCGCGCCATTCTCCCGGCTTGTCACGGGAAGTCTTTTCGTTCTGCCTGCCGTTCCTCTTTCGGCGCTCGTCGCGCAAATGCCACCGACCCACAAGTACGAGGTCGATGGAATCGTCATCGACGCGTCCAAGGCGCCTGTTCCGAGCGCCGAGCTGGTGCTGAATCGGCCTGGGGAGCCGATTCGAGTAACCCGCACCGGGACCGACGGTCGCTTTGCCTTCACCAGTGTGCGGAGCGGGAACATCGCGCTGACGGTGCGTCGCATGGGTTACGTCGCAAAGACCGTCAACGTCGAGATGCCGGCGGATGGAGCCGCGTCAGATGTCGAGGTCAGCCTCGACGAGATCCCGAGCGACATCTCCGCGGTGATCGTGGAAAGCTCGAAGGGGCATCTCGACGAATTCTACGAGCGGAAAGCGAGCAACAACTTCGCGAAGTTCTTCGAGATGAAGGACATCAGGGCGCGAAACCCACTGTACCTGAGCGAGATCGTTCGCACCGTGGGGGGCTCAACGATCGAATCGAAGGGGATCGGCAATCGGATACTGCTGCGCGGCTGCCAGCCGATGGTGTGGGTTGACGGGATGCGCGCGCCTGGCGCAGAGCTGGATGATGTGGCGCGCCCAGCCGACGTCGCCGCGATGGAAATCTATCCATCAAACGCCGGGCTTCCCCCCGAATATCAGGATCGCAACAACAGGATGTGCGGCGCGATCATCGTCTGGACCAAGAATCAGTGACGAGATAGTAGCAGTTACGGGCGATCTTTTGCGCGACGCAGCCACCCAACAACTCCTCCCCCATGCAAAAAGGCCCTCCGCTTCCGGAGGGCCTTTTTGTTTTCCTGCTGTGAAGTCGTGCTACTCCATGGGATCAGGAGCAGGTCGGACCGGTACCAGTATCCCACCATACGCGCGTGCCAAGGTCATCTGCGCCCTGGTCGGCGATGGCGGCGTTGAGGGACTCTTTATTGGTAGTGGCTTCGGTCGTCGGATACTCGAGACGCCGCGGCACATAGGTCAGGGTGGCGTCCGGCCCCGGCACGATCGTAGTCGGCACACACGTTCTGCGCCACTCGAACCAGGCGTCCGCACCATCCATATAAAGAGCAATGTATTTCTGCTGCGCGATCTGCCGCAGGCCCGTGATACCGGGCTGGTACACCACACCTGGGCTCGCCAGGTATGTGGCAATGTCGCCGGCGGCGATCGACTGTCCTCCGGCAGAAGCCATGTCGTCCCACTGGTTCATGGACGCCGTGATACCAGCGTTGTAGTAGCCAGCCGCCTGTCCGGGGGTCAGACCACCCAACCCGCGCTCAGCAGCCTCGGCAAGAATCAGATTGACTTCCGCCGCGGTAAAGACTGGCGTCGGAAGGCTTGCGCCCGCTCCGCCGAACGTCGGTCCGTACGTCGTCACGCCCTTGTAGAAGATCGATCCCGGCCGTGAGGTCGTGGAAGGATCCGGAACGTTCTGCGGCAGCAGACCGTTCGGCGAGCCGCGATAAACCGACGGATCAGCGCCCGTCGGCTGCGCGTAGATGGGCAGCCGTGGGTCACTCAGCGCGTTCATGATGTCGACGAGCCGGTTCGACATCCGCCAGTCGTCACGACCGCCGAGATTGTCAGCCCACGGGTTGTTGTAGATGCCATCGCCCGGCCACGGGAAATACGCGTTATCTGCGTTGGTGAGGATCAATCCACCCGGTGCGGTACGCGCCGCGGTGATCTGGGCGCTGGCGAGCGCCGGATCGACGCTCGAAACGCGAATCGCCAGACGCAGACGGAGCGAGTTGATGAACTTCTGCCAGCTTGCCGGATCTCCACCATAGATCGGGTCGGCATCGCCAAGTACGTTGGCGGCGCCGGTCAGATCGTTCGATGCCTTGTCGAGAACGGCAAAGAAATCGGCGTAAATGTCCTGCTGCTTGTCGTACGCAGGGCTGAGTGTCGTTCCAACCGAGTCGCCCTTGAGCGCCTGCGAATACGGGATATCGCCCCAGGAATCGGTCAAGAAAGAGAAGACCAGCGTACGGAGCGCGATGGCCGGAGCGTAGACGCCCGGCTCGTTGGTGGCCTGCCCTTTGGCGATGATCTGCGTCAGGTCTTTCAGCTCACCAGCGTAGGCGCCGTTGAACGAGCCCTCGGTGTCGGCAGCATGCACGCGGAGGTAGCGATCCTCGTCGTTGTACTGGACCTCGGAGAGGTGCTGCACGATCCACTCGTACGTGCGCAGATCGATGCCGCCAAACCAGCGCGAGGTCGAAAGGCGCGAAGCCTCGGTGAACAGCGGACCCGGTGGTACATCCTCGGGACTGTTCGGGTTCTTGTTGAGATTGGTGATGCTGTCGTTGTTGCACCCCGCTACCGCGAGGGCAATCGACAACGCCGAACCCACTCTCAGAATGGTTTTATTGATCATTGTCATCAGTTCCGGTTAATGGGTTACGGCGTGATGCGGACGTTGAATCCCCACACCCGCGGGTTCGGCATTGAAGCGAATTCGATACCCTGGTTGTTTCCCGTCTGATACGAGAACTCGGGGTCAATGTTCGGCACCTTCGTCCAGGTCTTCAGGTTGCGACCAGTCAGACCGACCGTGATCGCGCTGGCGTTGAAGCGGCTCGCGAGGGTCTGAGGCAGGTCGAATACCAGGCTCAGCTCACGCAGTTTCGTGTACGTGGCATCGTAAATGTGGTCCTCGATTACCTGACCGCAGTTGTACGAGATGCACTGCCAGTACGTTTCCGCCGTCACGGCCTTGGTGTTCGGCTGGCCGGTTGCCTGGTCGATACCCTTGACCACGTACCCCGGCTTGTCCCAGTCAACCTCACGGCCCGCAACCGTCCGCGAGAGGACGCCGGTGTAGTCGCCCCACATGTTGGTGATGCTAGCGAGCTTGCCGCCCACGTGGAAGTCGAGCAGACCGTACAGTCTGAGATTCTTGTAGGTCAGCGTGTTGCCCCAGCCGCCTGTCCACTGCGGCTGAACACTGCCGAAGTAGTGCTGGTATCCGGCGAATGCGGGATCACGCTGCGGCAAACCGTTCTTGAGGAGCAGATTCCCTTGCGCGTCGCGCAGCCAAGAATTACCCATCAGCGCGCCGTAGGGCTTGTTGAGGCGGGCTTCGAGGCGGGCCGTGAAAAGACTTCCCAACGCAAGGGTCGTTACGCCCGGCGCCAGCTCAGTGATCTTGCTCTTGTTGCGGCCGTAATTGAAGATGCTGTTCCAGGAGAATCCGCCCGCCGTTTCGATCGGCACGACGCTGAGCAGGAACTCCTGTCCCTTGTTGCTGATCTCACCCGCGTTGATCGACTTCGACGTGAACCCCGTTGTCGATGAGACAGGCGCGTTGAAGATCTGGTTGGTGGTGTACTTGTCGTAGATGCTGCCGTCGAAAGTCACCCGCCCATTGAGGAAGCCAAGCTCGAGGCCCGCCTCGTTGGAGTGCGTGATCTCGGGCTTCAGGTCACCGTTCGCCAGCGCATCCTGCAGCGAGAACTGCGGCAGTCCGTCGAACTTGTTGCTGAGACCGCTATACGTGGTTCTCAGGAGATAAGGATCGGCGTCGGCACCCACTTTCGCCGTCGACGCACGCAGCTTCGCGTAGGAGAGGATGCCGCTCTTGAGAGCAGGAATCGCGTCGGTCAACACGAAAGCAGTGTTGAGGGACGGATAGAAGTACGAATTGTTCTCCTTCGGCAGCGTCGACGACCAGTCGTTGCGCATCGTCCCGCCGAGGGTCCACCAGCCGTTGAGAGTGAAATCGGCCGAAGCATAAGCGCTGTTCGTCTGACGCCGCTGGGTGGTCTGCCCCAATGTCGGGGTGATCGCCGCGTTGGAGACGTTATAGATCCCCGGCACGGTGAGGCCGCCCGTCTGCGCGCTGTTGAAGTTGTAAGTCGTACGACGCGTCGCCAGACCGCCCGTCGCGTTCACCTGGAAATGCGATCCAAGGCCGCGATTGATCCGCAGGGTCGCATCGGTGGTGTTCTCGTTGTTGTAGTCGGTGAGATTGGTGAACCCACCAAAGTATGCTGGATCGACGATCGATCCCTGGCGGACGTCGCCTTGGCCGAAACGCTGGTCGATGTTGTAGCGATAGATATCCGAACCCGTGCGGAGGCTAGCATTGATGCCGTCAGCCAGCGTGTATGTCGCGGATACGTTGCCGATGAACCGGTCGCGGGTGTCGTTTTCCGGGTTTTCGTACTGGAGCCAGAACGGATTGTTGTGGAAGCTGTAATTCCAGTTGTATTCGCGACCCGCCGGCCCGCCGTTGAGGGCGCCGCTCTCAGCGTAGGTATTGCGCAGCGCATTGAGGTCGACCTGACGGCCAAACCACACGAACTGCTCGAGCACACTCTGAGTGTAGCCGACGCCCGGCCGGTTGAGACCGGTGTTGCGAACGTACTGAAGGCTGGCGTCTGAGCTGAGACGGTCGTTGATCTTGAGTGCGGCGTTGAGCAGCCCGTTCATCTTGTGGAACGAGTTGTTCGGGATGTACCCCTCGACCTGGTCCGATCCGAAGGACATGCGCGCATTCGCACGCTCGGTTCCACCGCTGAACGCGACGGAGTTCGAGAGCGTGTGACCCGTATTGAAGAAGCTTTCAACGTTGTCGGGGTGGGCAACCCAGGGAGTCGGGGTGCAGCCGCCATTCTGGAAGTCCCCGTTGGCGTCAACGAACCCTGTTCCGGCGCCGGGGCTGGTGAATTGACAAATCAGTCTTCCGTCCAGGCGGGGACCAAAGCTCTGGTCGTTGTAATCCTCGACGCCAGTCGTCGCACCGTTGCCATACGCGAACTGGCCGGCAGCACCCTGACCGTAAAGATTCTGGTATTCGGGAAGAATCGAAGGCTTTTCCCAGGTGTAGGTCGAGCTCACCTCGGTGCGCATCTTTCCACCGCTGTTCGCGCCCCGCTTGGTCGTCATAATGATGACGCCGTTCGCAGCGCGGGATCCGTAGATCGCCGCCGCGTTGGGGCCTTTCAACACGCTCATCGTAGCGATGTCTTCCGGGTTAATGTCGGAGATCGCGCTACCGAAGTCGAACCCACCGCCCGGCCCTGAGCCACGGTCGGCGTTCGAAACCGCGACGCCATCGATGATGAAGAGCGGTGAGTTGTTTCCGCTGATCGAGTTCGCGCCGCGAAGCAGAATGCGGTTGGACCCGCCAACCGTGCCCGAACCGGTGATGGTGACGCCCGAGACCTTTCCCTGAATGCTGTTAACGACATTCATGGTTTTCGTCTCATTGAGCTCGGTGCTGCTGATCTGCTGCTGGGCGGTACCGAGCTGGCTCTTCTCTCTGGTCTCACCGAGCGCGGTGACGACGACGCCCTGGAGCTCCGTTGCCGTAGCAGAGAGGCTGAAGTTCTGTGTTACCGGGGTGCCCGTGAGAGCGATGGACGCCGAGCTTGGCTGATAGCCCAAACGTCTCGCCATGACGGTCACCGTGGTGCCTTCAGCCGATGTCGGAGCCGTAAAAGAGTAGTGGCCCTGATCGTCTGTGAAAACTCCAACGCGCAACGCCGGAATACTGACGCTCGCGCCAACCACTGGTGCTCCACCCGCGCCAGTCACCTGGCCGCTGATGGTCGTTCCTTGCGCCTGGGCGATTGCTGGCGCACACCAAAGCGCCACGCTCGCCAGCGCAAGCAAGCGAGAGATCTTACCAGTCTTTCCCATACTACACCTCGCAGAAAGTGAAACGGGATAGGACGTGCCGCGAATTTCGGGAGCGATCCAGCCCGATCTCTCCTCGAACGCGACTATGTCTTGCGTTCCAATCCGCAGCGCTGGCGCAGACTACGACAGCGTCGGACGAACGCGATGCTTTGCCCGAAATCCCCAGCCCGGGGTTTCGGGTTTGCTAGTTAGGGAAACTTGGGGCGTGGTCACGGTACTGTCAACGACGGATGAACGACTGTAAGGGACCGGTCAACTACGTGTAAACACTGGCAATTGACCAAAATCCGTCGGCGGCACCCACGCCTAAAAACAAAGAAGGCGGAGCACAATGCTCCGCCTTCTCACCAAAACCGCCAAGTACCTAAGCCGCCGTCGCCTTTTCCGTCACCACTCGGACCTGGTCGTCCAGCACCTGCATGAATCCGCCGCTCACCTTGAAGCGCCGCCCCGCAGACCCGCCGAGGCGAAGCTCGCCCTCGCCGAGGAGCGCCATCAGCGGAGCGTGGCCGGTCAGAATGCCCACCTCCCCGTCGTGGGCAGGCGCCACCACCGACTCCGTCTCGCCCTCGAACAAGACCGCCTCAGGAGAGATCACCGAAACGCGAAGCATGCTTAGGCGCCCGTGAGCTTCTTCGCCGCTTCGACGACACCGTCGATGCCGCCCTGCATGAAGAACGCTTGCTCCGGATACTGATCGAACTCACCGGCGACCAGCCGCTCGAACGACGAGATCGTCTCCTCGAGCTTCACGTACTGGCCCTTGATGCCGGTGAACTGCTCGGCGACCGCGAACGGCTGGGACATGAAGCGCTGGATTCTGCGCGCCCGGCCGACCACCAGCTTGTCCTCTTCCGAGAGCTCATCCATGCCGAGAATAGCGATGATGTCCTGCAGCTCCTTGTAGCGCTGCAGAATGCGCTGAACGTCCGTCGCTACCTTATAGTGGCGATCGCCGATGAACTGCGCGTCGAGAATGCGCGATGACGAGGCGAGCGGATCGACCGCCGGATAGATCCCGAGCTCGGTGATCGCGCGCGACAATACGACCGTCGCATCGAGGTGCGCGAACGCGGTTGCCGGTGCCGGATCCGTGATGTCGTCGGCTGGAACGTAGATCGCCTGCACCGAAGTGATCGATCCGTTTTTCGTCGAGGTGATGCGCTCCTGCAGGTCGCCCATCTCGGTCGCCAGCGTCGGCTGATAACCCACCGCGCTCGGCATGCGTCCGAGCAAAGCGGATACTTCGGATCCCGCCTGAGTAAACCGGAAGATGTTGTCGATGAACACCAGCACGTCGGCGTTCTCGACGTCGCGGAAATACTCGGCCACCGTCAAACCCGAAAGTCCGACCCGAAGTCTCGCCCCCGGCGGCTCGTTCATCTGGCCATAAATCAGCGCCGCGGAGTTGATGACGCCCGACTCCTTCATTTCCAGATAGAGATCGTTTCCTTCGCGGGTGCGCTCACCGACGCCGCAGAAGACGGACTTGCCGCCGTGTCCCTTGGCGACGTTGTTGATCAGCTCCATGATGACGACGGTCTTGCCGACACCGGCGCCGCCGAAGAGTCCGATCTTTCCACCCTTCACGAACGGCGCGATCAGGTCGATGACCTTGATGCCCGTCTCGAAGACTTCAGTCTTTGGCTCGAGGTTGGCGAACTCCGGCGCGGGACGATGGATCGGCCAGCGCTCCACGTTGTCGGGGATCGGCGGCCCGTTGTCGACCGGCTCGCCGAGAACGTTGAGAATTCTGCCGAGCGCTGCTTCCCCGACGGGGACCTTGATCGGCGACCCGGTGTCAACGACGTTCATTCCGCGCACGACGGCGTCGGTCGATGACATCGCGACGGCGCGAACCTGATTGCGACCGATGTGCTGCTGGACCTCGACGGTGACATCGATGTCGGCGCCGGAATCAGACTTCTCACGAATGCGCAGCGCGTTATAGAGCTCGGGCAGGTGCTCGGACTCGAATTCCACGTCGAGCACTGGTCCGATGACCTGCACCACCTTTCCAATGTTGGCTTTGGTGGTCTCGGCCGCGGGCTTCTTCTTTCTCTCGGTGCGGACGGCTGTTGCCATGATTACCCCTGTAGCGCAGCAGCACCGCCGACGATCTCGGCGATCTCCTGCGTGATCTGCGCCTGACGGGCGCGGTTGAAGGTGCGTCGCAAAACGTTGAGCATCTCGCCGGCGTTATCGGTGGCGTTCTTCATTGCCGTGCGCTGAGCGCTCTGGAATGCCGCTTCATTCTCGACGAGCGCCCGGTAAACCGAGTTACGCACGTACGAGGGCAGAAGCTGGGTAAGAATCGCTTCGGCCGAGGGCATCAGAATGTAGTCTGGCTGAGCGCCTTTGCGCTCCGGCGGAGTGACGGGGAGAACCTGTTGGGAGGTCGGCGGAGTCGAGAGCGCCGAATTGAACTTCGAGTAGATCACGTAGACCGCGTCGATGTCACCCGTAGCGAAGCGATCGATCAGTGCGTCCACCAGCTCGGAGGCGTTGAGCGCCGTCGGCTGGCCGGTGATATCGGTGCGGCTCGATGCGACGGCGCGTCCGACATAGCGAAAGTACCCGAGACCCTTCTTGCCGACGACGTGCAGCTCGGGATCAATACCCTGCTGCCCGAGACGGCCGAGAAGATTGCGCGCTTCCTTGAGCAGGTTGGCGTTGAACGCGCCCGCGAGCCCGCGATTGCTGGTGAGAAGAATTACCGCCGCCTTCTTGATCGCCGCCGGCTGGCGCATCAGCGGGAAACGCTCGGCCAGCTCGGGGGTGTAGAGATTGGCGATGACGTCGGTGAGCGAATTCGCATAGGGACGCGCCGCGACAACGCGATCCTGGGCGCGCTTCATCTTGGACGTGGCGACCATCTCCATCGTCCGCGTGATCTTGCGGGTGTTTTCGACGGACTTGATCCGTCCCTTGAGCTCGCGACCCTTGGCCATGCGCTAGCGCTTCGCCGGAGCGAACTTCTGGTTGAACTCCTCGATTCCCCTCTTCAGATCGGCTTCGATCTCCTTGGAGAGAACTTTCTCACTGCGGATCTTCTGCGGAACCTGTGGGAACTGGCCATCCATGAATGAAAGGAAACCCTTCTCCCACTCCCGGATCTGGTTGACCGGGATTTGGTCGAGGAAGCCGTTGGTGACGGCGTAGATGACCATTACCTGCTCTTCAACCGGCATCGGCTGGTATTGCGGCTGCTTCAGGATCTCCACGGTGCGTGCGCCGCGCTCGAGCTGCTTCTTGGTGGCGGCGTCGAGATCGGATGCGAAGGACGAGAAGGCCTCGAGCTCACGGTACTGCGCCAGATCCAGGCGAAGTCTGCCGGCAACCGACCGCATCGCCTTCACCTGCGCCGAGCCGCCGACGCGAGAAACTGAGATGCCGACGTTCACCGCGGGACGAACGCCGGCGAAGAACAGATCCGCCTCGAGGAAGATCTGGCCATCGGTGATGGAGATGACGTTGGTCGGGATGTACGCCGACACGTCGCCGGCCTGGGTCTCGATGATCGGCAGTGCGGTCAGCGATCCGCCGGCCTTCTTGATGTCGCCGCCGACCACCGACTGATCCTCGCTGAGCTTGGCGGCACGCTCGAGCAGACGGGAGTGGAGATAGAACACATCTCCTGGAAATGCCTCGCGGCCCGGCGGGCGCCGCAGCACGAGTGACAGCTGGCGGTATGCGGCCGCCTGCTTCGACAAATCGTCATAGACGCAGAGCGTCGGCATTCCCTCGTCGTACATGAAGAACTCGGCCATCGCGCATCCCGAGTAGGGTGCGATGTACTGCATCGGCGCGGGGTCCGAAGCGCCGGCAACGACGACGATCGTGTACTCCATTGCGCCGGCCTGGCGGAGCTTCTCAACGACCGATGCGACGGTGGAATTCTTCTGGCCGATCGCGACGTAAACGCAGATGACACCAGTGCCCTTCTGATTGATGATGGTGTCGATCGCGATGGCGGTCTTACCGGTCCCGCGGTCGCCGATGATGAGCTCGCGCTGGCCGCGGCCGATCGGGATCATCGAGTCGATCGCCTTGATACCGGTCTGGAGCGGCTCCTTTACGGGCTGGCGAACGATGATGCCCGGGGCCTCTGATTCGACTTTGCGGGTGCGCTTGGCGTTGATCGGTCCGGCATCGTCGAGCGGGCGGCCCAGTGGATCCACGACGCGTCCGACGAGCTCGTGACCGACGGGCACTTCGAGCACGCGGGCGGTGCGGCGGACCTCGTCGCCCTCCTTGAGCTGGAGGTAGTCGCCGAGCACCACCGAGCCGATGTTGTCTTCCTCGAGATTGAGGGCGAGGGCGGTGATTTTTTCGCCAGTCTCCGACGACGTCACCTCGAGCATCTCGCCGGCCATCGCCTTCTTGAGTCCGTAGATGCGGGCGATCCCGTCCTTGACCTCCAGGACGGTGCCGACTTCCTCGACATCGAGCTCGTGGAGGTCAGCCGCCTCGATCTCGCGGAGAAGTATGTCCTTGATTTCGCCGGGGCGGAGAATCGTATCAGTGGGCATGATCGGTTGTGTTCTGAAGCTGGGTTGGCGGGAGGCTCGGAACCCCGTTCGCCATAGGGATTTCGAAGCTTGTGAAATTTATCACAAGCTCGGTTCGGGGACAACAGGGAGGGCACTGGAAAAGGCGGGCCAGCCCGCATCCAGGCTTAACTACACAACGGAAGCATGCGGGGACTGCAAACGGAAGACTACCGGCGGGAGGCGGTGGGCGGGCCGGCCCAAGGCCTCCCGCCGGTAGTCTTCTTTAATCTTTAGGTTCGGCTCCGCGTTCTCCCCTGCGCAAATCGATCTATGAGATCGGTCGTCCGTAGCCGCGCCAGAGATGCCGGCCTGGTTCCGAAGATTCTTTGCGCGGTGACGGCGAGGTGCGAGGATGACGCGAAGTCGAGGATGCGCGCGATATCGCGGATGTCGTGGCCGGGGTTCTTGGCAAGCTCCGCCGCGGCGATCAGACGCACCAGATCGATGACTCGCTTCAGGTTCGGCGCGCCGGGCCGGGCGAAGTTGCGGCTCAGATGCTCGCGACTCAGTCCCACGGCTTTGGCCAGCTCTTTGGTCGTCACCGGACGGCCGGAGTGTTCGACGATGACCTCCCAGGCGTGCTTCTGCAGTGGCGTGGTCAGACCGAGGGTATGGGGCGGATCGAGCAGCGCTTGCCGGAAGCGAGAAGAAAAGGCCTGAGGCTGCACGAGATCGCGCGCCTGGTTGTCGTCGACGCCCTCCACAATGACATCGATGAATCCCAGCGACACGCAGCGCGAGACGGTCGGGGTATCCGACGGCCTCAGCGGCATTATCGCGAAGAATGGAGCGCTCGGAAACTCGGCCGCTAAAGCGGCTGCCTTCCAGATGTCTTCATCGGGCGCGCCGAGATCGATCAAGGCGGCGTCGACGAGGACGCGGCGGAACACGGCCTCCAGTTCCTCGGCCGAACGCGTGGAGATGATCTTCCACTTGCGACGAGGGAAAGCAGTCCTGAGCAGCGTTCGGGCGCGCTCGCGCTCGAGACGCACGACGAGCGTCGGCAGTGTTGCGCCGTTGGTCGCCGTCACACTCAGACGCCGGCCTCGACCAGATCGAGGTCGGGCTTGCCCTCTATGAACTGTCTGACGATCGGATCATGGGTGTGCATGATCTCGTTGACCGTACCGACCTGCCGCACTTTGCCCTCGTACAGCATGGCGATGCGCGAGCCTACGGTGGACGCGCTACGCATGTCGTGGGTGACGACGATGCTGGTCACCCCGAGCTTCTCGCGCATGCGGATCATCAATTGATCGATGATGGCGCTGGTGACCGGGTCCAGCCCGGTGGTCGGTTCATCATAGAGGAGGTACTTGGGCTGGCGGGCGATGGCGCGCGCGATTCCAACCCGTTTTCGCATTCCGCCCGAGAGCTCGGCCGGAAATTTCGACTCTACGCCGGGGAGATCGACGAGCTCGAGGGCTTCAGCGACGCGGTTGGCGATCTCCTTCTCGGAGAGGCGGCCTTCCTTGCGGAGACCCATCGCGACGTTGTCGCCGATGCTGAGGGAATCGAAGAGTGCGGCAAACTGGAAGACGTAGCCGATTTTCGAGCGAAGCGCGTACAGATCGTCGCGGTGGAGTTTGGGAACCTCGAGCCCATCGACCCACACCGTCCCGCGATCCGGCTCGAGCAAACCGACAATGTGCTTGATGGCGACCGATTTTCCGGTACCCGAATAGCCAATGAGCACCATCGTCTCGCCCTCATCGACTTCCAGCGAAAAGCCCTCGAGCACCTTCTTGGGGCCGAAAGCTTTGTAGAGGTCGATGAGCTTGATCATGTCACAAATATGACTAGTTGGAGCGGGTGCGGAAGGGGGCCGTCCCGACGGG
>Ga0070681_10003895_pt1 | contig 14061 bp, 10 predicted proteins | sample KBSC83BmetaG_FD_65650 | JGI IMG/M metagenome (GOLD analysis project Ga0070681, IMG submission 65650) | Corn rhizosphere microbial communities from Kellogg Biological Station, Michigan, USA - KBS C8-3B metaG | ecosystem: Host-associated > Plants > Roots > Rhizosphere | place: USA: Michigan... | reverse complement strand
CGCCAAACAACTCAAACGGTTTGGTGGTGCCGCGGCCTTCGGAAAGATTGGTGCCTTCGATCATCACCTGACCCGGGTACACGGCGGCGCTTTCGGGCGTCGGCAAATTCGGCGACGGCAATACCCACGGCAGCGATGTTTCATTGAACCATTCATCGCGAGACCAATTTTCCATGGGCACGACGGTGAGGTTTACTTTGTTGGTCAAAAATTTATCGTTGAACAAACGCGCCAATTCTCCAGCGGTCATGCCGTGTCGCAGCGGGATGGGATACAACCCGATGAACGAACTGTGCTTGGGATATTCGAGAATTGGCCCTTCCATTGCGACGCCGTTAATCGGGTTGGGCCGGTCCAGAACGATGAACGGGATTTTTGCGTCCGCAGCGGCTTGCATGGCGTAGGCCATGGTCGCGATGTAGGTGTAAACGCGCGTACCGACGTCCTGCAAATCAAAGACCATCACATCGACGGATTGCATCATGCCCGCCGCGACCTGCTTGCCTTCGTGTTTCGTGTCGAAGGAGCGCATGTATTCATCGATGTTCGTCAGCATGTCCGCCGGTGGCTTGTGCGTTTGGCCGTAGAGGCTGAACACGGGGAGCTTGAGATGTTCGTCGTAATAAAATGAAACGTATTCGCCGGCCTGGGCATTGCCGCGAACGCCATGCTCGGGGCCATAGAGTGCGGCCAGCGTGACGCCCGGTTCGGCGCGGAAGCGATCGATGATGCTGTCGAGATGACGGTCGAGGCCGGTCGGGTTGGTGATGAGGCCGACGTGTTTTCCGCAGACGAGGTCGGCGTGTTTTTCGAACAGCACTTCGACGCCAAGTTTCACGGGCGGACGTGTGGCGGTTTTTTGCATGGGCATAGAGGAACAGCCGGCCAGCAGCACGGAGAGGAGAGAAAAAATGCGCGTGTTCATTTGTTTTGCAGGCAGCTTGATTGAATACATTTCTCGAACGTATGGTGACTGGCAATCACATCGTCGTGGGCCAGATCGGTGTGGAGAAAAACCAGTTTATTTGTCCGCAGCGCCTCTAGGTTCGCGGCATTATCCTCAGCAGCAAACAACTCGACGCCGTTACTCTGGTATGCAGCCAGGAGTTTTTCCGTTTCATCCTTGGTGCCGCCATGGTCGGTGTAAATATCCAAGAGACGGCCGTTCTGATTTTTTTGCCAGGCGACGAAATTTTCGGTGCCGGCATACAGCGCATCGAACAACCAGACTTCGCGGATTTTATCCGCGAGACCGCCGTGGTCGAGAATCGCGGCAACGACCTCATAACCGCCGCTGTGACACGATAAAATGATGTTGCCGACTTGGACCGGTGACGAACCCAGCGCGCCGCTCGCCCGCAACTTTTCCACCGCCTCATCCATAAATCGCACAAAACCGTTCGTGTCCTCAAGTTTTCCGCCGAAAGAATCCGGCGCCATATAGGGACCTTGCGGAACGATCAAGATTGCGCTTTTGCCGCTGGCTGCGAACTGTTGGATGAGTTGGTATTGCTCCAACGTTCCTGCAACTTCATGACGCCAGCCGTGAAAATGGATTATGAAATCAACTTTATCGGCGGGACGAAAGTCTTTGGAAACGAACATCGCGACGGTGCTGTTCGAGTAATGTTCCCGCGCGGAAAATAACTCTCCGTGATAGGTGTGGCCGTTGGCTCGTGCGGGATGCGGAAATGGTGCGTTGACGAATTGCGTGACGATCAGAGTGCCGAACTGGGCGTAAGGGGCTGCCAACGGCGCTTCGACACTGCCGGAATAGCGCGCGAGCAGCACCGCGATCTCATCCAATTCATTTGCTCTCTTAACCTCAGGCGGAGACGCGTAACGATTCAGCATGAGACTGAAGGCGAGGTGTTCGCCAGCGGCGGTGGTCACGTAACCCGAAAGCGAATTCGCCCAGCGCAATGTGCCGGTTTTGGCGTGGACGTTTTGCGCGGCAGGCGTGTCTTTCATGCGCCGGCGAAGCGTGCCGTCTACACCGGCGAGGGGAAGCGCGGCGATGTAGTCCTTTCCCGTGGGATGTTTCGCCATGAATTGCAGCAATGATACGGTGGCGTTGGCGGTCGTCAGATTATTGCGGGAGAGGCCTGAACCCTCGTCAAAATGCACTTCACCAGCAGGCAAGCCGTTGGTCGCTAAAAACTCATGGAGCGCGTCGAGCGCGCAGTCTTCCGAAGTCTCCCACGCCGGCGCGTTCGTGGGCCGGCTCATTTCACCAGTGTGCTCAAAGATCAAATCGGTTTCGAGATTTTGCGAAGGCTTCAGGAAGTCATAAACCAACTCGCGCAACGGCGGCGACACGACTTCGCCCAATTTTATTGGCGCGCTCGGCGAAGCCGATGGCCAAAAGACCGCACGCGCGGAGCCGTCGACTTTGATGCCCTTTCGGCGTAAGGCTTCCTTCAATGCTGCCGCGAACCACTCCGCCGGGAGCGGGACGGGCATATCGACCATTTCCGGTGTGCTCCCAATCGGCAGGTGGCCGAAAACGTGGACAACCTTTTCGCCCGGGAAGCGATGCGCCTCGACGTGCCTGGGAACGTTGGTCAATGTCGTGGTGGTTTGATTGTCCAGGACCAAGCCGGTGCAAGGATCAACGACGGCGAGTTTGCAAGGCTCGCCTGGTTTTGCGGCGGCGGTTACTGCGACTTGAGTGTAATTGTCATTGAGTGTGAGCGCGGAAATTTCCGCGCCGTAATAATCCTCCAGATCACTGGCGGCCCAACCGGAACCGTTGGGCGGGGAGTGGAGGAAGGTGGCGTCAGCAATCAAATTGCCGGTGATGCGGCGCACGCCGGCATTACTGACCGCCGTTACAAAGGGCGAGAAGAGATCCCAAAAATTTGTCCCGGCGTGGCGCGCGTTCCAACTTGGGTCCGCGCGCCCGGCAATCACCAAATCACCATGCAAAGTGCCGCGGGAGTTGGGACGCTTCGACGCCAGGATGGGCGTTACGATTCTATAGTCGGAGCCGAACCGGCCGAGCGCCAGCGCGGCTGAATACAATTTACTGTTCGACGCCGGACTCATCAATCGGTCCGCGTGATTCTCAAAAATCGTCTTACCAGAATCCAAGGAAATAATTTTTACGCCCCACAACGCGCCGCTGAAACGCGGCTCGGCGATATGCGCCTGGATTTGGCGGGTTAATTCGCCGAGGTTCGTCGCGGCATTGGTTTCGGCGCGAGTTGAAATCGCCACGAAACAAAGAAGCGCGGTGTAGACCCAACATTGTAAATGCGCCTTTGTATTGCTCAAGCTTCAGCCTGGGTTGCGTAAGTGATTGTGCAACTGAAAATTAAATTTGGCCACCAGAAGTTTTGGGATTGCTTGCGGACGATGTGTCAGTTGGATGGGAAGCATTCAGGGCGGTAAATTTAGCCGTGGGATCTCCCGGGTTGACGCCCTTATTTCTGCGCAAAACCTTAAAAACAAAAAAGGGACGAACTTGTAGCGCAGATTATAAACCTGCGCTAAAGCTGGTTGAAAATCTGCGCTACAGTTAGATGCGTTACCCGGGGATCTCGTTGCACCGTTGAACCGTTGACACCTTTCATTTGTTTGCTAGGGTTCATGCAATTCCATCCGTTTGTGACCAGCAGCGACTTAGAAGTAACTGAGAAAAATTTTCGCGACGTGCCGCTGTTTCCCCTGAATTCAATTCATCAAAAGAATTCCGGTCTGCGATTGGCGTGGGTTGTTTGTTTTTTATTTATAACGTTCGCCGGGCTCGCGCAACGTCCGCTGGGCACGGACGTTTCCGGTTACCAAACGAACATCGATTGGGTGGCAACGAAAAATGGTGGCGTAACGTTTGCATGGGTGAAGGCAACGGAGGGCGGCTCGTTCACCAACAGTTTATTTTTTTCGCAGCTAGCCGGGGCGCACGCGGTGGGAATTTTCGTGGGCGCCTATCATTTTGCGCGTCCCAGCATCAACACCAACCTCACTGGCCCTCTGAGCGCGGAGAGCGAGGCGGCGTTTTTTTGGAGTGTCGCGGGCGATTACATCAAAAACGCCAACGGCTATCTGGTGCCGATGCTGGATTGGGAGGATCCGAATGCAACGAACGGCATCCATGGCTTCACCGGCTTTACGACCGCTTATATGTCCGCCTGGGTGAATGAATGGTGCAATTCCATTTCCAATTACGCGCAGTTGAACGGCATCACGCTTCGGCCCATCGTTTATACCGGCACTTGGTATTCCAATCCGGCGAATGGTTATGCGGGATTGGATCACACGGTCACGAATTGGCCGGCGTGGATCGCCTATTACCCGAACACTCCCAATGCGCAAGCGGGCGCACCACCGTCGACTTTTCCCTGGCCAACGTGGACCGTCTGGCAATACGCCGACACGAACTGGTCCGGCGGAGATTCGGATGTGTTCAACGGAACGGCAAACGGACTCGGCTCACTGGTTATCGGCGGGCTCGATACTCCTCCTTATATTTATTCTCAAACGATAAATCAGCTGGCCGCCGATACAGGTGCAGGCGTTAATTTTTTTGCCGCTGCCGGCAGCAAATGGCCGTTGAAATATCAATGGCTATTCGATGGTTCCCGGGTTGCCGGCGCGACAAATCCAACGCTGGCCATTGCCAATGCGCAATTAACCAACGCGGGAAATTACTCGCTGATCGTCACCAATATTTTTGGAAGCGTCACGAGCAGCGTCGTGTCACTTTCCGTGTATCCGCCGCAGGCGATCGTTTTTTCGGATGATTTCGAAACGAACTCGACGGGAAATTGGCACACCAACACAAGCTCGGCCGATACGTCAGTTGCTTTCAATTTTGATTATTTCACGCTGGGCATTCCGTCCGCGCCGCATTCGACTGGGGGCACCACGCACGGCGTCCAGATGAAAGCCAATCTTTCATTGGGCGCGGTGGCGGCGCTTTCCCTTTCGCCCGCGAACCAAGGTTTTGCCGGCGATTATCGTTTGCATTTTGACGGTTGGATCAATACCGACGGCCCGTTTCCCAACGGTGGCAGTGGTTCCACGGAATTTCTGACAGCGGGCATTGGAACCTCGGGCGATCACGTGGAATGGAGCAACATTCGCGCGGCGGATGGATTTTATTTTTCCGCCGATGGCGACGGCGGTGTCAGCGCCACCTCCGCGACCAGCGGAGATTACGTCGCTTATACGGGCCCAACAATTGTGGAGACGGGCTCAGGCGCGTATCTGGCAGGCGTGGATGCGGACGCGCGCGACAACGCAAACGCGTATTACACAGCCGCGCTTTCCAACGGCCGCGCGGCGCCGTCATTGCAGCAAGTGAATTACGGACAGCAGCATGGCACGCTCAATAATGGCACATTTGGCTTTGCGTGGCATGACATCATTGTCTCACGCCGCGGGAGCACGGTGGATTGGGTCGTGGATGGCGTGCGCATGGCAACGATTTCCAATGCCACATTTAATGCCAGCAATGTCTTTGTCGGTTTTTGGGATCCGTTTGCATCGCTGAGCGACAACAACACGTTGAGCTTTGGCTTGGTCGACAATGTGCGCGTGGAAGTGCCAGCCATTGCGCCGACGATTACAACGAATCCGCAGCCACAGATCGTGAGGCTGGGGACGAACGTTACCTTTATCGCGGCGGCAAATGGATTGCCCGCGCCCAGTTTTCAATGGCGATTCAACGGAACGAATATTTCTGGCATGACGAATGCAACTTTCACGATCGCGCAAGTCGCGCTGACGAATGCGGGCATTTATTCCGTGGTGGCCACCAATCTCGCGGGGACAATGACGAGCGCGGATGCGTTGCTCTCGTTTGTGCCGCCCGCACCCGCGCAATTTGAAACGATTCAGGAAACAAACGGCGTCATGCAGGTCAACTTTACGGCCGATGCTTATTGGCCGTATGCAATTGAAACCTCCACCGATCTCGTGCATTGGAACACACGGACAAATATCGTGAGCACGAACGGGGTCTTCCAGTTCACGGATTCCACCACCAACAGTCCGCAGCTATTTTATCGAGTCCGCGTAACACCCTAGCTTACGGCAGATTCGAGGATGACCAGATCGCCGTTGTCGGCGTCCAATCGGGCCCGGATGCCGACGGGGATCGTGGCGTTAAGATCCACGTGGCCAAAGGGCAAATCAACAGCCACCGGCACGCCCAGTTCCGATAGCCGCTCTTTAAAGACATCCGCGGACGTCTGCCGGTATTCTGCTTGTTTCGGTTCCCTCGTGTCTTCGCAATCGCGGTTCACGCCCACGGCCACACCGGCGACTTGCCGCAAAATTCCAGCATTTAAAAGCTGCGTGAGCATTCGATCGAGGCGGTACGGTTTTTCCCCGATGTCTTCCAGGAATAAAATGCGACCTTTAAACTCCGGTTCAAATGGCGTACCGATCGCCGCGCATAAAACGGACAGGTTTCCGCCAATCAAAGGGCCTTCGGCGACACCTTTCCGGAGGATCGAGATATTTTTCTTTTCCAGGCCGGCGGTGATGCTCCCGGCGGGCGCGGCTTCCATGGCGATGCGAAGAAATGAATTGCGGGTGAATTCCGGCGCGTCCTTCGTCAGCAACCCGCCGTGCACCATCGGTGCGTGAAGGGAAATCATCCCGACCTTTTTCGCCAATGCACAGTGCAGCGAGGTGATGTCGCTGAAGCCGGAAAAAATTTTGACATTGCGGCGAATGACCTCGTAGTCGAGGAGGTTCAACAATCGCGCCGAGCCGTATCCGCCGCGCAGGCACAGAATCGCCTTCACGCCGGTGTCGCTGAACATATCCATGATATCCGCGGCGCGGTCACGGTCGTTGCCCGCCAGAAAGCCGTGCCGGTCATGCGCGAATTTGCCAAGCTTGGGTTTGAATCCGTAACGCTCCGCGGATTCGACGGCGCGATCCACCGCTTTAGGATCCGGCGGCGGGCTGGCTGGAGCGACGATGCCCACTGTGTCACCGAGACGAAGGCGTTCTGGTTTGAGTAATTTCATTATTCTTTTTGGGCAGAAAGCCGGGTTACCGCATCGTCAATTGCTTTGCCCAGCGCGGGGATGCGTTGTGTGTAAGTGATTGGACTAACAGAATCCAAAGCCGGCAACGTTTTGCGCGACGCGAATACCTCGTCCGCGTAGCGATAGCCCAGGTTGGCAATAATCGCGACCACGTAATGTCGGAATGGTTTGCCCGGGAGCGAGGTAACAATACCGGCGTCTGAACCGTAATTAAAAGTCCACCCTGACTTGTGCGCGTAGATAACTTCTGCCTGCATGTTGGCGGCGCGGATGTCCACACCATAATCCTCACCGGCCACGATGACATGGCCGTTCGTGGGATTGATCCACCGGTCCGCAACGCGGGAGGGAATGCCAGGACGCACATTTTTCGCACCGGGAAAATTCGCGGTGGTCAAAGCGTCATTGAATCCTTGTTCGGACAACAGTTTTTTCACGAAAGCCCGCGATGAGTCGGAGAGCAATTTGGCGGTGATCGGTTTGTGATTCGCATCCTGCCACATCGCGCCAGGGTCGCCGTCAAAAATCCAAAAAAGGCGCGCGGCATCCCATGCGGTCATGGTAACGCGATCGGTTTTCCAACTGCGTCCGGTCGCGGGGTTCACCGAATCAATCTGCAACGTGCCGAGGTTAAGATCGCGAAATTCCTGGTTCAGCGGCTCGATTTCATTGCGGTCATAAAACATTTTCACGAGCGCCGCGGTGCAATGATTGTCGCTCTGAATTATCATTGGCTCCATCCAGTCGCGGATTTTGTGTGATTCAGGCTGCGCGTTGGTGACGGCGTAAGTGTATTCCGTGTCGAGCGAGATTTTTCCAGCATCCACCATGCGCAGCACATGAAAGGCCACCATGCTTTTGAACAGAGAGGCGGGATACGGCGCCATGAATTGGTAAGGCGCATTGATGCGTGCGGGCACGAGTTCATCGGCCGCGGTGAGCGGCGGGTTGTTGGTCCAGCCTTTCACGGTCAATTGATGATTGTCCGCGCTGGAATAAGTGCCACCATCCGAGCGTTCGACGTCCCAGCGAAGGAGTCGCACATTGCTCAGGCCAAGATTGTCATCGAACGGAACGACGAGCCCATCCGGATAATCGCGAGAAAGGAGAACGTAAGCGCGGTCCACCATGCGGCCGTCCGGGCCAAATTGAATAACGGCGACGTTGACATTGGGCGGTTGCGCGATGGTGTGTGGCTTGATGGGGTGGCTATCGTTGCCGGCGCCGAAATCAATGACGTGTTCGAAATGCGCGTCGCGAACGGCTGTGAGCAGCGCCGATTCGAGCGGCGTCTCAGCATCAAGACCGGCGGTCGTCAAAACGATTACGAAAATAATCAGGAGGCATTTGTTGTGCATAGCGATTCCAAGCCTGGTCCCCACGATTTTGTATGGACATGGAAATGAATCAAGTCATCATCACAAAATCAACACTGGCATGAACGCTGCCCCCACTCCGCCAAGTGCAATCGGAACGGATCGGTTGATGTCGCTCGACGCGTTGCGCGGGTTCGATATGTTTTGGATTCTCGGCGCCGATTCGTTTGTATATGCACTGCAGGCGACCACCCAAACCACTCCCACGCGCTTTCTGGCGACGCAACTCGATCATGCCGAATGGACGGGATTTCATTTTTACGACCTGATTTTCCCGCTTTTCGTTTTCATGATGGGCGTTTCAACGGTTTTCTCACTGGCCAAAATCATCGAGCGTGAAGGCCGCGCAGGTGCGGTGAGGCGGGTATTAAAACGCGGTGTGCTGCTGTTCGTTGTGGCATTGATTTATTCGGGAGGGTTCACCAATCCGTGGCCGGACATGCGGCTGATGGGCGTGTTGAATCGTATCGCGATTTGCTATATGGCGGGAGGATTGCTTTTTATTTTCTTCAAGCCACGGACGATTGCGGTTATTGCGGCTGCGCTGTTGCTGGGATATTGGGCATTGTTGGCGCGGGTGCCCTTTCCGGACGTGCGGCCAATCGCCGGCGGGGACTCGGTCATCACCAGGGAAGCGGGTTTCACGAATGTGACACAACTCAACATGACGAGCACGAATTTGATTCGCGGCTCTTACGTTCAGGGAGTGAACCTTACCGATTATCTCGACCAAAAATATTTGCCCGGGCGCAAATACGACGGCACGTATGACCCGGAAGGTTTGTTGAGCACACTGCCGGCGATTGTAAGCGGGTTGCTGGGAATTTTTGCGGGATTGCTGCTGCGAAACAAATCGGTCTCGAACGAGCGAAAAGTTTTTTGGCTGCTGGGCGCAGGCTTGGCCGGCGCCGCGCTCGGCTGGATGTGGAGCATCGAATTTCCGGTGATCAAGAAAATCTGGACGTCGTCATACGTCCTCGTGGCGGGCGGTTACAGTGCGATGCTGCTCGGCGCGTTTTATTGGGTGGTCGACGTGAAGAAATGGCGGACGTGGTGTCAGCCGTTTGTCTGGATTGGAATGAATCCCATCACGTTGTATCTCGCGAGCAATTTCATGGGCGGGCTGGGTTTTGAAAAACTTGCTCGCCGCCTGGCGGGCGGGCCGGTGAAACATTTTTTTGACGGGCACGTCGCCGCGGGATTCGGCGACATGGTCATTGCCGCAATCGCTGTCGCGTTATTTGTTTATTTCGCGCGCTTTCTTTATCAGAGAAAGATTTTTCTCCGCTTCTAGCTGCGCTTCATTTTGAACCCGCACAAAACGCGCGCGAGTTTTTCCAAATGACGTTTCGTGTGTTCGCTGGCGATCACAAACCGGAAGACGCCGGCGGCGGAAGCTTTGCCATATTTGAGATACGGCGGATAAATATCGGCTTCCAACAGGCGTTTCCTCAAATCCTGCGCCGCAGCGGCGCCCAGTTGCGGCAATCGGACAATGGGGCCGGGCGTCTCGGCAATTTCCCAACCGGCCTGTCGCAAATGCCCGCGCAAATAGGCCGCATTGTGAAACAATCTTTCACGGCGATTTGGCTCATCTTTCAGGATTTTAATCGCCGCCAAGGCCGCGCCCGCGAGCGGCGGCGGCAACGGAGTGGAACCGGCAAAGATCCGACTGCGCGCCACAATCTTTTTACGCAGGGCCTGCGTTCCCAAGATAACGCCGCCGTATGCTCCGAACGCCTTGCTCAGCGTGGCGCATGGGATGATTCGGGTTCGATTTGCCCCCGCATGCTCGATCGTTCCCCTGCCCTTCGCGCCCAAAACACCGGCGCCGTGCGCGTCGTCCACCAAAATCATTCCGGCCGGAGGCAGTATTTTCAGATATTCAACCAGCGGAGCAACCGAACCGTCGTGAGCAAACATGCCGTCCGTAAATAGAATTGGACGTGACCCGCGCGGTAATTTCACAACAATGCGGGCCAGAGCGGCGGTATCTTTGTGGGGAAAGACCTTCACCCGGCAATCGAGCATTTGCACCGCGTCCACCAGCGCCGAATGTGAAAACTCATCAACCAGCGCGTGAGTGAATTCTCCCGCGAGAGTTTGCGCCGCCGCCACGGGCGCCAGATAACCATTCGGCAGAACAACGGCGGTTTCCGCGTGGAAAAATGCCGCCAGTTCCGCTTCCAGCTCGGCGTAGAGTTTGCGATTGCCGGTGGTAAGGCGGGACGCGGCGACGTTCAGGCCGGTAATTGTCAAAGCAGCCCGGGATGCCGAGACAACCGCCGGGTGCCGGGCGAGCCGAAAATAATCGCAACCCGAAAAATAAACCAGCGTTCGATTGCGCCACCGGACTTCATTGTCACCGACCATTTCTAACGGCTCCGGCTCAGTCATAAGCGGATGATAGGTTTTGTTTTCGTTGACTGCACGCGCGAATGTTGCCGCGGGAAACTGACTGGCATTCTGCGGCCATGGCGTTAAGCTACTAGCATGAAAAGGCCGCCGTTGATTTTGATTTCGCCCAGCTATGAATTGCGCGGGGTGGAATTCAGCGATTTGTCCCTGAGCCTGTCGCTGCGATACGAACAAGCGGTGCTGGCTGCCGGTGGCTTGCCGTTGATCGGGCCCGCTACGGTCGATCGCCGGCTGCTGGCGGAAAGCGTGCGGCGGGCCGACGGCATTCTGCTCACTGGCGGCGACGACATTAATCCTTATCTCTACGAAACGAAGCTTCCGCGCGCCATCCGCAAGACCGTGAGCACAACGCCAGATGGAGGCAAGCGTGACGCCGCGGAATTGATGCTGATCGCAGAAATTTTTCGCCAGCAAAAGCCGGTGCTGGCCATTTGTCGCGGGCATCAGCTCACACACGTCGCGTTCGGCGGAAAATTGATCGTGGATATTCCGCAACAAGCACCCAGTGCGGTGAATCACCGGCAAGTCAGCAAGGCTTTCAGCATCGTGCATGAAGCACAGTTGAAACCCGGCTCCCTGATCGCAAAAATCGCCGGCAAACGCCGCCTCGGTGTGAACAGCACGCACCACCAGGCCATTCGCGAACCCGTGGATCCATTTATCGCGACGGCAAGAAGCAGCGACGGTTTGGTGGAAGCCATGGAACTGAGGCCCGAATTCGCCGCCGCGATGCCGTTCTTCCTGGGCGTGCAATTTCACCCGGAACGTTTGGTGGAAAAAGGAAACGCTTATCTGGAAATTTTTCGCCGTTTCGTGAAGGCGTGCCGAACCGCGCCCCGGAAACCAAGGAAAAAACAAAATGGGTTCGCCCAGGACAAGAACCTCCTGTTGCGCGCCGCCGATCTGATGTCCCCGAACCGGTGATCGCCAGGCCTTCCAATGAGGGAAAGTTTTCCAGAATTCGAATTGGATTTCGAAACGCCGGTTGACCCAGTTCTTCAAAGACAGCTCGGATCGATAGACAAGGACGTCCGTGAGCGGCACGGCATGAGTCCAGACCAAACTGCCGTCGGTTTGTTTGATGCCCGGACATCCCGGCTGGCGATGCTGCGGCCGGATGCCGAGTTCTACGGCGCGAGCGTGCCCAAGATCGCCATTCTGCTCGCATATTTTCAGTTACGTTTCCAAGACGGGGCAATCCTGGATCCGAACACGCAGCACGAACTTGGCTTGATGATTAAAGCATCAAGTAATGAGCTGGCCGCAAAATATTCGCGGCTGCTGGGGCTGAAACAAATTCAGCGGGTGCTCGCGTCTTGTCATTTATACGACGCACAACATGGCGGCGGTCTCTGGGTCGGCAAACATTACGGCGAGACCGGCGAACGCATCGGATCCCCTGTCGGCGACAACTCTCATGCGGTGACTGTCCGGCAATTGCTTCGATTTTATTTGTGGTTGGAACAAGGCCGACTGGTCTCGCCGGAAGCTTCCGCCAAGATGCGCGATATTTTTGCTTCACCGGAAATTCCTCACGATGACAACCGATTCGTCAAAGGGCTGAGCGGCCGCGGCGTTTCGATCCGGCGCAAATCAGGCTGGTGGGAGGATTGGCTGCACGATACCGCAATAATCACCAGCCCGGAACGCCATTACATTTTGGTGGCGTTGACGCGGCATTCTCGCGGCGACGACTACCTCGTGAAGCTGGTTCAGGCGGTTGATGATTTAATGGTTCACGAGTGAACGGTCCCTCATTCATAAACTAATCGAAAGCTTTTCGTCCGGCTCGGACAAAAAGCGCCATGGCCCGGAAAAATGCCGCCAGATTTATTTTATTGAGCATCGTCGCGGCTTGTCGGAACATCAGAAGATTGTTCGCGACAGCAATATGGGGTTGCCGCCCTCTTTTCGGAAAAACAATTATAAAGATACCGTGTGAGAAATTCATTGTGAAACGAGGTCTCAAATCACTGTTCAAATCTTTTTCGATCGAATTCCTGATTTATGGCGCTTTGGTAGCCGGTTATTTTCTGCTCGTCCTTCATTTTTTGGAAGGCTGGCTTAATCAACTGTTTCATCAGGATCGAAAAACATATGCCGCTGTGGCGTTGACCTTGATTGTCGCGCAGGGCGTCCTTCTTGAAGGCCTCACCCGCTTGCTGGTGCGTATCGGTGGGAAAAACAAAGCGCGTTAATTGTGGACTTTCCGATTTCGCACACTCATATAAACCCGGTTTACCTGATAACAACGGGTTTCCTCGTCGGGGTACTTGGAGGCTTTTTCGGCGTCGGCGGCAGTTTTTTGGCGGGTCCGGTATTATTTGGATTCGGCGTGCCGATGAATTTCGTGGTCGGGACCGATCTGGCTCATATCGTCGGCAAATCAGTCGTCGCGGCTCGAAAACATTACTCGCTCGGCCACGTCGATATGAAGCTCGGCGCGTTCATGATGATTGGCACCATTCCCGGCGTGGAACTGGGCGCCCAAATCATTGAAGGACTCAAACGCTGGGGGCACGTGGATGTTGCGGTTGGCCTGGCGTTCATCTTGATTTTGCTGTCCGTTTCCGGATTCATGACCTGGGAAACCTGGAAAACCAGGCAGCATCATTCAACTTCCTCGAAGAAAAAAGGCGATCAAAACCAGAGCGGAAAACGGGCTGAAGATCATGCTTTCTCCCATATTTATCTTCGGATTCAAAAAATTAAACTGGGCCCGCACATCAAACTTCCCAAATCAGATATCGCTCGAATTTCCGTGTGGTCGATCATTGGAGTTTCGTTTGTCGGAGGATTGTTCAGTGGCTTCCTGGGAGGCGGCGCGGGCTACATTCGGCTGCCGGCGATGATTTACCTGCTGGGCGTCCCCACTCACGTGGCCGTGGGCACGGATCTGTTTGAGATCATAGTCTCGGCCGGCTACGGCACAGTAACCCACGCGCTAAAGGGAAATGTCGATATTTTGATCGCGCTGGTGATGCATACCGGCGCCGCCATCGGAGCGCAATTTGGAACAGTGTTGACGCAGTATTTTAGCGGCACTCGACTTCGGATGGCGTTTATTCCCCTGCCCGTCATCGGATGCGGCATCATCTTGTGGGGACTTTTGAAAGGTGTGCACGGAAAATAAGTTCCTTTGATTCTCTCACGGTTGAGTTTACGAACATTTCACAGGCGCGGGAAAATCGCAATTTCTTGCCATTCTACTGACTGCGCTTTCCCGCGTCGCCGGTATCAATCTGACCTCAGGGGATCAC
>Ga0070681_10003894_pt1 | contig 14061 bp, 10 predicted proteins | sample KBSC83BmetaG_FD_65650 | JGI IMG/M metagenome (GOLD analysis project Ga0070681, IMG submission 65650) | Corn rhizosphere microbial communities from Kellogg Biological Station, Michigan, USA - KBS C8-3B metaG | ecosystem: Host-associated > Plants > Roots > Rhizosphere | place: USA: Michigan... | reverse complement strand
GACGGTATATCTGAGCAAACTGCCGCGGTTTGAAAAGAAACTGCGGGTCGCGATGGGCGGGACCCTGGACCTCGTATTGTCAAAGGATATGTGCAGTGTTCACAGGAATCCAGAGCCCAGTATCTCTCATATCCAAGCCAGGGCGGGCGTGAAGGCGTGCAGCCACCAGCCGCAAACGAGGCGGCATCAGGCGTCCGGCTGTTTCTTACAGGGAGAAATCAGCCATGCAAATTGCAATGATCGGGCTTGGAAGAATGGGACTCGCTCTTGGTTGTGTGATCGGGTATCAAGCGCATCGCAGCCGATCTGTCAAAACAGCGACCGACGGTCGTCGCCATTGTGACACCTATGCCACTAAAAAGCGCCAAAGAACACCGACAAATATTAAGCACCATCGTCGGCCGCCGATGCGCAAAACAAGTTTCTAAGCCTTAACGTCCGCAAAAATAATCGCATCAAGGCTTTTGTGCCGTTTGATCTTCCGCCCCCCTTAGCATGGTCTCCTCCGTGGGTTCCAGAGCGCCGATCTCACGCCTGCAAGATTCGCCAGCCGCCACAAGGGGCCAATGCGCAGTGCAATGCAGGAGTGGAACGTGGCGTGCACTTCATTTGACTGATCGAAGGAGCTTATCGATGGCAACAGCTGTTGCAAATCTCGATCGTGCACCAGAGGCGCTAGCACAGCATCATCAAAGTGGAATCGAAGAATTAACCAATATTTTCGTCGATCGCTGGCAATCCTTGTATCAGATAGCGATGCGGCAGCTTGAGAACGGGGCGGACGCCGAGGACGCAGTTCAGGACGCCTTTTTATCTGCTTATACGCATTTGGACCAGTTCAAGAGACAAGCTCGAATGTCCACCTGGGTGACGACAATTGTGATTAATTCGGCGCGGATGAAGTTGCGTCGGCGTCCACAAAGGGTGCATGTCGCTTTAAGCGATCAATCTCACGGTCACGACAGCGAGCAGGTGCTCGAAATGCTTCGTGATCATCGACCCGACCCGGAAGAAGTGTCCCGACTGAACGAGCTTGCCGAGCGGGCGGGGCGATTTGTTAGTCTGATCTCGCCGACGTTGCGCAGGACCTTTCGACTGCGCGATGTGTATGGATTGAGCATTCGGGAGACGGCTAAAATCATGGGGATACCAAATGGTACCGTGAAAGCTCAGACGGCAAGGGCGCGCGCGAAGCTTAAGCTACTGATGCAAAACAGTGTCGGCGGGAAAAGAAAGCGGATCTAGGATTCCTGTTAAAGCGGCGACAAGGGATCCATGTCGTCGGATGTTGTTCCAATTAGACACGAGCTGTTTCTGTCCCACAGATAAGATCGCTTGTGCCACAAGAAACGATGAATGGAGGCGAGAAAATCAGTGTACGAAACTGAAGTCTCTCGAAGTTCACGACGATTGGCTGTAACCAGGCAAGTTTTCTTGATCTCGGAGGGATGAATAGAGGCGATGCGAACGACTTCGATGGAACCCGCTTATTTTTCTACATATCGTAGCCTTAAGCTGACTCGGAATGCCGAGGGTGTCCTCATTGGCGAGTTTCACAGTGGTGGCGGGCCGCTGATTTTTAGAGCGCAGGACCACACAGAATTTGTGGAAGCCTTCTATCGGATTTCTCAGGACCGGGGAAACAAGGTCGTAATTCTGACGGGTACGGGCAGAGAGTTTATCCCCGATATCGACTTTTCTTCCTTCGGTAACGTAGGTGACCCAGCCGTTTGGAGCCAAGTTCACGATGAGGGCACCCAGATTCTGGAGAACCTCGCTAACATCCGTGTGCCGGTGATCGCGGCGATCGAAGGGCGCGCATACGTGCATTCGGAATACGCGCTGCTGGCCGATGTGATCGTTGCCGGGGAAAGCGCGACCTTCCATGATGTGCCGCACTTCGCAGGCGGCATCGTTCCCGGCGACGGGATCTTCACGACATGGAGTTACCGGGCGGGCGCCGGAAGAGCCGAAGCGTTCCTGCTAAATCCCCAGCCAATCACTGCACGCACTGCCCATGACTGGGGAGTAGTCGCCGAGGTCGTGCCGAATGGAAAGGCTCTCGCCCGCGCTCGTGAGCTCGCCTCCGCCTATCTGCTAAAACCGGAAGTCACTCGACGCAACACTCGAGTCCACTTCATACAGCCGTTGAAGGAACGAATTGTACGGGAAGTTGGTTACGGGCTGGCGCTCGAGGGCGCGTCCGCCGCGGACCTGGTCAAGTCCATGACAGCCCAGAGTCAAACGATGGGTGACAAAGGCGGAGCCGCGTAGTGGACATGCAAGCAAAACATTCGCATCCAGCCCAGGGAGTGCACGCCGAGCACTCCGTGGCCATGTTTCGAGATAAGTTGTGGCTATGCCTGGTGCTTACCCTTCCGGTGGTCTATTGGTCTAGCGAGGTACAGCGATGGCTTGGTTATCGCGCTCCCACGTTTTCCGGATCGCGATTGATCCCCGCCATTCTGGGCACCGTTATCTTTGTGTATGGTGGGAAAGTTTTTATCCAGGGGGCACGGCACGAGCTTTCCGGCCATAAACCAGGCATGATGACTCTGGTCAGCCTGGGGATCGTCGTTGCTTTTGCTGCCTCTCTTACTTCAACTCTTGGTATTTTCGAAGTTGACGTCTGGTGGGAGCTCTCGACCTTGGTCAGTGTCATGCTTCTGGGACAGTGGCTCGAAACGAAAGCGGTTGCGCAAGCCCACGGCGCCCTCGGCGCTCTTGCCGCGCTGCTGCCTGACACCGCCGAGCGCGTAACGCAGTTAGATATCGAAAAAGTACCTCTTGCGGCGTTGCGCATGGGTGACATTGTCCTTGTTCGTCCTGGGTCTCGTGTGCCTGCTGATGGGACTGTGTTGGAAGGGACGGCTGATGTCGATGAGTCCCTCATTACTGGCGAGTCCAGCGCGATTCCGAAGGCTCCAGGAGCCGCGGTGATTGCCGGAACGGTTGCGGAAGGCGGAAGTCTTCGGGTGCGAGTGAAAGCAGTCGGCGAGCAAACGGCGCTCTCCGGCATCATGCGCCTAGTCGCGGCTGCTCAGGCATCCAGTTCACGGGCGCAAGCTCTGGCGGACCGCGCAGCCGGACTCCTTTTTTACATTGCAGTCTCCGTCGGTGCTGTGACCTTCTCCTATTGGTGGATCATGGGCGATCGGGTGCACGCATTGACCCGAACCGCCACGGTACTTGTCATCGCCTGCCCCCATGCCTTGGGCCTGGCAATTCCGTTGGTGATCGCGATCTCGACCTCGCTGGGTGCGCGAAATGGTTTACTTGTGAAAGATCGACGAGCCCTCGAATTTGCCCGCGACTTGGGAGTGGTTGTCTTCGATAAAACCGGAACTCTTACTCGTGGCACTCCGGCCCTTTCGGAAGTCGCGGTTGCCAACGGCGTCGATGAACGAGAATTGTTGGGGCTCGCCTCAGCCGTCGAAGCCGATTCCGAGCACCCGAATGCAAGGGCGATCGTGGCTGCGGCCAGCAGTCGTGGCGTCGTACCCCAACGAGCGTCACACTTTGAGGCATTGCCAGGGGTTGGGGCCCGGGCAACCGTATCCGGGCACAGCGTCGAGATAGGAGGGCCGAGACTTCTTGCATATGAAAGGATCTCCATTCCCCCTGAACTCGACACCGCCGTGGGCATCTGGACTTCTGAAGGACGCACGGTTCTTTACGTCGTTAAGAATCGTGCCGTGATCGGCGCCGTCGCCGTGGAAGACGAGATTAGACCCGGTTCTGGTGAGGCGGTCAAAGCGCTCCACCATCTTGGCGTTCGGGTAGCAATGATTACCGGAGATTCACAAGCAGTCGCGGATTCAATTGCGAAGCGACTCGGGATTGATGACGTTGCGGCGGAGGTTATGCCAGCCGACAAGGCATCGGCGGTTCAGGAGTTCCGGGCCAGCGGGCAGAGAGTGGCTATGGTTGGCGACGGTGTAAACGACGCACCGGCACTCGCAGCGGCCGATGTTGGAATTGCGATCGGTGCAGGCACTGACGTCGCGGTAGAGTCGGCTGGGATCGTTCTCGTGCGTAGTGACCCTCGCGATGTTCTTCGCGTGATTGCACTGTCACGTATCACCTACAAGAAAATGATGCAGAACCTAGTGTGGGCGACAGCTTATAACGTGATTGCCCTTCCTGCTGCGGCTGGAGCCTTCGTGCACTGGGGACTCACTCTCCCGATGAGCATAGGTGCCCTCGCGATGAACCTGTCGACTGTGATCGTCGCGGTGAATGCGCAGTTTCTACGTCAGTTCACACTTTAGCGTTATTGACAATGGTACAGCTACGCCCGCTTGGTGCGCAGTACGTTCAATGGGTAAAGTGAAACGAAATATCGATCCTGAATCCGGGTTAGGGTCGGCCCACAAACGGCCGCCGTGTGATTGTATGATCGACCGGCTGATCGGCAGCCCCATACCAGTGCCTTCGGGTTTAGAAGTGAAAAATGGATTGAAGATTTGGTCCAACTTTTCTGCAGGAATTCCAACGCCGGAATCCATGACCGAAATCAAGAGCTGACCGCTGTCAGCTTGCTGTGACTTGATCGTAAGTTTACCTGGCGTGTTCATGCCCTTCATGGCCTCGATACCATTGAGCATGAGATTCATCATGACCTGCTGTAACTGTACGCGGTCTGCCATGATCGGAGGCAGATAGAGCGAAAAATCGCTGTCGATCAAAATCGAATGTTTGGACGCCTCAGACCGCAGCAAGGCGATCATCTCTTGAATGAGTTGGTTTATATCAACTTCCTCGCGCTGCAGACTGTCCTTCTTAAACATCGACCTGACCCGACCGATGATTTCAGATGCGCGGGCCACGTCTTTGACGACTCTCGACGCCGCTGCTTGTGCCTCCGCCAAGTCCGGGCGATCCCGAGTTATCCATCGTGAACAGGTCCTGGCATCCGTCATCGCAGCTGAAATCGGCTGTTTGATTTCGTGTGCCAACGAGGCCGCAAGCTCTCCCATGGTGCTGACTCGGTTCAGATGTGCGAGGCGGCCCAGCTCTTCTCGCATTCTCTCGCGCTCTTGCAGCGCCGCCTGCAGTTCGTCTTCGGCCTTCTGCCGATTCAACTCGGCGGCAGCGCGGGAAGCAAAGATCTTAAGTAAGTCGATCGCGCGCAGGTCGGCCTCCATTGGCTTGTCATTCAGAATTGCTATGTGCCCGATGACGCGGTTCGTGTGGTCGAGCATGGGAACACCGAGGTAGCTTTTTGCTTGCCAATCCCTCAGGAGCTTATCGTGAGGGAACAGGCCCTGCAGTGCCTGCCGGTAGTGGCAAACCTCCCCTTGCAGCACCCGTTCGCACGGCGTATCGGCGATGTCAAAGTCGAAATTCTCTCCAAATCCGTCGCCCTTCCAGAAAGCTAGTGTGCGAGCATGCTTCTGGTCATCACAAGTGGTGACAAAGGCATAGCGTGCGCGCAATACCTGGGCCATGTGCTTTACCAGACTCTGGAAAAAGTCTTTGCCCGTGGTCGCCGCGGTGCCCACTACGATAAGCCGAAGTGCTTCATCGGCCTGCTTCCTCTCGGTGACATCCATCGAGACGCCCACGAATTGCACTAATTCGCCCGATGAGTCAAAAACCGGCTGGCCGACGGAATGAACGTACTTCACTATCCCATCCCGAAGCAGAATGCGGAACTCCAAGTCATAGTCCGACTTCTCCTCGATGGCTCGATGGATTGCCGCCTGCCACTTAGCTCGGTCCTCGGGATGAGCCCGCTGCAGCCGTTCTTCCCAGGTGGGCATCCCACCCTTTGGGTCAAAACCATAAATCCGATACCATTCTTCTGACAGATACACCGTCTTTCTTCCAGCAACCTGCCAAACCCAACTTCCCACATGTGCGAGTCTCTGAGCTTGTGACAAATGAGCCTCGCTGCGCCGCAAGGCTTCTTCCGCTCGTTGCTGGTCATCGATGTCCGTAAGCAAGACGCACCAGTTCAGGATTCGCCCATCCGGACCTCGCAAGGGAAAGCCGCGCACTTCGAACCAACGGTAGACACCGTCGAAGCGCCGCAAGCGCTGCTTAACGTCGTAGGGCTGGCCGGTATAGATTGCCTCCATCCATATCTCGATTGCCTGAGGACGGTCATCTGGATGGACGGCATCGCCGGAACCCCACTTTCTTAAATCCTCTAACGTCTTGCCGAAGTACTCTAGATTCGGTTTGTTGACAGTTTCGACTTCCCCAGATGGCGTCATGACCGCAACGGGTGCCGGAATGCTGTCGACCAACAAACGGAGATTAAGCTCGCGACGAGGTTCGAGAGCGTATTGCGAGAGTTCCATGAGGTTTCTCCTGTCCTATTGCCAGGGCTTCATTTCGTGGCGGCAGCCTCGCATAGCCAACTAATTAATCCTGAGCCTCTTCATCTTGGCGATTAGTGTGGTCCGCTTCAACCCAAGCCGCTCCGCCGCTCCTTGAGGTCCTCCGATCGTCCCGCCCGAAGCCTCGAGCGCCTGCAAGATCAGGGCACGTTGCGAATCCACGAACGTGCCTTTTAAAACAATCGCTGTGTCGAAGTCTTTTCTGGAACCAGCCAGCGGATTCGCAAGTACCTCGTTATCCGAGCGAATGACAGCCCGCTCAATGAGGTTTTGCAGTTCTCGGACATTACCTGGCCAGCCGTACTCGATCAAAGCGCCCATCGTTGCCGGCGGGACGTGGTTGACATCCTTTGCCATGCGTCGGGCAAATACCTCTACAAAATGCGACACCAAAAGTGGTATGTCCTCCCGGCGCTCGCGAAGCGGAGGAACCAGAACCGGAAAGACATTCAGCCGATAATATAGGTCACTACGGAATTCACGTCGCCCTACCATCTCCGTGAGATCACGATGCGTGGCTGCAATCAGGCGGACATTGATTCGATGCGTGCGACCACTGCCCAGGCGCTCGAACTCTTGTTCCTGCAAAACACGTAAGAGTTTCGGTTGTAGAGCTAGAGGCAGGTCCCCGATTTCATCCAGAAAAAGAGTCCCTGTATCGGCCATTTCGAATCGGCCAATTTTTTGCGCCACTGCCCCCGTGAAGGCGCCCTTCTCGTGTCCGAACAACTCACTTTCTAACAAATCCAAGGGGATAGCAGCGCAGTTAACCTTGACGAAAGGACGCCCGCGACGTGCGCTGACATCGTGAACGGCCCGAGAAATCAATTCTTTACCTGTACCCGTCTCCCCGAGAACAAGCACCGTGGAATCGGTTTGTGCTACACGCTCGACGTCCACTAGCACCGACCTCAGAGCAGGGGCGCGGCCGATAAGCTGCTGAAACGCACAATCAATACGATTCTGTGGATCTTGAGCAACGCTGTACTCCATGAGCCACCTCCTTCACAAACTGTTCGAACACGCCCCACCCGAAAAAGCCACGACTTGAAACGGAACGATTGTTCGTACATCTGAACACTTCCTGATCACGAAGTTGCATCTCATCGACAGTGCATATTTGAGTGCTGTTCAGCTTCATGAGATCAAGCTAGTCCTGGAGAGGAAAGAAAATCTATTGAGCATTCGTACTTCAAACTTCCCAAAAAGACGATGCATGTAAGCCTTGGTTACGAGGGCGGGTGAGTTCGGATCATTCTCATAATTGGACAGGCAATCTCGCCTCTTCTTCTTCATTGCGTAGGTGCGTCCCAGGTCCCTCTACAGCCGTTCAGAGTTGAGGAGCAGCTTGTTTGTTGAGCTATTCTGACGGAAGTTTAGCCTGCAGGGTTCACGGGGTGTTCGCACCGGGTTCAATATGCCTGAGCGTTCCGCGAATGGTTTCGAGCAAAAGTTCGTCATCAAACGGCTTGCTTAGGAATGCGACGGCGCCGGCCTGCATTGCCTGCTGACGCGATTCTTTGTTGTCGTAAGCGGTGATGAAAACGATAGGAATCTTATAGCCTGACGAGGCAAGATGGCGTTGGAGTTGTAGGCCATTCATGTCCGGCATTTGCACATCAACGATGAGGCATGATGTCTGATGAAGTTGGCGAGACTTCAGGAGACTTTCGGCAGAATCGAAAACTGCTGCTTGAAAGCCAAAAGACTGAATGAGCAGTGTCATAGTTCTGCGGATGGACTCATCGTCGTCAACTATGGATATCAGATTCGCTTTTGCTTTCAACTGTTCCGGTAAAGCTGAACGAAGGGTTTGAAGTAAAAGGTCGTCAGTAAACGGCTTTGCCAGGAATGCGATGGCCCCGGCCTGCATCGCTCGTCGACGGGATTCTCTATCGTCGTAGGCGGTGATAAAAATGATCGGGATCTTATACCCTGCGGCCGCGAGATGGCTTTGGAGTTGCAGCCCATTCATGCCCGGCATTCGCACATCAATGATGAGACACAATGTCTCGCCCAGATGGCCAGACTTCAGGAGACTCTCGCCAGATTCGAAGCCTGCTGCCTGGAAGCCAAAAGATTCGATCAGCAGTGTTGTGCTTTTGCGGGTAGACTCGTCATCGTCAACCACCGAGATAAATGTTTGAGGACTCTTCAACTGCATGGTGTCAGGTTAGTCTTAGCCAGACAAGAAATCTATCGAGCATTGGTATTGCGAAGTTCTCAGAAGAGAGTAGGGACGTAAGCTTTGGTTTACGAAGCTTTTTCCGAGGGCAGTTGGAGCTTTTGCATCATCTTTATCAAATGAGCAAGAGATTCTGCTTGCATCTTTTCCATCGCCCGGCTGCGCTGAACCTTTACGGTGCTCTCCGCGGTTCCCAGTTCAGCAGCTATTTGCTTGTTGAGCATTCCGCCGACAACCATGGAAATTACTTCCTGCTCGCGAGAGGACAGCGAATCAAAGCGCTGCCGAATATCCGCCAGTTCCGACTCCTGTTTGCGCCTCGCGCGATCCCGATCCAGAGCGACGTGCACGGCGTCGAGAAGATCCTGGTCCCGAAACGGCTTCGTAAGAAATTCGACCGCTCCCGCTTTAATAGCACGAACACTCATGGGGATGTCCCCGTGCCCCGTGAGAAAAACTATTGGGATACAAATATTTCGCGCCGCAAGCTCGCGTTGAAAATCGATACCACTCAATCCCGGTAGCCTGATGTCCAGCACAAGGCAACTGGGGACATCAGGGCGTTTTTTGTGCAGAAAGCCGTTGGCGGATTCAGAGCTGTCAACCTGCAAACCGACCGTGCTCAAGAGGAACTTGAGCGAGGACCGCACCGATGGATCGTCGTCTATCACAAAGACTAAGGAAGCCGCGGTCATGAATGACTTTCACCAGATGCTGGCAGTGTAAAGGAGAACACAGCACCTTGAGGCGAGTTGGCCGTGGCCCACAGTCGCCCACCATGACTTTCAATGAGGGAGCGGCTAATGGGCAACCCCATACCCATGCCGTTTCCCTTGGTTGTGAAGAACGGCGTGAATAAGCGATCGACTTCTGACCCGAAGCCTGTACCCGAGTCACGTACCGCAACCAACACGTTGCCAGATTCGTCGGTCCCAGAATCCAGAGAGAGTGTGCGAGGTTGAGTTCCGGTCATGGCCTCTGCGGCGTTCATGATCAGGTTCAGCAGGACTTGCTGCATCTGAACACGGTCGGCCCGTACGTGCGGCAATGTCTCGGACAAATGGCACTCCAGTGACACTTGATTGTTCTGAAGCTCATGGTCAGCTAGAGCCAGCACCTCCCGGATGACGTTGTTTATATCCAGCTCATACATTTCTGTGGGTGCCTTCTTTATGAAGGCGCGAATCCGACTGATCACAGCACTCGCACGAGTCGCGTCAGCAACGATTTCTTCAAGCGCCTGCCGTAGAACTTCAGGATCGAGATTACCGTTGGCCAGCAGTCTCAGGCATGCGCTGCTATTGTTGGTAACGGCAGTTAATGGCTGATTGACTTCGTGGGCAATCGAAGCTCCCAATTCACCCATGGTCGTCAGTCTAGTGACGCGAGCAAGCTCCGCTTGGGTCGCATGCAGTGCTCGTCGGGCGTCCTCCAACTTTTCCTGAGCGCGCTTTTGCTCGGTTAGATCGAGCACGAACGCGACGCCGGCGCTCGGGGTGCCTTCAAAGAGGGCGCCGCCGACCATGACTGGCACTCGGATACCATCTTTCCGGAAATACTCCTTCTCGTATGGCTGGACTGCTCCAGTCGCCTTAATCTCTATCAGGGCACGCTCATCCCTGGCACGCCATTCGGTTGGCGTCAGGTCCGCCCAGCGTACCCGACCGGAAGCAAGATCATCATGGTCGAATTGCACCATGTGGAGAAACGCTGCATTCGCCTCGGTGATCGCACCGTCGAGGTTAAACATCATAATGCCTACGGCATTTGCTTCGACCAGACGCCGAATCTTCGCTTCCAACCCTTTTGCCAATTCTCGGACTTCCGCTTCCGCCATTTCGCGCTCGGCGACCTCAACTTTGAGCTCTTCTATGTGCATCCATGCCTGATACGCGGAAGACGCAAATTTCCCGAGCGATGCCATAACCCGGTCATCTTCTGCATCGAACTTGCGGCGGTCGCTGTGCATTATTCCCCATATCGTTCCTACAGCTTTGCCGTTGACGTAAAACGGGACCAGCAGGCACTCTTCAGCGGCCGGACTGACGGGCATCAAATAGGGATAACGCCGCTCGAAATGAGTGAACAGTAAAGTACGATTTTGATCGAGCACGTCTCCGCAGGGACCAAAATTACGCGGGGTTCCGCCCCCGACGTGGGGATTCCACATTCCGCAGATGGCGGGCCAGTAGAACCTTTGGCCGTCAACGTGTGGTGTTTTCCCATCCCTCGTCAACAGGCTCAGGCCAGCGGAGTCGCACTGCGTAATATCTTCGATCGTCTCAGCGAGCGTGTGAAAGATCGTACTCGGCGAGTCAGCTAACGCGCTCACCAGTTTCACGAGTGCGCGGTTCTCTTTTTCATGATCCGGCGGACGCGATGGGCGCCGCTGCAATTCTTCCGTGCAGAGGATCGACTCCAACGAAGCTCCGCCCTCTGGAACTGAAGACTCAAGTGAAACATCATTCTGTAATGTGGTTGATTCGCTCATTTTCACCTCGCGGAAGGTACCGCTCGTGCGCCTTCGCACGCTCGAAGACTCTCCGAACTCCAATGCTTAGCGCTGCAGGCAGTCAGGCAGCAACAATAATAGGAATGCGCGAATAGGAATGCGCGAATCGTGCGGCCCTCAACCTGCAGAGCAGAATTAGGCTATCGCCAACCGGGGGAGGAATTCTATTGGACGAAAGCCGTACTCCAAATGATGCTTTCGTTTACGTCGCCTTTTCGAAAGGGTCTTTCAGCTGATCCATCATTCGGACGAGGTCGGGAAGAGACCGGGCTTGCATCTTCTCCATCGCTCGACTCCTGTGAACCTTGACGGTATTCTCTGATGTCCCGAGTTGACCGGAAATCTGCTTGTTGGGCATGCCAGAAACGACCATAGAGGTCACTTCCCGCTCCCGGGGCGTCAATGACTCAAAGCGGCGTCGAAACTTCGCCACCTGTTGACCTTGTTCGTGCCTATTTCGATGTCGCTCCAGCGCGATGCGGATGGCCTCCAGCAGATCCTGGTCGCTGAATGGCTTTGTAAGGAAGTCAACCGCTGTGGTTCGGATTTCCTCCGCCCTCTTTCTTTCACTAATATCTCTGATAAAGCCGGTAAACATCCGCCGGCCACCTCGGGTAAGCTCTCCGATTGAGATTTCGACTGGAAACTCTCTTCCGTTCTTGTGCAGCCCGATGAGCTCGGCACCTTGCCAGTTCAAATGCCGGACGCCAGTATCCAAGTAGCGTCTGAACCCAATCTCATGCACTTTGCGTATGGATTCCGGTATTAGCACAGTCAAGGGTTTCCCAATCAGCTCGGTTGAGTCATAGCCAAAGATTCTCGAAGTAGCGCAATTGGCGAAGAGGATGCTGCCGGTTTCATCTGTACTGAGCACAGCATCGTTGGCTGTTTCGACTAGGACGCGATACCGCTCTTCACTGAACCGGCGTGCGGATTCTTCTTTCTTGCGTTCAGTGATATCAGTAACAATGCCGCCGATGGCGTAAATCTCTCCGTCCGCGCTGAACAGCGGGAACTTGTGGACAATGCTCGTATGTTGTCCGTCTGCCTCAAGAGCCGCCTCCTCAAACTCTATCGGAACACCTGCTTGCAGCACCTGCCGGTCATTGGCTTGAAAAGCGGCGGCCTGTTCCGCTGAGAACAATTCGTCGTCTCTTTTCCCTATGATGTGCTCGTCGGCGACGGAGAGGACCCTTTTGAATCCCCTGTTGACATAGAGATACCGGCCCTCGCGATCTTTTATGAAAACCAGATTCGGAGTGTTCTCAAAGAACGCCTGCAGCCGAGCTTCACTTTCCCGAAACTTGTGCTGCTGTAATCTTAGTTCTTCGTCGACGTGCTTGCGCTCGGTCATGTCTTCAACAACACCGAACCAAAATGGCGCTGCACCTTGCATTCCTGGGACGAGAGCAACGTGTTGACGGGCCCACAGCAGGGTACCGTCTTTGCGACGATAGCGCTTCTCGATCTCGAAGTGATGTCGTTTGCCTTCGGTAAGCTCATGGGCCAACAGCACGTTAGCCTCACGGTCCCCCTCGTATGTGACTTCATCGAAACTCAGTCGGTAGAGTTCTCGCTCTGTATATCCCAACATATTCCGGAAAGCGCTGTTCGCAGCGAAGTAGCGCCCGTTGAAATCGGCCATAACGATCCCGATTGCCGCGTTCTCGAACGCGGTTCGCCACCGTGTGTCGGCTCGCCGCCGTGCTCGCTTCTCAGCAACCACTTGGGGGTAAGTGTCAGAGGCCGTTAACGGAGCCTTGGCAGGTCCGCTTGGCAACAACCTGAGGCAAAGCAAACTGGGCTGTTTTTGATTGCGAGATACTAGCCCTCCAACCGCTTTGCACATATTCTCCTGTCCGCGAAGAGGAGGGAGTCGCAGCTCGCCTAAAGTTCCTTTGGAATTTCGCCAGCATCGGCGCAGGTATCGGGTGAGCTTTTCGGGATCATCGGAAACTAACTCACGGAGGGGCTTACCGACTATTTTCGCGGATGACAGCTGCCACAATCTCAATGCGGCCAGGTTAGAAGCAATGACCGTTCCCGCAGGATCAATCAGCAGCGCTGGCTCGCGCAACCCGTTAATGTTGTTAGAAAGGTCAGGGGGAACCATCTGCGCAACCTTACTAATGTAGTCAACGAACCACGTTCGTTTTCAATTCAGGTCGTTTATGAAGATGAATACTGGCACAACTATCCCTCCAGTTTAATCGGGACAGCCCTCAGTCGCAAGGGTGCTGCGCATGTCGGTTTCTAAGGCCGGAGTGACGCGGCTTCTCGATGTGAAGGGATGCGAAACTGATGGCGGGCGGCTTTTGGCGACAGGCAGCTAGGGTCCGATTGGAGCAACCTGCGACGACATGGATCCCCCATCGACGCTTTGACAGGAATCCTAGATTTGCCTTCTTTTGCTGCCGACGTTGCTCTGCAGCGGTCGCCTGAGCTTCGCGCGAGCTCTTGCAACCTGAGCTTTTACGGTGCCGTCGGCTACCCCCAAACTTTCAACTCGATCTCGAGGTAGACGGCGGTCGACAGCTGTCGTTAGTTTGACAAGGCGTCACGGCGCCACTGTGTTGCCGTTTGACAGTTGATCTGTCCGAGTTGTCCCGTCCCGTACATTCGTATTGCTCATTGCCCCGAAAACTGTCCGAGGGGTGGTTGCCACAAATGCGCTGTTTCCTCGTGTCCTGTAGCGTCACCTCTATCGCCTTGCGGGGCCGGCCGCGAAATCCCGAGCTTCTTCATTTTCGCGATCAGAGTAGTCCGTTTTAGTCCCAGCTGGGTCGCTGCTCCACGAGGCCCTCCGATAACCCAACCGCACGCCGCCAACGCTTGGAATATGAGATCCCGTTGAGAATCCACGAAGGTGCCCCGTGTGAACGGAGCAGTCGGCCTGTGATCAGATCGCTCACATCTCGGTAGAGGATTCGGAAGCACTCCGTTGTTCGACAGGATGACGGCACGTTCCACGAGGTTTTGCAGTTCCCGCACATTTCCAGGCCAGGAATACGACATAA
>Ga0070681_10003893_pt1 | contig 14063 bp, 9 predicted proteins | sample KBSC83BmetaG_FD_65650 | JGI IMG/M metagenome (GOLD analysis project Ga0070681, IMG submission 65650) | Corn rhizosphere microbial communities from Kellogg Biological Station, Michigan, USA - KBS C8-3B metaG | ecosystem: Host-associated > Plants > Roots > Rhizosphere | place: USA: Michigan... | reverse complement strand
CAGAAACTATTCTCCGATACCCAGGTACAGGTGGAGGAAGGAACGCTGGCGCGCGTGGAGATGACCCGCGCGAATGCTTCGGTATTTTCCAGCCGGCAGGACCTGATCAATTCGCGCGGCCTTCTGGAGGAGCAGGAAGCCATTCTCAAAAATGTCCTGAGCAAAACCGGAAATGCCGACCCGCAACTCCACGCGGCCCGGATCATCCCGACCGATTCCCTCAACGTCCCCGAAAAAGAAGAAGTCCGGCCCATGCAGGATCTTCTTTCCGACGCCATGGCCAATCGCCCCGACATCCGCCAGGCTGGATTACAAATTGATAACTCCGAGATTGGCCTCAAAGGCGCCCGCAATGCCTTGTTACCGCAAGTGGACCTGGTCGGCGTAGCTCAGAACGGTGGCTTAGCCGGCACGTTGAATCCGTTAGCGCCGACTTCGGATGTATCGCTGGTGGGCGGCTACGGTAGCGCGCTCGATCAGGTGTTTACGCGCAAATTTCCTACATACGGTGTCGGCGTGCAGGTAACCCTGCCGATTCGCAACCGCATTGGCGAAGCGGATCTGGCCCGGGATGAGATTCAGTTGCGGCAGTCGCAGATCCGGGCGCGCCAGTTGGAGAACCAGGCGCGGCTGGAGGTGGAGGATGCCCTGATCGCCATGCGGCGCGCGCGCTCGTCTTACGAAGCCGCGGTCCAGGCCAGAGTTCTTCAGCAGGAATCGCTCGAAGCGGAACAAGCGAAGTTTGAGGTGGGTGCCTCCACCAGCTTCTTTGTCATCCAGTACCAAAGCTTGCTGACCCAGGCAAAGTCCACCGAAGTGGCCGCAAAAAGCGCCTATGTAAAAGCCCGGGCCGCACTGGCGCGCGCTACCGGGACCATACTGAGCGATCACCAGATCTCCGTCGAGTCGGCATATCAAAACCACAAGTGATCGCGAGCGGCACGGCTCAGAAAATCCATCTCCGTTCTACAGGATTACTGCATGTCGGCGGCCAAATCTGGTACCGGGCCATTTCTTCCGCAAGCTCAGTACGAATCCTGTCAAGACTCCGGTAAACGTCACGAGGCTCAGCGCTCCGCCCGCGTAGAAGCTCAAAGGAACATATTCAACTGCGATTCGGCTCTGCCCTCGGGGAATCACGATGCCACGCAGGGCGCCGTCAACTTTGTGAATCTCGGTAAATCTGCCGTTGACCGTAGCACGCCAGCCTGGATAATAGAGCTCGCTGAGTATCAGCAGCCCGGGACTCTCAGCCGCGACGTCCAGCAATATCCGATCGGCTTCGTACGACCGGAAACGCACCGGTTCAACTGTTTCTGTCGCCGGCCCAAGAGATTGCCGCAACGGCGCTTCGATTACCGCGACTTTGTGTAGGTTAATGGCAGGATCATCGATGCGGCGGAAGACATCATCGTGGGATGCCTCCATGGCGACCTTGTGGACCACCCAGGCGCGGGGGTATGCCATACGATTTTCGTATACCTTCCAGCCTCGATCCGAATACTCCGGCACCCGGGTGTCAGCAACCGACGCCGGCCTTACAACGTGGCGCACATTGAGAAGATCTTCGTGATTGACCCGCAAACGCGAGTAGTCGGTGAGCATCGTACCACCTCCTCCCCATGCGCTCTGTACTCCATATACATCGCCAATATTCGGCTCGGGGGCAATGTCCACTCGCACGCGGACCACTTCCCGCTGCGCTTTAAGAAAGTTGGCTACTCCTCGCAGGCTGATCATTTGCTCTAGTTGGCTAGCCGGCTTGCTGGGTTGGTCGATACCTGCTTGACCCCAGTTGAAGGCACTCAAATCAAAGACGATGAATGTGGCCAGGAGAAAACGAACCCAAGGACCGGCGGTATGCGCCGTCAGATAACAGAAGAGACCACAAGAACCCAATATCAATAAAAGCGACAGGGACGTCCAAATATCAAGGCTAACTTGTGCAAAGATGGCGGGAACAAAGAGTGCAGTGGCAAAAGCAATAGCAATCCACTTGAGGATTGCCCGGGCAGGATGCCAGGAGATACTCGCATTCGCAGGGTCGAGAAGGCGATCAATTCCGAAGGCAGCAAGGATTGCAAGCGCAAAAGAAGCCAGGTACACAAATCGGCTGGCTGCCCGTACGATCCACAGGAACGGCACAAGAGCGTAGAGCACTCCGTGGAGGGGAGACAATTCACCCAGAGAATACACAAACGCCATCAGCGCCAGTCCCGTCAGGTAGCGCACCCAAAGGTTGTTCCAGCACTTCCACATGGCGGTGATCGCTAGAAAGAATGGGAAAACCCCAATGTACGTGGACCAACTTTCGCCGCCGCCGATCTTTGAGCCGAAGCCCGTAGGGAGGAGTGGCGTGACAATGCTCTGAGGCCACATTCCGGGGTGTAGGCGATGGTAAGGTATTTTCTGTGCTGCGGGGAACGGCCCGCCGTCGATAAAACGCATGCTCAACCGGCCATATTCATAGCTGGGGAGCAATTGGACTGCAGCTGCACCGCCGGCCACCGCGAGGATGATGGCAAGGATGACCGCCGATCGCAGCCACTGGGAGCGCCGGGATAGCGCCGGGGGCAATGGCGCCCTCAAGCCGTAGTAGATAACAGCGGTTACAACCACGATGACCTGCATGATTGAAAAGTGCAGACCACCCGTGAGCATCGATAATCCGAGGCATAGGCCACTGAAGGCGGCTTCGAGGATGGCATCCTGGGGTCGTTCCGCGCGCAAGGCGCGCAGCAGGAAAAGAAAAATTGCGGGGAGCCAGATACCGGCCTCCACGAATGGGAGCCAAATCATGTCCACGAGCATGCCGCTGAGAGAGAAACAGCAGGCACCAGCAAAGGCGGCAAATCGACTGAGGCGAAGCTCCCGAATAACCGCGAAAGTAAAAATGGCGCATAACAGGTGCGTCAAGGCGAAGTATTCGTGATAGAAACGAGGAGAAACAAGGCCATTCCGGTTGAATGGTGCGAGCAGGAAAAGCAGATGCAAAGGATAATACGCCGACGGCAACATTTCACCAGCGAAGGGACGGCCGCAGAAGGCGTAAGGATCCCAAAGCGGCACACGGCCGTGCCATAGGGAGTTTATCCAGAAGTGAAGCCAACTGTAGCTGTAGTTAACCCCTTCGGGACCGATTATCCTGGTAAATTGATTGGTCAGAAGCGTCTTCCAAAAGAAAAGAGCGGTGGTCAACGCGAGCAGAGCAACATATTTGGCCGTTGTTCTGTTAATCCAGGCTGTTGGTTTTTGAATTGGCAGTTCGCGGATCTCGGGCGCAAATGGATCGCTGGTCATTCTGAAATCCCTTTATCTCATTCTACCGATCGAGTGATTGATTAATGAGCCGACGGCGAAAGACTATATATAGCCTGGAGGGATCGCGCCTTCATCTTTGATTAATTGTTCGTTCGGGTCGTTGCTGTTGGCTGTACGCTTATTTTGCAATGCCTTTCGAAACTCAGAAATAGAGGTTCACAGTGAGGAAGCCTACCAGTCACTTATTAGATAGACTACCGAAATCAATCCGTACGACCGGCATGTTTGTTCTGAATCTGCTGCAAGGTAGGCCCAGCCATCCTTGAGGGACCATTTTGGCATATTTTTCGTCCACAGATCCCTAGGAGTATTCTTCTTAGCGAAGACATCCTTAGCGTCGTGATCGCGTTCGGGCTCGGTTACCTCGTATATTACAAATGGCGCCCGACTCCCTCGAAATGGGTATGGGTCGCCGGTTTTTGTTGGTTTGCGCTTGGGGTTTTCTCATGGTCGGCAAGGCCGGCACCATCTTTCAGGAAATGTCTGGTATTGGCTGTTGGTACAACCTATCCAAGGACAGTTGTTCAAGCTATTTTCTGTTTACAATTCCATCTTTACGGGTGGTATGCTTCTCCTCTGGCGCGCTCTGTTGCTCAGCATTTGCAAAGCAGAGCGATGATTCTTCGAAGATCCATCAAGATTCAATCATTGTGCCACTAATATGAATTCCGCCAAGATGCAATTGTGGTACTCGCGCTCGTTTGCGCCCGGGGCCGTGCCGACCATACTGAGCGATCACCAGGTGTCCGTCGAGTCGGCCTATCAAAACCACAAGTGATCGCGACCGAGGCGCGGCTCAGCCAATACCGTTGCGCACTTATTGTTCCTTCTTCTGCAAAGGCACAATCGTAAGCTTATTGGCTTCGATGGTAATTTTCCGCCGGATATCGCCGAAAATCGGAGACACAATGTGCAGGTCGTAAGTTCCAGGATTCAGAAGAAGACCCGTACCCGGATTATTTAGCTCATCCACGTAGCCGAAGAACTTGTCGTTGAGATAAACGGCGCTCGTGTCTCCAGCCGCAACGGACATAAACGATTCAGCCTCGCCGCCGCCCAGTCGAAGCCGCCCGAACGGAGGTTTCGCCAACTCGACCGGCTTCAGCGCATACTTGATTTTTGTGGTTTTCTTCGGGCGGACCGAAACTTTGGTGGTGTAGTCTTCGTAACGTGGGTCCTTAAACGTAACTTCCACTTCCCCGGTGGGGCTCGGATACTTCTCGGGAACGGTAAAGCGGGTTGCTGGACCCACGTACTCTCCGTTGATGAAAACTCCTGCATCTCCCGGCTTGCCGTGGGCCTTGACGTATCCTTTTTCCTGGGCGGCTGAGTTCGCTATTGTCAGTACAACAAGAGCCGCGAAGAGGATCGGGTGACGGACAGGAATTTTCTGCTTGATCGAAGGCATGGTGTCTTTTTTCTCCTCAGGTTACCATCCTAACTGCTCCCACGCGGCAAATCGACGGCATCACTTAGAGCTAAAAGCTCTCTTCGAGTTTCCCCGGCCTGCTCCTTTGGCGAGGTGCATGCTGTATTAAAAACTAGGAGGCAACTCCATGCCACAGGGCACCATTAATAGCGTGGCCACCGAAGGAGATCGTTATGTTATCGCCCGATTTCGTGTCCAGGGACCCTAAACGGCGGGTCGTGACAATTCTACATGGACAAGCCACCCCAAAGTACTGCGGACCACATCTGAGAGCAAAGCGAGAGTCTTACCTGTCCCGATGGGCGGGGATGGTGATTGCAATCGTGGTTCTGATGGTACTAATTTTTCTGATTCGGTATCTGACTAACCGCTGAGCGGACCGCGCACCTCCTAATTCACAACAAAACACCAAGGGATCGCGTCCGATCGCGCTCAATGAGGCAACGACTGGTTGAGGCCCTGGAAGACGGCGTCGTAATGCCCGCCTTCCACAGCGAAGCGGAGCGGCTTCACATTCTCGACGCAGATCTCGGCGGCGCCCGGCTGGGTCTTTAGAATTTGCATGACCTCCGCTATGAACTTGTCGAGCGGCATCGCGCGCGGATCGGAAGTGCCCCCATTCATCAGTTCTGTCCCGACATAAGGAGGGATAAGCTCGACAACCTCTGTCGTGGTTCCTTTCAGTTGATAACGAAGAGACTGCGTGTAGGAGTGGATGGCGGCCTTCGTCGCGCAATATGTGGGAGTGAGGGCCAATGGAACGAACGCGAGCCCCGAGGATACATTCATTATCACGGAGTCAGGCTGTTTCCGGAGGAGCGGTAGAAGTGCTGCGGTGAGGCGAATGGGTCCGAGCAGGTTGGTGTTGATGATCGACTCCGAATCGGCGAGGCCCGCTGGTGGGGCCTGTAGATTTTCGGGCCGCATGATGCCGGCGTTATTGATCAAGACGTTCAGTGTAGGGTAGTCTGCCGCCACTTGAGCCGCGAAAGCGCGGATGCTGCCGGCGTTCTCGACGTCGAGTATCAGCGACGTCATGCCCGGGTTGGCGGCTGCGACTTCGTCGAGAGCCTGTTTGCGCCGGCCGGCGATGATGACTCGATTGCCGAGCGCGTGAAAGGCTTCCGCCAGGCCGCCGCCGATGCCGGAACCGCCGCCCGTGATCAGGATGGTATTGCCGGTGTTTTTCATTTTGCTGCCTCTTCTGATTCCAATGTAAAACACGGCTTTGTCGGGTCACAACGCTCTCGCGAGTACAATAAAAAGCAATCATGGAACCGCGGCCGGACGTCATCGTCGACTTCCTCTTCGAAGACGGCATGCTGTTCGTCGCGGTGCAGAACATCGGTTCCCAGCCCGCGCAGCGAGTTCACGTTACCTTCGATCCTCCTTTCAAGGGTCTCGGCGGGACTGCCTCCATTCCCGAGCTGCCGTTATTTCGCAAGATCGAATTCCTCGCGCCTTCCCGCTCGATTCGCACACTTCTCGACTCGAGCGCAGCCTATTTCGCTCGTCAGGAGCCCGAGCAGATTACCGCAACCGTCTCCTACTCTGATCGGTCGGGCCAAAAATTCTCCTGCACGATACTGCACGATCTCGCCATCTATCGCGACATCGCGTTCATTCCAAAAATGGAAAGGACTTCTCCAACCGATGGCCATTCTTCGTGATCTTCCTTATGGGAACCAGCACTTTCTTGTCGATCTCGGCGATGGGAATGAAGGCGCCGCCGCCGGATTCTCGGAAGTCGTTCTGCCAGACATTTCCATCGACGTCATCGAGTACCGCAACGGGAACGATAAGGAGTCGGGAACCCACAAGCTGCCCGGACTGGCGCGCTATGACAATGTGATTCTCCGCCGCGGAATCATCGGCTCACTGAACCTGTATGGTTGGATCAATCAAGTGCGCAATGGCGATGCGAACGCTAAGCGAACCGTGACGATTACTCTTCTGGCGGAAGATCTCACGGCCGTGCTGACCTGGAAGCTGCTTCGCGCCTGGCCCGTAAAGTATAGTTTTCGCGACCTGAACGCGAAAGGCACGGACGTGGCCATCGAACAACTGGTCCTCGCTTATGAACGGCTGGAAATGGAATGAGGACAGCGCGCGAGATTTGTTATTTTGGCTCTGCTTCCAGCGCGGATTTCAGCCAATCGATCATGCGGGTTTTGTAGAATTCCCATTTGCGGTGGTTAGCCCAGTTCTCCATTCCGTGGGGAGCTCCATCCAGCAGAATCAGGTCGTAGCGGGCACCCTCTCGTTTCAAACGCTCGGCATACGCCAAAGTGCCGCGGTACAACTCATCCTTGGTTCCCTGTATCAGCAAAATGGGCGGCAAGTCTTTATGGATGTGATGTATGGGCGAATAACGCCGAAGAGTCTCCGCGTTCCACGTTCCGAAGACACGATCGAGCGTCGATTTGGTGTCAGCCCGATTCGGCCAACCGGTAAAGTCATATACGCCATAGAATGAGACCACTGCCTGGGCCTCGCAACCCGGACATGGCTCGGAGGCAAGCTGCGTGACCATCTGGCCGCTGGCCGATTCGCCCAGAATTGCAATACGGCTTTGTTTCACGTGAAACAGTGCGGCATGGCTCCGCACGTAGCGAATGGCGGCCCTCAAATCGTCAAGCTGCTGAGAATTATGTACATAAGGCGCCAGACGGTAGTCGATCGAAAACCAGGCGAAGCCCGCACGAGCCAGCGGACCGAAGATCGGAGATACATAGGTCGCCTTATCTCCCGCCTCCCATCCCCCTCCGTGCGCAATGATAACGGCGGGAAACGGTCCAGTACCCGCCGGAATAAAGGCGTTCATGCGCAGATCGCGGCCATCCGGACGCGAGTAAGTAATGTCGTTCCACAAGCCCCGGCTATCGCCACGTAACCACGCTGTGAGTTTTTCCTTCCAATCCCATTGGTCGGGATGCCAATTTTCAAAGTTGTGAATGCCTCCGGCGACCGTGGAAAATTCGCAACTCTTCCATCTTCGGCAGAGCGCTTCGGCCTTATCGGCCGGCGATTCCTCATCTTCCGTTCCGTGAACCATCAGGACGGGTATATCGACGGCGGGAATATCGCCGGTGATTTGGGCTCCAAACAAAACCAATCCGCTTGCTCTTATTTCCTGTGCGATCCGGGAAGCCAATGGAGCGCCCGCGTCCTCGGCGATCAACACGACGCGTTCGTTGATATTGAAACGACCGGGACAGCGAGCGTATGCAACCGCGGCCCGAACATCATCGAGGCCTCGGTAATTCACCGAGAACCAGGCGAACCCTGCTCGGTCCAAAACCTCGAACAGTTGGGTCAAATGCGTGGATTTGTCCCCTTGCCTGCCATGTATCAGAATCGCGGCTGGCCGGCGGGTGCCCGCGGGCGCATAGGCGTCGAGCGTCATCGCTTCGCGATATTTCACGTCGCCCAGCACGCCTGGAAGCATGTAGTTGCCGCTCGGATTGCCTACGGCCGCGGGGCAAGCCGGCTGCTTAGCCGCGACGGACTGGCACAAAGCGGCGCAGAGCACGGCGAATGCAGCGAGGTTCTGAATTCTGCTGTTTTGAGGTTGCATCTCTATGACGTGTGTTATACAGGCATTGTGACTGAAGAAAGAATAAAGTGCGATGTGTGCAGCGGGTCAGGCCAATGCACTACCTGCAAGGGAACGGGTAACGGCGGCCAGTGCTTCAATTGCGCGGGGACCGGCCAGTGCCCGCAATGCCAGGGCACCGGCCGACGAAAAAGCGATCATGTGAAGTAAGCTCTTTCCGGCTCAGTACTGAGCGAAGCCGCGTAGGAGTGCCACAGGCGCCTTCCGGTCTTTTCGCGCAGCGATTTGAAAAATTGTAGGGAGTAGACGTGCTACATGGATGGGTGTAGAATCTCTACATGTGTATGGTCAATCGAATCGAGTTGCTATAGGTTACGGAATCAGCCAGGTAGAGGCGATGGCGGCGGCCATGCAATCGCGCGAGAACGAGGTGTAGCGATGAACTGGAAAGCATTTTTCCTTATCCGCCAACGGGACAGCGAAATCGACGAAGAGATCGAAACGCATCTGCGGATGGCCGTCCAGGACCGCGTCGAACGTGGAGAATCGCCCGAGGAAGCCCGCAGCGCCGCACTTCGTGAAGTTGGCAATGCGATGGCAGTCAAACAGGCCATGCGGGAAGTGTGGGCTTGGAAGGCTCTGGAACAACTCCTGCAAGATTTTCGTTTTGGGGCGCGCATTCTCACGAAATCGCCCGCTTTCAGCGCGGCCGCAGTGACGCTGATCGCTTTGGGGATCGGCGGAAACACCACCATCTACTCGATAGTCAATGCGGCCGTCAATAAGCCGATGCCGGGCATTCACGCCGATCATTTGATCTCGCTCGGGATCATGAAGGATGGGCATCATGACGATCCGGGAAACACGTATCCGAACTACGTGGATTATGTTGCGCAGAGCAAGACGCTCCGGCCTATGCTGGCACGCGGATGGGAGCGGTTCACGCTGACGCTCGAGAAAGCCAGCTATGGATTGCGCGGCACGCTTGTGACGACGAACTACTTTGAGACGCTCGGCGTCCCGCTCGCAAAGGGCCGTCCTTTCACTGAGGAAGAGGGACGCCTGGACGCGTCCGGCTTGGTGGCAGTGATCAGCCATCACTTATGGGAGGACGCGTTTCAGGGAGCCGATGACATCGTCGGACGAAAGGCCGCTCTCAATGGCCATCCTGCGACTATTATCGGCGTCGCTCCGGCACGCTTCCGCGGACCCCAGGTGGGTGAACACAACGATATTTGGGTGCCGCTGTTGAGTTACGCGCGCTTTCACCGGATGGAGCGAGCTCTGAACGAACGCTCGCTCGACTTCAGCCCATTTGCCGATTCTATCGGGGTTGAAATCATCGGAAGGCTGGCGCGAGGGTCCTCCCTGTCGGAGGCGCGGGCAGAGTTCGCTACGATTTCAAAACGGTTGCAGGTGGCCTATCCAACTGCCAATAAAGGCCGGGAGGTGCTGGTGGTGCCGTATTCGGCGCTGGGCCCGGGGATTCAACGCGTCCGGCTCTTCATGAACATCCTGATGGTAGTCGCGATATTAGCCCTGCTGATCGTCTGCGCCAACATGGCCAATCTCATGCTATCGCGGGCTGTCTTCCGGCAACGCGAAATTGCCGTGCGCAAATCGTTAGGGGCATCGCGCCATCGAATTTTCCGCATGCTCCTAGCGGAAGGTCTGATGCTATCGCTAACAGCGTGGGTTGCGGCCTGGTTATTTGCGCGCTGGGCCTCGCAGGCAATCGCGCATTTGATGTCTCAGAACGCTGGCCAACCTCCCGATCTCGATTTCACGCCGGACTGGCGCGTGGCCGGTTACGCAATGGCTCTAGCCGTTTTCAGTACGCTGATGTTCACGATGGCGCCTGCGATCCGCGCCTGGCGTCAGGACCCTTTGCCGTGGTTGAAGGCCGGCCAGCACGGTGTCGCGCAGGGACGTTCACAGCTTTCCGGCGCTCTCGTGGTCACGCAACTCGCTTTGTGCGTTGTCCTGATTACCGGTGCGGGTTTGGCTTACCGCTCGCAATACTTGATCAACAACCTTGATCTCCACTATGAAAAGGACCATCTCGTTTTAGTCACTGTGAACACAGTGGCAAGCGCCACCAGCAAGGAACAAAACGTGGCGCTCCTTGAGCGTCTGCGGGAACGTGTACGTGCGGTTCCAGGCGTTTTGGCCGCCTCCTATGCGCGGGTCGCGCCCCTGCGGGGTGGTCTGCCGGTTGGACCGATCAAGGGCGGTGCGTTGATCGAGCCCGTTCCGGTCGAAGGCAACTATGTTGGGCCGGATTATCTCGCGGCGCTGGGCGTGGTTCCCCTGCAGGGGCGAGGAATATCAGAGTTGGATCGGGGCGGGACGAAGAACACCGCGGTGATCAATCTGAATATGGCGAAGGCGCTCTGGCCGGGACAATCGGCGCTCGGGCAGACAATTTTTCTAGGCGGGCGAAAAGAAGTCGTGGAGGTGGTCGGGGTAGTGCCGAATGGCGCTTTCGCCGACTTACGGGAGACGGCGCGCCGCAAGTTCCTGTTCCTTGCTGAACGGCAAAACCCAGCCGAGCCCGGCCAAATGATCACCTTCAACATACGGTTTGCAGGCAGTCTCAACACTATCGCACCCGCGATCCGCGCAGCCATTCGGGAAACCGACGCCCGCGTACCGGTGTTCGATTTGCGGAGCATGGCGGCGCAGGTGCGGGACGAAACGGGGCCCGTTGTGATGATCGCCACGCTGCTGTCGTTATTCGCCATGGGAGCCCTCATCCTGGCGGCAATTGGCCTTTACGCGGTCATCGCATTCAATATGTCGCGAAGGACGCGCGACCTCGGAATCCGCATGGCTCTCGGCGCTGGCTCCGGACAGATTATCGGAGCGGTTCTGAAGGAGGGTTTGCTGATGACCGCCGCCGGCCTGGCGATCGGATTTGCTCTCAGTGTGGCGGGAGCGAAAGCGCTCGCAGGCATACTGTTTGGGATCACCCCGACGGACATGCCGACGTACCTGGCCGTCTTCGCTTTGCTGGCGATCGTTTCTCTAGTTGCGTGTTATCTTCCCGCCCGGAGAGCCGCAAGGATCGACCCGATGCATGCGTTGCGGCAGGAATAGGGTTCGCTCAGCGCTACGCCAGGGCACCGGCCGCCGAAAAAGCGATCATGTGAAGTAGCGAAGTGCGATGCGATCAGGGCTCTTCCCGTTCCCGCACCAGCGGAACGGAAACGGCGGGCTCGAACAAGCCGAAAGTGAAGATGTCCGTGGCCGAAGCGATGCTTACGTATTGTTTGCCCTCGACGCTATAAGTAATAGGCGAAGCCGTGAGCAATTGACCCATGTAGAAGTGCCATAGGTGCCGTCCGGTCTTTTCGTCCAGAGCCACTAACTGCTGGTCGTCGTCGCCGAAGAAAACCACTCCGCCAGCCGTCGATACGACTCCCGCCCACATGGTTGCCGGTCCAGTCATCGGATATTCCCAGCGCTTCCCGCCCGTACGCGGGTCCAAAGCGCGCAGGAAAAACTTGCCAGGCTCCGTGGGAATCGACTCCGCGCCGGTACCGGCGAAATTCTTCATTGGCTCGGGATTTTTCGCGGAGGATGTGTATGTATCGCATTGCTCGAGCGTTGGCACATATAATAATCCGGTCCGCGGGCTGTACGATGGCGACATCCAGTTGGAAGCGCCCCGCACCGACGGACACGCGCGGTTTCCGCTAGGAGTGGGATCTCTCTCCGGGGCCGGTTTGGGCCTGCCCTGAGCATCGATACCTTTGGTCCAGTTCAGCATTTCCACGTAGGGAGTGGCCCTTAAGAACTGGCCGTTGGTCCGGTCGAGAACATAAAAGTAACCGTTGCGGTTGGCATGCAGCACCAGTTTCCGCGTGCGCCCTTGCCATGGGAGATCCACTAACACAGGCCACGCCTGCGCATCCCAGTCATGCGTATCATGCGGCGTAAATTGGAAATACCATTTCAGTTTTCCGGTGCCGACATCGAGCGCGATCAGAGAGTCAGAATAGAGATTGTCTCCCTGACGTTTCCCGCCGTAGAAATCCGGCCACGGATTACCCGTGCACCAGTAGAGCAACTTTAGTTCAGGATCGTAGGTTCCGCTCAACCAAGTGGCCGCGCCGCCCCATTCCGGTCCAAGACTGCCCCAGGATTCGGCTCCGGGTTCGCCCTTGGCGGGTACTGTCCAGAAGCGCCATAACTCGTCTCCCGTAGTTGCCGAAAAGGCCGCTACGAAACCACGAGTGCCACTATCGCCGCCGGCGACGCCCACTATTACCTTGTCTTCCACTGCCATTGGCGCCATGGTGGCGGATTGTCCACGCTTCGTGTCGGCGTACTGCTTTTGCCACAGCGTGCCGCCAGTCTTGCGGTTGATAGCCACCAATTGAGCGTCGCTGGTTACGAAAAAGAGGCGATCGCCCAAGAGCGCAATGCCGCGATTTACCTCGGTGAGCTTCGCTTGCTCATCGCGCCACATCCAGATTCGGCGGCCGGTCCGAGCGTCCAAGGCGTCGACTTCGTTGCTGTTGGTTACGTACATGACGCCTTCAGACACGAGGGGAGTGACTTCGAGATGAGAAGCTTTCTCGACGTGATACACCCACTTCGGTACCAGCGAACTCACGTTTTCGCGTGTGATCTGGGTGAGTGGGCTGTGCCGGTGGGCCGTATAGTCGCCGGCATAAGTGAGCCAATCCTGTCCTGGACTTTGGCCAATCGCTTTGGAATCCGCCTGCGTCACAGCGCTTGGCACTGCAGAGGAGATCACCGGCGATACCGCATCCCGCATGGATTGACGGGCGAGGAAGGCCAGCACGTTCTGTGTTTCCGGCTCACTCAAACGCCTCGCGTAATCCTGGGGCATCAGCGAACTCTTCCGGAAGACGACTTCGGTGAGATTTTGTTTGAGCAAGAGATGCAAGCGGCCCTTCCGGTCCAGAATGTCGATCGCGTAGTTTGTGTTGTCGCGCGCGACCCCGTCGATTTTCGCACCAGACTTTGTAGTCACGGTGACGCCGCCGTAGCCTTCCGTGATTTGCGCATCCGGGTCGAGCAGTGACTCACGCAACTGCACGAACGTGCGCGTGCGCCCGATATTGGATAGATCGGGACCGAGGAAACCACCGTGCCCGCGGATGCTGTGGCACTCGGAACACCCCGCTTTTTCGGAGAAGAGTTCGCTGCCCGCGCGGATGTCTCCCGGCAAGGACCTTTCGAAGGCCGTGGCGGTGAGGTCGCGCAGGTAGGCGAGGATTTGCCAGATCTGCTCGTCAGGAAGATGGGAAGGAGGCATATCGCCGCCTTTGACGCCCTCCCGGATCGTACTGAATAGCTGCCGGTTCGTAACTCCGCGGACGCGGTCGCCCCGCGAGAGGTTCGGTCCCCGTCCGCCTTCAGCTTCAGCGCCGTGGCACCCGCTGCAGCCCTCGAGGTAAAGTTTCCGGCCAGCCGATACCGCTTCCGGCTTCCCGGCAACCGGGTTTTTGACGTCGTCTTCCTTCTCAGGAGTTTGTGCCGCGAGCAGGGCGCCGGCGGCGATTCCCAATGCAAGATTCCGAATGAATGTCATTGGCCGGACAGTTCCTGTACCGCACGCCATGCCTGATCGATCGCGCCGTCCGTGTAAGCGTATGCACCCGCGTCGGTATTTGCGATCGCAATGCGGCCGAAGCGCTGCCGCGCGAGGACACACGGGATCTCGCCGCCTTCGAGCCAAAACGGATCGAACAGCGAGTTGTACTGATATGCGTAGCCGTGCGG
>Ga0070681_10003888_pt1 | contig 14066 bp, 15 predicted proteins | sample KBSC83BmetaG_FD_65650 | JGI IMG/M metagenome (GOLD analysis project Ga0070681, IMG submission 65650) | Corn rhizosphere microbial communities from Kellogg Biological Station, Michigan, USA - KBS C8-3B metaG | ecosystem: Host-associated > Plants > Roots > Rhizosphere | place: USA: Michigan... | reverse complement strand
CGGGTGGTGCAGGCCGGTGCCCACCACGCCGTAGCGGGAGACGCGGTCTCCGCCGCCGCGGATCACCAGCGTCAGCGGACAGTGGGTCCGGAGGCCGACGAGGCCGTAGACGACATGGGCGCCGGCTTTCTCCAGCGCCCGGGCGCAGGCGACGCTGTCCCGCTCGGCGAGGCGCGCCGCCAGCTCCACCACCGCCACGACGTGGGCCCGCCGCTCGGCCGCCCGGACCAGCGCCCGCACGGTCGGCCCGTCGGGCGACGCCCGGTACAGCGTCTGCTTGATGGCCAGCAGCGCGGGGTCGGCCGCCGCCCGGTCCAGCAGCGCCACCACGGAGTCGGCGTAGGACTGGTAGGGGAAGTGGACGAGGACGTCGCCCCGGTCGAGGACGTCGAACACGTCTCCCGGCCGCCGGGCGGCGAGCCCCGCCCCGATCGCCGCCGGCGGCGGCACCGGCCGGCGGGCGGCCGGCGGGCGGGCCCCGGCCGGATCGGCCCCGACGAGCGGCAGCGAGGCCAGATCGGCCGTGCCCAGCAGCCCGCCGAAGGCGTAGACCTCGCCCGGCCGCAGGTCGAGTTCGGCCGCCAGCCGGTCGACGACGGCCGACGGCGTGTGGCGCTGCACCTCGAGGCGGACGGCGGTGCCGTGGCGCTCCAGCCGCAGCTGCCGTTCGACCGAGCTCAGCAGGTCCTCGGCGTCGGGGTTGGCGACGATCCCGGCCTGCCGGGTGACGCGAAAGGCGGCGGACGCTTCGATCCGGGCCTCGGGGAACAGGCTGCCGAGGTGCGCCTCGACGACGTCCTCCACCGGGACGAGGCGGACGGGTTGGTCGAAAGCCTCGGCCGGCAGCCGCAGGAACCGGGGGACGACCGGCGGCAGCTCCACGAGGCCGAGGTGGCCCCGCCCATCGGCGTGGCGGACGACCGCCGCCAGGTTGACCGAGAGGTTGGCCGCCGGTGGGAACGGCGTCCCCGGCTCGGCCACCAGCGGGACCAGCACCGGACGGAGCCGGTCCTCGAAGATCGCCGCCGCCGACCGCCGCTCGTCGTCGCCGAGTTCGGCCCAGTGGCGCAGCTCGATCCCGGCCCGCCGCAGCCCCGGCCGCAGGCGCTCCAGCGCCGCGCTCTGGCGGCTCAGCAGCCACTCCACCCGGCGGCGCACGCCGTCGCCCCGGCCGGGCACGGCCACCGCCGCCCGCAGGTGGGCGCCGGTCAGCTGGAAGAACTCGTCGAGGAACCGGCCGACGTCGGCCAGCACCCGCAGGCGCTCGGCGGGCGGCCCGTCGGCGTCCTCGGCGAGCGCCAGCCGGCGGGCGGCGCTGTCGATGCTGCCGGCGTCCTCATCGAGGTAGCTGGAACGCCCGGAGGCAGGGTTCATGGCGCGGCCTACGGCGACGACCGAGGCGACCGGGGACTCGAAAGCCATCGCCGGCAACGTTAGGGCCCGTTCGCTGTCCGAAAGATGAACACACGGGAACGACTCGGTGAAGGGCGGCGTGGCGGCCGGGACCCGGGCGCCTCAGCCGGCCGATTCCTGCAGGAGGCTGAAGACCTCGGCCAGTTCCTCGTGGATCCGGGCCCGGAGATTCCCACAGATCACGAGCCGCTGCTCGGGCAGGGCCCACTGCAGCAGGTCGCTCAGCTCCCCGCCGTGGGGCAGCACGACCTCGATCTCCGAATCCCCCCGCTCCCAGCTGTAGAGGTTGATCTCCAGCCGCAGCATCGGCGGATCGCCGGCCACCAGCCTGACGTGGCTCCGGTCGTGGTCCGGGGCGGCGGGAGCCGCATCGACGACGACCTCGTTGTCGGCGCCCTCGCCGTTGCGCTTCGGCATCGTCTTCACGGCTCCCGATTGTGCAGACACCGCCTGACCCTCCGGCGAACGACGCATGTCCCGACCCTGAACCGGCCGGGAAGCGTGACCTTACGCTTGGCCCGGGGGGCGATTCGGTGTTCCTTGCCCGACATGTCCCCTTCAGGCCGGTTCGTTCCAGCGTTAGCCATTACTTCACATTGCGTTCAGCGACGGCCCGCTTGACGGCGGTGGCGGCGTCACCCGGGCTCCGTAACGTCAGGATCCATGAGACGAACGCGGATCCCAGCACTGCTCCTCAGCACCTTGGCCCTGGCCGGCCTCCTGGCCGGCTGCGGCTCGAGCAACGACAACAGCTCCAAGACCAACCAGGGCAGCACCAGCGGCTCGACGGCGGCGGCGCTGCCGGCGGCGACGCTGAACGGCTCGGGTTCGACGTTCCAGCAGCCCTTCGACGAGCAGGTGATCCAGGCGTTCCAGGGGAAGCACTCCGGCGTGGTGATCAACTACGGCGGCGGCGGCTCCGGTAAGGGCCGCACCGATCTCCAGGGCGGGATCGTCGACTTCGCCGGCACCGACGCCACCGTCTCCGCCGCCGAAGCGCCGAAGTACAAGGGCGCGTACCTGTACTTCCCGACCGTGGCCGCGCCGATCACGGTGTCGTACCACCTGAGCGGCGTCGAGGGCCTGCAGCTCTCGCCGGCCACGATCGCCCTGATCTTCGAGCGCAAGATCAAGGCGTGGAACGCCGCCGAGATCGCCGCCGACAACCCCGGCGTGAAGCTCCCGTCGACGGCCATCACCGTCGCCCACCGGTCCGACAGCTCCGGCACCACGTCGAACTTCACGAACTTCCTGAAGATGGCCGCTCCCGCCGACTGGACGCTCGACGCCGGCTCGACCGTGAACTGGCCGGCCGACGAGCAGGCCGGCAACGGCAACAGCGGCGTGGCCCAGATCATCGGCGGCACCAACGGGGCCATCGGCTACGTCGACTTCTCCGACGCCAAGGCGGCCAACCTGACCTGGGCCAAGATCAAGAACAAGGCCGGCCAGTACGTCGACGCCACGCTCGAGGGCGCCAGCGCCGCCCTGGCCGGCGTGACGGTGAACCCGGACCTCACCTACAACCCGCTGTGGGCCGACGGCGACACCGCCTACCCGATTACGTCCCCGACGTGGATCCTCGTGTACCAGAACCAGTCCGACCACGCCAAGGGCACGGCCCTCAAGGCCTTCCTCTCCTACATCTACAGCGACGGGCAGGGCATGGCCGCCGGCATCAACTACGCCCAGCTGTCCGACGCCATCAAGCAGCAGGCGATGGCGCAGCTCGACAAGCTGGTCATCCCGGCGTGATCGCCGCGCCGAGCACGACGAGGCCGCCGGAGGCCGTCCTTCCGGAGGCCGGCCTTCCGGGGGCCGTCGGGAAGGGGCCGCTGCATCAGGGCTCCCGTCTCGCCGACCAGACGTTCCGCTGGATGTGTCTGGCCTCCGGGCTCCTCGTCCTCGTCGTGCTCGGCCTGATCCTGTTCTCGACCACCAAGGAGGCGCTGCCCGCCTTCCGCCACGAGGGCCTCGGCTTCGTCACGTCGACGAACTGGAACCCGGCCACGGGCCACTTCGGTGCGCTGGCCTTCATCTACGGGACGCTGGTGGTCTCGGCCATCGCCCTGGTGATCGCCGTCCCGGTCAGCATCGGGCTCGCCCTGTTCATGACGGAGCTGGCGCCGCCCCGGCTGCGGACGCCGGTGACGTACATCATCGACCTGCTGGCCGCCATCCCCTCGGTCGTCTACGGCCTGTGGGGGATCCTCGTGTTCGGCCCGCAGATTCTCAAGCTCTACACCGCCCTCAGCTCGGCGCTGCGCGGCGTTCCGCTCCTCGGGACCGTGACCGGGGGCCCCGCCGGCCGCAGCATCATGACGGCCGGGATCATCCTGGCCGTCATGATCACGCCGATCGTGACGTCGATCAGCAAAGAGGTCTTCGCCACCGTCCCCCGGGACCAGAAGGAGGCGGCCTGGGGCCTCGGCGCCACCCGCTTCGAGATGATCCGGGGCTCGGTTCTGCCCTACAGCCGCGGCGGCCTCGTCGGCGCCGTCATGCTCGGCCTCGGCCGGGCCATGGGCGAGACGATCGCCGTGGCCCTGGTGATCGGGTCCTCGCCGGCCGTCACCGCCCACCTCTTCGGACCCGGAGACGCCATGGCCTCCGTCGTCGCCAACCAGTTCGGCGAGGCCACCGGCACCCACCGGGCGGCGCTGATCGGGCTCGGCGTCGTGCTGTTCGTCATGACCGTCCTCGTCAACCTGCTGGCCCGGAGGATCACCGGCCGGGCCGAGCACCGACTCGCCGGAGGGAAGCGGTGAACCTGCTGCAGCGACGCCGTCTCGCCGACGCCATCTTCAACCTTGCGATCTACGCCAGCGTCGTCGTGGCCGCCGTCCCGCTGGTGGCGATCGTCTACTACGTGCTGCGCAAAGGCGGCAGCGTCATCAGCGTCGCCTTCCTGACCAGGGACATCCCGGTCCTGTCCCGCAGCGTCGGCCCCGGCATGGGCCCGGCAGTCGTCGGCACCCTGCTGATCACCGGCGTCGCCACCCTGATGGCCGTCCCGCTCGGGATCCTGGCCGCCGTCTACCTCAACGAGTACGGGAAGAAGAACCGCCTGGCGACGGTCATCCGGACGATGTCCGACGTGATGACCGGCGTCCCGTCGATCGTCATGGGGCTGTTCATCTACACCATCTGGGTCCTGCGCTACGGGTATTCGGGCTTCGCCGGGTCACTGGCCCTGGCCTGCCTCATGCTCCCGATCGTCATCCGCTCGACGGAGGAGATCCTGCGCCTCGTGCCGGCCGGCCTGCGGGAGGCGAGCCTGGCGCTCGGCGCCAGCCGGGCCCGCACGATCGTGACCGTCGTGCTGCCGGCGGCGGTGTCGGGCATCACCAGCGGCGCGCTGCTGGCCGTGGCCCGGGCGGCGGGCGAGACCGCCCCGCTGCTGTTCACCATCGGGGCGGCCCGCCAGGTCAACACCCACGCCTTCAGCGGCGCCAACACCGCGCTGTCGGCCCAGATCTTCCGCAACGCCCAGCTGCCCTTCGCCGGCGCCCAGGAGCGGGCGTGGGGCGCGGCGCTGACCCTCATCGTCCTCGTGGTGCTGCTGACGGTCCTGGCCCGGATCGTGACGAAGCGCTTCTCCGTCCCGCTCCGCTGATCGTTTTGGAGGGCGTGGGCCACCGTGGCGGTGCGTCACACCCTCCAGAAGCCCGGACGGACGGCGGGCGGGATTCCCCGACTACACCTTGGGCTTCTCGTAGCGGTAGCCGAGGCCCCGGATCGTCGTGATCCGGGTCGGGGTGGAGGGGTTCTCCTCGATCTTGGCCCGCAGCCGCTTGATGTGGACGTCGAGCGTCTTCGTGTCGCCGACGTAGCTCGGCCCCCAGACCCGGTCCATCAGGGTGTCGCGGGTGAGGACCCGGCCGGCGTTGACCAGCAGCAGCTCGAGCAGGTCGAACTCCTTGAGGGCCAGCTGGACGGGCTCGCCCCGGACGGACACCTCGTGGCGGATGGGGTCGAGGCGGACGTCGGCGACCTCGACGACCTCGGCGTTGGCGTCCTCCTCCTCGCCGGGGGCCCGGCGCAGCGCCGCCCGGATGCGGGCCACGAGCTCCCGGAGGCGGAACGGCTTGGTGACGTAGTCGTCGGCGCCGACCTCGAGGCCGACGACGGTGTCGATCTCGGCGTCGCGGGCGGTGAGCATGATGATCGGGACCCTCGACTTGGCCCGCAGCTCCCGGCACACGTCGATCCCCGACATGCGGGGCAGCATCACGTCGAGCAGCACCAGCGCCGGCCGGTAGGTCTCGAACCGGTCGATGGCCTCGAGGCCGTCGGCGGCCACCTGCACGAGGAAGCCTTCCCGCCGCAGCGAGACGGCCAGGGCGTCGCGGTAGCTCTGCTCGTCGTCGACGACGAGGATGGTGGGCGGGTCAGGCATCGGGTGTCGACCTACCTTCTGTTGCCGGGGGCTCGGGGGTGTCCCCCGGAATGATGGCGGGCTTGCGCCCGGGGCGGGTCCGGCGGGCGCTCCGGCTGGCCGCAGCCAGCGGCAGTTTCAGGGTGAATGTGGAGCCGAGGCCCTCTTCGGACTCCACCGAGACCTCGCCACCGTGGGCCTGGGCGACGTGGCGGACGATGGCCAGCCCGAGGCCGGTGCCGCCGGTGGCCCGGCTGCGCGTCCGGTCGACCCGGTAGAAGCGCTCGAAGATCCGCTCCAGGTCGCGATGGGGGATCCCGATGCCGTGGTCCCGCACCGAGATGGCCACCGAGAACCCCTCGACCTGGGCGCTGAACTCGACCTTGCCGCCCTCTTCGGAATACTTGACTGCGTTATCAAGGAGGTTGAACAGGGCGCTGGTGACCTGGCGGCGGTCGCAGGCCACGAGGATGTCGCCGGCCGGCTCGGCCAGCTCGATCGGGATCCCGGCCGCCTCGGCGGTCGAGGCCATGCGCTCGGCGGCGTCGGCCATCAGCATGTCGACGGCGATGAGCTCCCGCTCCGGCGACTCCTGGGCCTCGAGGATCGACAGGTCGAGCAGGTCCTCCACCGTGCGCTCCAGCCGCTCCGATTCGTGCAGCACCCGCCCGGCCAGGCGGCGGAGCATCTCGGCGTCCTCCTCGGCGGCCATCGTCTCGGCCAGCAGCCCGAGGGCGCCGATCGGGGTCTTCAGCTCGTGGCTGACGTTGGCCACGAAGTCGCGGCGCATGTTCTCGATCCGGCGGGCCTCCGACACGTCCCGCAGGAAGGCCACGCCGCCGACGGGGCGGGTGCCATCGTCGAGCGGGACGGCCCGCACGTGGAGCACCCGCCGGGGCGGGCCGAAGAGCCGGAGCTCCCGCTCGCCCTCGAGGCCCCGCAGCGTCCGGTCGAGGAGCTCCCAGATGGCGTCGGCGGTGAGGGCGTCGCCCCCCGGCCCGGTGAACTGCTCGGCGATCCCGTTGCGGAGCACGATCTCGCCCCGCTGGTCGACGACCACGACCCCGTCGGCCAGGTGGTTGAAGGCCGCCGAGAGCCGGACGCTGTCGCCCTTCGCCTCGTCGACCCGGAGCTGGCCGCGCTCGGCGCTGCGCTCCAGCCGTTCGAGCGCCGCCTCCTTGCCACCCTTCCCGTCCATCGCCACGGCGTGGTCCTCCAGCCGGGCGGCGACGGTCAGCAGCCGGCGGACGAGCGACCGCCGGGCCCGGAGCCATAGGCCGGCCACCAGCAGGAGGACGACGACTCCCGCCGAAATGATCACCGGCACGCTCGCGCCCACGTCCATTTGACATCCAGTGTAAGCACTCGGGATCCATCGCTAGGATGGATTGCCGACCCCGAGGGTAAGGGAGCCCACCGGTGCGATTCCGGCTCATTCCCCGCGATGACGGCTTTTTCCCCCTTTTCGACCAGGCCGCCGCCAACCTGGCCGAGGGAGCGCGTCTGCTGCGGGACCTGCTCGACGACTTCGAGGACGTCCACGCCAAGCACGCCGCGATCAAGGACTGCGAGCGCAAGAACGACGCGGTGACCGACACGATCCTCCGCCGCCTCGACCAGAGCTTCGTCGCCCCCTTCGACCGGGAGGACATCCACGCCCTGACCGAGCAGATGGACGACGTCGTCGACGACATCCAGGCGGTGTCGGAGCTGCTCCTCCTCCACGACGTCGACGAGCCGCTCGACGAGGTGCGGGAACTCGGCGACGTCCTCGTCAAGGCGGCCGAGGCCAACGTGGCCCTCATCGGCAAGCTGTCGAAGCTCCGGGGCATCGACTCCGAGCTCCAGGTCGTCGACCAGCTCGAGAGCGAGGCCGACCGGATCTATCGCCGCTCGGTGGCCCACCTGTTCTCCGGCGACTTCAACGCCTTCGACGTGCTCCGGTGGAAAGACATCGTCGAGGCCATCGAGGAGTCGGTCAACGGGCTCGAGAAGATCGGCGACATCGTGGAAGGCATCGCCCTCAAGCACAGCTGAGGCGGCGCCTCCGGCGCCCGACCTTTCCCTTCCGACGAAGCTGTCCCTCGCTCCGCTCGGGCTTCGTCGGTCAGCCGAAGCGGCCAGTGATGTAGCCCTCCGTGCGGGGGTCGGACGGGTGGGTGAAGATCTGCTCCGTCCGCCCGAATTCCACCAGGCCTCCGTGGCGGGTGCCGTCCTCCCGGTCGACGACGCTCATGAAGGCCGTCATGTCGGACACGCGGGCCGCCTGCTGCATGTTGTGGGTCACGATGACGATCGTGTAGTCCCGCTTGAGCTCCTCCATCAGGTCCTCGATCCGGGCGGTGGCGATCGGGTCGAGGGCCGAGCAGGGCTCGTCCATCAGGATCACGTCGGGTTCGACGGCGATGGCCCGGGCGATGCAGAGCCTCTGCTGCTGGCCCCCGGAGAGGTCGAGGCCGCTGTGGTGCAGCTTGTCCTTCACCTCGTCCCACAGGGCGGCGCCGGTCAGCGACTTCTCGACGATCTCGTCGAGGCCCTTCTTCTTGCCGTTCAGCCGGGGGCCGAAGGCCACGTTGTCGTAGATCGACTTCGGGAAGGGGTTGGGCTTCTGGAACACCATGCCGATGCGGCGGCGGACCTCGGTGGCGTTGACCCCGTCGCCGTAGACGTCGTAGCCCTTGTACTTGATGGAGCCGCCGACCCGGGCCGACGGGACGAGGTCGTTCATGCGGTTGAAGCACCGCAGGACGGTGCTCTTGCCGCAGCCGGACGGCCCGATGAAGGCGGTGATCTCGTTGGCGGCGATGTCGCAGCTGACGCCGGCGACGGCCTGCGTGGGCCCGTAGTGGACGCTCAGGTCGGCCACCGAGAACACGATCTCCCGGCCGGCCCCGGGCCGCTCGCCGGTGGTGTCGTCCGCCGTGGTGACGAGCGGCGGCAGGGCCGTCGACATCTGCATGTTCCGACCGTAAGAGCCGGAGGCGACCCCTTCGTAAACGGATGCGCACGCTGAGGTGAACGACCCCCGAACCCCGCCCCGGAACCGGACAACCCGGACACGTCCTCCGGGGAACGGGCGACAATGCCGTCATGAACGAAACACGGCACGCCTACCACGGCCAGCTCGACGACCTGCGGGTCGACGTCGTACGCCTCGGCCTCATGGCCAGCGACGCCATCGCCGCCGGCACCGACTCCTTCCTCGAGGCCGACCTGGCCGGCGCCGACCGGGTGATCCATGCCGACGGGGCCATCGACGAGCTGACCCACTCGCTGGAGGAGCGTTGCTACACGACGCTGGCCCGCCAGCAGCCGATGGCCTCGGATCTCCGCATGGTGGTGGCGGTGCTGCGCACGATCCACGAGATCGAGCGGACCGGCGACCTCATGGTCAACGTGGCCAAGACGACCCGGCGGCTCTACCCGGTGGAGCTGCCCGACCCCATCCGGCGGATCATCGAGCAGATGGGCCGCCAGGCCGGCGTCCAGCTCCGGCTGGCGCTGGAGGCCTTCGCCGAGTCGGACTGCGCCCGGGCCATGGCCCTGGAGGACATGGACGACGTGATGGACGACCTCCAGCGGGAGCTGTTCCGGACGATCTTCGCCCTCGGCCGGGCCGACGAGGCCGGGTTGCAGCAGATGGTGCAGGTGGCGCTGGTCGGCCGGTACTACGAGCGGATGGCCGACCATGCCGTCAACATCGGGGAACGGGTCAACTACATGGTCACCGGCGAGATGCCCGGCACCGACGGGGAAGCGGCGAACGGAATCATCCTGGACTAAGGCCCCCGGCCGCTGCGCCCGAAACATCAGGGACGGGCGAGCGCCGGAGGGGCCGATGATCTGGAAGCCGAAGCGCGACGACGGTGCCGTCGCCACCCTGCCGGCAGCCGGGCTGCCCGCGGCGCAGTCCTTCGAGGAGCAGGTGCGGGAGGCCGCCGAGGCCGGGCGCTTCCACCTCGGCTACCAGCCCCTGGTGTCGGTGGCCGACGGTGACGTCGTCGGCGTGGAGGCCCTCCTGCGGTGGGACTCCGACGCCGGCCCGGTCTCGCCGGCCCGGTTCGTGCCCGTGCTCGAGGCGACCGGCCTGATCGGCCCGGTCGGCGAGTGGGTCCTGGCCGACGCCTGCGCCGAACTGGCCGCCCGGGGGCGGCCCGACGGCCCGGGGCTCCTGTCGGTCAACGTGTCCGCCCGACAGCTCGCCCCCGGGTTCGCCGACCTCGTCCTCGGGACGCTGGCCGCCGCCGGCTTCCCGGCCGACCGGCTGTGCCTGGAGCTCACCAACCCGGCCGGCCTCGACGACGCCGCCGGCGCCTGGGGCGAGCTGCGGGAGCTCAAGGCCTGCGGCGTCCGCCTGTTCCTCGACGACTTCGGCACGGCCGGGGCGTCGCTGGCCGACCTGCGGCGCTTCGTCGTCGACGCCGTGAAGATCGACGCCTCGTTCGTCAAGGGCATGACCCACCACGGCGACGACGGCGCCATCGTGGCCGCCCTCGTCGATCTGGCCCACGCTCTCGGGATGCTGGCCGTCGCCGAGGGTGTCGAGACCGCCGCCCAGCTCGAGCGCCTCCGGGCGCTCCGCTGCGACCTGGCCCAGGGGTTCTACTGCGGGGCTCCGGCTACCGGGCTGCCACACAGATCACGGCCACGATGACGGCCAGCGGCGGGGTCGCCGTATTCCTGACCGCCGCCGTCCAGCCCGAGGCGCCGGCCGCGTCGCCCAGCCACGGACCCGAGGCGACGATCTCCATCCGGGCCTCGGGAGCCGTCGCCCCGGCATTGCGGGGCCCGTCGGGGTCGGGCAGGACACCGCCGCCGACCGCCACCTTCCCGGCCGGGCACCGGGCCTCGCCGGAAGCCGTCCCGCGGCCGGCCACCGTGAACTTGGCCGTGACGGTCTCGTAGCCGGAGACGCCGTCGGCACCGGGGCGTCCGGCCGGGCCCGGCGGGCCGACGGCCCCGGGCGAACCCGGCGGCCCGGTCGGACCCGATCCCCCGGCCGGGCCCGACGACGCCGCCACCCGCCCACCGGAACCGGCCGGCCCGGCCGGCCCGGGCGGGCCGGGGGCACCGGGTGGACCGGCCGGGCCGGCCGGGCCCGGGGGGCCGGGTGGGCCGGAGGCGGGGGCTCCGGTGGCCCGCAACCCGGCCGGGGCGGGCCGGTCGCCGTGCTCCGAGGCGAGTTCCCGCTCGTCGGCGTGGCACCGCTCCCGGTCGGTGTCGATCAGCCGCATGCTCTCGTCGGCGACGCAGGCGGCGATGCGGGCGTCGACGTGGACGGGCTGGGCCAGGTCGCCGCCCCCGGCGGCCCCGAAGCGGTCGCCGAGGAGGAGGATCGCCCCGCCGATCAGGGCCACCGCCACCAGGACCGAGGTGGTGGCGCGGCGCAGGCCGGGACGGGAAGGGCCCACGGTCACGGCTCCTTCGGCGTGTCGGCGACGGGAACGCGGCGGCGGAGCCAGCTCCGCGGCCCCCGCAGGAGGATGAGCGAGAACACGAGGCCGATCGTCGTCATGGCCGCCAGGGCGTAGCCGCCGAGCGCCACCGTCAGGCCCACGGCCGCCGTCACCCACAGGCTGGCGGCGGTCGTGAGGCCCCGGACGGTGGCGCCGTCCTTGAGGATCGCCCCGCCGCCGAGAAAGCCCACGCCGGTCACGATGTTCGACGCCACCCGCGTCACGTCGACCTGCACGTTGGTCTGGGCCCGCACGGCGGAGAACTCGCTCCAGCCGTAGGCCGAGACGATGCCGAACAGCGCCGCCCCCAGCGCCACCGACATGTGGGTCCGCAGCCCGGCCACCTGCCCGGTGAGCTCCCGCTCGAGCCCGATCGCCCCGCCCAGCAGCAGGGCCGCCCCGAGCCGTCCGGCCAGTTCCAGCTCCGTCGGCATGGTTATTGTCCCTTCCTCGTCAGAAAGGGACAATAACGCTTTTGCCGCTTACAACAAAGCCCTTACAAACGTCACCCGGCGGTGTCGATCACCCCGGCGGCGGAGAGGTCATTCCTCCTCGGTCCCGAGGTCCCAGTCGAGGATCAGGCCCTCACGCTCCGCGTCGCGGGCGACCCGTTCCCGGTTGCGGCGGAACTGCGGGTCGTGCGGCGGGAGCAGCTGGAGGCGGGCGAGGGCCCGCTGCCGGAACTCGTCGATGACCGAGCGGTCGCCGAACACGCCCTGGACCTCCCAGTGGGGGGCCAGCGGGCCGAGGTAGACGATCCGCACGTGCCCCTGGGGCGGTTGCGGTTGTTCGAGTTCTTCCGGCGTCGTCACCATGGAGTGGAGACTAACCGGCGTCGGGCGGGCGCTCCCCGAGCTTCACGTCGACGTCGCTGGTGGCGTCGCCCCGCCGGTAGGTCACCTTGATCTGGTCGCCGGGCTTGTGGGCGTTCACGGCGGCGGTGACGTCCTCGGCCGCCTTGACCTCCTTGCCGTCGATGGCCGTGATCACGTCGCCCTTGCGCAGTCCGGCCACCTCGGCGCCCGATCCAGCGGTCACGTCGGCGACGAGCGCCCCCGACGTGGCCTTGATCCCGAGCCCCTCGGCGATCGACGGCGTCACGGTGAACATCTGGACCCCGAGGAACGGCCGGCTCTGGGCCGGCGTGCCCTGGCGGAGCTGGTCGATGATCGGCCTGGCCGGCGAGATGGCGATGGAGAACCCGATGTTCTGGGCGTCGCCGGCCACGGCGGTGTTGATCCCGACGACCTCGCCGGCGGCGTTGACCAGCGGGCCGCCGGAGTTGCCGGGGTTGATGGCGGCGTCGGTCTGGAGGACGTGCTCCAGCCGCTCGCCGTTCTCGGCCGTGATCGTGCGGTTGAGGGCCGAGACGATTCCCCGGGTGACGGTCGGGCCGCCCTCGAGGGCCAGGGCGTTACCGATGGCCACGACGTCGTCGCCGACCTTCAGCTGGTCGGAGTCGCCGAGGACGGCGGTGGGCAGCCCGCCGGCGTCGACCTTGACCACGGCCAGGTCGGTGGACGGATCCTTCCCAAGTACGCGAGCAGGCATCTTTCGATCGTCGGCGAACACCACTTCGATGGACTGTGCACCCGCCACGACGTGGTTGTTCGTCACGATGACCCCGTCGGAGCCGACGATGAAGCCCGTGCCCGCCCCCTCGCCCGGCACGGGCTTGAGAAAGTCGCCGAGGCTGAGCGTGCGGGTCCGGATGGACACGACGGCCGGCTCCACCTTGGCCAGGATCGACTGGACGTCGCCCGTCCGGGTGATCTTCGACGTGTTGGCCGAGTACGTCACCGTCCGGCCCGGGCCGGAGTTGCCGCCCTTGACGGCGGCCACGACCAGCCCGGCGACGAGCGCCCCGACCAGCGCGCCGGTGGCGGCGGCCACCAGGAGCGGCCGGCGGGCGGAGGCGGGGCGGGGGGCGGCGACCGGCGGCTCGCCCCACAACGGCGGCCCGGGCGGCCCGACCTGCCAGGCCGGCGGGGGCGCCGGCGCGGCGGGTTCCCCGGGGACGGGGGGCGGCGGGGGCACGGGAGGCGCCCCGGCGCCGGGCTCCTCGGCGGCCAGCGGGTTCACCCAGGCGTCGGGGGCCGAGAGCGGGTTGACCCACGGGTCGGCCGGCGCCGGCGATTCGGCGGCCGGCGCAGCCGGCACCGGCGATTCGGCGGCCGGCGCAGCCGGCACCGGCGGCTCGGCGGAAGGTGAGGGCCACGGTTGGGCGGGGGCCCAGGGCGACGGGGCGACCGGAGGGCCCGGATCCCAGGGGGACGCCGACCCCGCCGGGTGGCTGTCCGGCCGATCGCCCGGGGCGTCCTGCTCGCCCGGGGGGCGGGGTGTGTTCCCGGGGGACAGTGGCTCGTTATGGGAGGATTCCTGGTCTGCCATGAGAAAATGCCTCCCTGGAGCCCCGGCCGCGACCCGTCCGCAGTGTCACGCTCCGGTGTACCCGATCCGAAGCGGGAACCACGAGTCCCCGCCCGACGTTTGAGATTGGTGCATGGATCACGATTGGATGCGTTATGCGGCGTGCCGGGATCGCTCTCCGGCGCAGTTCTTCCCCTCGGACGGCGTCGGCGTCGAGGTGGCCAAGCGGACGTGCGTTGACTGCTGCGTGCGGATGGAGTGCCTCGAGTACGCGCTGATCCATCGGATCGACCACGGGGTGTGGGGAGGCTGCTCGGAGCGGGAACGCCGGCGGATCCTGCGCCGGCGGCGCACACTCACCGCCACCTGAACAGCGACACCACCACCTGGGCCACTCTCCGCAGCCTCCCGGACGGGTCGGCGTGGGGCAGGTCCTTGACCGCTCCGGC
>Ga0070681_10003884_pt1 | contig 14070 bp, 10 predicted proteins | sample KBSC83BmetaG_FD_65650 | JGI IMG/M metagenome (GOLD analysis project Ga0070681, IMG submission 65650) | Corn rhizosphere microbial communities from Kellogg Biological Station, Michigan, USA - KBS C8-3B metaG | ecosystem: Host-associated > Plants > Roots > Rhizosphere | place: USA: Michigan... | reverse complement strand
GGCCCGCGAGATGTCGGGATTGCCCGTCCAGCCCGACGGCTCGAAGCGCGTGTGCGCGAACTTGTCGACCAGGAGCTTGAGCGGCACGCCGTGCTGCAGCGCCAGCGAGATCGCCGTCGCGAAGCTGTCCATCAGCCCCGAGATGGTCGACCCCTGCTTGGCCATGCGGATGAAGATCTCGCCCGGCATCCCGTTCTCGTACAGCCCCACCGTCAGGTAGCCGTCGTGATCGGCGATCGAGAACTTGTGCGTGTGCGCTGGACGATCTTCGGGCAGCTTGCGCCGCACCGCCACCGGCGCCCCCTTCGGGTTCGCCTGCGTCGCCACCTTCACGACCAGCTCTTCCGGCGTCAGGCCCGCCCACGCCGCCAGGTGCTCCGGCACCGTCGGCGTGACGCCGCCGAGCGTGCCGTCGGCGTTGGTCTTCTTCGACGTCGACATCGGCTGCGACCGCTTGCAGCCGTCGCGATACACGGCCACCGCCTTCAGGCCGAGCCGCCACGACTCGAGGTACGCGCCCTCGATGTCCTCGACGGTGCAGTCGCTCGGCAGGTTGACCGTCTTCGAGATCGCGCCCGAGAGGAACGGCTGGGCCGCCGCCATCATCTTGATGTGGCCCATGTAGTGGATCGAGCGCGAGCCGCTCTGCGCACGGAAGGCGCAGTCGAACACCGGCAGGTGCTCTTCCTTCAGCCCCGGCGCGCCCTCGATCGTGTCCTTCTCGTTGATGTGGTCGATGATGCCCTTGGCCGCCGCCTCGTCGTAGCCGAGCCGCGCCAACGCCTCCGGCACCGTCTTGTTCACGATCTTGAGCATGCCGCCACCGACGAGGCGCTTGTACTTCACGAGCGCGATGTCGGGCTCGATGCCGGTGGTGTCGCAGTCCATCATGAAGCCGATGGTTCCCGTCGGCGCCAGCACCGTGACCTGACCGTTGCGGAAGCCGTAGTCACGCCCGACCTTGAGCGTGTCGTCCCACGACTCGCGCGCCGCCGTCATGATCTCGTAGGGCACGAACGCGCCGTCGATCTTGTCGACGTGACGGCGGTGCTTCTCCATGACGCCGAGGAACGACTCCTTGTTCGGCGCGTAGCCCTCGAACGGCCCGGTGACGTCGCGCGCGATCTTCGCCGACGTCGCGTACGCGTGCCCGCACATGAGCGAGGTGACCGCGCCGGCGTACGCACGACCCGGATCCGAGTCGTACGGCAGGCCGAGCGACATGAGCAGCGCGCCCAGGTTCGCGTAGCCGAGCCCGAGCGGACGATACGCGTGCGAGTTCGCCGCGATCTTTTCCGACGGATACTTGGCGTTGTCGACGACGATCTCCTGCGCCAGGATCGTGATCTCGACGGCGCGCTTGAACGACTCGACGTCGAACCCGCCATCCTCTTTCTGGAACTTGCGCAGGTTCAGCGACGCCAGGTTGCACGCGCTGTCGTCGAGGTACATGTACTCCGAGCACGGGTTCGACGCGTTGATGCGCCCCGATGCCTTCGACGTGTGCCAGTCGTTGACGGTGGTGTCGAACTGCAGACCCGGGTCGCCGCACTGCCACGCCGCCTCGGCGATCTGCCGCCACAGGTCGCGCGCGCGGAAGGTCTCGACGATCGCGCCCGTCGTGACCGACTTGGTGTGCCAGGCGCGGTCACGCACCACGGCGTCCATGAACTCGTCGGTGACGCGCACCGAGTTGTTCGAGTTCTGGAAGAACACCGAGCCGTAGGCCTCGCCGGTGAACGACCCGTCGTAGCCGGCGTCGATGAGCGCCCACGCCTTCTTCTCTTCGTTCACCTTGCAGTTGACGAACTCGGCGATGTCCGGGTGCTCGGCGTTGAGGATGACCATCTTGGCCGCGCGGCGCGTCTTGCCGCCCGACTTGATGACGCCCGCGAAGGCGTCGAAGCCCTTCATGAACGACACCGGGCCCGACGCGGTGCCGCCGCCGTTGAGCAGCTCCTTCGACGAGCGGATCGGCGACAGGTTGGTACCCGTGCCCGAGCCGTACTTGAAGAGCATGCCCTCGGTCTTGGCCAGCCCGAGGATCGACTCCATCGAATCGTCGACGCTGTTGATGAAGCAGGCCGAGCACTGCGGCTCCGCCTCCACGCCGACGTTGAACCAGACCGGCGAGTTGAACGACATCTTCTGCTCTACCAATAGATGCGTGAGCTCGGCCGCGAACGTGGCGGCGTCGGCGTCGTGACGGAAGTAATGCTGCTTGGTGCCCCAGCCGGTGATGGTGTCGACCACGCGGCCGATGAGCTGGCGCACCGAGCGCTCGCGGGACGGCGTGCCGACCACGCCGCGGAAGTACTTCTGCACGACGACGTTGGTCGCCATCTGCGACCAGCCCGCCGGCACCTCGACGTCCTTCTGCTCGAAGTAGACCTGCCCGCCTTCGCCGGTGATCGCCGCGGTGCGCAGCTCCCACTGGACCTCGTCGAACGGGTCCACACCCACGCGCGTGAAGTAGCGCGGGACGGTCATGCCTTTGGCTGTTGCGGGCGCGTTGCGCTCCCCCTTGCGCCGCTTGGGCGTGCCGGAGAGCTTCTCTTTGTTCTTCTGGCCGTTGAGGCCGCCTTTCGAAATCATTGTTCCCCTCCGCGCCGTAGCTCGCCAAAGACGAGCCAAATTGATCGAACCGTTTCGCGACAAAAAAGCCCCCTTGCGCCCCAGCGGGCCATCGCCCGGGCGTCAGAGAGACTCAGGATGTCGCCGTGCTGTGGACCCTAATCCTTCGCGCTATCCCCGTCAAGCGAAAAATCGAGTCTAATTCGGTACTTACCTGTGGATAGATCTGTGATCTGGGTGTTGAAGACCGTGTGAAACGCGCTGGTGCCTGTGAGTCGCTTGTGTGGCTGACGTGCAAACCCCGCGAATCCATGAGGGCCCTCCAAGCGACAGAGGCAACAACCCGACTGATGCCAGTATATCGTCACCGCACTACATTGCAATAACAAAGTTGTAACTCGGCCTAAGCACTCGAAACAAAATTGATCTGAAATTTGTGAGCGCTCTGGGGGCGTGGTAGCGGTCGAGATGGGGCATCAGATGCGCAACATGATCCAGCTCGAAGCGGTGTGGAAGTCGTTCTCGGGGGCATCGGCGCTCCGCGGCGTCTCGCTGACGGTCGGCGAGGGCGACGCGGTGCTGCTCACGGGGCCGTCGGGCGCCGGCAAGACGACGCTGCTCCGACTGGTGTTCGCGGCCGAGCGGCCCGACCGCGGCGAGCTCTCGGTCGCCGGGCGCAGCCTCGCGCGGCTGTCGGACGCGTCGATCCCCTACGTACGGCGCAACATCGGCGTCGTCTTCCAGGACTTCAAGCTGCTCGGCGAGCGGACGGCGCTGGAGAACGTCGGCATGCCGCTCGAGATCCTCGGGCTCGGGCGCAAGGACATCCGCGCGCGCGCGGCCTCGGCGCTCGACGCCGTCGGGCTCGGCGCGCGGCTCGAGGCACGGCCGGCGTCGCTGTCGGGCGGCGAGCAGCAGCGCGTGGCGGTGGCGCGCGCCATCGTCGGCGAACCGGCGATCCTTCTCGGCGACGAGCCGACCGGCAACCTCGATCCGCAGCGCACGCTCGAGCTCCTCGAGCTGTTCGAGGCGATCCATCAGCGCGGCACGACGCTGCTGCTGGCCACGCATGACCCGACCGTCGTCGACTTCGGCGTCGAGCACGGCTGGCGCTGCGCCCGGCTCGTCGACGGCGAGCTGCTCGACGTGGATCTGCCGCCATCGCGGCCGCAGCGCCACGACGAGGAGACCGAGGGCTTCGCCACGCGCGAGTCGCCCGATGATACGGAGGTCATTCGTGTCGTTCGTGCGTAGCCTACGGCGCGCCTGGGACGGCGCGCGCGGCAAGCCGCTCATCCAGCTCGTCGCCGTCGGGACGATCGCGCTGTCGCTGTTGCTCGTCGGCGTCGTCGAGCTGACGGCGCTCAACGTGCGGCGGCTCTCGGCGGGCTGGGGCGGCGACGTGCAGATGACGGTCTATCTCGAGGACGGCGTGACGCCGGCGCGCGCGAACAAGGTGGCCGCGGCGCTGGCCAAGCTGCCGGGCGTCGTCGGCGTGCGTACGGTCGACGCGCACGAGGCGTGGACGCGGCTGCGGCGCTCGCTCGGGGCGCGCGCCGATCTGCTCGACGGCGTCGAGGAGGGCTTCCTGCCGGCGTCGATCGAGGTGTCGCTGAAGCCCGGCGTGGCCGAGGTGCTGCGCGTGCATCCGGCATTCGAGCGGCTGCGCCACACCGCGGGCGTCGAGGATGTGGAGCTGAGCGGCAACTGGGCGGCGCGGCTCCGCGACATCGAGCATTTGTTGTCGGTGGCGGGTTGGGCGGTGGCGGCGCTCGTCCTGTGCGCCTGCTTGTACATCGTGGGTTCGACGATCCGGCTCGGCGTGTTCGCGCGCCGCGACGAGATCGAGATCTGGAAGCTGGTGGGCGCGACCAACGGATTCGTCAAGGCGCCGTTCCTCGTCGAGGGCGGCGTGCAGGGCGCGCTCGGCACCGGCCTGGCCGTGATGCTCCTCTACGGCCTCTATCGTCTCGCCTCGCCGCACGTGGAAGCAGTGCTCGGCGGCTGGCTGGCCTCGGGACCGCTCGGCTTCTTCTCGCCGGCGCAGCTGGCCCTCGCGGTTCTGCTCGGCGCGCTCCTGGGCGTCGCCGGCTCCGCCGTCGCCCTCGGCCGCTACGTGCGCGTATGACAAAAGCCAACAGGGAGCCCAGGGACAAAACCGAGATCACAAAGCGCCAAACTTCCTTGGTCTCTTTGATCTCCCTGGTCTCCCTGTTGATCTTTCCCACCGCCACCTGGGCTGGCCGGCCACCGGAAGCAGTCGATGCCGATCGCGAAGCCGCCCAAGCCGAAGTACACGATCTCGAGCGGCGGGCACACGCGCTCTCGGACCAGGCGAACGAGCGGCGCGCCGAGGTGAAGCGGAGGCTGCGCGCGCTCTACAAGCTGTCGAACGGCGGCTATCTGCGGCTGGTCGCGGGCGCGGCCACCGTCGAGGAATTGGATCAGCGGCGCGAGGCGCTCGGGCGCGTGGTGGCGCGCGATCTCGACGAGCTCGCCGCCGTGCGCGACGAAGCGCGCGAGCTCGACGCCGAGCAGGCGCGGCGCAAGGAGGCCCTGGCGCGCGCGCTCGACTTCGGATCGCAGGTGGCGCTCGCCGACGTGGCCGACGCGACCGGGCTGCAGACGCGGCAAGGGCGGCTGGTGCGCCCCGTCGCCGGGCCGGTGGTCGGCGCGTGGGGTGTGCACAGGGATTCGGCGCTGGCGATCCAGGTGGCGCGGCGCGGGATCGAGCTGCGCAGCCGGCCGGGCGAGCTGGTGCGCGCCGTCGCCGCGGGGCGCGTGCGCTTCGTCGGCGACGTGCCGGGGCTGGGGCGCGGCGTGGCCATCGATCACGGCGACGGCTACGTCACGATCCTCGCGCATCTGGGCGTGCTGCACTGCGCGGTCGGCGACGAGGTCGGCGACGGCGACGTGCTCGCCGAGGCCGCCGGCTCGTCGGTCTACCTGGAGCTGGCGCAGGGCGGGACGCCGATCGATCCGACGCACTGGATCGGCGCCAGGTAATCCTGGAAGACAGGCGCTTCAGAACCTGAAGGCGTAGCCGGCGCTGGCGCGCCACGAGGCGCCCGCGGTGCCGTCGGTCTCGATGAGCACGCCGAAGTCGAGCGGGCGGACGCGCACCTCGCCGGGGCCGATCATCCAGGCGGCGCCGGCGTCGAAGTGCATGGCGACGGCGTCGCGGAAGCCCTTGTAGCTGTCGACGAGGATGCCGACGGCGGCGGTGCCGAAGACGGCGAGACGGCGCCACACGACGCGACGCTCCTCGACGCCGACCAGGAGGTTCTCGCTGAAGACGGTGGCGAGGCTGCCGTCGGGGTTGACCGCGGCGCGGCTGACGAGCGACTCGGCGAGGAAGACGAGGTCGAGGCCGAGGCGGTTCGACAGCGCGATCCCGAGCTCGAGCGAGCCGAGGAAGGCGGCCTGGGGCGAGCCCGAGGTGAGCGGCACGTTGAGCCCGAGCTCGAGGTCCACGAGGAACAGTCGTCCCCGCGCTTTGTGTGCCGATGTAGGCGCGGGCGGCGCGGCAGGCGCGGGCGTTGGCGAGCGCGGACAGCGCCGCAGGACCTCGAAGGCGTCGTTCGACGGCGTCTTCGTCGCTGCCAGGTACTGATCGAGGTGGGCGAGCGCCTCCGGGCAATGACCGAGCTGCGCCTCGGCGAGCGCCATCCCCAAGATCCGGTCGGCGTGATCCGGCTCGTCCGCCAATGCGGCGGCGGACGCGACGAGGATCACGACAAGCGCGATTGCTGGACGCACACCAACGGGTTAACATAAAGGGTCCGCGCCATGCGCTACGCAAATTCACGAGGTCCAGGAGGCTCAATGCGCCGGCCGCGCTCTACTACTTCGATTCTGGTCGTTTCGGTTCTCTCGACGTTCCTCGGTGTCGCCGTCGTCGGCGGCGCGGCCGGTGCGTTGCCCAAGAAATACAGCCCGTATCACAAGCTCAACATCTTCACGCGCGTGCTCTCGTACGTGGAGAACAACTACGTCGAGAACGTCGACCAGGACGAGCTCATCTACGGCGCCATCCGCGGCATGCTGGAGACGCTCGACCCGCACACCAGCTTCCTCAAGCCCGATCAGTATCGCGAGATGAAGATCGACACCTCGGGCCAGTTCGGCGGCGTCGGCATCGAGGTCGAGATGCGCCCCGCCGCCGACGGGAGCCACGACAACGTCCTCACCGTCATGTCGGCCATCGACGGCACGCCGGCGGCCAAGGCGGGCATCACCACCGGCGATCAGATCACCAAGATCGACGACACGCCGACCCACTCGATGCGCATGGACGACGCCGTCCAGAAGATGCGCGGCAAGAAGGGCTCGCCGGTCTCGCTGACGGTGACGCGCCCCGGATCCAAGGGGTGGAAGGAGCCGCGCGTCTATAACCTGATGCGCGAGATCATCAAGATCGACAACGTCGTCGCCAAGACGATGGAGCCCGGCTACGGCTACGTGCGCCTCAAGCAGTTCAGCGAGAACTCGGATCGCGACATGGAGTCGGCGCTCGATCGCCTCGAGCGCGAGTCGCCCGGCGGCCACCTGCGCGGGCTCGTGCTCGACCTGCGCAACAACCCGGGCGGTCTGCTCGACCAGGCGGTGCGCATCGCCGACGAGTTCATCGATCAGGGCCTCATCGTGCGCACCGAGGGCAAGGGCGGACGCATCATCGACGAGGAGAAGGCGCACTCGCGCGGCACGCGGCTCGGCTTCCCGATGATCGTGCTGGTCAACGGCGGCTCGGCGTCGGCGTCGGAGATCGTCGCCGGCGCGCTGCAGGATCACGAGCGCGCCGCCATCATGGGCACGCAGACCTTCGGCAAGGGCTCGGTGCAGACGGTGATCGAGCTCGACGACGGCTCGGCGCTCAAGCTCACCATCGCGCGCTACTACACGCCGTCGGGGCGGTCGATCCAGGAGCACGGCATCACGCCGGACATCCAGGTCGAGCAGGTGAAGATGGCGGACCTCAAGCCGCAGCACGGCGACGAGCCGCAGCAGAAGGAGCGCGACCTCCAGGGTCACCTCAAGAACCTGCAGGACGCGATGGCCAAGGCCGGCCCCCAGGGTAAAGTGGCGAAGTCGACGATGGCCAACGCCTATGCTGCGATCGGTGACGACTTCCAGCTGAAGACCGCGTACGATCAGCTCAAAGCATGGAACATCTTCGCCCGTCCTGCCGGAGCCCCCATTCCCGGCGACAAGACTGCAGGTCGCTAGAATCTCCCGTCGCTGACGTGGGCTGATTGACTAAAACTTTGCGAACAAATAAACTGTTTTACGCATTTCTGTAACCACTACCGTCGCGGACGAGCATGTACAAGCTCATCATAGAGGACGACGAAGGCAAGACGACGGTAGTCCCGCTCATCCGTGATGAGATCACGATTGGTCGGAAAGAGGGCAATACTATCCGGCTGACCGAGCGTAACGTCTCGCGCCGACACGCCAAGTTGGTCAAGTCCAACGGCAGCGTCTTCATCGAAGATCTGACCTCGTACAACGGCATCAAGGTCAACGGCGATCGCATCGCCGGCCGCGCGCCGGTCAACGAAGGCGATCGCGTCCAGATCGGCGACTACCAGCTCGCCCTCAAGCTCGACAAGGCACAGGCGGCGGCCCAGGGGACGGCCACGGCGGGGGCGACCGCGCCGGCGATGCCGTCGGCGGCTCCGTCGAACGAGATGTTGGAGCAGAAGACGACGCCGTTCCTGAAGGAGAACGGCGCGGCGCCGGCGGCGATGCTCGACATGGCGCCGACGGTGCAGACGCCGATTCAGCCGACACAGCAGGGCGCGCCGCCGATCTCGGGGCAGCAGGAGGCGCCGGCCCGGCTCGTGGTGGTGTCGTCGAACTTCGCCGGTCAGGAGTTCGTGCTCGACAAGGCGGCGGTCGTCATCGGGCGCACCGACGAGAACGACGTGGTCATCAACCACCGGTCGATCTCGCGGCACCACGCCAAGATCGTGCGCGAGGCCGGCCACTACCACATCGTCGATCTGCAGAGCGCCAACGGCGTGCGCGTCAACGGCGAGGAGTACGGCAAGGTCGAGCTGCGCAAGGGCGACCACGTCGATCTCGGGCACGTGCGTCTGCGCTTCGTCGCGCCGGGAGAAGACTTCATCTTCGATCGCGACGCGCAGGTGGTCGACGTCTCGGGCGCGAAGAAGTCGCGCACGGGGCTCGTCGCCGTGCTCATGCTCGTCTTGATCGCGCTGGCGGGCGGCGCGTTCGTGCTCGTACGCATGACGCAGAAGCCGAACGGCGGCGGCGGCGGCGGTGACACCGTCAAGACGTCGGGCGACGTCGACGGCGCGGTCGCGCGCCTTCTCCTCGAGGCCGACAAGGCGATGAAGGCGGAGGATTGGGAAACCGCCAGCGCCAAGTGCGACGAGGCGCTCAAGCTCGATCCGTCGCAGGAGCTGGCGCGCGACAAGCGGCAGCACGCCGAGGCCGAGCGCAAGAATCGCGCGGCCTACAATGCGTTCATGAAAGCGGCCGCCGAGGGCGATTGGGACTCGGCCGCGGCCAGCTACAGCGAGGTCGCCGAGGACAGCACCTATCGCCAGAAGGGCTCGGACAAGTACGCGCAGGTGAAGAAGCAGTACCTGCGGCAACACCTCGACGCGGCCAAGAAGGCCAAGGCGGCCGGCAAGTGCGAGGAGGCGCGCCAGCACATCGAGGCCGCGCTCACCGTCGACGAGGGTAACACCGAGGCGCAGGAGATCTTGAAGAGCTGTGGCGCGGTCGCCAAGCCGGTGGTGAAGCCGGTGGTGGCGGAGCATCACCAGCACGCCGAGAAGAACCCGAACGTGTCGTCGGTGCCAGCGGCGAAGGTGAAAGAGAAGCCGACGAGCGAAGAGCCGCCGTCGACGCAGCCGAACCCGGCGGCGGAGAAGATGCTGCAGGACGCGCAGGACGCGTACGTGCACGGGCAGTACGCCAACGCGATCGAGACGGCGAAGAGGGCGTCGAAGTCGGAGCCGCTCAAGGCGTGGCGCATCATCGGCGCGGCGAGCTGCTTCTTGAAGGATCGCACCGGCGCCATGCAGGCGTGGAACAAGCTCGGACCGCAGGAGCGGTCGTTCCTGAAGTACGTGTGCTCGCGCAACGCGATCACCGTTCCGTAACGCCTCTCCGCAAAAATCCGGTTCATCCCCGACTGCGCTCGAACGATCCGCTCGCGCGGTGCGCTCGTATCTAGCTTCGCAACACCCAATCCCACTCGGAGGAACTGATGCTGCGAAGAGTACTGGCTCTGGCCGGTATGGTCGCCGTGTGTCCGGCGATCGCCCGTGCCGCCGACCATGCCGACGGGCCATCGGCAACGCAATCGCTCATGGATCTGTCGGGCGACATCACCGACGTCTACGCGTTCACCGACGCGAACAACGTCAACTTGATCCTGGATGTCGGCACCAACGCGACGGCGACGACGAAGTTCTCGAACGCCGTCCAGTACGTGTTTCACGTCAACGGGATCACGGGGCTGACCGACGCGGCGCCGTTCTCGTCGACCGTGATCTGCACGTTCGATGCGTCGCAGAAGATCTCGTGCTGGCTGCAGAACGGCTCGAAGACGGTGGACTACGTGACCGGCGACGCATCGGCGGCGGCGGGCGTGAGCTCGGCCGACGGCAAGATGAAGGTGTTCGCGGGGCCGCGCAACGATCCCTTCTTCTTCAACATCCAGGGATTCCGCAAGGTGACCGGCTTCGTCGCGCAGAACTTCAGCGCGCTCGCGCCGACGCTGACGCCGCAAGGATGCCCGCAGCTCGACGGCGCGGGCAGCCCGGTGAGCTCGGCGGCGGTGCGCGGCCTTCTGAAGTCGCAGTCCGACGGCTCGACGCCGGGCGTGGACGACTTCCAGAAGAACGGCACGGCGGCGGCGCCGCTCGGCATCGCCAACCTGACGGGCAACGTCCTGGCGCTCGTCGTTTCGGTTCCCAAGACGGCGCTCAACGACAACGGCGCCAAGCCGATCCTCGGCGTCTGGGCCAGCACCCACAAGTAGCGAGGAGCGCCGATGAAACCAAGGACGAGACTGACGATGATCTTTTCGCTCGCCATCGCGCTTTGCGGCGTCGGCTGCGACGACGATACGACGAGCCCCGGTGGCGGCATGATGGACATGGCGGCGTCGGAGTTTCCGGCGGCGCCGACGATCGGGGCGACGCAGCTCGATCGCATGGGGCGCGCGGGCGTGAACACGGCGCTCACCGATCCCTTCTTCACGGTCAAGGCCGACCACGACGGCAAGCAGGACGCGTACAACAAGGCGCAGCCGTCGACGTGGGCGTCGTTCGCCGATCAGTTCGCGGTGGCGCTCGGCGTCTTCGACGGGCTCGACGGCGTGTGCGGCAACCAGCCCTTGTACGACGGCGGCAACGGCGACGGCGGAGCGGCGAGCGCGTACGGGACGCTGGCCGGGATCCTGGCCAACGATCAGCTGCTCCTCGACAGCTCGCAGTCGAGCTGCGATCCGACGAAGAACTACCTGGCGGTGGAGATCGCGGTGATCACGAGCGGCACGCCGGCCAGCTGCGGCGGACGCACGCCGCTCGATCCGGCGATCGACGTGACCTACGCGGCGTTGTCGGGCGATCTCGCCGGCGGCAGCGTCACCGACGGGGTCAGCCGCGACGCCGACACGGCGAACCAGGCGCAGCTGACGACGTTCCCGTTCCTCGGAGCGCCCAACTGATGCGCGCAGCGCGGCTCTTCGGGATCGTGGGGGTGGCGTCGCTCTGCGGGATGAGCTGCGCGCAGTCGCCGCCGCCGGGATTGGTCCAACCGGCGGCGGCGGTTGCCGCGGCGCCTGCGGCGAGCGCACGGCAGATCCCGCGGTCGCAGGCGTCGCTGCCGACGACGGATGCGGCGATCACGGTCGGTAACTTCCTGTCGCTGTATGCGGTGATGCCGCCGGGGCAGCGCGTGTCGATGCTGGCGACGCACGCGCAGTTCTTCGGCGCGCTCGACGACTACGACGCGGCATTGCGGGCGGCGGACGAGCTGGTGAAGACGCGCCCGGCGGTGGCGGAGGCGTGGCTGGCGCGGGCCGGGGCGCGGCAGTCGCTGCACGAGTTTCAGGGTGCGCTCGCCGATCTGGCGCAGGCGGAGAAGCTGGGCGCGGATCGCGACGCGGTCGCTGCCGGGCGCGCCGGCGTGTGGCAGGCGCTCGGGCGCTACGACGAGGCGCTGGCGGTGCGGCGGCGCCTGGTGAAGGTGCGCGCGACGACGGCGACGCTGGCGGCGTACGCGGTCTTGCGCGGCGAGATGGGCGACGTGGCCGATGCGGAGGCGAAATTCCTCGACGCGCAGGACGCGTTCGAGGACGTGTCGCCGTTCACGCTGGCGTGGCTCTATTTTCAGAACGGGCTCGTCGAGGAGCGCGCGGGCCGGCCGGCGGCGGCGCGCGAGCTGTACGAGGCGGCGCACGCGCGGCTGCCGGAGTATGCGCCGGCGACCGGGCACCTGGCGACGGCGGTGGCGCTCGCGGGCGATGAGCAGCGGGCGATGGCGCTGCTCGAGCCGTTGGTGGCGGCGAGTGACGATCCGGAGTACCAGGCGCAGCTGGGCGTCCTGTTACGTAGGAACGGGCAGGCGGCGCGCGGCGACGAGCTGATCGCGCGCGCGGGGCGGCGCTACGAGGCGCTGGTGCGGCGCCATCCCGACGCGTTCGCCGATCATGCGGCGCGCTTCTGGCTCGGCGCCGGCGGCGATGCCGGGCGGGCGCTGGCGCTGGCGCGGCGGAACCTGGCGGCGCGGCAGACGCGCGACGCGTACGACCTGGCGATGCGCGCGGCGCTGGCGGCGCACGACGCGGCGGCGGCGTGCCGGTTCGCCGACGAGGCAGAACGCGTGCCCTACGCGAGCGCGGCGCTGCATTTGTCGATGAGCGAAGCGTTCGCGGCGTGCCGGCGCGGAGCGCGCGCGGCGCTCGAGCTGCAGGCGGCGGCGCGCTAGCGCGGCTCGGCGTATGATGCGCGCGTGAAGCCGCGGACGGCGTGGATCGCGCTCGGGCTGGCGCTCGCGGTCTGCGCGGCGGCGCGGCTGTGGCTGGCGGCGGTCGACGACGGGATCTTCTGGCCCGACGAGATCTTTCAGTCGCTCGAGCCGGCGCACAAGCGGGCGTTCGGCTACGCGCTGGTGCCGTGGGAGTACGCCGACGGCGGGCGCAGCTGGCTCTTGCCGATGTTGCTGACGCCGCTGCTACGCCTCGGCGCGGCCCTCGGCGGCGGCTCGCCGCGCGCGTATCTGATGCTGGTGCGCGTCGTGTTCGTGGCGCTGGCGGTGGCGACGGCGTGGGGCGCGTGGTGGCTGGCGCGGCGGCTGCGCGTGGCGCCCAAGCGCGCGTGGGTGGCGGCGGCGCTGTTCGCGCTGCTGCCGCCGGCGATCCTGCTGGCGCCGCGCGCGTTCAGCGAGAACGCGGTGGCGCTGCCGATGGTGCTGGCGGTGGCGCTCTTGTGCGGCGAGGCGCCGTCGCGCCGGGCGATCGTGGGCGCGGGTTTGCTGCTCGGGTTCGCGACCATCCTGCGCGTGCAGAACGTGGTCGTGTGCGCGACGGCGGTGGGCTGGCTCCTGGCGCGGCGTCAGCTGCGCGGCGCGGCGCTCTTGACGGCGGTGCTGGCGGCGTGCGCGCTCGCCGACGGCGCGCTCGATCGCGCGACCTGGGGACATTGGTTTCAGTCGGCGGAGGTCTACTGGAACGAGAACATCGTGCGCGGGCGCGCCAACATGATGGGGCGCGAGCCGGCAGGCTACTACGTCACGACGCTGGTGACCTCGTCTGGCGCGGCGGGCGTGCTGCTGCTGGTGCTGGCGGCGATCGGGTGCGTGCGGGCGCGCGGCGTGGCGGCGATGGCGATCGTCTATCTCGTGACCTACTCGATCGTCGGGCACAAAGAGCTGCGCTACGCGTCGCCGGCGTGGCCGCTTCTGTGCGCGCTCGCCGCCGTCGGCGTCGACGTGCTCGCGGAGGTGCGGCCGCGGCTCGGCGTCATGGCGGCGGCGGTGGCGATCGCGGCGGCGCTCGTCGGGGCGGCGCGCGTGCCGCGGCTGACGTTCGCCGACATGGGCGCGGCTGGCGGCCGGGCGCTCGTGATCGATCACGGTGGCGCGTACAACCGCGTGCTGCTCGAAGCGCACGCGCGCGCGGATCTGTGCGGGCTCAAGCTGCCGACGGAGCGCACGGAGGCGGGCGGGATGAGCTGGCTGCATCGGCGCGTGCACGTGTATGGCCGGCAGGACGCGCCACCGGCGTCGTCGCACCGCTACAACTACGAGATCGTGTTCGGGCGCGACGGGCGGCCGACGCTGCAGGCGCTCGGCTTCAGCGACTGCGCGTCCGACTTCACGTACCAGTGGCGCGGTAACTAGAAGCGCGACATCGACTCGACGACCTCGTCGACGCCGAGCCCGACCCACGGGCTGAAGGCGAGGCGCGCGTGGGTGGCGACGCTGGCGCGCGCAGCGGCGAGATCGACGATG
>Ga0070681_10003883_pt1 | contig 14071 bp, 11 predicted proteins | sample KBSC83BmetaG_FD_65650 | JGI IMG/M metagenome (GOLD analysis project Ga0070681, IMG submission 65650) | Corn rhizosphere microbial communities from Kellogg Biological Station, Michigan, USA - KBS C8-3B metaG | ecosystem: Host-associated > Plants > Roots > Rhizosphere | place: USA: Michigan... | reverse complement strand
CTGGCAGGAGGCCGAGCACCGTCCGCTCGCCGGCGATGCCTCCTTCCGCCGCTACATTCGCCTGCTGCGCGGCAAGGACAGCGCCATGCTCATGGACGCGCCGCCGCCGCGCGAGAATGTGCGGCCCTGGCTCACCGTCGCCGAGCGGCTCGATGCGCTGGGCTTCCGGGCGCCGCGCGTGCTCGGGCGCGACATCGAGCACGGCTACCTGCTGATCGAGGATTTCGGCGACCGGACCTTTACGCGGGCGCTCGGCGCCGGGGCCGATGAAGCGGCGCTCTATGAGAGCGCGGTCGATCTCCTCATCGATCTGCACCGCCGCGATGCCGGGCAGCACATCCTGCCGCCCTACGACCAGGCGCTGTACGAGACCGAGCTTGCCCTTTTCATCGACTGGTACCTCCCGGCCGTTCTCGGCCGGCCGCTCGACGCCGCACTCGTCGCCGACTATCGCGTGATCTGGCGGGCGCTGCTGGCGCGCACGCAAGCGCTGCCCGAGACGCTCGTGCTGCGCGACTATCATGTCGACAATCTGATGCTGCTCGAAGACGGCGCGGTCGGGCTCATCGATTTCCAGGACGCGGTGCGTGGTCCGGTCGCCTACGATCTCGTGTCGCTGCTGAAGGATGCGCGGCGCGATGTCGATTGCGATCTCGCCGAATCCCTGACCCGCCGCTATCTCGCCGCCTTCCCCGCGCTCGACGAGGCGGCGTTCCGCGCCGCGGCGGCCATCCTCTCGACGCAGCGGCTGCTCAAGATCATCGGCATCTTCACCCGGCTCGACCGGCGCGACGGCAAGCCGGTCTATCTCGCCCACATCCCCAGGCTGTGGCGCCTGGTCGAGGAGGAGCTGCGCCATCCCGCGCTGGCGCCGGTCAAGGCCTGGCTCGATCGCGCCGTGCCGCAGGCGGCGCGCTGCATTCCCGGCGAGCGCGTCGCATGAGCCTCACCGTCCGCCGCGCCATGCTGCTCGCCGCCGGACGCGGCGAGAGGCTGCGGCCGCTCACCGACAGCGTCCCCAAGCCGCTCATCGCGCTCGCCGGCCGGCCGCTCATCGACCATGTGCTGGAGCGGCTGCTCGCCGCCGGCATTCGCGAGCTGGTCGTCAATTGCCACCATCTCGCCGACCAGATCGAGGCGCATGTCGCGCGCTGGCGCGACGTCAGCCTCAAGATCTCGCGCGAGGAGGAGCTGCTCGAGACCGGCGGCGGCGTGAAACGGGCGCTGCCCTTGCTCGAGGACGAGGTCTTCTTCGTGCTCAATGCCGACAGCTTCTGGCTGGACGGACCGATCCCCGCCCTTCATCGCCTGTCGCGCTCCTTCGATCCCGAGCGCATGGATGTGCGGCTGCTGCTCGCCGGCTCGGTGGCGGCACACGGCTATAGCGGGCCGGGCGATTATTTCGTGCAGAGCGACGGCCGCCTCGCCTATCGCAAGCCGGGCGAGGTGGTGCCCTTCGTCTTCGCGACCGCGTCGCTCATGCATCGTCGCGCGCTCGACGGCATGCCCGACGGTCCCTTCTCCCTGAAGCGCGCCTGGGACGGCGCTGAAGCGCGCGGCCGGCTGTTCGGGCTGGTGCATGACGGCCCGTGGTTCCACGTCACCACCCCCGACGATCTCGAGGAGAACGAGCGGCTGCTCGCCGAGCGGCGGCTGGCGTGACCATCCTCACCATTCCGGCGGCACTCCCCTTCCTCGACGTGCTCGCCGACGGGCTGCTCGAGGAATCGGGCGGCGATCCGCTGCGGCTCGCGGCGATGACGGTGCTGCTGCCGACGCGCCGCGCCTGCCTCGCCATGCGCGAAAGCTTCCTGCGCCGCAGCGAGGGCGTGGCCTTGCTGCTGCCGCGCCTCGTGCCGCTCGGCGACATCGACGCCGAGGAGCTCGAGCTCGCCGACGTCTCCGGCACGCTCGATCTGCCGCCGGCCATATCCGGATTGAAGCGGCAGCTGCTTTTGGCCGAGCTCGTCATGGCGCGCGACGGCATGCTCGCCGATCAGGCGGCGGCGCTCGCCGCCGATCTCGCGCGGCTCATCGACCAGCTCGCGACCGAGCGCGTCGATTTCCGGCGCTTCGCGACGCTGGTGCCCGAGGATTATGCCGAGCATTGGCAGCGCATCCTCACCTTCCTCGCGATCATCGGCGACAGTTGGCCGGCCATCCTCGCCGAGCAGGGGCTGGTCGATCCCGCCGAGCGGCGCAATCTGGTGCTCGCGGCCCAGGCGGCGCGCTGGCGCGACGATCCGCCCGACGGTGCCATCGTCGCCGCCGGCTCGACCGGCAGCATTCCGGCGACCGCCGATCTGCTCGCCGTCATTGCCTGCCTGCCGCAGGGCCGCGTCGTGCTGCCGGGTCTCGATCGCGCGCTCGACGCGGAGAGCTGGGCGGCGCTCGAGCCCACCCATCCGCAATTCGGCATGAAACAATTGCTGGAGAGGCTCGGCATCGAGCGGCATGCGGTCGGCGACTGGCCGGCACTGCGTGTCGGTGCGAGCCATCCCGGCCGCGCCCGGCTGTTGCGCGCGGCGCTCAACCCGCTGCCCCTGCCCCTGCCGCCGCGTGCCGAGGCAGAAGCGGCGCTCGCCGGCGTGGCGCTCGTCGAATGCCTCAACCCGCAGCAGGAGGCCGGCGCCATCGCGTTGATGCTGCGCGAAAAGCTGGAGGTGCCGGGTGCGACGGCGGCACTCGTCACGCCGGACCGCGACCTCGCGCGCCGCGTCGCCGCGGAGTTGCAACGATTCGGCGTTCTCATCGACGATTCGGCCGGCACGCCGCTCGACCGCACGGCGCCCGGCACCTTCCTGCGCTTGTTGCTCACGATGATCGAGGCCGACGGCGCGCCCGCCGAGTTGCTCGCCTTGCTGCAGCATCCATTGAGCAGCGGCGGCGAAGAGCCGCTTGCCTTCCGCAGCAAGGTCCGGCTGCTCGATCGCGAGGTGATGCGCGGACCGCGTCCCGAAGGCGGGCTCGCCGGGCTCACGGCTGCCATCCTGCGTGCCAGACAGCTGTCGCTCGAGAATCGGCGGGCCCTCGCCGACTGGGCGCAGGGCTGGCTGCGCCGCCTGGCGCCGCTCGCGGCACTCTTCGCCGAGGATGCCGTGTCGATTCCCGAGCTGCTGACCGCGCATGTGCTCGCGGCCGAAGGGCTCGCGGGCGATGCGGCGCGCGGCGGCGCCGAGAGCCTGTGGGCGGGCGATGCGGGCGATGCGGCCGCGGACTTCGTCGCCGATCTCGCCGAGGCGGCGCAGGATTTTCCGCTGATCGAGCCCAAGCGCTATCCGGCGCTGTTCGACACGCTGATGCAGGGCCGCGTCGTGCGGCCGCGCTACGGCCGCCATCCGCGTCTCGCCATTCTGGGGCCCCTCGAAGCGCGGCTGCAGCGCGCCGACCGCATCATTCTCGCCGGCTTGAACGAAGGCACCTGGCCGGCCGAGCCGGCCGGCGATCCCTGGCTGTCGCGGCCGATGCGCCGCACGCTCGGCCTGTCGCTTCCCGAACGGCGGATCGGCCAGGCGGCGCATGATTTCGTGCAGGCCTTCGCCGCCGAGGAGGTGATCCTCACCCGCTCGCAGCGCGTCGAAGGCGCGCCCACCGTACCGTCGCGCTGGCTGCAGCGGCTGGAGACGAGCCTCGTGGCGCTCGGCCTTGTGGACTCGCTGAAGCAGGCGCAGGGCTGGACCGAATGGCAGCAGGCGCTCGACCGGCCGCGGCGCATCGCGCCGGTGGCGCCGCCGGCACCCTGCCCGCCGGTTTCGGCGCGGCCGCGCCGGCTGTCGGTGACCGAGATCGAGATGTGGATGCGCGATCCCTACGCGCTCTATGCCAAGCACATTCTGGAGCTTGCGGCGCTCGAGCCGATCGATGCCGAGATCGGCGCCGCCGAGCGCGGCAAGTTCATCCATCGCGCGCTCGATCGCTTCGTGCGCGCTTTCCCCGATGCCATTCCCGCCGATGCCTATCAGCAGCTGCTCGAATTCGGCCGCGAAGCCTTCGGACCGATGCTCGGCGAGACCGCCGTCTGGGCCTTCTGGTGGCCGCGCTTCGAGCGTATCGCGCGCTGGGTGGTGGCCGAGGAGCGACGGCGGCGACCTGTTGTGCAGACGCTTCACACTGAAGCCAAGGGCGAGATGAAGCTCGTGGGCCCGGCCGGCGACTTCCAGCTCGTCGGCAAGGCCGACCGCATCGAGCGCCGGCGGGATGGCGGGCTGGTGCTGATCGATTACAAGACCGGCAGCCTGCCCGCCGCCTCGGACATCGAAGCCGGGCTCGCGGCTCAGCTGCCGCTCGAGGCGGTGATGGCGAAGCACGGCGCCTTTCCGGGACTCGAGGCCGAGGAGATCGCGTGTCTCGAGCATTGGCGCCTGTCGGGCGGCGATCCGCCGGGCGAGGTGAAGGCGATCGCCGATGCGCAACTGCGCATCGAGGCGGCTGAAGCCGGTCTCGAGCGTCTCATCGCCACCTTCGACGATCCGGCGACCGTCTATCAGGCGCAGCCGCATCCCGCGCGCGGCCTCCGCTTCAACGACTACGCTCATCTCGCGCGTATCAAGGAATGGGCGGTGGAGGAGAGCGATGAGCGCTGAGCTCTCCGACGCCACGCGGAGCCAGCAGCGCGCCGCCGATCCCGCGGTCAGCGTCTGGGTCGAAGCCTCGGCCGGCACGGGCAAGACCAAGGTGCTCACCGATCGCGTGTTGTCGCTGCTGCTCGAGGGCACGGCGCCGCAGAAGCTGCTCTGCCTCACCTTCACCAAGGCGGCGGCGGCCGAAATGGCCAACCGCATCGTCGAGCGGCTCGGCCGCTGGTCGGTGCCGGGCGACGCGTTCGAGCTCGCGCGCGACATCGCGACGGTCACCGGCGCCGAGCCGGAGGAGACGGTGCTAAAGCGCGCGCGCGGCCTGTTCGCGCGCGTGCTCGACGCGCCCGGCGGTTTGAAGATCCAGACCATTCACGCCTTCTGCCAGTCGCTGCTCGCGCGGTTTCCCGTCGAGGCGGGCCTCGCGCCGCATTTCAAGGTGATGGACGAGGCGAGCGCCGCCGAGCTCTTGCGCGGCGCCATCGAATCGGTGCTCGCCGACGCGCGGAGAGGCCCGCTTGGTACCGCGCTCGCGATTCTCACCGACCTCGTGCCCGAGCAGACCTTCACCGGCCTGCTCAAAGGGCTGGTCGGCGAGCGCTCGCGTCTGTCCGATCTGATCGCCGCCCATGGCGTCGACGGGCTGGTGACGCGGCTTGCCGCCGCGATCGGCCTGCCCATCGACGAAACGCCCGAGCACGTGCTCGGGGAAGCGATCGATGCGACGCCGTCGCTCGGCCTCCTCGCCGCCATCCCGCTCCTCGAGCAAGGCCAAAGCACCGATCAGAAGATGGCAGCGGCCATGCGCGCGCTGATCGAAGCACGCGATCCGGCCTCCTTCCTCGATTACTGTGCGCTGTTCCACACCAAGGACGGCGAGAAGCGGGTGCGCTTCATCACCAAGGCGGTCGCCGACGCTCATCCCGCGGTCGTTGATTTGCTCGAGCGCGAATACGCGCGTGTCAGCGCCGCCATGGCGTGTCGCCGCGCCGCCGGCGTGCTGGTCGCGAGCGCGGCGCTGGCGCGCCTCGGCGGGGCCCTGCTCGAGCACTACCGCGCCGCCAAGGAGGCGCGCATGCGCCTCGATTACGACGACCTCATTCTCAAGGCGCGGGCCCTGCTCGCCTCGCAAGCCGGCTGCGCCTGGGTGCATTACAAGCTCGACGAGGGCATCGATCATCTGCTGATCGACGAAGCGCAGGACACCAATCCCGAGCAGTGGCAGGTGATCGCGGCGCTCGCCGCCGAATTCTTCACCGGGCAGGGCCAGATCCCGCGTCGCCGCACGATTTTCGCCGTCGGCGATCCCAAGCAGTCGATCTTCAGCTTCCAGGGTGCCGATCCCGATGCCTTCGTCGCCATGCGCGAGCATTTCCGTTCGCGCATCGACGCCGCCGCGCAGAAGCTGGAAGAGGTCGATCTGCACCATTCCTTCCGCTCGGTGCATTGCATTCTCGATTGCGTCGATAGAGTTTTCGCGCAGCCGCCGGCGTCGGACGGCGTCGCCGACACCGGCGCCGTCCGCCATCTCCTGTCGCGCCAAGGCCATGCCGGGCTGATCGAGCTGTGGCCGGCGGCGAAGGCCCCGGAGGCCGAGGCGCCGGCGCCCTGGGCGCCGCCGACGCGCCGCGTCGCCGTCGCCTCGCCGCGCGCCCAGGTGGCGCAGCTCATCGCCGCGACGGTGCGCGGCTGGCTCGATCGCCAGGAGCCGCTCGTCGCGCGCGGCCGCCCCATCCGGCCCGGCGACATCCTGGTTCTGGTGCGGCGGCGCGACAGCTTCGTCGACGAGCTCGTGCGCGCGCTGAAAGCAAAGCAGATTCCCGTCGCCGGCGTCGACCGCATGCTGCTCACCGAGCAGCTCGCGGTCATGGATCTGGTAGCGCTCGGCCGCTTCCTGCTGCTGCCCGAGGACGACCTCACCCTCGCCTGCCTGTTGAAGAGCCCCCTGGTCGGGCTCGGCGAGGAGGATCTGTACGAGCTCGCCCATGATCGCGGTCGCGCCAGCCTGTGGCAGCGGCTGCGCGCGCGCGCCGGCGCGGCGGGTTTCACCGCGGCGCATGACCTTCTATCCTCCTGGCTCGCGCGCGCCGATTACATTCCGCCTTACGAGCTCTATGCGCGGGTGCTCGGCGCCGAAGGCGGACGGGCGCGGCTGCTGGCGCGGCTCGGCGAGGAATCGCTCGATCCGATCGACGAGTTCCTCAACCAGGCGCTGATCTATGAGCGCAGCCATCCGCCGTCGCTGCAGGGCTTCCTGCTCTGGCTGGAGCGCGGCGCGCTCGAGGTGAAGCGCGACGGCGATATCGGCGAGCGCGACGAGGTGCGCATCATGACGGTGCACGGCGCCAAGGGCCTGCAGGCGCCAATCGTGTTCCTGCCCGACACGCTGCAGACGCCGCCGCGGCGCGGCCGGCCGATGTGGCTCGTGCAAGGTGATGGCGCGCTCGGTCCGCTGTGGTCGCCGCGCAAGGTGGCCGACGACGCGCTCACCGAGCGCCTGCGCCGCGACATCGAGCGGGCCGAGGATCGCGAGCATCGCCGGCTGCTCTATGTCGCGATGACGCGCGCCGAGGATCGGCTCTATGTCACCGGCTGGCACAGCAACCGGCAGCCGTCCCCCGATTGCTGGTACCATCTGATCGAAGCCGGCATGCAGGCGGCAGGGCGTCCCGAGGCGTTCGATTTCATGGCGCTCGCAGGCTGGCCCGGCGGGGCGGGCTGGCGCGTCGACACGCCGCAGCAGGCACCGCTCGCGCCGGCGCCTGCGGCGGCGGTCGCGCCGCCGCAGGAGAGAAGCTTGCCGGCCTGGGTCGCGGCGGCCCCCGCCGAGCCTTCGCCGCCGCGGCCGCTGGCACCGTCGCGGCCCGAGGAGGAGCCGCCGGTGCGCTCGCCGCTCGGCACCGACCAGGGCTGGGGCTTCCGGCGCGGCCGCATCGTGCATCGCTTGCTGCAGAGCCTGCCCGATCTGCCGCCGGCGGAGCGCGCGCCGGCGGCGCGCCGCTTTCTGGCCGGCAGCGCGCATGGCCTCGATGCCGCGACGCAGGACGTCTTGCTGAGAGAAACCCTCGCCGTGCTCGAGGATGCGGCGTTCGCGCCGCTGTTCGCGCCCGGCAGCCGCGCCGAGGTGCCGCTGGTCGGACGGCTCGGCGAGCAGGTGATCGCCGGTCAGATCGATCGGCTGGCGGTGACCGAGCGCGAGGTGCTGATCGTCGATTACAAGACGAACCGGCCGCCGCCGCGCGACCCGGCCGGCGTGCCGCGCGTCTATCTGCGCCAGCTCGCCGCCTATTGCGGCCTGCTCAGCGCCATCTATCCGGGCCGGACGGTGCGCGCCGCCCTGCTGTGGACCGACGGTCCGCGTCTCATGCCGATCGCCGCAACGCTGCTCGAAGGGCAAGCCCCGGGCACGGCGCCCGGCCGATCGGAAATTGCCATCGGGGGATGAATTGCGCGGCATTTGAGGTTACTTTCGCGGGGCGGCCGGCAAGGCCGGGATGGGGCCGAGATGACCGAGGTTGCGAGCCACAGCGGAATCGACCTGAACGTCCTGGCCGGCCTCGAGAGCCGGCTCGGGCGCACCAGCATGGTCGGGCTGGTCACGGCTCATCTGCGCCACAGCCAGGTGGTGTGCGATCGGCTGCTGGCGATGACCGCCGCCCTGGACCGCAAGGAGCTGCATGCCATCGGCCATCAGATCGTCGGCTCGTGCGGCTCGATCGGTCTCGTCGCGCTGAGCCAGCTCGGCGGCACGCTCGAGGACGAGGCGCGGCAGGCCCCCGTCGAGGCGCTGCGCGCGATCATCGACGCGACCTTGAATGCCTGCCGCGAGGCACAGAGCGTGCTTCGCGCGCGCTATCCAGAGGTCGCCGCCTGATTTCTGCGATCCGCTCCTCATGACCGCGCGCTTCAGCGGCACCGATCTCGTCTGCCTGCGCGGCGAAAAGCTGCTGTTCACCGGCCTCGATTTCACGCTGGCCTCCGGCGAGGTGCTGCTGCTGCTCGGCCCCAATGGCAGCGGCAAATCGAGCCTGCTGCGGCTGATGGCCGGGCTGCTGCCGCCACTCTCCGGGAGGCTCGCCTGGGACGATCGTCCCGTCGCCCGAGACCGCGAGGCGCATTGCGCGCGGCTCGGCTATCTCGGCCATCTCGATGCGATCAAGCCGGGCCTGACCGTGCGCGAGCATCTCGCCTGGCATGCTTCCCTCGGCGACGCAAGCCGCGCGCCGGCCGCTCTCGACGCGGCGCTTGCCGCGCTCGGCATCACGCCTCTGGCGGAGGTGCCGGGCCGCCAGCTTTCGGCCGGCCAGCGCCGGCGCGTGGCGCTGGCGCGCTTTCTGTTGCGCCCGGCGAGCCTGTGGCTGCTCGACGAGCCGACGGTCGGTCTCGACGAGGACGGCGTCGCCCGCTTTCGCAGCCTGATCGATCGCCATTGCCGTGGCGGCGGCATGGCGGTGATCGCGACGCATATCGCGCTCGGCATCGACGAGAACCGCATGCACGTGCTGCGCCCCGGCGATTTCGCTCCGGAACAGGACTCATGATGATGGCCCGGGCGCAGACGCATATTGGCCCCTCTCCCGCTTGCGGGAGAGGGTGCCATCGCGCAGCGATGGCGGGTGAGGGATTTCCAGAGGCGATGGTTACCCTCACCCTCCCAGCGCTTCGCGCTGGGTCCCTCCCTCTCCCGCAAGCGGGAGAGGGGCAAAGGCGCATCTCGCCGTGACCGCCTTCCTCGCGACCATCGGCCGCGATCTGCGCCTCAGCCTGCGCCAGGGCTCGGACGCCGCCATGGCGATCCTGTTCTTCGTCCTCGCCGCGACGCTCTTTCCCTTCGGCGTCGGTCCCGAGCCGGCGCTGCTCGCGCGCATCGCGTCCGGCATCGTCTGGGTGACGGCGCTGCTCGCCGCCATGCTGTCGCTCGACCGCATGTTCCTCGCCGATTACGAGGATGGCAGCCTCGAGCAGCTCGTGCTGGCGCCGCAGCCGCTGGCCCTCCTGGTGCTGGGCAAGGTTGCGGCCCATTGGCTCTCGACCGGCCTGCCGCTCATCCTGGTAGCGCCGGTCCTCGCCCTCATGCTCGCCATGCCGAGCGAAGGTCTGCCGGTGCTGCTGCTCGCCATGCTGCTCGGCACCCCCGCCTTGAGCCTGGTCGGCGCCATCGGCGCGGCGCTCAGCCTCGGCGCCCGGCGCGGCGGCACGCTCGCCGCCCTGCTCGTCCTGCCGCTGGTCCTGCCGGTGCTGATCTTCGGCGTCTCGGCCGTCGAGGCGACCCTCACCGGGCTCGGCCCGCGGCCGCATCTCCTCCTCCTCGGCGCGATTACCGCCTTCGCTCTGCCGCTGGCGCCGCTGGTGACGGCGCTCGCTTTGCGCCAGGCCGTCGAATAGGCAGGATGCGGCAATTTGAGTCGCCAATCTCGGGCCGAACGGCCATATTTTGGCCAGCCGAATGCTCTAGATCCCAAAGCTTCCATGGTCGCCCTGCACCGCTTCGCCAATCCCGCGCGATTCTTGAGAATTTCGACCGCGATCCTGCCTTGGAGCGCGGCCGCGACCCTGCTGCTGCTCGGCGCCGGCTTCTATTTCGCGCTGTTCGATTCGCCGCCCGACTATCAGCAGGGCGAGACGGTGCGGATCATGTATGTGCATGTCCCCTCCGCCTGGCTCGCGCTCATGATCTATTCGGTGATGGCGGGGGCGAGCGCCGTGGCGCTCATCTGGCGTCATCCCGTGGCCGAGCTCACGGCCCAGGCCGCGGCCCCCGTCGGCTGCGTCTTCACCGCCCTCTGCCTGGTCACCGGCTCGCTGTGGGGCCAGCCCGAATGGGGCACCTGGTGGGTGTGGGACGCCCGCCTGACCTCGGTGCTGGTGCTGTTCTTCCTCTATCTCGGCTATATCGCGCTGGTGAACGCCTTCGACGATCCGACGCGCGGGGCGCGGGCCGGCGGCATTCTGGCGATGGTCGGCTTCGTCAATGTGCCGATCATCAAATTCTCGGTCGATTGGTGGAATACGCTGCACCAGCCGGCGAGCGTGTTCCGCGCCGGCGGCCCGACCATCGCGCCGGCCATGCTGCTGCCGCTGCTGCTGATGGCGGCGGGCTTCACGACCTTCTTCGTCAGCATCCTGATCGTCCGCCTGCGCGCCGCCCTCATCGAGCGGCGCCTGCGCCTGGCGCAGCTCGGGCAGGAGGCGGAGCTCGTCTGATGCAGGACTATCTCGCCATGGGCGGCTACGCCGTCTTCATCTGGCCGGCCTACGGCCTTACCGTCCTGGCGTTGATCGGCATCCTGTGGTCGAGCCTCGCGACTTTGCGCTCCGCGGAACGCCGCGCCGCTCATTTCGAAGCCGCCAGGCCGCGCCGCCGCGCCCGTCGGGACGCGTGACGCGATGACCCGCAAGAAGAAGCGGCTGGTGATGGTGTTGGGCGCGATGGCGGCGCTCGGCATCGGTGCCGGCCTCGTCGGCTATGCCTTGCGCGAAAATATCGCCTTGTTCAAATCGCCGACCGAGATCGCGCAGGAGAAGATCCCCGAAGGCCGTCGCTTCCGCATCGGCGGGCTGGTCGAGGATCATTCGGTGGTGCGCGGCCCGGACGGCGTCACCGTATCCTTCCGCGTCACCGACGGGGTAGCGAGCGTGCCGGTCAGCTATCGCGGCATCCTGCCCGATCTCTTCCGCGAGGGGCAGGGCGTCGTCGCCATGGGTGCGCTCGACGGCAGCGGCACCTTCAAGGCGAGCGAGATCCTCGCCAAGCATGACGAGCGCTACATGCCGCCCGAGGTGGTGAAGGCGCTGAAGGCGTCCGGCAAATGGCAGGAAGGTGCATCCAAATGATCGTCGAGCTCGGCCATTACGCGCTCATCCTGGCGCTGTTCGTCGCGCTGGTTCAGGCGGCCGCGCCCTTGACCGGCGCCGCCATCGGCAATCGCGCTTTGATGGCGCTGGCCGGCCCGGCGGCGCAGGCCCAGCTGCTCTGCCTCGGCATCGCCTTCGCCGTGCTGATGCATGCCTATATCGCCTCGGATTTCTCGGTGCTCAACGTCGCCGAGAACAGCCACAGCGCCAAGCCGCTGGTCTACAAGATCGCCGGCGTGTGGGGCAATCACGAGGGCTCGATGCTGCTGTGGGTGACGGTGATGGCGCTCTACGGCGCCGCCGTCGCGAGCTTCGGCCACACCCTGCCCGAACGGTTGAAGGCGCGCGTGCTGGGGGTGCAGGGGTTGCTCGGCGTCGGCATCATCACCTTCATCCTCTTCACCTCGAATCCCTTCCAGCGCCTGTCGCCGGCCCCGCTCGAGGGGCATGGGCTCAATCCGCTGCTGCAGGATCCCGGCCTCGCCGTGCATCCGCCCATGCTCTACATGGGCTATGTCGGCTTCTCGCTGACCTTCTCCTTCGCCATTGCGGCGCTGATCGAAGGCCGCGTCGATCCCGCCTGGGCGCGCTGGGTGCGGCCCTGGGCGCTCGCCGCCTGGTCCTTCCTCACCGCCGGCATCGCGCTGGGCTCCTGGTGGGCCTATTACGATCTCGGCTGGGGCGGCTGGTGGTTCTGGGATCCGGTCGAGAATGCGTCCTTCATGCCCTGGCTCGCCGGCACGGCCCTCATCCATTCGGCGCTCGTCGTCGAGAAGCGCGACGCGCTCAAGCGCTGGACCATCCTGCTCGCCATCATCACCTTCGGCCTGTCCTTGATCGGCACCTTCCTCGTGCGCTCGGGCGTGCTGACCTCGGTGCATGCCTTCGCCGTCGATCCGGCGCGCGGCCTGTTCATCCTGGTGCTGCTGCTGCTGGTGATCGGCGGCGGCCTGCTGCTCTATGCGCTGCGCGCGGCCAATCTCGAGCCCGGCGGGCTGTTCCAGCCAATCTCGCGCGAGGGTGGGCTGGTGCTGAACAATCTGCTGCTCGCGACCGCGACCGCGACGGTCTTCATCGGCACGCTTTATCCGCTGTTCCTCGATGCGGTCGGCGGCGGCACGGTCTCGGTCGGGCCGCCCTATTTCGATTCGACTTTCGTGCCGCTGATGGTGCCGCTGCTGATCGCCGTATCGGTCGGGCCGCTGCTGCCCTGGAAGCGCGGCGATGTCCTCGGCGCCCTCGCGCGGCTGAAATGGGTGGCGGCTGCCAGCCTCGTCGCGGCGCTCGTCACCTGGTATGCCGAGCGTGGCGGACCGGTGATGGCGGTGGGCGGCATGGCGGTCGCCTGCTGGCTCATCCTCGGCGCTTTCGTATCGATCGGCGAACGCATCCGCCTGTTCGGCGAGTGGCGCGGCGCCCTCAACCGCGCGCGGCATTTGCCACGCGCCAGCTGGGGCATGGCGATCGCCCATGCCGGCCTCGGCGTCGCGATCATCGGCATGATGGGCGCCTTGTGGCGCGTCGAGGACATCCGCGCCGTGAAGTCGGGCGAGCAGTTCGCGGTCGGTCCCTACCAGGTGCGCTTCGACGGCACGGCGGAGGTGCCCGGCCCGAACTACACCGCTCAGGAAGGCCGCTTCACGGTGACGCGCGGCGGCACGGTCTTTGCCATGACGCCGTCCAAGCGCCGCTTCACCGATCCGCCGCAGGTCGTCGCCAACACCGCCATCCACACCACGGGCCTCAGCGATCTTTATCTCGTGCTGGGCGATGAAGACCCGCAGGACGGCGCCTGGGCGGTGCGGGCCTATTACAATCCCCTGATCCCGCTGATCTGGGGCGGCGCCGGGATCATGATGCTGGGCGGGTTGTGCTCGCTCAGCGATCGCCGCCTGCGCGTCGGCGTGCCGCTGAAGCGTCCCGATCTCGTCAGTGCCACGGCCAAGGGATAGAGAATGTCGCGCGGTTGGTATCGCCTGCTCTATCTCGTCCCCTTCGTCGCCTTCCTCGGGCTTGCGCTGTTTGTTCTTTATCATCGCATCGGCACCCGCTCCGATCCGAGCCTGGTGCCGTCGCAGCTCGCCGACAAGAAAGCGCCGGGGTTCGACCTGCCCGCCTTGCGCCCCGGCGAAGGCAAGGTCGCGAGCGCCGACTTCGCGGGCCGCCCGGTGGTGATCAATTTCTTCGCCTCCTGGTGCATTCCCTGCCGCTCCGAGCATCCGGTCCTGGAGGCGCTGCATCGCGACGGCGTCGAGGTGATCGGCGTCGCCTACAAGGACAAGCCCGAGGCGACGCGGCAATTTCTCGACCAGTTCGGCGATCCCTTCAAGCGCATCGCCGCCGACCAGGACGGCCGCGTCGGCATCGATTGGGGCATCACCGGCGTGCCCGAAACCTATGTGCTCGACAAGGCCGGCATCGTGCGCTTCTGGCAGCGCGCTCCCTTGAGCGAAGCCGATGCAAAAAAAATCGAGCCGCTGATGCAGGCGCTCGCCAAATGAGAAAGCTGGCCGCCCTTCTCCTCCTGTTGCTGCCGCTTTGCGGCAGCGCCGCCCTTGCCGTGGAGCCCGGCGAGATGCTGAGCAACCCGGTGCTCGAGGCGCGCGCCCGCGACATCTCCAAGGGGCTGCGTTGCCTCGTCT
>Ga0070681_10003880_pt1 | contig 14073 bp, 12 predicted proteins | sample KBSC83BmetaG_FD_65650 | JGI IMG/M metagenome (GOLD analysis project Ga0070681, IMG submission 65650) | Corn rhizosphere microbial communities from Kellogg Biological Station, Michigan, USA - KBS C8-3B metaG | ecosystem: Host-associated > Plants > Roots > Rhizosphere | place: USA: Michigan... | reverse complement strand
CACACGCCGCGCCACTGACCGAAGCCGAAATCGACGCCAATTTCGCTTACTTCGATACCGAGGACTATCGCATCGGGTACGATGCATTCATCAACAAGCGAAAGCCGGTGTTTAAAGGGCGGTAGGCGTTAAGGGTGAAGCGTGAGGAGTTAGGCGTGAAGCGAGCGACAGTGAGGGCGAGGATTTTTCGCCTAACGCCTAACGCCTCACCCCTCACGCTTTGATTTCCCGCCGACATCTTCGTATACAACGCCGCAAAGCTCAGGAGAACCGCAATGGCAGGACCGTTATCGCATATCAAAGTACTCGACCTCTCGCGCGTGCTCGCCGCGCCGTGGGCAGGGCAGAACCTCGCCGACCTTGGCGCGGAAGTGATCAAGGTCGAACGTCCGGGCAAGGGCGACGATTCGCGCTCGTACGTGCCGCCGTTTCTCAAGGACGCGCACGGTGCGGAAACGCGCGAATCTGCCTATTTCTGCGCGGCGAACCGCGGCAAGCGGTCGATCACCGTCGATCTGTCAAAGCCGGAGGGACAGCAAATCGTGCGCGCGCTTGCGCTGCAGTGCGATGTGTTGCTCGAGAACTATAAAGTCGGCGATCTCGCGCGCTACGGGCTGGGTTACGACGACTTGAAAGCGGTCAATCCGGGACTGATCTATTGCTCGGTGACAGGATTCGGCCAGACCGGTCCGTACAAAGACCGCCCTGGCTACGACTTCATGGCACAGGGCATGGGCGGGCTGATGAGCATCACCGGCGAGCGCGATGATCTGCCCGGCGGCGGCCCGCAGCGCGTCGGCGTGCCGATCGTCGACCTGACCGCCGGCATGTACGCGACCATCGCGATCTGCGCGGCGCTCGCCAACCGCGCGATCACCGGCAAGGGCCAGTCGATTGACATCGCGCTGCTCGATTCGTGCGTGGCGTTCCTCGCCAACCAGGGCATGAATTATCTTGCGACCGGAGAACCACCCGGACGCATCGGCAACGCGCATCCCAACATCGTGCCGTACCAGACGTTCAAGACCCGCGACGGCAATATCATTCTCGCGTGCGGCAACGACAACCTGTTCAATAAATTCTGCGCGGCCGCCGGCTGCGCTGAGCTTGCGCACGACCCGCGTTTCTCGATCAACGCCGAGCGCGTGAAAAACCGCGATGAGATCACGCGCCTGCTGAACGAGGTCTTCGCGCGGCGGACGACGCGCGAATGGGTGCAGTTGCTCGACGACGCCGGTGTCGCGAACGGCCCGATCAATACCATCGCGCAGGTGTTCGATGAACCGCAGGTGCGCTCACGCGGCCTGAAAATCGAGCTATCGCACGCAACCGCGGGGAAGGTCGAGCTCGTCGCGAGTCCAATGCGCTTCTCGGACACGCCGATCAAGCACGAGCTGCCGCCGCCAGCGCTGGGGCAGCACACCGATGAAATCCTGCGCGGAATTCTGAAGAAAAGCGCGGGCGAGATTGCGAAGCTGAAACACGACGGCGTGGTGTAACAAAGCGCGCGTCCAGCCAGCGATGGACGAAGCTTAACGCAGAGTCCACGTTTATACGCGGGCTGAAGCGCGCGCCGATCGAGTTACCGTGATAGCTGCGTTCGATCGAAATAAACTCGCGCCGCTGGGTATACGCCATGGCCACCTGCAGCGCGCTTTTCCGCGCTTTTCAGCCCGCGTGTAGGCAAAAAGACTACGCGCGAATAGGACTTGTTTTACAGACTCCCCAATTCGGCGTAGCCATCATGGGTTGGGAAGTTTCGCGTGGACGCTGATTTTGCAGCTTGGACAGCGCCGCAAGCATTTCAATGTTTCCACTGGAGCTTATGGACACCGCCGTACACGTGGCAAATGACGCGCCTTTTGCAGATGCGGGCGCGCACAACGCGCGGGATTCAGATGCGGGCGCGCACAATGCGCGGGATTCAGATGCGGGCGCGCACAATGCGCGGGAGGCGCCGGCCACGCTGTTTGTCCCGGGCCGCAATTGTTACCGTGTTGCGAAGGCCAACCGTGTTTCTCTGCTGGTAGACGGAGATCATTATTTCCGCGCTTTCGCGCGTGCGGCGAGTCGCGCGCATCATTCCATCATCATCCTGGCGTGGGACTTTGACAGCCGCGTGCGACTGCATTGGGATGACGATGGCAGCGGCGCGCCTGCAACACTCGGTGCTTTTCTCGAATACCTCGTCAAGCGGCGGCCGCAACTGCACATCTATATCCTGAACTGGGATTATCCGATGGTGTTCGGCACCGATCGCGAATTTCCGCCGTTATACGGCCTCGGCTGGTCGCCTCCGCGCAATGTTCACCTTCGTTATGACAACACACATCCGGTCGGCGGCTCACACCATCAGAAAATAGTCGTGATTGACGACGCGTTGGCATTTTCCGGCGGTCTGGATCTGACCTGCCGGCGCTGGGATACCTGCGATCACAAAGCCGATAATCCGCGCCGCGTCGCAAACGGCGACCCCTATCCGCCGTTTCATGACCTGATGGCCGCGGTAGACGGCGAAGCCGCACAGGCGCTTGCGAAAATAGCGCGCGAGCGGTGGAAGCGCGCCACGCATAAAGAATTGCCTTCGGTTGCCGGGCAAAGCGACCCGTGGCCAGAGAGCCTGAACATCGACATGACCGATGTCATGGTCGCCGTGTCGCGCACCGAACCGCCGCGCCTTGAACACAACGGAATTTATGAAGTGGAGCAGCTTTACCTCGACATGATAGGCGCGGCGCGGCGTTACATCTACATCGAGAACCAGTACTTCACCTCGAAAAAGCTGGGCGCCGCACTGGCGGCGCGGCTTGCCGATCAAGACGGCCCCGAAGTAATCATCGTGCTGCGTTATCTGAGCCACGGCTGGCTCGAAGAGAATACGATGCACGCATTGCGCACGCGTTTGATCAAAGAGCTGCACGCTGCCGATCGCTGGCATCGCTGCAGGATTCTGTATCCGTACGTGCCCGATCTCAAAGAAGGAACGTGCCTGGATATTCATTCCAAGGCGATGATAGTAGACGACGAATGGCTGCGCATCGGGTCCGCCAATTTTTGCAATCGCTCGATGGGAATGGATACCGAGTGCGATTTGACGTTCGAAGCGCGCGGGAATGCGAAGGTAGCCTCGGTCATCGCTGATTTCCGCGATCGCCTGCTTGCCGAGCACCTTGACGTTACGCCGCAAAGCTTGCGCACAGAATCCGAACGTGCAGGCTCGCTATCAGCCGCGATCGCATCGCTGGCGCATGAAGGCCGCACTCTAAAGGAGTTCGGGGATCTGCCCGAATGGCCGGACGTATTGCTGGAAGTCGCGGCCGTCGCGGACCCCGAGCGGCCGGTTGCGCTTGACGATCTGGTCAAAGAATTTTCTCCCAATCTCGATACCGAAAAAAGACGCCCGCTCTGGCATTTGGTGTTGGCGATCGCCGTGTTCGCCGCCGGACTGACGGTGGCGTGGAAATTCACGCCGCTCGCGCAACTCGCAGATCCCGATCTCATCATCAATTCCGCGCGCGATTTTGGCGGGCTGCCATGGGCCCCGCTGTGCGTAATCCTCGCGTACACGGCCGCGTGCCTCGTCATGTTTCCGCGGCCGTTGATCACGATGTTTGCAGTGGTCGCGTTCGGCACGTGGGCGGGTTTCGCGTACGCGATGAGCGGCATCGTGCTGGCGGCGCTCGCGACTTACGCTGCGGGCCGGATGGCGGGTCGTGCGACCGTGCGGCGCATGGCGGGCCCCCGACTCAATCGTGTCAGCGAAATACTGCGCAAGCGCGGGTTGCTCGCGATGACCGCGGTACGCCTGGTGCCTGTCGCGCCCTTCGCCGTTATAGGCCTCGTCGCGGGCGCTATCCGCATCAAAATATGGCAGGTGGCGCTTGGCACGGCGCTGGGTAATTTGCCTGGAACTCTGGCCGCAACGGTGTTCGCGGATCAGCTGGAAGCGGCTCTGCGCGACCCGTCCCGGATAAACTACGCGCTCCTTTGCGGAGTGATTGCAATTTTTGTCGTGGGGATACTCGTGATCCGGCGCTGGCTGTTCGGGCGTGGGCTTAAGACGGATGTATCCATCAGCCCACTGTCGCCGCGCCATACACCTGGAAGCAATCCGCCCCAACATGGTCATAGGTAAGCGTCGTGCCGTGACTGCCCTGCAGCGCGGCGCGCGCAGCCTGCCCGGCGGCGACGCGACAATGGCGCGCGAAGCCGCGCACGATAAAAACGGATCGGGTCACTTTTCGCTGCCACCCTGCGCGGCTCAGTGCCGCATCAAGGTCGCCACCTATAACATTCACATCGGCATCGGCCGCGATGGGCAATACAAACCACAGCGCATAGCGAGCGTGATTCGTGAGCTCGACGCGGACGTGGTCGCATTGCAGGAAGTCCCGCTCGGCGCTAGCGGATTCGATATGCTCGCCTACCTGCGCGACGCATGCGCTTTGCATGCGATTGCGGGCCCGACGCTCAAGACCAGCAAAGGCGATTATGGCAATGCGATACTGACGCGTTTTTCAGCGGCTGACATCCAGTGCGTGGACTTGAGTGTGCCACGGCGCGAGCCGCGCGGCGCAATCGCGGCGCTGCTCGACTGCCATGGCATGCCGCTGCGGCTGATTGCTACGCACCTGGGCCTGCGTCCGGCGGAGCGCCGTCACCAGATCCGGAGCTTGCTGCTCCTGGTGCACGACGCGAAAGCGGTACCCACCGTGTTGCTTGGCGATCTCAATGAATGGTTTTTATGGGGCCGGCCGGTGCGCTGGCTGCACAAGCAATTCAAGCATGCGCCGGCGCCTGCCAGCTTCCCTGCGGGCAGACCCATGCTCGCTCTCGACCGGATCTGGGTAAGGCCGCGCCAGGCGATGCGCCACCTCGCGGTGCACGCCAGCGCGCTCGCGCGCGTAGCTTCGGACCACCTCCCGGTCAGCGCGTCGCTTGATTTCGACGCCGCGCACTTGACGCACGCCTAGCGCCGGGTTGAGGCTTCCCGGAGACAAACAAACTTGACGCGCTCGTAGGATAGGTTGAGCGTGAGCGATACCCATCGCTTTTCAGCAAAGTCCAATCACAGGAGGACGTTTGAAAACCCCCGCTATGACGCCCGAGCAGATGCAAGGCCGGGTCGCCCATTTCAAAGAACTGCTTCCTACCAAGGCGAGCTTCACAGAGCAGAATGTCGGAGTTCCCGGAGAAGCCTACGAACTGATCGCGGCACGCAGCGTCTACTCGCTGCTCGCTCCGCCGGGCAATAAGCGCAATGCGGCAAATCCTGCCATAACCGGCGCGCCCGGACTCGAAGTCGTCATCGCGGAATGCCCGCCGGGCCAGGGACCTGCGCTGCACGCGCATTGTGAAACGCACGAAATCTTCGTTTGCATGAGCGGGCGCTACGAGATCATCTGGGGAGACAAAGGCGAGCACAGCGTGATGCTGGAACCATGCGATATGTGCGCGGTGCCGCCCGGCGTGTTTCGCCGCTTCCGCAATGCGTCCGACGTCAAGGACGCGAAACTGCTCGTCATGGTACAGGGAGAGAAAACCTTTGCCGACGTCAAATTCGATCCGGCTGTCGGCGCCGAAGTCGAAAAACGCTGGGGCAAGCAAGTGTTGGATAATTTCCAGAACCTCGGCATCACATTTGAAGCGCCCGAACCGAAATAGCGGTTACGAACGCGTCACGCGTGCCAGGGCGTCATTGAATGTCCCGTGTTACATTACTCAGGAGAACATCATGCTCAGATTGAATTTTGCTGCGGCGGTTGTAATGCTGATGGGGGGATTTGGCGGTCCGGCTGCTGCTCAGACCTCCGCGCCGGCAATGACGGCAGAAACGAAGCTCGAAGGCGCACGGTTATATCTGCAAATCCATCAAGTACTGACTCACCCGCGCTGCTTGAACTGTCACCCCAAAGGCGACAGCCCCAAGCAGGGAAATGATCGGCATATCCATTCGCCTCCCATCACGCGCGGACCGCACGACGATGGGCCGCTAGGCGTGCAGTGCGCAGCATGCCATCAACAAGCGAACTATGCGGCGAGCGGTGTTCCCGGCGCATCCAATTGGCATCTCGCGCCAATCTCGATGGCGTGGGAAGACAAGACGCCCGGCGAGTTGTGCCGCGCGCTGCTCGATCCGCGCACCAACGGCAAGCGCGACCTCAAGGCAACGGTCAGGCATTTGACGCAGGACAAGCTCGTTGCGTGGGGATGGGAGCCCGGTACGGACAGCGACCGCAGACAACGCGAGCCGGTGCCGATCGCAAAAGCGGAGTTCAACCGCATCGTCAACGCGTGGGCCAAGGCCGGCGCCGCGTGTCCTGATTAACCGGCATTGTTTCTTCCTAAGGAAACTCAGACTAAATATTTTCTTTAATCAGAGTATCGTCTGAAGTGGAGATATTAGGGGCGTAACCCCCTTGTTCAAAGTTCGACCGAGGAGCTTAGATGATCGTGCTCAACATCAATGGAAAATCCCACGCGCTCGACGTGACGCCTGATACGCCGCTGCTATGGGCGATTCGCGACGGCGCGGGACTCACTGGCACGAAGTACGGTTGCGGGATCGCACAATGCGGCGCATGTACGGTGCATGTGGACGGAAAGGCGGTCCGTTCGTGCAGCATGCCCGCATCGGCCGCGGCCGGTAAACGCATTACGACGATCGAGAATGTCGCAGCCTCGCGTGCGGGCAAGGCTGTGCAGTCGGCGTGGGAAAAGCTCGACGTGGTCCAGTGCGGCTACTGCCAGTCCGGCCAGATCATGTCCGCCGCGGCGATGCTCGCGGCAAATCCGCAGCCATCGGATAGCGACATCGACGCCGCCATGGCGGGAAACGTCTGCCGCTGCGCGACGTATGTGCGCATCCGCGCTGCGATCAAGGAAGCCGCTAAAACCGCACGGGTGTGATATGAAACGACTCATTCAACGCTCACTTGAAAATCCGTCGCGCCGACAATTTCTGCAAGTCGCCACAATCGCGGGCGGCGGTTTTGCCATCGGCTTTGGCAGTGTGGCGCGCGCGGTTGCGGGCAGCTCGAGCGTCGGCGATTTCATTCCTAATGCTTTCGTGCGTATTTCCCCCGACAGCAGCGTCACCGTGTTGATCAAGCATCTCGAGATGGGACAGGGCGTGAGTACCGGACTGCCGACTCTTGTTGCCGAAGAGCTTGATGCCGATTGGGCGCAGATCAAAGTGGAAAGCGCGCCCGCAGATGCCGGCCGCTACAACAATCTGCTTTGGGGTCAGGCGCAAGGCACCGGAGGCAGCACGGCGATCGCGAATTCGTACGAGCAGCTGCGAAAAGCCGGCGCCGCAGCGCGCGCAATGCTGGTCGCCGCTGCCGCGGAGCAATGGAAAGTACCCGCTGCCGAAATCCGCGTCGACAATGGCGTGCTCACGCATCCCGGTTCAGGACGCAAGAGTAAATTCGGACCGCTCGCCGCACGCGCCGCGCAAATGCCGCCGCCGACCGATATCAAGCTCAAGGATGCGCGCGACTTCAAGCTGATCGGCAAGGCGGTTACACGCAAAGACAGCAAAGCCAAGACCAACGGCAGCGCGCAGTTTACGATCGACGTAAAGCTACCCGGAATGCTGACCGCGGTGGTCGCGCATGCGCCATTTTTCGGCGCCAAGGTCAAATCGTTCGATGCGGTGAAGGCGAAAGCGGTCAAAGGCGTCGTAGACGTCGTGCAGATTCCGAGCGGCGTTGCGGTGCTCGCGAATAGCTTCTGGTCGGCGAAGCAGGGACGCGATGCATTGACCGTGCAATGGGACGATGCGGGTGCCAACAAACTCGGTTCGGCGGAGATCATGGCGCAGTATCAGGATCTCGCGCGTAAACCCGGCATGACCGCGCGCAAGGACGGCGACGCTGCGGCGGCGTTTGCGTCGGCGGCTAAGAAGCTCGAGGCATCGTTCGAGTTTCCATATCTCGCGCATGCGCCGATGGAGCCGCTCGACTGCGTGGTGAAGCTGGGCAAGGACGCGTGCGAAATCTGGAACGGCGAACAACTCCACACGCCGGACCAGTTTGCGGTGGCCAAACTTACCGGCCTCAAGCCCGAGCAGGTAAAGCTCAACATGCTGTATGCGGGCGGAAGCTTCGGGCGTCGCGCCAATCCCCAGTCGGACTACGTTGTGGAAGCGGTCAGTATCGCCAAGGCGATCGATGGCCGCGTACCAGTCAAATTGATGTGGACACGCGAGGACGACATGCGCGGCGGCTATTACCGGCCGTTGTATTTGCACAAGTTGAGCGCCGGCCTCGATGCACAGGGCACACTCGTCGCATGGCAGCATCGCATTGTCGGCCAGTCGATTCTCGCTGGCACGCCATTCGAAAGCATGCTGGTCAAGGACGGCATCGACGCGACATCTGTGGAAGGTGCGAGCACGCTGCCGTATCAGATCCCGAACATGCTGGTCGATCTGCACTCACCCAAGATCGGAGTTCCCGTTCTGTGGTGGCGCTCAGTGGGGTCGACCCATACCGCGTTTTCGACCGAGACCTTCATCGACGAACTGGCGACGGCTGCCGGGAAAGATCCCGTCGACTTCCGTCGCGTGATGCTCGCCAAGCATCCGCGACACCTGGGCGTGCTCAATCTCGCGGCAGAAAAGGCGGGCTGGGGCAAGCCGCTGCCGAAAGGCATCGGCCGCGGTATCGCCGTGCACGAATCGTTCAACACCTTCGTCGCACAGGTCGCGCAGGTATCGGTAGACAGCGCCGGTAAACTCAAGGTGGAGCGCGTGGTGTGTGCGGTCGATTGCGGCGTGGTGGTGAATCCCGACGTCGTCCGGGCACAAATGGAAGGCGGCATCGGATTCGGGCTGTCGGCTGCGTTATACAGCGCGATCACGCTCAAAGACGGCCGCGTCGAGCAGTCGAACTTCCACAATTACCCGGCGCTTCGGATCAACGAAATGCCTCAGGTCGAAGTGTATCTTGTGCCGAGCACGGAAAAACCGACCGGCGTCGGTGAGCCCGGCGTGCCGCCGATTGCTCCCGCCGTTGCGAACGCTATCGCGGCCGCGACCGGCAAGCGTTTGAGAAATCTGCCGCTGCGGCTGACATCATGAAGTGACGTGCGCCAGGCTCCGGTTGCCGCCAGGTAACCGACCGCCAGCCTGTCTCGATTCGATGACTTTGACCAAGTCAGGATTCGGGTATCTGTGCCGCCCGCGTTCACATGCGGCGTTTTTATTTCCTGACGTATTTCTGCACGCGCCAATTCAGCGTGTCTGCAACGTAAATTTCCGCCTTGGGGCTGAGCGCAATAAAATGCGCCTCGCCGAACTGGCCTAGAGCCTTTCCTTGTTTTCCCGTCATGCCGAGAATGGCGCCCGCCCGATCTAGCTTCATAATTTGTCCCGCATGCCCGTTAGCGAGATAAATATACCGGTCACGACCAATGTAAAGCCCGCATGGAGTGCCGAAATACACCCATTCCTTGATAAATTTTCCGTCGGCATCGAATATCTGAAGCCTCTGATTCCCCCGGTCGGCAACGTAAACAAGCCCGTCAGTATCGATCGCGATCGAATGGGGAACGTCGAATTCACCGGGAGCCGTACCTTTCTTGCCCCACGAATTGATATGATTCCCGTCCTTATCGAACTTCAGCACGCGCGAATCTCCTTTGCCGTGCCCTTGCGTGACAAAAATATCGCCCGTCGGACCGATCGCGACGTCGTTGGGCTCGGTGAACAGGCGCAAATGGCCATAAGCGTGCCATTCGCCCGGCGACCCTCTGACACCCAGGACCATGAGCACGCGCCCTTGCGGGCTGAATTTCAGGACGATATGCGAACCGCCGTCGGTCGCCCAGATATTATCTTCGGCATCGATACGCAGGCCATGCGGCCGGTCGAAAAGGCCTTCGCCAAACGCGCGAATGTAATTTCCGTCAGCGTCGAACTCCATCACCGGCTGGGGTCCGCGGCTCAACACGAATATATGACCTTTCGAGTTGATCGCGACGCCGGATACTGCGCCAAAGTTGGCGCCCGCAGGAAGCTTGAACGATTCGGGAACAGGCGTGTAATCCAGATCAGGTATATTTGCAGGCTGCGCTGCAGTGCCTGAAGCGACCAACAATATCAGTGCAGCGATGATTGATTTCATGCGTTTCTCCTGTCACGGTGCGCAGAACGTGTGACATGATAGGCGCCGGCATGCCGTTTATCCCAGGGAATTGTTGCTTACCGTGCGGCAAAACAAGTTGCGCGTGCGGCGAACGAGGGAAGCCGGACCAGACCGAAAAGTCCGTCACGTAAATTAGAGATAACCGAATGCGACTAGGCGTTTTGCTTCCTCACCGCAGCGTCGTGATCGAGTCGATGCGGCGGCCGCCGCTCGAGACGTGCTGGACCGTTGCGCGCATGGCCGACGAGGCCGACATGGACGTGTGGGTCGGCGACAGCATCGTCGCCAAGCCTCGGCTCGAGCCGCTGACAACGCTGGCTTACGTCGCGGCGATCACGACTCGCGCGCGGCTCGGCACCGCTATTTTGCTTCCGGCGCTGCGCCAGCCGACGGTGCTCGCGCATGCGCTTGCCAACATCGACCAGATTTCGCACGGACGCCTGGTGCTGGGGCTCGGCGTGGGCTGGAAGCTGCCGGCGATCGAACTCGAGTGGGAAGCGTGCGGCCGCGCGCACAAGCGGCGCGTGAAAGACCTCGAGGAGCACGTCACGGTATGGCGCACGCTGTGGAGCGGGGATCCGGTCACTTACCAGGGCAGCGATTTCAAACTCTCCGAACACACGATCGGTCCGTTGCCGTGGACCCCGGCGGGTCCGCCGGTATTGATGACCGCAGGCAACCGCGGAGAATTTATACCGGCGCAGCTCGACCGCTTCGCGCGGCTCGGTGACGGTATCATTACTACGTATCTGACCGACGACGACTGCCGCACGCTGCGCCAGCTCGGTAATGAAGCGCTGGCAAAGCACGGCCGTTCGCTGCCGGATTTTCCGATCTGCGTTTATACGACGGTGCGCATCGACAACGACGTCGCCCAAGCCGAAGCGGATACACGAAATTTTCTGCGCGAATACTACGGCGGCGGCGTCAACTACCGCGGTCTGATGGGGCTGGGACCCGTATCGAAAGTGGTCGCGACGTTCAAGCGCTACGAAGCGGCGGGGGTGAGCGATCTGTGCGTGCGGTTTGCCGGCGCCGATCAAATCGGTCAGCTCGAGCAGTTCATTCACGGCGTCGCGCCGGCTTTCGCTGCGACCTGACGAGCGGCTCACTCGAATATCAGCACCGTGCATAAGGAAAGGCAGCCATGAAAATTTTGACAGGCATATTCGCTGCAGTAATCGCGGCGGCGCAGTCGAGCGGCGATGCGGCGGCGCAATCGTATCCCTCAAAGCCCATTCGTCTGGTCGTCGCATTCGCAACCGGCGGTGCAACCGACACGTTTTCGCGCGTGACGGCCGCCGAGATCAGCAAGAGCATCGGCCAGCAGGTCATCGTCGAGAATCGCCCCGGCGCCGGCACCACGCTTGCGGCCGAACTCGTCGCCAAGTCCGCGCCCGACGGCTACACGCTGCTCTTCACCGACCTTTCGACGCATGCGATTACGCCGTCGCTCTACGCGAAGCTCGCATATAACCCGGCGCGCGATCTGGCGACTGTCGCGCCGGTGTCGTCGTCGCCGCTGATCATGGTCGCGCACCCCTCGGTCAACGTGAAATCAGCGCGGGAGCTGATCGCGCTCGCGAAGAAGCATCCGGGAATCACCTGCGGCAATTCGGGCATCGGCACTGTTACCCATATGGCGGCAGAGAAGTTCCGGATGCGCGCGGGCATCGATCTCGCGGCGGTCAACTACAAAGGCGGCGCCACTTCGACGATTTCACTTTTGACCGGTGAGATTGCGCTCATCGTCACCACTATTCCCGCGGCGATCGAGTATGTGCGCGTCGGCAAACTCGTTGCGATCGGGCTCACCGCGGACAAGCGCGCTGCCGCGTTACCCGATATTCCTGCGTTGGGTGAAACCGTCAAAGGCGTGAATGCCGCCGTGATCGCGGCGGTGCTGGCGCCCGCCGCTACGCCGCGCAACGTGGTCGAGCGTCTCAATGCCGAGTTCGCCAGGGCGGTCGACAGCCCCAAGGCGAAGGAAATCTTCGCCGCCAATGCAGCCGAAGCGATGAAAATGAGTCCTGAGACCATGCAGCAATTCCTCGAGCAGGACATCAAGACGTGGGCGGAAGTGGTCAAGGCAACCGGTGTCAAGCCACAGTGAAGAGATGACAGGCACCCGTTCGCGGAGCGTCAGGTGCGCGATCTCATATTGACTGCATTGCCGGGAATCCCGGAAATCGTGCGCGGCGCGGAGCTCGCGCAACTGCTCGCTGCAGCGATTCTGCGCGCAGGCAAAACACTCGAATCCGGCGATGTCGTGGTGATCGCGCAGAAAATCGTGTCCAAAGCGGAGGGCCGCCAGGTGCGCCTCGCCGAAGTAACGCCGTCGCCGCGCGCGCTCGAGCTCGCGCGTACCGTCGACAAGGATCCGCGGCTGGTCGAATTGATGCTTGGCGAATCGCGCGAAGTGCTGCGCGCCAAGCCCGGCGTGTTGATCGTCGAGCATCGTCTTGGTTTCGTGATGGCAAGCGCGGGCATCGATCAATCGAACGTGCCGTGCCGCGATGGCGAAGAAGTGGCACTGCTGCTGCCCGCGGACCCCGACGAATCTGCGCGCCGCATCCAGCAAGGCTTGCGCGACGGGTGTGGCATCGCGGTTGGCGTGCTCATCATCGATAGCTTTGGGCGCGCGTGGCGCAACGGCGTCACCGGAGTTGCAATCGGCGTCGCGGGCGTTCCCGCGCTCGTCGACCTGCGCGGCCGCCCGGACCGCGACGGCCGGCCGCTGCGCGTGACGCAGGTCGCGGCCGCGGACGAGCTCGCCGCGGCCGCTTCTTTGCTGATGGGCCAATCCGACGAAGGCTGTCCTGCAGTGCTCGCGCGCGGATTCCCCTATGCGGCGCGTCCAAGCTCGGCCGCTGAGCTCAAGCGTCCGCGCGCGGAGGATTTATTCCGATGATTGTCGCGCTTGCGGGCGGAGTCGGCGGCGCGCGGCTCGCGGTCGGACTCGCTGCGGCGCTGCCGCCTTCGCGTTTGACCGTGGTGGTCAATACCGGAGACGATTTCGAGCACTTGGGTTTCGCGATCTCGCCCGACCTCGATACCGTGATGTATACGCTCGCCGGCGTCAACAATCCGGCCAGCGGCTGGGGGCGCGCGCATGAAACCTGGAACTTCATGTCGGCGCTCGGCGCACTGGGCGGCGAAGCATGGTTCCGGCTCGGCGATCGCGATCTCGCGGTGCATGTGCTGCGCACGCTCGCGCTGCAGCGCGGCGCGACACTCTCCGAATTCACGCACGCGCTCGCAAAGCGATTCGGGATACGTCATAACATTCTGCCGATGAGCGACTCTCCGGTTCGCACGCGCGTGCTGACCTCGCGCGGCGAGCTCGCTTTCCAGGATTATTTCGTGCGGCGCAGGTGCGCTCCGCGCGTCACAGGCTTTCGCTACCGCGGCAGCCGCAAAGCCGGTATTGCGCCGGAGCTGCAAAAGATCGTGCGCACGCGCATAGTGCGCGCTGTCGTAATCTGCCCATCGAATCCTTACCTGAGCGTCGCGCCGATACTGAGCGTTTCGGAAATTCGCGCGTGGATCAAGCAGCGCAATTTCCCGGTTGTCGCGGTGTCGCCGATCGTCGGTGGCGCCGCGTTGAAAGGCCCCGCGGCCAAAATGATGCGCGAGCTTGGCTGCGAAGCCACTGCGCTCGGCGTCGTACGCCATTACGACGCGTGTGTCGACGGTTGGGTCATCGACCGGCGCGACGCAAAACTGCAGCGCGCAATAGAGCGCGAGGGAAAAACCGTGATCGTCGCCGATACCATCATGAGCAATCGCCGCAAGAGCGCACAGCTTGCCCGGCGCGTGGTCGCGCTTGCGCAGGCGCTCGCGTCGCAGCGCAGATAGCGCACGGCAACGACGCTTTGGTTCCTGGCAGGCTGATGCAGAACCCCATGGGGCCGCGGCGCTG
>Ga0070681_10003874_pt1 | contig 14079 bp, 10 predicted proteins | sample KBSC83BmetaG_FD_65650 | JGI IMG/M metagenome (GOLD analysis project Ga0070681, IMG submission 65650) | Corn rhizosphere microbial communities from Kellogg Biological Station, Michigan, USA - KBS C8-3B metaG | ecosystem: Host-associated > Plants > Roots > Rhizosphere | place: USA: Michigan... | reverse complement strand
GGCAGTAGAGCCAAACGGCGAGCAACGTGAGCACGAGGGTGATTGCGGCGAACAACACGACAGAGAGCGCGCCATCGGCGATGTCGCCCATCACTTTGGCGAACCCAATGATGTGCACTTCGATGCCCGGGTAGCGAGCATCCCCTTGAATCGCGCCCCGTACCTTCGCCTCCAACTCATGCGCGACCCGAATCGGGTCGACGGGCCGACCGTTGGCATCCTGCTCGAGCACGGTGGCGCTCACGAGGGCGCCGGAGAAATCGTTGGCGACGAGTCGCCCGACGATGCCGGCTTTCAGTATGTTCTCCCGAACGCGCGCCATTCCCTCCGGGGTAGGCGTGAAGTCCGCGGGGATGACGTTTCCTGCCTCGATTCCGTCCTCCACCACCTCCAGGTAACGCACGTTGGGAGTGAACAGGGACTGCACTCGACCGCGGTCGATGCCGTCCATGACGATCACCTCATCGGTCGCCTTCCGCAGAGCCGCGAAGAATTCGGGCTTGAACAGGTTGCCGTCAGTGGCGATGAGAGCGATGAGCACGCGATTCGCGCCGCGGAACTCCGAGACGCTGTCGTCGAGGTACGTGCGCATGTACTCGTGCTGACGTGGCAGCTGCTTGGTGAACGACGCGTCGATGCGGAGCCCGCGCCAGGCAACCACGAGCATCCCAACCGTAATCAGCGCGAAGAGCACCAGGATGAGCGCGCGGTGTCCGAAGAGAACGCGCTCGAGCCAGGCCGTCAGTGGGCCGCCCCTGCTTCCGGGCGCCTCGGGCGATGCCGCACTCAAGGGTGAGGCTCCGGGATGAGCTTGATCCCTGACTCCCCCACTGTCAGGAGCGTACCGCTCTGCGCTTCGCGAACAGCGGCGAGGCCCTTGCGATCGTCCTGCTGCAGAAGCGAGAAGCTCGACGCCCCGTCGTGGCTCAGCAGCACCACGCCGGACAAACCGACAACGGCGACCCGACCGTCGGCGAATGTGGTTGCCCCATCGAGCGTCGCTTCAGTGCCGGTCGTTATCCGCTGCCACGTCGCCCCGGCGTCGGCGGACCTGAAGAGGTTGCCGCGCAGGCCGAAGGCCAGCACTGTATCGCCCTTGAGCGGCAATACGCCGAATAGGGAGCCCTGATAGGGAAAAGGCAGCGACTTCCAGGTATTTCCCCGGTCGTCGGATCGATAGAGATGTCCCGCTTCAGCGGCAACGTATAACCGGGAGGAGGCGTCCGCAGCGATGGCGTTGAGGTGATAACCACCGACGATCTCATCTCCCGGGTCCCCTGCGTTGGCGCCCTTCGCGGCGCCGGCCGGCGCGGGCGGCGGGTTCGTGACATCGAGCTTGCGCTCCTCCCAGCTGGCGCCATAGTCCGTGCTGACCAGGTAGACGCCATAGGCCCCAACGGCGATCGCTCGCCCCTGAGACCCGCACCACACATCCAGCAGAGGCTGCTGAGCCTGAGGAGCGAAGTGCGTGCGCTTCCAGGTGCGGCCTCCGTCGCCGCTCGCGAGAGCGATCTCGTCGTGCCCCACGACGATGCCATGCCGGGCATCGCCAAAGCACACACCGGTCAGCAAATTCTGAGTAGGGGTTTCCGTCTGCGTCCAGGTCTGCCCCGCATCGTCGCTGAGAAGGATTTGGCCGCGAGAGCCCACGGCGACGAGGCGATTTCCGGCCACGGCCAGATCGAGCAACAAAGAGCGGGAAGCGAGCCTCGCCAGCTCGGAGGGCATCACAGCGACATCGCGCGGCGATAGGGGTGCTTCGGCGCCCTTGCCAGCGACGGCGACACCCAGCAACGCAACGCCGACGGCCGCGAGTCGCATTCGAGGCGACGCCCTCAACTCATCTGACGCCGCGCATCTGCAACGCACTGGGCTGATAGTCCGACGGCGTGCGCTTGATGGTGAAGTCGTACGAGCGCGGCTCTTCGTTCTGCAAGCCGAGGGCCAGGTAGCGGCCGTTCGACAGGTCCATCACCAGCTCGAGCGTCGTCCACAGAGTCGGCACGTCGTAGTAGTTGATGACGTGCCCCTCCTGCACCCGATAGAGCTTGCCGCGGCTGTCATAGCAATCCACGGCGAGGATCTGCCATGAGTCTTCGTCGACGTACAAAGTGCGGCGACTGTATAGATGGCTCGTCCCCGGCTTGAGAGTCGAGTCCACGACCCACACGCGGTGCAGCTCGTAGCGCGCGAGGTCCTGGTTGATGTGGTTCTTCTGGAGAATCTCGGTGTACTTGAGCGTATTGCTCTGCAGCCGGTACGAGTTGTACGGAACGATCATTTCGCGCTTGCCGACCAGCTTCCAGTCGTAGCGCTCCGGGCTGCCGTTGTACATGTCGAACTGATCGGACGTGCGCAGGTTGTCGGCATTCGTGCCGGGATTGTCGAAGGCGACATTGGGAGCGCGACGCACGCGCCGTTGCCCGGGGTTGTAGACCCAGGCCTTGCGGTTCTCCTTCGACTGATCCAGCGTCTCGTGGACCAGCAGGATCTCCCCTGCAAGACGCGCCGGCTGGGTCGTCTCCTGAATAAAATACAGGATGATGTTGTTGAGCTGGGACTCCGTCATTCCCGGAAAGGCATACTGGAACAGGAAGTCGTCCTTGAACTCCACGAGGTTGTAGCTGCCGCCGGCGGTCACCGGAGCCTGGCCGATGGTGCGCGCCGCCGTCGTGCCGCGATAGCGCAGGATGTGATTCCAGAAGACCTCGACGCCCTGCTTGGGGACCGGAAATGGAACGCCTTCCACAGCGCCGGTCACGCCGTTGCCCCCCGCAGCGAGATTCGCAGTCGTCGCGATGCGCTTGGTGGCGTCATAAATACGCTGCGGCACGGCGGCACTGCGGTGCGTCGGATATACGACTATCTTGTAGTCTTTGTAGGTCTGCAGCAGCTGCTTGTGCCCTTCGGTCAGCTTGCTGGCGTACTGGCCCATGTTGGACGCCGTGATCGTGTACAACGGCTTGTCGTTCGCGTAGGGATCGGGGTGGTGTTGCCCCGTCTTGTAGTCGGGGAAGCCGGCATCCGCCGCCGATTTCAATCCGCCTGTCCAGGCCGGGATCGTACCGTCGGCGTTCCCGGCCATCTCACCGCCCAGGGGCGTGAGGTCCTTACCCAGGCGCGCCGCTTCCTCCGCACCGATCGCCGCCCACGAAGGCGCGATCAGAACCCAGCTGAGACAGGACGAGACCGCCAATACGAGCGTCTTCTTCCACATGGCAGCTCCTGCCCCTCGTTCAGAATGAATACTTGATACTGGCGGCAACGAAATCGCGATCGTTGAGCACATTGTAGAGGCCTGCGCCGCCGAACTGCGTGTAGGACACGTCCAGCTCCCACTTCGACTGGTAGTTGCCCGTCACGCCAACGGTGAGCGCATGGCGGCCTTGAATGAAGTTGCCACCCGGGCCGGGCGAAGTGCCGTTGACGTCGTGCTGCCACGTGAAGTGCGGCAGGAGGCTCCACGCACCGGCGACGTTGTTGTACTCGAGCCGACCTGCCAACACGTAGCCCCAGGAAGTCGACGTCGGGAATCGATTACCCGGGTCGTACTGGCCGAACTGGAAGCCCGCCAGGTTCGGATTACCGCTGAGGTCCGTGCCCGGACCGTCGTAACGCAAGCCCTGGCCGTTGGGACCGCCGGTGAGCTTGTTCTCGAGACTCGGGATGTAGTCCACCGCAGTCTCCAGGAGCAGCACCAGCTGGGAGGCCTTGAGCACGTTGGCCACGGTCTGGGTGGCGGTGAACTGCGCCTGATACATGTCGTGCAGGCCCCAGCCGCGAACGTACTGGCCGGCACCGAACACACCCAGCTGGTTGCAGCGGCTCAGTGTCGCGCCGGCTCCCGGCAGACACACCGGCGGTAGCGTCTCGCCCGTCAGCTGCGCGAGTCCCTGCTCGAAAGGCGTCAGTGCCGCGAACAGGACCTCGACATCGTCGTACTGCATCGGCACGTTGTGACGGAACGTCATCTCACCCTGCAACGCGGTTCCGGTCTTCTGGATCTGCGTGTTGAAGGACAAGCCGACCATCTTGATGTCTTCCGGAAACTCCTCGAAGTAACCGGCGCTCTGGACGTACTCCTGCTCCGCGATGTTGGTCGCCTGCTGGGTCACGTTGCCTCCGGCGAGCAGCGTGTTGGCGCCGATGGTCGCGTACTGCCGAGCGGTCGCGGCGCTCAGGTTGCCCCCGATCGCCGCCGCTCGCTGGGATCCCACCGCCGCTCCGGTCGCTACCGCCGCGGCAAACGGCAGGCCCGCGGCCAACGCCTGTGCAGATGCCCCCACGGCGCTCACGGCCCCGAAGGCGTTACCCACGCCGGCCTGCGTCCCGGTGACTGCGGAGACCACCGGGAGGCGGCTGTGGTAGTTGAGGAAGTACACGCCCAGCTCGGTGCCATTCAGGAAGTTCGGCAGATAGAACTTGACGTTGAAGCCGAACTGGCCGGCGTTGCTCGGCGTGCGGTCTGCGAGCCGGCCTACGGCCTGGAAGTTCGGAATCAGCGGTCCGCCGAGGGGACGAAAGTCCACACCCTGGTCCGAGAACTCCCCGAACCCGAGCACCACCTTGTTACCGGCCGGGGTACCGAAGTCGTTGGTGCTGAAGTACGAGCCGGCCGGCTCCGGCTTGGTCTCGTGCCACTGAAACAGGTAGAGCAGCTGGGTGCTGACGGTTTCGTTGAAGCGCAGGTTGAGCACGGCCATCTCATCCGGGAGCAGCGCTTCCTTCAGCTCGGACCCCGGCACGCGCAACGAGGACACATCGTAGTGGTTCACTTCGTTGAGGCCGTTCTGGATGAACGTGCTCTCGCCCCAGCTCACCACCTGGCGTCCCAGGCGCAGCTCGGAGGGCACCGTACCCATGTCGAAGCGCAGATAGCCGAACGCATCCAGCAGGCGCGTATAACTTCCCACCAGGCCCTTGGCATCGTGCGTGAGGGGCGTGCGCGCCGTCTTCTCGTCCATGACGGCGAAGTCGTATAAGGCGTCGCCGCGCACGAATACACCGCCCTTGTCCCTGAAATTCAGGGCCAGCTCCGTGAGCGCCTTCAGCGCCTTGGAGTAGGTGCCCTTGCCGTAGTTGAGATCGCCGTCATCGATGTTGGGGGAGCGGCCGCAACCGCCGTCGGCCGTGCCGATGAGGCGGCAATCCGGGCCCGACACCCGCCAGCCCTGGCCAAAGCTGATCGTCGTATCCCAGCTGCCGGTGACGTTGCCCGAGGCGCTCTGCAGGGGAACCGCGTGAACGCCGGCACTCAGGCCCCAGCTGAAGAGTGCGAAGGCTGCGGTCGTGGAGACTGCACTGCGACGACCGAACTTACCTGTTTTCATAAGTCCCCCCTGGCCAATCCGAGTCTACGTCCCGCCGCAGCGGGGCGGCAAGGCCGCGCGACCTCACGAGTGCGTGACTTGAAGGATGCTGTGGCGGATCTGCTCGCTCAAGACGAACTGCGCATCCTGCGCGACGCGCAGCAGGACCTCGTCGAACTCGATCTGACCGCCGCCGGAGACGCGGATCACGCGCCGCTCGCGCAGCAGGTCGATGAAGTTCTCGAACATGGTGCGGTCGAAGAACTCCGGCGAGTTCAGCCCGTACAGCAATCCCATGCGCTGCGCGGTCAGCTGGCAGCGTCGCTCGAGGTCGGACTGGGTAATCTGGCCGCTGCCGGCCTTCACCAGCTGCGCGATCGCCAGGTAGTAGCGCTCGATGGTCTGGATCGTCGCCTGCGCCAGCAGCGACAGCTGCATTGCCTGGGCCGAAGAGGACGGCGGACGGCGCCACTCCGTGCGCTCGCTGTTTGCTTCGATCAGGCCGTGCCGTTCCAGACAGGCCAGCACCTGATCCACGACACCCGGGAGCTCCGCCTCGCGCCAGCGCAGAAACAGCTCCGCGGCGATATAGGGATAAATGCGCCAGGCCAGGCGCTGCAGATCCTCGGTCCGTACCATGGGGTTGCCTACGAACGCGCACGCGACCAGCGAAGGCAGAGCAAACAGGTGCAGGACGTTGTTGCGATAGTAGGTCGCAAGGATCGCCGCCTCATCGCTCATGCGCAGGATGTCGCCGAGCGGGTGCGTCTGGCGGGACAGCATCTGCATGCTCTCGCCGTAGGAGACCATCTCGGCGCCCGAGAGAGGCGTGACCATGATCCTGTCGCCGTACTCCAGGCCGTGCAGCATCTGGCGGTACAGCTCGACCTGCCGCACCAGATCGCCCTCGGGCAACGCCTGCCGCGGTGTCGCCAGGAGCGTCACGGCCAGCAGATTGATCGGAGTCACCGCGGCGGCCGAGTTGATATTGCGCATGAGGGCGGCGGCCAGGTCGTCGACCGCCGCGCTGAGCCAGGGGAGGCGCTGGTCATCGCCGTTGGTACGCGAGCGCCACTCCCGGTCATGCGTGTCTAGCACCTCCGCGAGCGCGATGGGCTCCCCCAGATTCACGTACACCTTGCCGAAACGGCCGCGCAGGCGCCGCAACGTGCGCAGCAGACCGAAGACGCTCTCCTTCTCCTTGGGCTTGCCGGAAAGCTCGCCGATGTAGGTGCGGCCTTCGACGATGCGCTCGTAGCCGAAGTACACGGGCAGGAACACGATCGGCCGCGAAGGATCGCGCAGGAAACTGCGAACCGTCATTGCGAGCATGCCGGTCTTCGGCTGCAACAGGCGTCCGGTGCGGCTGCGTCCCCCTTCGATGAAAAACTCGATCGAGTGCCCGCGCTCCAGGATGGCCGCCAGATAGTTCATGAAAACCACGGTGTACAGAGCATTGCCGCGGAAGCTGCGACGGAGGAAGAACGCGCCTCCTTTGCGCAGGAAGCGGCCGACGACCGGCATGTTGAGATTGATGCCCGCCGCGATGTGCGGAATGGCATAGCCGTTCACGTAGATCGCGTAGTTCAGCAGCAGATAGTCCATGTGGCTGCGGTGGCAGGGTACATAGACGATCTCGTAATCCTCGGCGACACGCTGCAGTGTCTCGACGTGGCCGAACACCACCCCGGCATAGAGCCGGTTCCACAGCCAGGTGAGCGCATGCTCCATGAAGCGCACGAACGAGGGTGAGTAGTTGGCTGCGATCTCGTCCGCGTAGCGCCTGCCCTGTAACAGCGCCTGGCGACGTGTGATCTTTTTCTCACGCATTTCCTGCGCCACGGCGGCTCTGACCGCACGTGTGCGCAGAACGCGCGCCACCACAGTACGGCGATGCGACAGGTCCGGCCCGATGCGCGCAGCGCGTGCCTTGGCATACAGGGAACGCAGAGTACGCGCGACCCGGCGGCCTTCGGAGCCGGAGGCCTCGGCCAGCAACCCGCGCAGGGAAATGGGCTGATCGAACTCGATGGTCGTGTCGCGGCCGTTGAAGAGAACCTGCATGACCTTGCGTGCCCGGCTGGTGAGGGCCCAGTCCTCCACCAGCAGCAGCTTGAACCAGGAGCGCTCCTTCTGCGGGGCGCGTCCCCAGTACACGGCGACCGGTACCAGATCGACGTCGGTCTGCGGGTGGGCGTGCAGCACCTCGATCATCTGCTTCAGTTGCGGAGGGGGACGGCGATCGAGCCGCTCGTCCCAGAAGCCGCGCGAGCGGCTCAGGTAGAAGAACGATCTCAGGTCCTTCGACTGGGCCAGCAGACGCTTCGCCGGCCGCGCCAATCGCAGCTGCATGCACGCGTTCTGCAGCACCGCCAGGTCCGCGGCGCTGCGCGTCTCGAGAACGTAACAGAGAGGGTGATTGCGCTCGTGCAGGCGCGCTACCACATCCTCCGGGCGAGCCTTGAATCGCACCCAGAGCGCGATCAGCCGGCGTAACAGCCAGTTCATCGCGAAATTATGCGCTCATTCAAGCTACTCGAATGCCGTGGCCGGCAGATCGAGCGCAATGAGAAAGTACTCGAACAGATACTGAATCACCCGGATCTGGTTGTGCAGCCGGTGATCGCTCTCCAGAAGATGCAGCGCCGAGTGGTAGGTTTTCGCGAAACGCACGCTGTGCTCGAACGGGATGACCTCGTCTTTCCAACCGTGCACGATCGCGGACGGACAGTCGAGCACGCCCGGTCGCAACTCCGGCAAGCCATCCACATACAGCGCCGGCGCCATCAGAAAGATGCCGCGTGCGTGCAGCAGAGAGGCCGACGCGACCGACACGAACCCCCCCATGCTGGAGCCGACGAGCACCAGATCTCCGGCGAGCTCCTTGCAGGCCTCGACCAGCTTCGCGACGCGCGCGCGCGGCTCGTCGATCCCGCGATAGTCCACGGAGTGAGCATCGTAACCCTCGCTGCGAGCTACTTCGGCGAGCGCCGAAATCTTCCTGCCCCAGGGTCCGCTTTCCTGGCCGTGAGAGAACACGACGTAGCGCATAGGCACTCGGGACTCATCCATGGCGCCAATAATGCAGTCAATGCAAACCGGACGCCAAAGCCTTTAGCGATTTTCCCGTTTTTTCGCCTTTTCAGGGGGCGTGCGTCGGCAGATGCACGATACGGCTTGAGTGTAGGCACGCCCTCGCATAAATTTCGAGACCCCTGACGCGCCGCGTCGGCGCGCTGGTTTCCGCTGAACGTCAACTCATCGAAGCAAGGCCTTCGCAGGAGCTCCGTCATCGCTGCGGATCCCGTCGCCACCCGTCAACAGATGGACTGGCTCACCATGACTCACACCAACGCCGTCGGTCCTACGCTGCGCTCGTGGCAGAAACGGTCCGGCTCGCGCTTCGGCCGGTGGCTGTTTGCCCGAAAAGTGTGCCGCCGCGCTCCCTACGTGCGCTCGCTGCAACCGCGCTTCGTCGAGTTGCGCCCCGCCTTGTGCAAGGTGGCCGTCGCGAATCGCAAGGGTGTCCGCGACTCGCGCGGTGCCGTGCACGCTCTGGCGATCGGCAATCTTTGCGAGCTGGCGGCAGGCATGGTCACGGAGGTCACCATACCGCCGACACTCAGCTGGACCACGCGCGGTATGACAATCGAATACCTCCGCAAGGCTCGAACGGGTGTGACCGCGACCTCCCGGCTGGACAAGACGGAATGGAGCGATGCACAGAACGTCGGCGTTCCCGTGAGCGTCGTCGATGACAACGGCGCCGAGGTGGTGCGCGCCGTCATCAGCATCAACGTCTCAGCCTCGAAGGATTGAGGTCTCGATCTCCCAGCCCACTCTTTCTCGGGAGGTGGCCAGGCGATTGACGGTCACGGGGCGCACCTTGCCGCCCCCGGCCTGGTGCGTGACGAGCCAGGTATCGAATTCCCCCGGCTTGCTGGTGGCAAAGCCGAACAGCAGGTTGAACTTGCCCTCGGCGACCGGCACCGGCCGATTGACGCGCTCGTCACAGATCGCGAAGTAGCTGTCCTCCGGGGTGGCGCCACTGAAGGCTCCGCCTTGAGCGAGCTCGTGGAGGAAGGCTTCGACCTGCGTGCGCGCCTTGTCCCAGGTGACCTGCGTATTCGGCTCGAGCAATACCCACCGCGTGCCCTGCTCGATGCTCGCAGCAACGAACAGAGCCAGGCGCCGTGCCGAGAGATACTTCCAATCGGAAGTGCCGCGGCCGCCCGGGGCAAGCGTTCTCGGACTCATTCCGCTCCGATAGCTCGTGCGCACGGAGGCCAGCACGTTGATACCCGCCTGCATGAGACGCTGTCGCTCGGCCTCGGACACGGGCACCGCCGGTCGTAGTCCGGGACGCAGCACGGCATCGTCGGTCTCGGCCGCGGCCCACACCGGCCATGTTTCGTCGCAACGGGCAATCATTCCCGCAGCCGCCCCACAGGAGGCGAATGTCTCGATCCTGCCCCGCAATCGGTCGAACGCCTGCACCCGTGGGTAGTACATCACAGCGTTGTCGCTGCGGAATGGCCAGATACGCAGCGCATCCAGCGCGGTACGCGGCGACACCCAGCTCATCGGCGGATCGACGATGAGCATCGCATGACGCTCACGACAGAATTTGGCGGCGACGAGCAACGTGCTCGACCCGACGTCGTGCTCGCGAGCCAGCGGGGGGATGCAAAGGAAGTTGAAACCGGCAGGCAGTGCAAACACACCGGTCTTGTCGATCGCCGATCCGATCACGTCGTAGTCGGTGATCGGCCCACCGTCGTCTCCATCGGGATTGGAGACGGCATAACCGACTGCATTGCCCCCGAGACCTCCCGAGGAGCGATCGGGCCGCTGGGTCGGAGCCACCCCGACCACGCGCACCAACCGGGACTCCGCCAGCACATCGGGCACCCACCGGCCGGACTGCTGATCCGCCGAGATGCGGCGGAAGATCTCCTGATCCTGTATCAGCTCCGAGCCGGCGGAGCGCACCCTCTGCACCACGAGATTGAAACGGTCGGGCTCGTTCTCCGCAATACCGTCGTAGTCGACGGAGGCGCGCAGATACTCGCGTGAGCCGGGATTCAGTCCGATGAGTGTCAGCGGGCCGACCGGAGACTTCAGGGTGATCGTCGGCGGACGAGCGCCATTCACGACGCGCACGATGTGCGCCTTCAGTCCGCCGTTCTCGAAGAACTGCTCGACCGCATAGGACAGCGTCGAGGGCTGCCACAAGCCGCCGAAATGGTGCTGAAACTCCGCGAAACTGTTGATGAGGACCGGCTGATTGACCGGTCCCTTCAGGGCGCGGCCGACGAAGGCCGCCGTGGCGGTAGACACGCGTTCGATCGCGTGTGCTGCTCCGCCCTGTACTGCAAGTTCTACGCCGCCTACGTCGGACGTACGGCTGTCAGCCACAGTTTCTTCTTAACGGCCTTGCGGCCAATTGGTATCCCCTAGGCGATTCGACTCTAACACACCGCTCAGCGGTGCGCGTCGTCACTTGGCGACGGACGGGGGAGAAGTGGCGGGTAAAGATTTCTCTTCGACGCGTTTGACTTCCTCGTCGCGCGCGCTCGGAGTCATCCTGCTTGCGGGCAATCCGCGAGCATCGGCTGCAGCCGCTCCGAAAGCGTGTTGCGCTGTATCAACGCGCGCTCAGGTGCCGACCTTCGCGGTCGGCCGCGCCGATTCCGGTGGCGTGCTCGAGGGCGCCTTCGTGCCGGCCCCAGCCGGAGCCGCGCTGGCAGGCGAGGAGCCGTTGGACCCGGGCTCGATCTCGGTCAGCATCTGGTGGAACGTCGCCTCGTCCATGGGCAGGTCCGTCTTGCCGTCCCAGGTGGAACCGTCGGGAATCTCATTCCGAACCAGAGGCGCCGTGGCCACGATCTGGTCGATGCCGCCGGTGCTCGTGGAGATCGCAACAGGCACGCCTCGCGGCGACTTGGAGAGCGAGGAGACCAGATCCCAGTCGACCTGCTCGTTGTGCTCCTTCAGCTGCTTCTGCAACGTCGCGGCGAGCGATTTGCTCAGCAGCTTCTTCGGGGCTTTCTTCCAGTCGCGGGCATCGTCCTCCAGGACGTCCAGCGGCTGCATGAACAGATTGTCCCCGGCCCAGCCGAACACGAACGGCTGGTTCACCACGCGCACCTGAGTGCCGATGGGTACCATGTCGAAGAGCTGCGCGATATCTTCCGGATACAGACGGATGCAGCCGTGGCTGGAGCGCAATCCAACGCCGGCCGGCTTGTTCGTGCCGTGGATCAAATAGCTCGGCCACTGCAGATAGAACGCATGCCGTCCGAGGGGATTGTCCGGCCCAGGGCCGATCACCCGATCGAGCTCCTCGCCGTTCTCGCGGTGCTCTTTGATGACGGACACCGGCACGGTCCAGGTCGGATCCTTCTGGCGCCGCACGATCTTAGTGACACCCTCCGGCGTCGACCAACCCACCTTGCCGATGCCGATCGGATGGGTGATGACGACCTGAGGCTCTCCGGACTTGTGCTTCGGGAAGTAGAACATCCGCATCGCGGCGATATTGATCACGACGCCTTCACGCGGAGCGTTCGGAAGGATGAACTGCGTCGGTAACACAACCTTGCGGCCTGCTCCGGGCAACCACGGGTCGACCCCGGGGTTGGCACGCACGATCTCCTCGTAACCGACATTGAAACGGCGCGCGATGTCAGTAAGCGTGTCTTCCTTCGTGGCCGTCGTGACCTGCACCTGGCCGACGATGTCCTGGTCGGGCGAGAGCTCGAAGCGTTCCGTCTGCACGGGCGCCGGGATCGCAGGAGCCGGCGGAGGTGCCGGCGGCGGGGGAGCCTCGTGAGACGCAGGACGGAACAGAGTGCAGCCGCTCAGGAGGACCGACCACACCGCCGCTGCCAGGGCAGCGCGAATCTTGGGGCGTTCAATCGTCATAGAGCCAAGAATATATGACATCGTACCCATCAAAGCAGGACAGGCTGATTGGGAAGCTCATCCGCATCGTGGCGCGCCGCCGGGAAGTGCCGGGCAAGCAGCCGCCCGACAGAATGCACGGCCGCTACTGAACCCTCCATGAAACGTCCGTCGCGGAACTGACGTTCCATCTCGCGGCAGATCTCATCCCACTCCGTCTGCTGGATGAGTGCGGCGACTCCCCTGTCGGCGACGATTTCCACGACGCGGTCGGCCATGAGCACGTAGATGAGCACCCCGTTGTTCTGCGCGGTGTCCCACACCCCCAGCTCACCGAACACCCGGGCGGCCCGCCGCCGGGGAACGAGGCGGTACCAGAGCTCGGGAAGGTCCAGGGCCGTCTCGACGGCGAAGCGGATCTCCCCGCCATGCCGTAATTCCGCCTCGCGAATCGCCGCCTCGATGGCCTCCAGGGCCGCCGGCGGGAAACGCCTGCGAGTGCCCCAGCGAGTCGCGAAGAGGTGCCGTACGAGCCTGCTCATGGCGTACCCACTACCAGCGTCATAACATACCCACTACCAGCGCCCCGAGGCACCGCCGCCGGCACCTGTTCCGCCGCCACCGGTGAATCCGCCGCCGCCGCCACCGCCACCGAATCCTCCCCCGCCTCCCCACCCTCCTCCGAAGCCGCCGAGCCCTCCGCCCCAGCCTCCGCCCCAGCCTGTCGACCGGGGATAGCTGGACCACCCGCGCGCGCCGCCGAGCCCGACCATGAGGGAGAAGAAGAGCGCCACGAGGCCGACGATGCCGGCAATGAGCAGCGCCTGTCCCGCGAACCACACGAGGCCCCCCGTGACCGTTCCGGTGAGGATCGAGCCGAAAGCCCGCCCGAACAGAGCCCTTAACAGAGGCGCTCCGACGAACACCACGATGAACAGGATCGGCAACACCGCGCCGATGCCCGAGCCCCCGGGCTGTGGGCGACCCTGCCAGCGCCGATCGGGCGGGGGGAGCTGCTCACCGTCGACGACGCGAATCATCTGGTCGAGTCCCGCATTGATGCCGCCGTAGAAGTCGCCCTGCCGAAACAGGGGCGCCATGGTCTCGGAAATGATCCGACTCGAGAGGGCGTCCGTCAGTGCACCCTCGAGGCCCCGGCCCACCTCGATGCGCATCTCCCGGTCCTCCTTGGCAACGATCAGGATCGCGCCGTCATCGATCCCCTTGCGCCCCACTTTCCATCGATCGAGCACGCGGATTCCGTACTGGGCGATGTCTTCCGGCTGCGTCGTCGGCACCAGCAGAACCGCCAGCTGCGATCCCTTGCGTGCCTCGAGCTCTTTCAATTTCTCTTCCAGCATGGATTGCTGCACGGCGGTGAGCGTCCCGGTCAGATCCGTGACGCGCGCCTGCAGAGTCGGGATCGGCTGCTGCGATTGCGCGAAGGCCGGCGACACGAGGGACAACATCCAGAGCACAAGGGCGCAGCCGCCCGTCACCAGACCGATCCCTCGGGTCATCGCCTCCCTGCGGTCCGGTGGGGCCCCTCGGGCGCTCGGTTTCATTTCGTTGGCGGTGCAGGCTCGACAGGCGAGCGCGGCAGCGTTGGCGGCGCTTGCGCCGGGCTCGAAGGTTGTGCGGTCGCGCCGGAGGATTGCGCTGGCGCCGACCCGTTGAAATCGACCTTGGGCGCCACCGCGATCACCTGCTCGTCGGCGACTGTGAAGTTCGGCTTCACCTGAAAGTCGAACATCTTCGCGGTGAGGTTGGTGGGGAACGAGCGCACGTTGGTGTTGTATTCGCGAACCGCATCGATATAGCGGTTGCGAGCGACGGTGATGCGATTCTCGGTGCCCTCGAGCTG
>Ga0070681_10003873_pt1 | contig 14079 bp, 11 predicted proteins | sample KBSC83BmetaG_FD_65650 | JGI IMG/M metagenome (GOLD analysis project Ga0070681, IMG submission 65650) | Corn rhizosphere microbial communities from Kellogg Biological Station, Michigan, USA - KBS C8-3B metaG | ecosystem: Host-associated > Plants > Roots > Rhizosphere | place: USA: Michigan... | reverse complement strand
CCGAGGGCGTGCGCCGCTGGATCGTGCACAATGGCGACGAAAAGGTAAAAGCTGAATTCGATCTCGCGCAACAGCGGCGCGCAGAGTTTCGCGAGCTCATGTCTGAATACCGCCAAAAACTCGCGGCATCATATCGGCTGCGCCTGGCGCCGCAGGAAATGCGCGCGCGCAAGACACAGATCTTTTCCAGCCTGCGCAGCGACTACGAAGCGCTCAAGGTAAAGTGGGGCGGATATTCAGGGTACGATCGCTTCTTCGACGGAATCAACAATGCACATATGGCTTCATTCTCGATTTATGACGCGCTGGTGCCGCAGTTTCTCGAAATGCTCGCGAAGCACAATGGCGATCTCGCCGCGTTTTACAGCGAGGTGAAGCAGCTCTCCACGCTCGGCAAGAAAGAGCGCGCCTCGCGCCTGGCAGCGCTGGAGCCTGCGCGCTAGCGATCGCGATCGTTACCCGTGTTGCACCATACTGTCCAGATTTCCCGATAGACTTTTTCCAGTTCGCGCGTGAATTTCGCGCCGTCCATGAGCGGCGAACCTGCCATCTGCGCTCTCAAGCGCGCGCGGATTGCCGCCAGCCGCGGCAGGTTCCCGGCCAGACTCACCGCGATCCCGATGAATTGCTGCGGCGTGGCAGCGGCAAATTCCGGGATGCCCGCCGCGTTGAGTATGCTCAATCCGGCGCGCGCCACGGGACGCGCGCCGACCAGCGAAAGTACCGGCGCGCCCAGCCAAAGTGATTCGCACGTCGTCGTCGCCCCGTTAACCGAGACCGGATCGAGCGTCAGGTCCACTTGCTGGAGCATCCGGTAAAATTCGCTCGCGCCTAGCTTGCCGCGAAGCTCGAGCCGCTGCGCCGGCACCCCGCGCTCTGCAAACTGCTGCACCAGCTGTTGCCTCGATTCCCCTTCCGGAACGGTCACCGTCATGAGTCGCGCGTCGGGCACCGCTCGCAGCAGTTGCGCCCAAAGCTCGATGCATGGCGTGTCGATCTTGTTGAAGTTGTTGAATGAGCCGAACGTGATGTAGCCGTTATGCCGCGCCGGCAGCGGCGAAACCCCGGGCATGTCGTGCCCCGGCCGGTAACACCACTGGCTGTGCGGGAGCCGCAGCAACTGCTCGGTGTAAGGCGCTGCGCTGCCTTCCGGGTCGACGCAGGGGTCGGTCAGGCGATAGTCCACCGCCACCAGTCCGCTGCTGCCGCGGTATCCCAGATAGGTGATCTGGATCGGCGCCGGCTTGCGCGCAAAAGTGAGCAGGCGGTTGTGCGCCGTGTGTCCGGCCAGATCAACCAGAATGTCTATTCCGTCGGAACGGATCCGTGCGGCCAGTTGCTCGTCCGTCATCTTCGTGCAATCGAGCCAGTGATCCGCGCAGCCGATAATGCGGTCGGTAAACTCGTCGCGCTGCGCGTGATTGTAGTAACAGAAAATCTCAGTCCGATTCCTGTCGTGGCTCGCCAGAACCGGCTCGATAAAATACGCCACTGGGTGGCGCCGGAAGTCCGGCGACACATATCCCACCTTCAGCCGCCGTTCCGGCGCGCGGACGTTGCGATGAAGCGGCCATCGGGCTCGCAGCGGCGCCTCGAATCGCGCGGCGAAACGTTCATGTTCGGCGAGTAATTCCGCTGACGACGCCGTGGCGCAAATTTGCATCGCGAATAACAAATTGCTGTACGCGGCGGCATCATCCGGCTTTAGCGCGAGCGCTTTGCGGTAGCTCGCGACAGCTTCGTTCAGCTTTCCCCGATCCTGCAGTGCATTCGCGAGATTGGTGTGCGCGTCGACAAAATCCGGCTCGCACGAGAGCGCTTTGCGGAGACTGGCAATCGCTTCGTCCGGTTTGCCCTGTTTCTGCAGCACATTGCCAAGGTTGTAGTGCGCCTCGGCGAAATCCGGCTTGAACGAAAGCGCCGTATGGTAGGAAGCGATCGCTTCGTCAAGCTTTCCCTGATCGCGCAGCGCGTTCGCCAGATTGTAGTGCGCATCGGCATAATCCGGTGCGAGCGCAAGCGCCCTGCGAAAACTGGCGATGGCGTCGTCCGGCTTGGCTTGCGCCTTGAGCGCGACCCCCAGGTTGTTATGCGCCTCGTAAAAATCCGGCTTGAACGAGAGCGCGTTGAGAAAGCAGGCGATGGCTTCGTCGAGCTTCGCTTGTGCCTTGAGCGCGACCCCCAGGTTATTGTGCGCTTCAGTGAAATCCGGCTTGAACGAAAGGGCCTTGCGGTGGCTGGCAATCGCCTCGTCGAGCCTGCTCTGACTTTGCAGTACGAGTCCCAGGTTGTAGTGCGCCTCGGCATAATCGGGCCTGAGCGAGAGCGCCCGGAGAAAGCTCGCGATGGCAGCGTCGAGCTTGCCTTGTGCACGCAGCACGTTTCCCAGGTTGTTGTGATAAGTTGGACTCGACGGATTTGCCCTGATCGCCTTATTGATAAATTCGGCAGCGATTTCGTGCTTTCCCGCCTGAGAGGCGATCACACCTAAATAATGCAAGGCATCCGGGTGATTGGGCTCAACCTCAAGTATCTTGAGATAGTGTGCTTCCGCCTGAGACAGGCGCCCGGCCTGATGGTGCGCGATTGCAGCCTGCAGGGCATCGGGTACCGGTCGCGCTCCTGAGACCGTGCTGCTTGACGCAAGTCGCCCGCAACACTGTTTGTATTTTTTACCGCTGCCGCAGTAACAGGGATCGTTGCGCCGCAGCGTATTCGTTTGTCTCATGCCCGGATGGCTATATTGTTCCGTCGATGATCTTGCCGACAATCGTGGCGGTACCATCGAAGTAATGCGTGTGCGCTCCAGCGCCGACGCAGAATTCAGAACCCTGCACGCCTTTTGCGATGGGATTGTTGCGTGGTTTCCACTGATCGGAGGCCGTCCAGAAAAAACGCCCGACGTAATCGCCGCTGCGATAGCCATTGACCCAGTGCGTGACGCCAAGTGCCGCCGGGTCGGGAGTGTCAGATTGGATGGTGGTGTGACGCGCCCATTCGTACAAATGCGGAAAACGCAGGCCGTAGAGCTGGCGCAGCGGTGAGCCGAACGTCAGCAGCGTCGTCGGCAATGGGTTCGAGAACGCGACGGGGTGGGCGTGGATGAATCGCAACAGATCCGCGGTGATGACCGTTCCCTGGCTGTGACTCACGATGACGAGCTTGCCATAGCCGTTTTTGGGATCGCATATATACGCAAGCAGAGACAGGTAGCGCGCCATCATGCGGCCGCGCGGATTGTGCTCGATCGGCCACTCTCTGAGCCAATTGTCGACGTCGAGCCCGATATCGAGCACTTTGCCAAACGCATCGAACAGCGCGTTGCGGAACACGACGCCGATTCCCGCGAATCCGACGGCCGCGCCGGCCATGTAAAACAAAGTCTTCGACCCTGCCAGATCGCCGAGAATCTGCTTGAGCCAAGGCTCCATGTCCATCAAATCCAGTAACTGGGCCACGGGCAAAACGATGAGCAGGGCGACGAGGTTGATGTACCCCGCCGCGCGCGCTACGACGAATCCCGAATCGAGCCAGTTGCCAAGCGCAATGCTTTCACCGGGGTCTTCGCCGATCGTCGGATGCGACTCGTGAATGATCGAGGGAAGCATTGCGATCATCGCGAGCACGATCGCCGCCATAATAAAAATCAGAAACGCATTGAATCCGGCGCTGGCCGATATCTCGAGCAGGTGATCCATGCACGTATACAGACTATCGGCCGTGCCGCAGCCGAGGTTTGCCTGCGTCCATCCGCCAAAGTAGCCGAACAGCGATTCATACCACTTGATGTCCGGAAACATTTTCTTGACGAGCGCCACCAACACAGACCAGAGGAGAAGATTGACGATTACAAAAATCGTTGCCGGAACGAACATCGCAACCTTGCCGGTCCACACCGCAGCCCTGATTCGGGCGGAAGACGTCGCTGCGATCGATGCGAAAAAACCCGACACGCACGTCGCCCAGGCTGCAACGATAAACAGGAGCCACGTGATTTCAAGCAACAAAAAGACGCCCTCGGCGACCCTCAGCGTGGAAAAGACAATGGTGTCGTCTGCATCGCTGGCGGCGAACTCCTGCAAACCGGTCGTGAGCAGCGCACCCCACACCAATGCGCAGATCAGCATCATGACGATCGGCGCCGAGACGCGTTTTTGCGGCGTGTCACTGTGCTGTGGGTTTTTGTCGCTGCGGTGTCCCGCGAAACGATTCCCGAACCAGAATAAAACGCCGCCACTCGCCAGTGACAACACGATGAAGAGAAATGTGGAAGGCGTAAGGAGCCACAAATCGATCGCATGCACCCAGCGGCCGACGGTAACCCCGACTGCCGTGCCGAGCAATGACGCAGCGAAAATCGCGATCGCCAGGTTCACACGCTTGGCGCGACTCCACGCGCCGTCTTTTTTGCGCTCGAGCCGCCGCCATAGTAAATTGCACGTCGCGTACAGGACCGCGACACCCGCGATCATTCCGCAGATGCCCGCGCACAAAACGTTACGTAGCTCGGGCGCGTGCGGAAGCAATACGACCGATGCCGGTAAGATTGCGAGCAGCAGCGCCAGATTTCCAATCGGCAATACGCCGGCAAGTAGCCATTCCACCAAGGTTTGCGATATCAGCACCGGGGTGAGGTGCTTTCGATCAGCTGCGGTGCCGTTGGCCCATGCGAGCTCGACCGTTTTTTGTCCCAGGCTCGCTACGTGGAAAAGCAGTTGGTAGAACTGGCCGATAACTTTACCCAGCCAACCGCCCAGGTGCGATAAATCCGCCCAATACATTTCGTAGATATCGACACGACGCGCATCGCCGCCGGCGCGGCGCGTGCCCGAAAGCACGCGCGTATGATAACGCGCGAGCCTGGCATCGACCTCGACACCCGCGAGCGCGTGGAACGTAAATGCAAGATCATCGGAGGTCTTGCCGGCATGCTCAGCGGTAGCGCTAGCTGCGTTCGGGGCGCCTGCCGCCTTCAGGCGCGCATAACGCGTACGCACGTACCACTTGGGCTCGCCATGCGCCGCGGCTGGCGCAACCGCTTCGATCTGAGGCACTTGCGGCTTAGCGACTTCGAGTTCGAGCACCGATTCGGCAAAGTCGCTATAGATACCTGGATTCGCGCGCTGGAGCAGTCCCGTCAATTCGCATGCAGTGACGTACGGATTCTGGCTTCCGACGCCATGCACCGCGATGACCGCGACCTTGCCCGGCTTTTTGGCTGGTTCGATGGGCGGCCCTTGCCCGGATTCGTCCATTACTGTTATCAGCTCGGCATCAATCGCGCCGCCTGCGCATCATTTAACCTGTCGGTCGACGATGAATTTGAAGCGCCCATCTGGCCGAAGGCTCAGGACGCAATCACGCGGATCGTCCATAAGTCATCCGCAAGATTGGAATCGGTCACATAGGCGTACGGCATGGTGAAGTATCCACGCATACCCCATTTCGGACCCCACGAATTGCGCACGATGAAACGCTGATCGCGATCATCGTAGCCAACCGCGAGCACAGCGTGGCCGCCGAGCTGCTTCTCGCTCGATGCGGGCATGGGAACGATCCCGGATTTGCCTACCGCCGCGCTTTCGAAGCTTTCGTAAACTGAAAAGCCGAAGACGAATGGAAAGCCCGAGGCGAGGCAGCCTTTCATCTGGTTGAGGCTCTGTATGACCCGCTGGTAGAGCACCGCTTTGTATTTCCTCGCATCGCGGAAGCAATTGGGAGAGGGTTTGGTCGCGAACTTGGCGATGTCGTACGGCCATTCGGTTTCGGGGCAGTCACCCAACTTGGCCACGCTTTTGATGCCGTCGCGAATTTGCGCGCCGCTGTCGGACGCGATGGTTCCTTCCATGGCGCGCTCGTTGTAGTAGATGAAAAGGCGCGACGGAATGAAATCGGGTCTGCGCTTCTGCTTTAAGCGGTTGAACTGAACGGCGCACGCGATTGCGTTGCCGGTGCAACTGCCAAGCTCACCCTGGTCGTAGATTACCTTCGGGCACTGCGGCCGCAGATCGACTTTCGGCGGAAGCTTTTTCAGGTTTGCAACCGGCGCAGCATAAAGGTGGTCACGCTGATCAGGAGTATCCGCAACCCACCCGTAACACTTGATCTTGTGTGCAATCAATGCCATGTTTGGTCTCTCCTTTTGCAAATGTTAGATTATTTTATGCAAGATTCCACCAATTTCGCCTCGGCTTCACGACGCGCAATCAAACCGGCCAGATTTTTCCCAATCCAAAGTCGCTTCATCGCGCGCAACTGATTGGCTATTTCCTGAAGATCGCCGCGCGCCACCGCATTGCGGATCGCGCGCATCTCGCGACGACGATCTTCCGGGGAGTTGTCGATCATTGACGCTCCGCGGTTATAGACAAGCGAAACTAATGCGCCTTGGGCATCGGCTGGCAAATCGTCGACTCCTGGAAATGCCTGCTCCGTCCTTTGCATGCACATCGGCAAAGTTTGTTCCTCGAATACCTTTTCCGCTTCGGTTCGATCGATGTGGATATTCGATAGCGCGCCCGCGCGGGCTTTGGCATTGCTGCCACGCAGGCCAATACAAGATTGCAACTTCGTACACGTGTTTGCATCCAACACTTCACCCCAATCCGATTCAAACTGATCGACCGTGACGTAGCCGAGGTCATAGCCGATCCCTATCGTGATTCCAGACTGGCCTCCCGGCCACTCTGCAGGTTGATCAAGCCCTTCAGCGTTCAATATGAGGCGCAAGGCCTTATCTGAAAGTTCATCCATTTCCGAACCAGGCAAATACAAGAATAAAAGGTTTGGTTTGGTCGTTTCCTGTCACGGCCACAGGGTGCCAGTCGTTAATCCAAGTGTCTGGAGCACGCCACGGTCTTTGCCGCGCAAAATTTCCCGCATGAGCGGAATTGTACCGTAGGGACCGAAGTAAGCACCGTGAACGTCTGCGCCGGAAGTCTCTTTCGGGAAGAACCCCGAACAGTCGATGTCCCAAATATTATCTTTTCCGGTTGGCGGTTCGACAGGCAAACCGCTTCGTCCGAGCCGGCGACTGCCGAAGTGCTTCAGGCCTGCCGAAGCGCCGAGGACAGCATCGCGCCCGCTAAACAGTGCGGTAATTCGATACGTCAAATTAGCGATGGCATTGCCGTCGGTAGTATCGCTGGACAGTGGTTCGAAGACGTCGTTATCGACATCAGCAGCAACCATAATGAGCTGATTAACGAGGCTTGCCAGGAGTGGTTGATTCTTCCTTGTCCAGGCGGTTGCCATTGCCTTCTGTAGGACGTAATTCCCCATGCTATGGGCAATCAGAGACACCTTCGCTTTGCACGCATCGTCCGGATTATTGATTGCCGCCTGCTGCTTAACCAGCAGCCAGTCGTATAGCTCGCTCAACAAATCCGCAAGATCGCCGGCGCAAGCGCGCGCATGTGCGCGGTCCGGGTAATATCCGAGAACGCTGCCGAACGATGGCCAATCGAAGGCCACGCAAATTCCAAGACTATCAGAGCCCGTGAAGAGTTTTTCACACAGCGTTTGATAACGTCTGGCAGCGTCCTGCCAACCAGTGTTATAGCCGTGCACGAATAACGTGACGTGAGACTGCCGTTCATTATTTGCGTGATCAATTTTCGGGAATTGGTCCGCGGCAGCGATGAGCATTGCTTTGAATTTATCTGGTTGGGTCAGCGACCAGTTACTGAAATCATCAAGTGGACTCTTATCGCTTGTCCAAAACGTCAGCGACGCCAGCTTTGTGCCAAAACCGCCGTTCTCTACATTGCGATTGGAAATAAGCCAGAATTTGGGCATTTTGTTTTCCTGATGTGTTTAAGACTTTACGCGCAGAAAATACCAGGATTGTTTTTCTTTCTTACTGCCGCGAGCACTTTATTGGAGCCGCGCGCTTAATTTGTGCGTCATTGTCGCGCGCTGAACGATCTGCGGTAAATAGACCAAACAGTCTAGGCCGCAAGCATGCGGCTGCGACACGATTGGATAGATTTTTATCAGCGCCGGCAGCAACGGTAAACAATGTTGAAAACATTTGCTTACACGTCGTCGATCATGCGTAATCGAAGCACAGCAAACGTAGGGTGCGCACCGCGCACGCGACAAAGATTTGATGGTGCGCCGTGCGCACCCTACGTATTGCCACCTGTATTGTTACTTGGCGTCCGCGAGCTGTTTGAGTGTGAATGTATAGCTCGTGTTATCGAGCGGCTTGTGACAGGCGAGGCACTCGGCCTGGTTCACGCCGGGCCGTTGCTGCTTGTCGAGAGTGAAGATGGCGTAATTCCAGTCGCTGTTGCGCAACATTTCTGGGATTTCTTTGCCCCAGCCGGCTGCGCGCGCCATTGAAGTATAGAAGAGCAGTTTGTCCGCGATGTAGAAGCCATCGCCCCCCGTTACCGGCTTGTTATCGGGGTCAAGCTTTGCCGAATACACCTCGGCGAACAGCATCGAACCGTCCGGGAGTGGCTTGCCCGACTTCGCCGCCGCCACTGCGGCCTTGTTGGCATAGTAGTAGCGCACCTGCTTGGTCGCAGGGAAGTTGATCGTGTGGTACTTGGTGAACGTGTCCTTGTAGCCTTCAGGGAAGGTCACGCTGCTCTTCGCCAGGTTCGGCAGAAACGTGGATTTGGCGCCCGTCGCAGCGCCCGGCTGCGAGGAAAAGTATGCCGCGACGTTGGCGATATCGTCAGGGCTCAACTGCGCCGCAATCGCATTCATGATCGGATTCTTGCGCGTGCCGTCCTTGAGCGCCTTCAATTGCGACTCGAGATAGCCCGACCGCTGAGCGGCGAGATTGGGGATTGCGTCAGTCACGCTCACCCCGTTTGCCCCATGACAGGCCGCGCAAACAGTGGCGACCTTAGCTTTACCTGCCTCGATATCCGCAGCTTGCGCGACTGACGCGACGGATAGAGCGATCAACAATCCGAGCATTTTTTTCACAGGGTTCTCCTTTCTTCGTCAATGGCAGTGTGGTACGGTTCCTTTCGCAAGGAGGTTAACACGATTCTGAGCAGGATTATGCCGGTCCGGTTTTGCGGGGGATCAAGGTGAGGTATGGCGGATCGTCGTGATCGGGGAACGCGATTGACGGTGCTAGAATCATCGGATTAAACAATGCACGTAACCTTGCTTGTGAGATTACACCAAAATGGACGACATCCAAACGCTGAGGCGCATCCTTAAAGACAGCCGTGTGATCGCGATGGTTGGCTTGTCGGCCAACTGGTATCGCCCGAGTTATTTTGTCGCCAAGTACATGCTCGACCACGGCTACCGCGTGATTCCGGTCAACCCTTCATACGCAGACGTGCTCGGACAGAAATGTTATCGCACGCTGGGAGATATTCCGGAGCAGGTCGATATCGTCGACTGCTTTCGCAAGAGCGAGGAGATCATGCCGCTCGCGCAAGACGCGATCGCGATCGGCGCCAAAGTTTTGTGGATGCAGATCGGCGTCATCAACGATGCGGCGGCGGAGAAAGCGCGTGCCGCCGGACTAGAGGTCATAATGAATCGCTGCGTCAAGATCGAATACGCGCGGCTTTTCGGTGGACTTAACTGGGCCGGCGTGAATACCGGCGTGGTTTCCGGCAAGCGGCCTCGCACACTCGTGCATTGAGACAGGCGCGCGATGAAAAACTTCGACTGCGGCCGTTATGTCGCGTGGGGTTTGAGCGCCGGCCTGATCGCGTGGGCGATCTTCGTCGCGACGCTGATCTACGCCGCGCTCTATGTGCCCGACTTGCCGGCGCGACCATTGCAGTTGTTCACGCAGCGCGGCGGCGTGCAGGCCGGCGGTTTCATTGCCGGCTGGTGGCTCGCGCTTGCGGGGTTGACGTCGTGCGTGCTCGGCTACTTTCGTGAGTTCAAAGGACTACATTGCCTGTTGGGTGTCGTGCCGGCAGCTCTATATGTCGCCAATCCGTGGTCAGTGATGGTGTTTGTAAAATTTATAGGCGGATAACGCGGAAGTTCTTTTAGAATCGCTGGGCGTGCCTTGCGTCCTTTGCGGCGAGACTTTTAAAGGTCATTCACTGTGCCGGACCGGAAATTCGGAATAGAAACGCTGTGCCTGCATGCCGGACAGCTTCCCGATCCGGCGACCGGCGCGCGCGCGGTGCCGATCTACCAGACCACTTCGTACGTGTTCGACAGCGCTGATCATGCTGCGAGCCTGTTCAATCTGCAGACTTTCGGCAACGTCTACACGCGGATCTCCAATCCGACCACCGCGGTGTTCGAGGAGCGCATGGCGGCGCTCGAAGGCGGACGCGCGGGTCTGGCGCTCGCGACCGGGCAGGCGGCCGAGATGGTCGCGGTGCTGACGTTGTGCAAGCAGGGCGATGAGATCGTGTCGGCGAGCACGCTTTACGGCGGAAGCTATGCGCTGTTCGATGTCAACTTGCGTAATCTTGGCATCGAGACGCACTTCGTCAACCCCGACGACCCGCAGAATTTTAAACGGGCGATCACCCCAAAGACGCGCCTGCTCTACGCCGAAACGATCGGCAATCCGCAGATCAACGTGCTCGATATCGCGGCGGTCGCAGCGATAGCACACGATGCCGGCGTGCCGCTCATGATCGACAACACCTTCCCGTCACCGTACCTGTGCCGGCCGATCGAATTCGGCGCCGACATCATCGTGCACTCGGCGACCAAGTACATCGGCGGCCACGGCACGACGATGGGTGGTGTGATCATCGAATCCGGAAAATTCCCGTGGGACAACGGCAAATTCCCGGAGATGACCGAACCGTCGCGCGGCTATCACGGCGTGCGCTTCTACGAAACATTCGGCGACTTTGGCTATACGATGAAAGCGCGCATGGAAACGCTGCGCACTTTCGGTCCGGCGCTCGCGCCTTTTAGCGCATTTCTGCTGCTGCAGGGGCTGGAGACGCTGCACGTGCGCATGCAGCGCCATTGCGAAAATGCGCTCGCGGTGGCGAGGTTTCTCGAGGCGCATCCGCAGGTGAGCTGGGTCAGTTATCCGGGCTTGAAGAGCAGCAATTACTATGCGCTCGCGCAAAAATATCTGCCGCTCGGCGCGAGCGCGATCATGACCTTCGGCATCAGGGGCGGACAGGCTGCCGGCGTCAAGTTCATCGAAGCCGCGCAGTTCATGAGCCATCTCGCCAACGTCGGCGACGCCAAGACACTGGTAATTCATCCCGCGTCGACGACGCACCGCCAGTTGTCGGAAGAAGAGCAGGCGAGGGCCGGCGTCACGCCGGACATGATCCGGCTCTCGATCGGAATCGAGAACATCGACGACATATTATGGGACGTGGACCAGGCGCTGCATGCAGCCGCAGAAACTTAATCATAGGCGCACGAGCTTCGTTGAATGAAAGAACTCGCGTTTGCGCTCACGCTGACGGTGCTGGTGCAGGCGCTGGTTTCGGCAACGGTGTACGCGCCCGCGATTCTCGCGCCGGCGGCGCAGAGCGACACCGGGGTTAGCGCGAGCTCGATCGGCATCTTCACTGCGTTGATCTACACCACAGCGGCATTGTCTGCGCCGGTCGGCGGCACTTTTATCGCGCGCCACGGTGCGCTTCGCGTCAGCCAGTTCTGTCTGGTGTTGTCGGGAGCCGGTCTTGCGCTGTGCGCACTCGCGCATCCAGTCGCGCTGATCGTCGGCGCTGCGGTAATCGGTTGCGGCTACGGCCCGGTCACGCCGGCGAGCTCTGAAATTCTGGCCGCGCGCACACCGGAACGCGCGCGAAATCTCGTCATTTCAATTCGTCAAACCGGCGTTCCGGTCGGAGGTGCGCTCGCGGGCGTTCTCGTTCCCATACTGTTGCTCGGACTCGGCTGGAAAGCCGCCGTGCTCGCAACGGCGGGGTGCAACATTGTATTTGCGTTCGCTTTGCAATCGGTACGCAGCCGTTACGACCGCGGGCGGCATGCCGCGCCGCGCACGTCTCGGCCGTCGCTCTTGAGCCTCTTGCGCATGGTTTTTGCGCATCCTGAGCTGCGCCAGGGCACGCTCGCTTCATTCGCTTTTGCCGGCATCCAGATGTGTCTCGCATCGTTTCTCGTGGTGTTCCTGACCGAGCGCGCCGCACTGCCTTTGACCGATGCCGGATTTGCATTTTCGATCGCGATGATCGGCGGCATCATAGGGCGCGTGCTTTGGAGCGTCGTCGCTGATTACATCGGAAGCTCCCGAACGGTGCTCGGCGCGCTCGGAACCGTCATGGCGCTGTCGGCGTTCGCGTTGAGCCAGATCTCTCCTGAGTGGCCGCTGTCGGCGGTCATTACGCTGTGCGCGGTGTTCGGCGCCACTGCGATCGGCTGGAACGGCGTCTTCGTTGCGGAGGTTGCGCGTATCGCTCCCGGTGGCAACATCGCGCTCGCCACCGGAGCGGCGCTCGCTTTCACTTACCTGGGCGTGGTGGTTGCGCCGTTCTGTTTCTGGGTGACTGTCGCGCTAAGCGGCAGCTATACACCGGGATTCATTCTGATCGGCGTTGCGACACTCATCGCCGCGCTTTCGTATTTCCGTACCGTTCCAGCGCATCCGTGAGCCTGCTGACTCACGTTACGTTCGAGGTCAGCGGCGAGCCATCGCAGCTTGCTGCGTTTGATGCAAGAGTCAAACAGTTGTGCATCGAGCAGCAGGTGAACGGCGAGTTCGAGGAGCAGCATACGGCGCGCCGGCTGTACTACGATCTCAAGACCGAGGGCGGCATTCCGTTTCCGCCGTTCGTGCTCGCCTCGGGCGAATTTCCCGAGCTCGATATCACAGTCGAATGGGTGCATCACGAAGCCGGCACGCGCGGCACGGCGCGCATCGTACGCGGCATGCTCGCCGAGCAGAACATCGAGAACATCGGTGCATCAGGCGCCGACCATGCATTGTCGATCAAGGTCAATGCAGACGGTTATCTCGCGCTCGCCCTGGTCGTGCTGAGGACTGGCCGCGACGAATATCGCGGCTATGCATTGTCTGGCAGGCAGGACGCGCTCTTTAGAATCGTGCGCGATCCGGCGACGCATGCGTGTGAGCTCGTAACCACGCACGGCGCTGCCGAATGGAGCCGCGCGTGGCGCGTGACATCCGGGCGCGAGCCCGAATACCGCGCAATCGATCCACCGCAGCCGATTCCGGAAAGCGAATTCCGTGAGCTCGAAGCTCTGGCACGGGCATTCGTTGCCGGGTGGATCTGGTTCGGCAGCGGACCGCGCGAGGAGATCGCGATCGAAACCGAGCGCTATCACCGTCTCGGCTATGTGGTCAGTGACGCCAATGTCCGCGCATCCGCGTTGCATCGCATCAAGGATGCGGCCGTGAACGATGGTGGCGCGCTGCATTACGGCACGCTCGACGCCGAGTCGGCGTGGGTGGAGGACGTTATCGCGCGCTGCTGGCCGGGCGATGAATCGTGAAAGCAGACGCGCGAGGCGAGAGTCGTTCCGCGTCTCTCTAATTGAAATAACTGCTCGACCGGTTATTTTATTCGCGAGCGCAAAATAAAGTTTGCACGAGGAATATCGGGCGAGGGCCTGAAGTATTGGGGAGAGAGTGCAGCGCCAACGCATTCTCTCTTTCCAATTTCAGGAGATACACATGAACAACCGAATACTTGCTTTAGCGGTGGCTTCCGTTTTTGCAGCTCCATTGAATGTGCTGGCGGAAAGCAGCAGTGTACAGATCTACGGCACGATCAATACCGACTATGAAGCGGTTCAAGCGGGAGGTGCGTCGCCTGCTGCCGCGCTCGCGCCCAATCAACTGGGCGCAACACCGACCGGCGTCAATGTGCCGTGGCGTGATCGCATCACATCGAACTCGTCGAACATCGGCTTCAGAGGCGTGGAGGACTTGGGCGGGGATCTGAAGGCAATCTTCCAGATTGAGTCGGCGATCGGTTTCGACAACCAGGCCACGTTTGGAAGCAACACCGCCAATGGCACGGCGGTCGGCGGTGGCTTCGGCACTCGCAATACCAATGTGGGGCTTGCCGGCAATTGGGGCACGGTGTTTGCTGGACAGTGGGACACTCCGTATAAGGTCCTGTCGGGAGCCGTCGATCCGATGTACTTCACGGGCATTACCTATACCGG
>Ga0070681_10003872_pt1 | contig 14079 bp, 12 predicted proteins | sample KBSC83BmetaG_FD_65650 | JGI IMG/M metagenome (GOLD analysis project Ga0070681, IMG submission 65650) | Corn rhizosphere microbial communities from Kellogg Biological Station, Michigan, USA - KBS C8-3B metaG | ecosystem: Host-associated > Plants > Roots > Rhizosphere | place: USA: Michigan... | reverse complement strand
AAGCGGGCGCGCGCCGCAGGCCGCGCGAGGCAAGGCGATGAATCGCATAAGCCGAAAGCCCGCCCGAGAGCGCGATGAAGCACAACAGGAGAAAGCCGTTATAGGAGCTTCGGCTCGCCGCGATCGGGATGAGCGACAGCCAGGGCATCGCCTCCTGGCTTGGCATCCGCGCCTGCACCAGCGACGCGACGACAGGAGAGAGACCGTCGACCACCAATCCCGGCACCACGCCGGCAACGAGGCACAGGATCGCCAGCAGCGCCATGGCCGCGATGGAGAACCGGTCGACCTCCTTGGCGTTGCGCGCGGCCTCGGAGCGCGGCCGGCCGAGAAAGGTGACGCCGAAAGCCTTGACGAAGCAGGCTGCGGCGAGCGCCGCGGCCAAGGCAAGCATCGCACCGATGCCGGGGATAAGGATCTTCAGCCCCCATTGCGGCAAATCGGGGCTGACGAGGATCGCCTGGAAGGTGAGCCATTCGGAGACGAATCCGTTCAAGGGCGGCAGCGCCGAGATCGCAACGCAACCGACGAGAAAGAGCACGCTCGTCGCCTTCATGCGATGGATGAGGCCGCCAAGATGCTCCATGTCGCGCTCGCCGGTCGCGTTCAGCACCGCGCCCGCGCCGAAGAACAAGAGGCTCTTGAAGAGCGAGTGATTCAGCACATGGAAGAGCGCCGCGGTCAGCGCCAGTGCCGCCGCCCAGGCGACGCCGTTGGCGCGAAAGGCCAGCGCAAGGCCGAGGCCGATGAAAATGATGCCGATATTCTCGACGGTGTGATAGGCGAGGAGCCGCTTCAGATCGTGCTCCATCAGCGCATAGAGCACGCCCAAAACGGCGGTAGCGCCGCCCAGCGCCAGCACGGTCATGCTCGACCACCAGCTCGGCTCGCCGAGAAGGTCGAAGACGAGACGCACGAAGCCGTAGATTGCGACCTTGGTCATGACGCCGCTCATCAGCGCCGAGACATGGCTCGGCGCTGCCGGATGCGCGAGCGGCAGCCAGACATGCAGGGGCACGAGACCCGCCTTGGAACCGGCGCCGAGGAGGGCGAAAACCAAAACGAGCGCCGCGACCGCGGCCGTGTGATGGCCCGAGCTCGCGCGCAAGACGGCGAAGGCGTAGTCGCCTTCTTGTCCTGCGAGCGCCCCGAAAGCGAGCAACAATGCGAGCGTGCCGAAGCTCGCCATCAGGAAATAGACATAGCCCGCGCGCGCATTGTCGCGCTCGCGATGATGCGCCATCACCAGCGCCCAGGAGGTCAGCGACATGAACTCCCAGGCGAAGAGAAAGGTGAAAGCATCGTCGGCGAGGACGACCAGGTTCATCGCCGCGAGAAAAGCAGGAAAGAACGGCAGCACCCGCATCGGCGCGGCCTCGTGCCGGCCATAGCCCAAGGCGTAAAGACTCGTCGCCGCGCCGCCGAGATTGACGACGATGAGGAAGAAGGCGGCGAGCGCATCGATCCGAAAATGCGCGCCGAGCCAGGGCAGACCCAGCGGCAGAACACGCTCGCTCTCGCCTGCTCCGCCGATCAGCGCGCCGAGCGCCGAGCCGAGTGCCGCGGCACAGACGAGAAGGCTCGCGCCATAAACCAGCGCCGATCCCGCTTTCAAACGTCCCGCTGCGAGCGCGAGACCCGTCACCCCGAGCAGAGCACCCGCGCCCCACAATCCGACATCGACGGGCATTTGTTTGCGGCCTCGCTTAGGCTTTCAGCCTCAGGCCGCGCCCGCCGCCCGGGCTCGGCATGCCCACGCCGAGGAGCACGACACCCGCTGAGTCGAGCGCGCCGATCAGCTTCATCAGCGAATCGACATTGCCGCGAATGACGCCTTCGCTGGCTTCCATGCGCTGAATGGTCGGGACGGAGAGGCCGGACAGCTCGGCGAGCTTCTTCTGATCGAGGCCGAGGAGGGCCCGGGCGGCCCGGAGCTGAGCGGCAGAAATCACGCTTAAAACATCATAATAAATGTTTAGAATAAGATTTATCCTTGATATAGCACTCAAATTCCCGCGTCAATCCTAATTTCTGCAATCTCACCTGGCAAAATAGATTGATACACCCAGGCGGCGGAGCAGCATGGGAACCGCGCATGCCGAAGCTCGCTACCCCGCGATGCACGCCTGCAACAGTTGGCGCGGACACATAAAGATCACGGGACAAGGCGAAGGGGCGCGACTACCCCCGTGATCCGGGGGCAGAACGGCGCGATTGCACCAACAAGATCAAGCGCCGTGCCGACACCGCATCGGATGCGTTTTCGTGAGTCCAGAGCTCGAGTCTTTTGTGTGGTTCGATCGCCGGCGCCTGCGCGAAGTCACCAAAAAGCCGGCCTCGTCGGGTCGATGAGTCCGGGGGTTTCGTATGGCGATCTATTGGTGCCGCTTTCTCGATCGTGAAGGGCGAGTCTATGCCGCCGAGAAGCTCGTTTGCGCCGATCTCGAAACGGCGGTCGAGACGGCGCGCGGCATCATCGCCCGTGGCGAAGGCTATGGCTTCGAGATCTGGGACCAGGCGCGACGCGTCCATATCGAGCAGCCCTCGCCCGAGCGAACGCCCTGACGCGCGGCAGCGCGAGCGGCTGCCGCGTCTTTAATCCGCGGGCCGGGTTTGCGGCGCGGCGGGGGCTGCCGCCTCCGAGCGAAAGCCGATGCGCGCATGCGTACCGTCGCAGAATGGCTTGTTGCCCGATCCGCCGCAGCGGCAAAGCCGGAGATTCTGGCCGCGGAACACGGTGCGGCCGGTGCCTGAGCAAATTTCGAGGTTGCCCGTGACCTTGAGCGGACCGTCGGCAAGCGGCGTGATGTCGAGCGCGCCGCCGCGCTCGGCGAGCGCATCCGACTGGATCGTCGCGGGCTCGCCGGTGGCGGCGAACGCCGCCGCGCGATGACTATTATCGCAAAACGGCTTGTTGGCGGATTTGCCGCAGCGGCAGAGCGTCGCGCGGAACATCACCGGATGTCCCGAGAGACTGATCGCGGCGTGAAGCGCATAAGGACCGTTCTCGCGGATGCGCAGCACATTGACCGGGGGCGCCGCCTCCGCCGCGCCGCCGTCAAGGCGCTCATAGGTGATGGCGCCCGAAGGGCAATCCTGCGCGAGCGCAACGCAACGCTCGACCGAGACCGTCTCGGGATGAAGCCAGGCGCCCGCGACATTGGCGAGGAAGACGCTGGGCGCGCCGAGCACGCAATGGCGCGAATGAATGCAGCGCGCGCCATCGAAGCGCAGCGTGATCGCCGCGGTGTGCGCGACGTTGGGATCATCGCTCGGCGGCACCGGCGCGGGCGCCGCCGCGGCCGGCGGCGGATCGAGCCGCGCCACCGCGTCGACCGCGATGGTCAGATGCTCTTCGAAGCGCCCATGCAGCGCCGCAAAATCCTCGGCCACCGCGCTGAGCCGCGCCGCAATGTCGAACAGCGACAGACGCTCTTCGAGCTTCGCCGCGGCCGCGGCGAGCGCCCGCGCGCGCTCGGCGAGAATCTGCGCGGCGCAGCGCTGCACCAGCTGACCCGAGGAGAGCGAGAGCGCGAAGCTCAACCCCGCTGTGGCACCCGGCCGGCTCGGCCCGAGCGGCAGGCGCGTCGCCGCGTCGCCGACATAGGTCATCAGATACATAAGCTCGGTCGCGGCACTCGCCAAGCCGATGCGCAGCTCGCGCGGCAGCGGCGCCGGCGAGAAGACTTGCGCGAAGGTGCGCATCATCAGCGAATAGAGCGCGTTGCCGAGATCGACCACCTTGGCGGTGAGCGGATCGGTGATCGGCGTGACATCCGGCCGGCCGCGCGGATTGCCGAGATTGGGGTTCTCGGCCACCGGCCGCGCCGGCTCGAAATCGGGACGCGCGCGGCGCAGTGCCAGGAACTCGTCCTTGATCGCGGCGAAGCGTTGATAGTGCGAGCCCTCGCGATGCGCCGGCGCGCCCTCGCCTTGCAGCACGATTTCCTCGATCGCGCGGCGCGCGCTCGCGAGGCTGTCGACCTTGAAGAGGCCGGGTAAGCCGAATTCCGCCGCGCTCACCTGCGCCTCGCCATGACCGACGAAGACACCCGCCTCGCCCGCGTCATCGACGAGCTTGGCGAGGCCGCGCAGGATGCTGTGATAGAGCTGGCCCTGGCTCGCATAATCCTGCGGCGCCGGCGAGAGCAGTTCCGGCCGCGCCGCGCGCGGGTAATGCGCCGGATGATCGAAGCCGGCACCGTCGACCATCGCGATGCCCTCGGGCCGCTCGATATAGAGAAAATGGTCGAGCGTCGCCTCGCCGAACGGCGATAGCCGCATCACCACATCGGCGGGGAACCAGCCGGGCCGCACCGGGAATTCCGGGCGCCAAAGATGCGGCGAGGCGCCGGTGGCGGCGAGGATGTTGTTGACGAGCGAGAGGTGCAGCATTTCCTCGAGCGCGACATGACGCAGCGAGCGCCGCCAGCGCTCGATCGCCGCGAGCTCCTCGGCGGAAACGCCTTCGGCCGCGTCGCGCTTGAGGCTCCACATGGCATAGAGATAGGAGCACATGACGCTATGCTCGAACTCCGCCGCCTCGGAGAGGAGATAGAAGAGCTCCTCGCGATCCTGGATGATGATGTCTTCGTGCTGCACCGGCCCCCCGCCTTGCATAGCATGGCTAGCTTAGCACAGAAGCGGGGGCGCTCGATCAACGGTGGCAGATGAGCGAGCGGGCGCTGAGGAAATCGCTGATGCGATGGATCAGCCCCTCGGCATTGACCGGATGGCTGTAAAGCAACGCCCAAATCACCAGCACGCACAACGCGAAGGTCTTCATCGGCACCGCATCGCCGCGCCGCGGCAGGTAGAGCAGCGAAAAGGCGATGAGGCAGCCGACGCCCACCACCAGTCCGAGCATGACCTCGAGCCAGCTATGGGCGTGGACGACGACGCGCGAGAAGGCAATCGCAAGGACCAGCGCCGCGCCGGCTCCGATCATGAGCCAGCGCCGCCATGCGCCGAGATCGGCGGCGATCACCGCAACGAACCCGCCATAAACCAGGGTGCTGAGGCTGGTGTGCCCGCTTGGGCTGCGCAGCTCGCTGTAAGGCAGGCACGCATAGAGCAGGATCTTGAGAAGGCCGATGCCGCCGGCGCAGACAAGGCACGCGGCGAGCCAAGACCAGGCCGCGCCCTTGGGGCGGAGCGCAAGCTGCCAGCCCAGCATGACCGCGCTCAAGGGCACGAGGATCGCGAGATTGCCCAGTTTCGTGACGGCGCCGAACGCGGCGATAGTCCAGCTCAAGGATCGACGTGCCTTCGTTCAGCGGATCGAAAGGGTGAGAGGGTTCTACAGGCGCGACGGCAGGAGCGCAAACCGCGGCAGGCGCCGCTCGCGCTCAGTAATGGATCTCGTATTCGAGCTGCCAGCGCGGCGTGAATTGGGGCGCGGCGTGCGTCAGCCCGAACAGAATCCCGCCATTCCAGACGAGGCTTCCCGGGCCGATATCGAAGATCTTGCCGAAGAGCTGCGGCCCGGCGCGATTGTCCTGCTCGCTCCAGGACGCGAAACGCCCGATGGCGCCGGGCTCGCCGTAGATTTGGAATCCCGGCTCGACGACGAAATCCCGGCCGAGCTTGACCTGCCAGGCATCGACGCGCGTTTCCCAGGCCCAGCGAAACGCCATGTGGCCAGCAGCGTGGAACCCGAGCTCCTTTGCGACGAAGAGGTTGATCGAGTTGCTGAGGCCCCAGAAATCCTTGCGCAACACTGGACCGAGCTCGATCTTGTCGGGATCGCCCTTCGCCATGCCGTGACCGAATTCGGCGAAGAACCCGGCATCGAGCCAATATTCGCCGCGCTCGGTGAATTGAAAAAGATTCTCCGAGGTAAGCTGGGTAAAACGCACGCGCTCACCCGGTCCGGCCTCGCGCTCGAATTCGAATTCGAGCTCCGTCATCCACCACGAGGTGGGGCTGTATTCGATCTCGCCGGTATAGCTTCGCTCGCCGTTCTTCTCCGCCCGGTGGTCGAAGCCGGCATCGCCGACATGCTCGAGCGCGAGCTCGCCCTTATTGACATCGGGGGTCCAGACCTTGAAATCCGCCCGCGCCACGGCCGCGCCGAACAGCAACAGCACGACGGCCAGCGCCGCCGGCTTCGTCCACCCTTCCAATCTCAGTCCCTCGCCTCTCAAAGACGCAAATGCGATGCGGTTGCAAATTTTTGCGGACGCCGGCGGTGCAGCGATGTCGAACGGGTGCTCTTATTCGGCGGCTTGCCGGATCGCGGCACGAGGCGCGCGAGGCGCGGCGGGATCGCGGTGGAACACCCGCATCAAGGCCCCGATCACCAGCAAGGTGGCAACGTAGAAGACGAGTTGGATGCCCTCGGGCCGCGCGGTATAGCCGGTCAAGACATGAAGGACTTGGCCGACCAGGCCGTGCTCGCTCAAAATCGCCGAAGTGTCCCAGAGATTGTTGCCGAGCGCCGGAAGGAATCCCGCGGCACTGAGGAAGGCGGCGGCTTGCGCCGCCATGCCGGCGGCGAGGAACAGGATCAGCCCGGCCGTGACGGCGAAGAGATAGCGCAGCGGGATGACGACGAGGCCGTAATAGATTGCGGCGCCGGCCAACCCGCCGGCAACGAGGCCGAGCACGCCGCCAAGGATCATGCCAGTCGCCCCGTCCGCGCTCGACAGCGCGATCCCGTAGAGGAAGAGCACGATCTCCGAGCCTTCGCGCAGCACGGCGATGCCGCAGACCAGCGCCAACGCGTAAAGCGGCCGCGCCCCCGACAGCACATCGCGCCCGATCCGCGTCGCGTCCGTCGCCATCTCGCGGCCGTGGCGGCTCATCCAGATATTGTGCCAGCCCAGCATGACGACGGCGGCCAGGAGGATCGAGGCGTTGAACACTTCCTGTCCGGAACCTTCGACCGCCGCCGCGATCTCGCCGGCGAAACCCGCGACGATCCAGGCGCCGATCACCCCGGTAGCGCAGCCGCCCGCAATCCAGAGGCCGCGCCGCGGCACGCCCCGGCTCGCCGCCATCACGATGCCGACCACCAGGCCCGCCTCGAGGACTTCGCGAAAAACGATAATGAGCGTGGCGAGCATGCGCGATTCCTATCTCACCACCAGATGGCCGCGATTGTCGGGATTGAAATCGTCGAAGAATTCGTAGCTACCAGCGTCGAGCGGGCCGACATAGAGCGTGATCGAGGTGCCGGGCGTGACCACCTTTTCGCGATGGAAGTCGCTGCTTTCGAATTCCGACATGCTCTTGTCTTCGTTGCGAACAATCAGCTTGATTTTCTGACCGGCGGGTACTGCCACTTCGCTCGGCACGAATTTTCCGCCGCTGATCGCGATGGTGACATCGCCATCGCTCGCATGAACCGGCAGGGCGCCGGCCAGCGTTGCGATGGCCGCGGCCAAGCCAAGACGACGGATCGAACCCACCTGCATTCCTTCACTCAGCCGCTAGTGATAATCATTCTCAGATAAGAAACGATAATCATTTGCAACTGACCGGTCAAGTGGCGCTTCGCCGCACTTGGCCGTCCGGACACACGCATGGGCCTGGCCACGGCCGCCCCCTTCTGGCGGGACGCCGAGGGAGGGTAAGCTCGCCGATTGGCGGCCGGCGGGGCCGAAACCGGGGCGCGGTCCTGGCGGCCACCCGCCGGGTTGGAGACAATCAAACGCCGCAGCGGAGGGCAGGATGAAGCGCAGCACGGACCGGATTCTCACCACCCATGTCGGCAGCCTGCCGCGGCCCGATGCCTTGCTCGAAGCCTCGGCCGAGGCGCGCAAATCGAGCGATTGGGGCGCCTTCCAGCGGCTTTTGCCGCCGCTCGTCGCATCGGTCGTCCAACAGCAGGCCGAGCATGGGCTCGACATCGTCAATGACGGCGAGTTCGGCAAATCCGGCTGGGCCAATTACGCGCTCGAGCGGATCGGCGGCTTCGAGCCGCGCCCGGAGAGGCTTTATCCCGCGGTCTGGCTCGGCCGCGACCGGCTGCGCTTTGCCGATTTCATGCGCAAGGAGTTCCCGCGCGGCGCCGTCGGCACGCCCGGCCATGCCTGCACCGGGCCGATCGCCTATCGCGATCACGCGGCGATCAGGCGCGATCTCGAAAACCTCAAAGCCGCGCTCGGCGCCGTCAAGGTCGAGGACGCCTTCTTCACCACCGTCGCGCCGGCGAGCGTCGGCTATGACGCGGAAAACGAATTTTATTCGAGCGAGCGCGACTATGTCTTCGCCATCGCCAAGGCGCTGCGCGAGGAATATCTCGCGGTCCACAAGGCGGGTTTCGTACTGCAGGTCGATGACGCGGTGCTCGCCAATATGTACGATCATTTGGTCGAGCAGAGTCCCGCACGCTACCGCCAATGGGCCGAGCTGCGCATCGAGGCGCTCAACATGGCGCTCGACGGCATCCCCGAGGACCGCATCCGCTACCACGTCTGCTTCGGCTCCTGGCATGTGCCGCATGTCGCCGACGCGCCCTTGGAAGCGATCGTCGATCTGATCCTCCAGGTCAAAGCCGGCGCTTATTCGATCGAGGCGGCCAATGTCCGTCACGAGCATGAATGGGAGGTGTGGGAGAAGGTGAAGCTGCCGCCGGGCAAGATTCTCATTCCCGGGATCGTGACGCATCACACCACGACGGTCGAGCATCCTCAACTCGTCGCGCAGCGCATCGTCAATTTCGCGCGCATCCTCGGCCGCGAGAACTTGCTCGCCGGCACGGATTGCGGCTTTGCCCAGGCCGAGGGCGTGCAGCGCGTCCATCCCTCGGTGATGTGGGCGAAGTTCGACGCGCTCGCCGAAGGCGCGCGCATCGCCAGCGCCCGGCTGTGGGGCCGCAGCGCCGCTTAGACCGGTCGATAAGCGGCTTTCTCGTCGGCGACGATCGGATTGACCAGCACGCCGAGGCCGGTGATCTCGACCTCGACCGTATCGCCGGGCTTCATATTCACCTGGCCCAAGATCTTGTGACGGCCCGAAGGCTGAAGGGTTTCGCCGGGATGCGGCGGCAACGCGCCAGGCGTGCCCATGGCGATCATGTCGCCGGGACGCAACGCATAGCCCGCCGAGAGGTATTGGATCACCTGCGCGACCGAGAACAGCATGTCGTCGAGTGGCGCGTTCTGCCGCTCGATGCCGTTGAGCCGCGTGATCACGCGCTGCCGGGCGGGATCGCCGAACTCGTCCGCCGTCATCAGCCACGGGCCGACGCTGCCCGAGCGCTCGAAATTCTTTCCCAAGCCGAAATTGCGGTTGTGGCGCTGATATTCGCGGACCGAGCCTTCGTTGAAGCAGGAAAACCCGGCGATGTGATCGAAGGCTTTCGCCGCCGGAATGTGACGCCCACCGCGGCCGATGATCACGCAAAGCTCGCCTTCGTAATCGAATTCCTTGGCGATCTCGGGCGGCGGGCAGAGCAGCGGCGCGCCATGCCCCACCAGCGAGGCGGGCGTGCGGATGAAGAGATGCGGAAACTCTTTGGAGGTGGTGAGACCGGTCTCTTCGATGTGCTTCTTGAAGTTGAGCGCCAGCGCCCAGGTGACATGCGGGTCGGGAATGACCGGAAGAAAGCGCAACTCTTTGAGGCTGCGCGTCCCGGCCTTGCCGGCAGCCGCGTCCTTGAGCCGCGTCAGCCCATCGGGCATCGCCAGGAGCGCGCGCAAGCTCGCCGGCAGCGACGGCGCGATGTCGCCGACCGGGATGAAGCTTTCGGGCCCGGCAACTACGCCGATCCGCGCCGCACCGCGCTCCTCATATGAGATGATCCGCATTCGTCGCTCAGGGGAGATAGCCGCGCGCGCGCCAATAGCGCTCGGCGGCGGGGTGAAGCGGGATATAGAGCGCGCCGTCCTTGCTGTCCTTGCACAGCTTGTCGAGGGGCATCGGCCCTTCGCCATACCACGGAATGCGGTCGCGGCGCGCATCGAGCCCGGCGCAGAAATTGTAGATCATCGCATCGGGCGCGCTCTCCAAGCAGAAGACCGGCCAGCCGCTGAAATCGACGGTCCAGACGGTTTCACCGAGACCGGGATATTCCTCATTGGTGATGGCGGCGCGCATGATCCCGTCCGCTTCGAGCGATTTGAGCTGCGGCTCCTCGACCGCCAAGAACCGCATCCCCATTTCGATTGCTTGCGGCGCATAGAGTGGCAAGGCCTCGTCCCAGACCGCGTCGAGCTCGCCGCGCTTGACCGCGCCCAGGCGATCCGGGCCATAGGGCATGCCCTCGGTATAGACGAGCTTGCCTCCCCAGCTGACGATGTCGTCAAGCGACATGCCATAGGCGCTCAGCACCTGGTTGGTGATCATATGCACCGAGTGATCGGGTTGGCCGCGCAGCGAAACCTTGAGCGGGTAGCGCGTGCGCTTGAGATCCCCCAGCGTTTTGAGCCCGGTCTTGGCGGTGACAGCGAAGCCGAGCTGGTCGAATTGCGGGATCACCATGATCGAGCGCAACGGAATCGGCTTTTTGTAGGGTCCTCTGCCGCGCAGGGCCATGGCGAGAATGCCGCCCGGATTGCAGATCGCGATATCGGCTTCGCCCTTTGCCACCGCATCCACCGAATTGGGCGCATCGCTCGCAAAGAAGCGCGTGCGCCACTGATCGTCGCCTTGCGGGCGCATCAGGATCATCACCTGCTTGTCGCGCCACTCATTGGCGGCGACCAGCTCGGAGACGGTCTCGAGCATGAGCCGCGAGCGCATGATCACCGGGGTGCGGATCGGCTTTTGAAGCGTCAGCATGACGTGGTCCTTTTCGGGCGGTTCGCGGCTATTTCGGCAAATAGGCTTCGGTATAGAGCGTCGACATGTCGGGCGACGCATCGAGCAACTTCAGCTCGACGAAGGAGCGCCGCAGATTGGTCAGCGAATCCGGGTCGAACTTGCAGCTCGGATTGAACATGCCGAGGACGATGTCGTATTCCTGCGACATGATGCTTTCGTGAAAGCCGGTGACCTCGCTCCAGATTTTCACCGTCTCCGCCTTGTGGCTGCGGATAAAGGCTGTGGTCTCGATCCAGCCGGCGAGAAAGGCGCGCAGCGCCTCGGGATCGGTCTCGATCAGATGGTTCGACGCAAAGAGAGTGCCCGAGGCCATATTGCCGACGAAGTCCGAGACCGGGAGCAACACATGCCCGACCTTGCTCTCGGCCATTTTGAGAAAGGTCGTGGTGCCGCCGATATAGGCGTCGATCAGGTGATCGCGGAACGCCGCGACCGGCGAGGCGGCGCCGCTGCCGATCGCCACGCGCGTCAGCCCATTGGCGCCCCAGCCTTCCTTACGCTCGAGCTCCTGCGCCAGCCAATCGGTCAGCGAGCCGACGCTCGAAATGCCGATTTTCTTGCCCTTCAGCTGCTCTTTCGTCTTGATCGGCGAATCCCACGGCACGCCGATGCTGAAATAAGGCAAGGACGAGGTGTTCTCGCACACCGCCTTCATCGGCACGCCCTTGGCGACGAAGGCCATCTGCGTGCCCGCGCCGTCGCCGATATCGATCGCGCCGGCGGTCATGGCCTGGATCATCTTGCCGCCGCCGGTGAAGTTGACGATCTTGAGATCGAGTCCGTGCTTTTTGAAAATGCCGAGCCGGTCGCCGACATTGACCGAAATGATCGCATCGGCATTGGCGGCGGCTTTGCCGACGGTGAGCGTCGTCTCGGCCGAGGCGGCTGGCAAGGCGATCGCGGCGGCGATCGTCGCGACAAGAGCGGCGCCAAGCGTGCCGCGCCAATGAGATCGTCCCATCCTCCCCCCTATTCTCGCTTTGCGGCGGTCTCGTGCCCCGGATCGCTTCACCTCCTAAACCAAGTCCGGCGGCGGCGCAACGGCCTGGGCGCGGCGGCCCGGCGCCGACGCGCGCCGAGCCTGTTGCCGCGGCGCAAAGCTGGGATAGAATTCCAACCGCTCGGTGGGGGATGAAACGCGCTCGGCCGGGAATTGCCGCCCGATTGTCGCATCGATGAGGTTTCCATGTTCGTGACCGGTCCGCGGTTCTTTTCGAACTATAAGGGCATGACGATCCGCTACGAGGAGGCGATCGAGCGCGCGCAGAGCATCGTCCCGGTCGCGAAGCGCAACATCGCGCTCGCGGAACAGATGCGCCGCATGCCCGAGGAAAACGTCAAGGCAATCCTCGACTCCGGCCTGATGCCGCTGATGCGGCCGAAAATCTTCGGCGGCTACGAAGCCGATTGGATGACGCAAATCGACTGCGTCTCCGAAGTCGCGCGAGTCTGCGGCTCGACCGGCTGGTGCATGACCTTCTTCATCCAGCACCAATATTTCCTCAGCCTTTTTCCGCTCGAGGCGCAGCGTTTCGTCTATGAGCGTCAGCCCGACCCGACCATCCTCACCTCCTTCAATCAAACGGGGCAAGTCAAGGAAGTCACCGGCGGCTACGAGATCGGCGGCCGCTGGAATTTCGCCTCGGGCGGCGATTATTGCCAATGGGGGATCGTCGGCGGCGTCACCCGAAATCAGGACGGGTCGGTGGCCAAACGGCTGAATTTCCTGCTGCGGCCCGAGCAGTTCCGCATCGACCGGGTCTGGGATTCAATGGGGCTCAAAGGTTCGGGCAGCAACGATGTGATCGTCGAGCCGACCTTCGTCCCGGCGAATTTCGTCTACGATCATGACGATGCGCTGATCGGGCGCGCGCCCGGCCAGTCGGCGCTCGACGGCGTGCTCTATCGCTCGCCGCTGATCCTCAATTCGGGCTTTGCCGTGATGACGCCGATGCATGGCATCGCGCGCGGCGCCTATGAGGCTTTTGTCGAACTCACCGCCGGGCGCGGCGCACGCCCGCTCGGCGCCAAGCCGGCCGACCGCGTCGATGTGCAGATCGCGATCGGCCAGTCCAAGGCCGAGATCGACCTCGCCTATCTCATCACCGAGAAGCTGGTCGCGACCATTTTCGAGGGCAAGAAGCCGACCCGGATCGACGCCGTGCGGCAACGGCGCGACATGATGATGCTGAAGCAGATGCTGCTAAGCGGGACCAACCGGCTGTTCGATTTGAGCGGCGCGCATGGCTTGCTCGGCAATCACGCGATCCAGCGGCACTGGCGCGACCTCCACGCGATCTCTCATCATGCGCAATGGGCCGCTCCGGCCATTCAGATCGCCGGGCGCGACGCGCTGGGCCTGCCGCCCTTGCCGAGCGACACCTATCCCTTGGATTAGGAGGAAGGGATGGCGGAAAAAGTATCGATCGCCATCGTCGGCGGCGGGCTCGCCGGCCTCGCCGCGGCCCATGCGCTCAAGGCTTGCGGCAAGGAGGCGGCGGTCTATGAAGCGGCGCCGCAACTCGGCGAGGTCGGTGCCGCGGTCAACACCAGCCCCAACGCCAACAAGGCGCTGCTCGCCATCGGCGTCGGCGAGGAGATCGCCGCTGTCGCCAATTCCTCGCCCGGGATTTACACGCGCAACATGCAGACCGGCGAATTCCTCGAATTCCGCGACCGGCGCAAGACCTCGGCGCGCTACCAGGCACCCTACTACACTTTTCACCGCGCCGATCTCTTGAACGCGCTCGCAAGCGGGCTCGAGCCGAGCCTCATCCATCTCGGCCACCGGCTGACCGGCATCGCGGAGCGTGGCGACGGGGTCGCGCTCAGCTTCGCCAATGGCACAACGGTCGAGGCCGAGAGCGTCATCGGCGCCGACGGCGTGCGCTCCGTCATTCGCCACGCGCTCTACGGCGAGGATAATCCCAGCTACACCGGCCAGATGGTGTGGCGCGCTCTGTTGAAAGGCAGCGACGTCCCACCCGAAATTCTGGAGCCGACCGGCCACATCCAATGGGTCGGACCGGGCTGCCATCTCCTTGCTTATTACATTCGCGGCACAGCCCTCGTGAACATCGTGACTCAGGAAGACACCGACAAATGGGTCGCGGAAGGCTGGTCGATCCACGGCGATCCCGACGAGATGCGCTTGAGTTTTCCCAATCCCGAGCCGCGGCTCGAGACGCTGCTCAGCATCGTCGCCGACTGCTCGAAATGGGGGCTTTTCACCCGGCCGCTGACCGCGAATTGGGGGCGCGGGCGCATCCAGCTCATCGGCGATGCGGCGCATGCGATGCTGCCCAATGC
>Ga0070681_10003871_pt1 | contig 14083 bp, 9 predicted proteins | sample KBSC83BmetaG_FD_65650 | JGI IMG/M metagenome (GOLD analysis project Ga0070681, IMG submission 65650) | Corn rhizosphere microbial communities from Kellogg Biological Station, Michigan, USA - KBS C8-3B metaG | ecosystem: Host-associated > Plants > Roots > Rhizosphere | place: USA: Michigan... | reverse complement strand
TGAATTGGTGCTCACCGAACCTTGACCTCAGGCACAACCGACATGCCCGGCGCCAGCATGTGGGCTGGATCAGGAGGCTCGTCGAAAACTATCTTCACGGGCACACGCTGCACGACCTTTACGTAGTTGCCGGTCGCGTTCTCCGGCGGCAACAGACTGAAGCGCGCGCCGGTTCCGGCTTGAATGCTGTCGACATGTCCTTTGAAAACTTTATCCGGATACGCATCGACGGTGATCTCGGCGGACTGACCCGGCCGCATGTTTCCGATCTGGTTCTCTTTGAAGTTCGCGGTCACCCACACGTCACCAGGTACGATCGCCATCAGTGGTTGTCCTGATTGAACGAGCGCGCCTTCTTCTACTGACTTGTTCGTAACTCTGCCGTCGTCGGGCGCGTAGAGTTTCGTGTACGACAGTTCGAGCTCGGCTTGCGCGACTGCGGCTCTGAGTTGTTCGAGCGATGCGCTCGCGGTTTGTGCCTGCGCCTGGCTGGCTGCGATCTGTTGCGGTGCGGTGTTCGCGGCGGCCAACTTGCCTTGCGCTTCGCGAACCTGTGCCTGTGCGGAAGAGATTTGAACTTCAGCACGGCGAGCCGTTTCCGCAGCGGTTCGCTGAGCCGCCTGGCTTTCGTTTACTTGAGACGATGCGGCTGCGGCGCGCTGTCGTGCTGCTTCTGTTTGTGCTTCGGCCGTGCGAGCTGTTGCGATCGCCTGGTCCAAACGCTGCTTTGATACTTCGTCTTTACTATAGAGTTCCTGATAGCGCTCAACATCAGCGCGCGCGCGGACCAGTTCCGCCTGTGCCGCGTCAACCTGCGCCTGTGCCTGTTGCTGGTTCGCCTGCGCGGAGTTGATAGCCGCGCCGGCCTGCGTAACTCGCGTACGTTCCGCGGCTGCCTGTGCCCGCGACGCTTCGACACCGGCGCGTGCCTGCTGAACTGTTCCTGACGCTTGCTGGACGTTCGCCTGCGTGTTGGCGCGCGTCAATTCAACTCCGGTTTGCGCTTCTTTCAAACGCGCCTCGCCCGCTGAGAGTGCCGCCTTCGCCTGGTCCAACTTTGATTCGTAGTCGCGCGGATCGATCTCGACCAGCAGATCTCCCTTTTTCACCTGCTGGTTCGACTTGACGTGAACCTTCGCGATGTAACCCGAAACTTTAGGACTGACGGCCGTGATGTGAGCGTCGATGAACGCATCGTCGGTCGACTCGTGACTGCGTGCATAAAGCCAATAACGAATGCCGACAATGGCGGCGATTAGCAGGACGATTACGGCAGCAATCAAAAACGCCGGACGGCGATAAACTGGTCGCTTGCGAGTTTCGGTATCTGCATGTTGTATCGGTTCGCCGCGTGCATCGATTAGCACAGGCTCTTTCGTCCGTTCTTTTTCTACTTCTACTTCGTCGTCAACAGTCGTGCTCATAATCTACGTTTACCATCTAAACGCTTCCGCGCGTCCCAACGCAGCGGCGAGATTCAGTCGCGCGGCGTTGTAGACGGCGAGCGCCTGAACCTGTCCGGCTCGCGCATTTGCCAGTGACGCCTGCGCACTGATCACTTCGAGATTGTCCGCGACGCCCGCGCGAAAACGATCTCGCGACATTTCCAGTTCGCGTTCGGCGAGGCGCAGCGCCTCGTCGGCAGCTCGCACGCGTTCCACCGTTGTCTGCAACGTGGAAATCGCAAGCCGCACGTCCTGCTCGACCTGCCCGCGTACGCTCCCCATCTGCAATTCGGCTTCATGTTGCCGGCTCGTTGCGACCGTCAAGCGTCCCTGCGTCAGACCGCCGTTAAAGATCGGAACGTTGAGTTGGATCGCAGCTCGTCGCGTCGGTAGTGCGGTGTCCGTTGGCGTAATTCCGCTCACGCCGTAGTCGCCGACAAACTGCAGCGACGGCAAGTACTCATCTTTGACTGCCTTGCGCTCGAGATTAAACATGCTGACTTGCGCTTCCGAAATCAATACCTCTGCGCGATGCGATAACGCGTCGGCAACCGCACTGTCGGCCTGCGGTAGTGGCTCAGGTGTGAACGCAAGCTGGTCGGTCAGGACGAGTGCCGATCCGAGCGGCACGCCGATGACGCGCTGCAAGTTCAAGCGCGCGGACTCCGCGGATGTTTGTGCCTGGGCCAGGGCCACTCGTTCCTGGGCCAACCTTGTTTCCGCGCGGGTCACGTCGACGCCCGTCGCGACGCCAGCATTACGCTGGTCCTGGGCCAAACGCAAAAGCGCTTCCGCGAGCGTGACGTTTGCCTGCGCGGCGGAGACGTTGCGTGCTGTCCGCAACGTCTCGAGATACGTGAGCGCAGTCGCTTCGGAGACTTGTTCGCGTGCGAGTTGTTGCCGGAACTCCGCGATACGCACGCCTTGCCGGCTCGATTGGTAGTTGCGAATCGCGCTGAAGTCAATGATGTTTTGAACCAACCGCGCGCGGGCGTCGAAGTTGTTGAATGGTCCGATAAAGCTGGTGTTGAATCCGGGGAATGTTCCGGGTTGAAAACCGAGTGCGGCAAGGTTTTCCGTAAGACTCGCCTGATAACTTGTGCCGGAGATGTTGGGCAACAAGGCTGAGCGTGCCTGTTGAGAAAAGCCTGTTGCCGCGCGTCGTTGTTCCTGAGCCGAAAGTGTCGCGAGATTGTTATCGAGCGCGAGATGAATCGCGTCTGCCAACGATAACTGTGCGGGCGCGGGTGAAACTTTCGCCGCGCCCGGAAGGTTCTGTCTTATTAAAGAGGACGGATCGAGCGCTGACGAAGGCAAGTTGCCGACACTGGGCGTGACGCGAACGTCCGGAATTTGAGTATTCGAATCGGGATTTTGCGTGGGAACTGTTTGCTGCGCGTTGACTCCCAGACAAAAGAGCGAAACCAAAAAGCCACTGAAAACTGAAGAAAATAATCTCTCTCGATTGCGTCTGCTTCCTCTCAACCGAACCATTCTCTATTCACCTATCGCCCCTCAAAAAAGTACAGACACTGTTTGTCAAAAATGTCTCTGACAGATCGGGGGCTCGAATTGAATTATGAGGCACACGCGGCTCGCGGCGTTGCCAGCGATGTGGTCCATCGCGACCGAGAGCCCGCTTCCGCGCAAAATTGCGGAAAAACACAGATCAGATCCGTGTTTATCCGCGAAAATCTGCGGCAAAACCTATCACTTAAAACCTTTATTTTCCTTCGAAAAAATACTGGACCACCGATAATGGAGATGTGGTAGATTATCTCGGGGCACGATTGAAGACCCCGATTCGGACCATCACTCGCCCGTAGTTTAGCCTGGCGAATCTCACTTACGACTCTCTCCCCCGACAAGTAACTAACAATCAGGCGCACAACCATGACCAGAATAGTTCTTTGTTTGCTTGGTTTATGCCTTCTGCTGCCATGTCTGAGCCGCACTACGTTCGGTGCGACTCCGGACACACAGGAGCTCAACGTGCGCGACTTCGGCGCAGTCGGCGACGGCGTTACAAATGATGGCCCAGCTTTCCAGGCGGCGTTCGATGCACTTGCCGCGGCCGGCGGCGGAACGCTCTTCGTTCCTGAAGGCAAGTACGCGATTACGACGCCAGTCAGCAAAAACTTTGCGGGCCTCGCATCATCGATCACAATCAGAGGCGTCGAATCGCTGACACCGGTCAGTCCTCCTTCATCCACCGGCAACGATCTCGCCGCGGGATTGGACTTGTTGACAGAGGTCTATCCGCGCACCGGAGTTGCCGCGAATGCGTTCAGCATCTATGGACTGCAATCGCTGGTCGTCAAAGACATCGCTTTTGTCGGAACCGAAGGCGTCGACACGGACGCTGCGAACACTCTCTACTTCAGCGACATCGAGAAAGCACAAGTCAAACACAGTGAGTTTAATAGTTTGGCAAGTATTTTTGGGGGCTCAATCGTGAGCGCCGAGCGAAGCGACCTCGAAATCACACAGTGCAAATTTCTTGGTTCGACCGCGACAAGTGGGGCCTACGCGCCGGTCGTGCAGAACGTCGAGTGGTATGGCATCACGATTTCCGACTCCGTTTTTCTCGATTACGGAACGCGCGAGATCTACGGGAAGACGTATCTTGCCGCGCCGATCTCGTGGGTCAATATCGGCAACGCGGCGGCTGTGACGAATCATTCACCGCGCAGGGAAGCTGTGATTCGCAATACGTTTCTTGATGAAGGCGGCTACTGGGGCTTGTCGAGTTTGCCGAATCGTTATACACCACCAAGCGCGCCGATCGATCTGATTTACATCACCGGCTTGCAGATGAACGTGTCCAACTTCAATCAATACGGACATTTGTTCTACGACGCTCAAGGCCTGTTCATTGAAAACTCGCGTTACGGGTGGAGTCACAACGCGTCGGGAGCAATCGCTTTAGCAAATGTAGACGCGGCGATTCTTGATAAACTGACTTGCGAGGCCAACGCCGATCACATCGTCGCCGACAACCTCAGCGGCGAATTGACGGTCATCAATTCGACCTACACGCAGTTGGATTCGCAAGCCCAAATTACAAACACGCTGAATACCTCGCCCGAAGACGATCCAGTCCAGTACGTGCGCAGCCGCTTTACTGAGGTGCTTGGACGCGACCCGGATCCGGCTGCTCATTACTACTGGTCCGATCTTCTCATTCACTGCTCCTCGGATTCAGCTTGTGTAGATAGCGTCAAAACGGCACTGAATGATTATTTATCACAGCAGCCGGCAGCGAAGTTCGCGATCTCCGGACGGATCACGAAGAAAGATAATTCTCCCGTTCAGGGCGTGCAGGTGACCCTGAGTGGATCACAATCTGTGACAGCGATGACGGACGTTAATGGCAATTACGACTTTACGAATCTGCCGAAAAGCGGTCGTTACGTAATCACGCCTGCGGTTTTTGAGTTGCCGAGTGAGACGTTGATCACACCAAATGGAGATCGAAGCGTCAACTTCACTGCCAGTCCGCCGCCGACAAAGCATTCGATTAGCGGACATGTTCTCGACGCGAAAGGCACGCCACTCGCAAACGTGACAATGACACTCTCGGGTTCCGTAAGCGCCACGACGGCTACACTTGCTGACGGTTCTTACTCATTTACGAACGTCACCGGCGGGAGTAGTTGCACTGTCACAGCCGCGAAGGACGGCTACTTGCTCACGCCGGCGAGCCAGACGTTCAACGAGCTGAGCGCAGATGCAAAGGCAGACTTCCAGGCTATGCTCTTGCCGGTGTTGCTGACTGAGTCTGATTCCGATCGGGCGATCGCTTTGGAGTTGACGACTTTTGTGGACGATCCTTTTCCGATCACTAATACGTTTTTGTCAGGCGGACACAACCGCACGCGCGTCGTGTTCTTCGCGAAAGATTTCGGGCTGCTGGCAGGCGAAGGCGTCGAAGTCATCACGGCGGAAGCGGAGGATGCTGCGCACGTGAAGTATCCGTTACGTGTCGAGTTCGTAAGCCCGTTGCCTGAACTCTCGGATGTCAATCAGATCGTCATCAGGCTGACAGGAGATCTGGACGACGCCGGCGACGTGCTCGTTACGATCACCGTTCATGGTCTCACGAGTAACAAGGCGCGAATCGCGATCGGGCATTTCAGTGATGATCCTAACTAAGACTTATTGTAGGGGCGGCACTCCGTGGCCGACCCAATCGTTCGATTTGCGCGCGATTGGGGCGGCCACGGAGTGCCGCCCCTACAGTTTGCCTCGATCGACTTACTTTGCTCGCGGATCGAGTTTTACCGTGAGTGGCTGAGTGTAGCTCTTGCCGCTGGCGGAAAGCCGAACCGTGTAAGTGCCGGGCAAAACAGTCGACACACCACCACGCCCAAAGCCGCCGCCACCACCACCGCCACCACCTGAGGGACGCGGCGGCGCAGTTGGTCTGAGATCCCAGATCCAACGATGCATGCCCGCGGCAGTCGAAAGTGGCTCAAACGGTCGTATCCAGTACGCCGGAATGTTCAGTGTTTCGAAATTGATCTGCGGGCCCTTGTCTGCACTCGAGTACTTGCGAATCACGTCGCCTGCCGGATCGAGAATCTCGATCGTCACTGGACCACTCGCGTTCGCCTTCAGGTAATAGTCGATGATCGCTCCGTTCGGTGCGTTGTCGGTGAGCGGCTCATCCAGCGGCATCGGTGTGCCGTCGTCGCTGCCGGCAGTGACAAGCACAGCGCTCGCGGGTTGAAACAGGTACGCGCTTCCTTTCGCAACGTCTGCACTGATCTGTCGCAACACTGTCATGTTGTCGATGATCCAGAAGCCGCGACCATGCGTCGCAACGATCAAATCATCGCCATGAACAGCAAGATCACGCATTGATGCGGGCGGCAGATTCTGTTGCAACGACTGCCAATGCTCGCCGTCGTCAAACGACACGAACACGCTGCGCTCAGTGCCGGTGAACAACAACCCGCGGCGGTGCGGATCTTCCTTCACAGTTTGCACGTAAACTCCGGCAGGTAGTCCTCTCGTGATCTCGGTCCAGGTTTTGCCGGAGTCGAGCGTGCGATAGATGTGCGGTTCGTAATCGGAGAGTTGATGACGCTCGACTGCGGCGTAAGCTTCGTTCACATCGAAGTGCGAAGCCTCAATCATCACGACCTTGCTCCATGAGGTCAGCGCGGGCGGTGTGACGTTCTCCCACGTCTTGCCATCATCTTTCGTCAACTGGATCAGCCCGTCATCAGTACCGATCCAGATCGTCGACGAGCGCAATGGGGAAGGCGCGATCGTGTAGATCACGCCTCTGCGTTTCTCGGTAGGTGCATCAGCGGCGGCAGCCCCATTGAGATTCGGCGGCACGCCCGGATCTTCGCGCGTTAAGTCCTGACTGATCTGCGTCCAGCTTTCGCCGCCACTCGTCGTTTTATAGAGAAACTGGTTCGCGTAGTAGAGTGCGTGTGGATCAGCTTTCGAGAAGACGAGGGGTTGCGTCCATGCATGACGGTATTGTTCCGGCTTCGCGCCGCGTTCAGGCGAAACGTTTTTTGTCTCGCCGGTCACCACGTTACAACGCGAAACCGTGCCGCCGAAAAGAATCTCGGGATGCAAAGGGTCGGGCGCTGTGTATCCCGATTCGCCGCCGGCACACAAACCTTCCCAGTCGCGATTCGAGATCTCTGAATGGTTACTGCGCGAAGGTGTGCCAACGGCCCCGCTGTCCTGTTGCGCACCGGTGATCCAGTACGGAAAACGAAAGTCTGCTGCGACGTGATAAATCTGCGCGGTTGGCTGGTTGTACCACGAGCTCCACGTCGCTGCGCCGTCGACAGTTACGATCGCCCCTTGATCGCTGCCGACGATCATTCGTTTCGGATCCTCGGGATTAATCCAGAGCTGGTGATAATCGTCACCGCCGGGCGCGCCTTTGATGGGCGTCCAAGCCTTTCCGCCATCAGTAGACCGATACACCGAAGTATTCATCACGTAAACCACGTCCGGATTTTTCGTGTCGGCAGTGATCTTCTCGAAATACCAGCCGCGATCCCACAGTCGCTTCTCGCTCGAGAGCCTCGTCCAAGTTGCGCCGGCATCGTTGGACGAAAACACGCCGCCCTCTTTCGCATCAACAACCGCATAGATTCGATTACGATTTGTCGGAGCCACTGAGATCCCGATGTGTCCGCGACCTTCGAGTGGAATTCCTTCGGAGATCTCTTTCCACGTTGAGCCTCCATCCATCGACTTGTAAATGCCGCCGCCTGGTCCATTCGCCGGTGCGTAGATGAACCACGGTGGACGGCGCACGTTCCAAAGCGTCGCGTAAACGATTTGTGGATCTACGGGATCGAAGGCGAGATCGATCGCGCCGACGTCGTCGTTCTTAAAGAGAACTTTTTCCCAGGTGACACCGCCATCGCGAGAACGATAGACACCGCGATCGGGATTCGATGCGTAGGCGTTACCAAGTGCCGCGACAAAGACCGTGTTTGGATTCTTCGGATCTACGATGATCCGGCCGATCTGTTTGGTGTTTTCCAGTCCGAGGTGTTTCCACGTTTTCCCGGCGTCAGTGGACTTGTAGACGCCGTTACCGAACGCGATCGAATCGCGCATGTCTGCTTCGCCGGTGCCTACGTAAACGACGTCCGGATTCGATGGTGCGACTCCGATTGCGCCGATCGAAGCGACGTCAGTTGAGTCGAAGATCGGATTCCACGTGCGGCCGGAGTTAAGAGACTTCCACACTCCGCCGCCCACCGAACCGAAATAGTAAGTATCGAGTTGTCCGGGGACGCCGCTGACCGCGTTGACGCGGCCGGCGCGAAATGGACCAATCATCCGCCAACGCAGGCCGGAATAGAGACTGGGATCGAGTTGCTGCGCGGATGCGTAGGCCGCCGTCAGCAACAAAGCAACGAGCACAAGAATTGAGAGTCGGGCAGATCGACGAATCTCGGGCATGGATGGGTTCTCCGTAGTTAGGCTGGTTTTCGAGTCGCAATCTTAACCTATCCTCTGCGTATTTCTGTGGCCCTCTGCGTCCTCTGCGTTAAGAGGCTGATAAATTTTTCGAAGAAATACGCGGAAATGCGTAAATACGTTTTGACAGTTTGTCCCTTTTGATTACACTATGCGGTTTGCGGATGGCCTGAAAAAGGTAAAACCCGTTTGTATCCCCAATAATAAAGGACCAAATATGAGTACTGTTCCACACGATAACTCAGGAAACACTCCACCTCCGTTTCGGATAGCGCCGGAGTTGCACCAGATTCTTTACAAGCGACCGGGCCGAGAAGTCCTCGAACCAAAACCTGACGAGGTTCTGCCCGAACCGCCATACCCCCAGCGTCCGAATGCACAGGAGATGACGCACAAGGAATACTTGAAGCTCAACGGGGTTCGCCTGTGGAAGACGTGGGGCGCTCCTTATTTCAGGTCGCGAACGCTGAAGAACAGACGTGAACTGCGGCCCATCATTCCGTACCTCTTCACCGATTGGAAGTGCAATCTCGATTGTCACTACTGCTGGTCCTATGACAACAGAGTGAAGGGAATGACCGAGGATGTCGCGAAGCGTTCGATCGATTGGTTGCACTCGATTGGTTCGCGCGTGTTGGCACTGATGGGTGGCGAGCCCTTGCTGCGGCCGAAGTTCATTCACAAGATCGTCTACTACAGTTCTAAAAAGGGTATCTTTGTTTACCTGCCGACCAATGGTCGCCTGATGAAGCCGGACGTGATCGATCGTCTCGGTGATGCTGGTCTCGCGACGGTGAATCTCGCCGTCGACTCAGTGAAAGATCGAAAGTCTTTGCCAAAGGCACTCGAGCCGATTCGACCGTACTTCGATTACCTGATCAAGAAGCAGAAGGTTTACGGCTACACGGTCATGTTCAATATCAACATCTGCCATAACAACATGGACGATGTGAAGGAACTGACCGAGATTGCTCACGACAATGGGATCGCCACTGATTACCACATCAATGAGACGCCCATGACGGAGCAGGACCATTTCAAGCATCTTTCGGAGAATGAGACTTACCTGACTCCCGACGATTGGCCCAAGGTTGATGCGCTGCTCGACTATCTGAACGATAAGCGTCGCAATGAAGGCTACAAGATGGTGAATCCGATCCAGCACATGGAAGACATGAAACTGTTGATGCGCGGTAAGGTGCCACCCTGGCAGTGTCGTGCGGGTCAGAATTCACTCATCATTCGCACCGACGGCTCACTCGCTCCGTGTTTCCCGATGTACTCGGCAACGCACGACTGGGGCGTCGTCGGCGATCACAAATTCGACGTGAAACAGCTCGACTCGATGAAAGTGGAGTGTACGAAGCACTGCCTGTCCACCTGCAACTACATCCTCGGCTACTGCTACGACACGCAACGCGTGCTCAGTTGGATTGTGAAGACCGCCAAGGGTGGCTTCAGGGGAGTCGAGAGCTTCTAAGTCGCTGACAATTACTAGCCGCGGATTACACTGATTTTTATCTGTGTCATCCGCGGTTTACTCTTTCGCGCGTTTCTTCCATTGCCACAGCCCGCCGGTCACTTCTACCGGCAGTCGATGGCCCAGTTGCCGCGCCAACATGCACAACTGGCCGCGGTGGTGTGCTTCGTGAGCGACGAAGTAATTGAGGAAGTGTACGAGGTCGGTGGGGAAATTCTGCCACGTAGCTGAGGGTACTGAGCCACCGCGCGCAACACCGAGTCGAATAAGTTCAATCATGCCTTCGCTGCTGCGCTTTAGCGCGCGCGTCAGCTCGGCCGGACTAACGGTGCGACCATCAACTCTTCGCGGCACCGCGACACCATGGCTCGCTCCGATACTCTTGATCCACATGCAGCGGGCGTTGTGAATGTGTGCTGCGAGCATTCGAACGGTACGACGAGGCGAGCCGGGAACTTGCTTGGCCCATAAATCAGGCGGCAGGCTTTCGATAAGAAACGTGGTGACGCGGTTGTTTGTATGCCAGGCGGCAATCAATGTTTGCTCGTCTGCAAGCATAGTCAGAAGATCGGGCCGACAATCGATAGAAACTTCAGCATAAGCGCCTAGGCCATCACTTCGCGGAAGGTTGTCATGAACTGTTTCATCTCCGGGCCGGTTCCGATCGTGACGCGCATGAAATTCGGGAGGGCAGGGAAGAGTCGACCGACTTCAACACCGCGAGCGCGCATATCATCGATGACTGGCCTGACTTCACGTCGCAGATCGATCATCATGAAGTTCGCGTGCGAGGGAATGTAGCGATAGCCGAGTGTGTCAAGTTCCGCGCAGACACTCTTTTTCGTTTCGCTGTTCAGCCGCCGGCCTCGCGGAACCTGGTCCGCATCTTTTAAACTCGCCAACGCCGCCACGAGCGCCATGATGTTCACGCTATCAAACACCTGGTGCATACGCATCGCTCTAATATTTCCAATTTGCGTGACGCAATAACCACAGCGTAGTCCCGCCATGCCGTAGATCTTCGAGAATGTACGCGCAACCATCAGGTTCGGATAATCCTTCACGAGCGGGATCACGCTTTCGTAATCTTTGCTCTCGACGTAGTGATGATATGCCTCATCGACCAGAAGGACCGTTGTGGGCGAGAGCTTCGTGAGGAACTCTGAGATGTCTTTTGCCGGAGTGATGCTGGCAGTTGGATTGTTCGGGTTGCAGATATAAACAAGACCGGCGCCGTTTGTCGCAGCAAGCATCTTTTTCAGGTCGTGACTGTAGTCAGACGCGAGATCGATCTTGACGACTTCAGCGCCGGCGACGCTCGCATGTCGCCCGATTGATTCAAACGTCGGATTCGCGGTGACGATCTTCTTGTCTTTGCCGGTAAACGCAGCAGCAGCAACTTTCAAGATCTCACCCGAGCCGTCGCCTAGCAGGATCTGATTCCCCGGGACGCCGTGCAGTCGCGCTAACTCGTCGGCCAGCATGTCGGCATGTTCATCGGGATAACGCCACGCGAGACTGAAGCCATCCGTCATCGCTTTCAAAGCTGCCTGTGACGGACCGTAGGGATTTTCGTTTGAGCTGAGACGTACGATGTTTGCGGGCGGGGGACTCGGTGCTGCATTTAACGAGCCTGGCCGTATTGCCGCATAAGCCGCAGTCACACCCACCAACTTCGAAAAATTACGTCGAGAGAGAGTTTGAGTATTCATCGGCTGCCTCCGCGGGGGATTATCGCTCTGATTTATCAGAAAGCGCTAATAAATTGTAGGGGCGGGACTCCGTGGCCGTCCCAATCGTTCGATTTGCGCGCGAATGGGCGGCCACGGAGTGCCGCCCCTACAATTATGTCTTGCGACGGATTGAGTAGAGACGGTGTTCGGTGCGGATCAACAAACGTTCGCCAACCAGCGCCGGCGACGCCTGGGCCATGTCGTCCAGTTCATTAACGTGCGATAACTGAAACTCCTCGCCCGTTTTGATCACGAACGTCTGGCCTTCTTCACTCAGGCAAAAGAGGTTGCCGTTGTAGGCCCACGGCGAAGTCGTGAACGCCGATGCAGCCGGATCGATGCGCGTCTTGTAAGTCTGCTTTCCGGTCTTCGCGTCGTAACGATTCAGGATTCCGGTTTCTGTCAGCGTGTAGATAAAACCCTGGTACGCTACGGGCGATGGCAAGTAAGTTCCGCCACGCGGCTGTGACCACACCACATACTCATTCGCTGTTTGATCTTCTTTTAGAGAAATGTCGCCGGTTGCACCGGGACGAATCGCGAACAACGGACGACCGCGTCCACCGTTGATGTAAAGCAAACCTTCATAGGCGAAAGGCGTCGGAATCGGAGTCGAGGCCATACCAGACATGCGCCACAACTCTTTGCCCGCAAGATTGTAACTAATGACTGTGTCTGGTCCAACGGCGACGATCTCACTTCGCAACTCGTGACGCCAAACGAACGGCGTGGACCATCCCGAGCGCTGCACGGGCTGTCTCTTGCCGCCAAGGTCTCGATTTGTGCGCCACACCTGCTTGCCTGTTTTCTTATTGAAGGCGGCGATGTACTGCTGCTTCTCGTTGTCGCTCACGACAATCAACAGGTTGTCGGCAAGTGCCGGCGAACTGCCGGTGCCGAAGTCGAGGTAGATGGGATTTGCTTCGAGTGGTGTGGTCCAGGTCTGGTTGCCTTTCAAGTCGAACGCCCATAGCCCGAGGTTCGCTACATAGATGTAGATGAACTTGTCGTCAGTGACGGGAGTCTCTGAAACGAAGCTGTTCTTGCGATGACGCCCTCCGGGTGGGTGGCCGGTGAAGAATTCCTTCTTCCATTCGACCTTCCCGCTCTTCAGGTCGAGACAGTAGAGGAAGTAGTGGAGCGTCACTTCGTGAGGCAGTTCGATGTCGCGCTCAGTTACGCGCTTAATGATCTCTTCGATCGGCAACCCTTGTTTTTCCAGCTCGGCGACGTATTCGTTGCTGTATTCGGTGCCGATTTGGGGTGGCTTCGATTTGCCGTCGGTGGTGACGGTGGTCAGGTAAACTTTACTGCCGGTCACGATCGGTGATGACCAACCACGTCCCGGGATCTCCTGAGACCACTCGACATTTTCCGTCTTGGACCAACGCTCGGCGAGTCGTGCATGGGTCCCCACAGGATTTGATTGCGGCCCACGAAACTGCGGCCAAACCACGTCTTGTCCGTAAACTGTGACGAACGCCAACGAGAGTGCGCAAAGCAATGGAACTCTGGAGAGATGGATTTTCATCATTTCTTTATCCGTGTAATCCGCGGCTAAAATTAGTCGCTGTCGGCAGGCACTAAAGTCAGAATTTTGTACTTGCCATCGTCCTTCACGACGATGAGCTCGATCAAAATCGGAGTATCAACGCTGAACACCTTCTGACCGGCAGCAAACCTCGTGAAACCAAGCTCACGTTTTAGATCTTCATCAATCAGGGAACTGCGCACTCGATAGCCCAGGTGCGGATCGTGTTCAAACATACTGAGCTTCTTCAAAAACGCCGGTGACTGTTCCAGGTTCTTGCGCTTCAAAAACGGACGTGCTTCGAGTATCACTTTCTCCACACGACCCAATTCCTGTAACAACTCTCTTCGGTTCGTGAATTTCGCAGTGCCTTCAACAAGGTGTGACGCGCTCAATCTTCGCGCAACGCCGGCGGGCAGGATTTTCTGAAACGGAAGACCGTCCGTAGCCTTTGCGTCCGTCGCCATCACGTCGAGCGTGATGATGTAGCCGAGATTCTCCTGTGCCACGAAGAGACGCATTCGCTCGTTCCTACTGAGTTTTGCGAACAACTCGGGCGAGACTTTCTCGTAAAAATCCTGCTTCGGAAGAGTTGTGAAGTCACCCCAAAAGAATTCGGGTATCAGCGGTCCAACATCCCTCGTCTTCAGAAATCTCGCCACAAAGCGCTTCGCAAACGCCTGAACCTCCTGTCGCTCCGGCTCGGTAACCGTCGACTGTTCCTGCCGCGCAGCCGGCGCGTTCGCACCAACTGCCATAGTGACCATCAAAAGAGCGGCGATGAGAGGGGCCATATTGATGTTTAGGAGAGTTGTCGTTCTACAAGGTATCGACTCTGGTTATTAAAGCCTGAACATGGTCCAGCAGCAATTTCTGAAGGTCTGATTTTCCTGAGCACGAACGCGAATTATAAGCGCCAAAAGGC
>Ga0070681_10003869_pt1 | contig 14089 bp, 11 predicted proteins | sample KBSC83BmetaG_FD_65650 | JGI IMG/M metagenome (GOLD analysis project Ga0070681, IMG submission 65650) | Corn rhizosphere microbial communities from Kellogg Biological Station, Michigan, USA - KBS C8-3B metaG | ecosystem: Host-associated > Plants > Roots > Rhizosphere | place: USA: Michigan... | reverse complement strand
AGCACTTTCATCACGAACACGGCCTTGCCACCCTCCCGATCGCGATCGGTGAAGGTCTTTCCGATCTCCGCCTTCAGCACGTCGAACACGCGCTCGTGCGAGCCGAACACCTGCGTGCTCAGGCTGTTGGTCACCACGCGCAGGTCGCTGTGCGTATTCAACCTGTCGATGAAGTCCTTGATGGTGGGGATGAACTCCGATGTCAGGGGGTACAAGCTCATCTCAACAGCGATGTCCATCTGAGACTCCTAGTTGAACGAGTAACGCACGCTGGCGCCGAAGATACGCGGATCGCCCAGCTGCACGTACAGCTTGTTGTTGAAGTCCGGAGGCTCATCGCCGAAGAAGAACCCCCGGACGGCATAGTTCTTGTTCAGCAGGTTCCGGCCCCACACGTACGCGGCCCACTTCTGCCGCTCCCACCCGAGCTTTGCATTCACGAGGCCATAGGCGCCGGAACGCGTCTCGTTCGGCGGCAGGTCGAAGTAGAACGAGCCCATGCCGGTGACATCGATCCGCGCAAAAGCTCCGTAAGGAGCGCGATACGTCGCATTGAGGGCCGCCTGCCAATGGGGCGCATTGGCCAGCTCACGCGACACCGACAGCAGGGTGCTGCCATCGGCGCCCTGCTGCACGAAGTCCTCGAAGAAGGTGCGCAGCAACCCGAGGGAGGCTCCGAACGTGAATCGACTGCTGGCTCGCCAGTCGACGTCGCTCTCGAGACCGTAGTTGTGCCCGCGGGCGGCGTTGCCGGTGTACAGGATGAAGGTATTCGGGTCGGTCGGTACGCTCTGGAAGCTCGTCTTGATCTGCGCGTTGTGCCGGTCCAGATAGAACACGTCGGCGTTCACCCGGAGGCGATGATCGAGCAGGTCCGCCTTGTATCCCGCCTCCACATTGATATCGCTCTCGGGCGAGAAGGACAGCTGACTGGGCAGCAGGCCCTGGCTCAGATTGAAGCCGCCTGCCTTGTAGCCGCGCGCCACCTGAAAATACAGGGACTGCGCGGGCCGGAGATCGTACGTCAACGAGGCCTGTCCGCCCCACAGGTTGTTGGAAGGATGCGCGTCGGAGGGCGTCACCGTGGCTTCGATGTTGTCAGTCGTCTCACCGTGATAGCTCGCGGTCCAGCGCTCACCGCGCAAACCCATCGACCAGTGGAGGTCGGAGGTTAAATCGCCATCCACTTCTCCAAACACCGCGCCGTTGCGCGCGCGATATCCGCTGTTGACTTTCGTGTTCGACTCAAACAGGCCGGTTCCGTACACGACATCGTCGTAGGCGCCGAGGCTCGTGTCGATGAGACTCTCATCGAGTTGATTCGCATAGACGCCGACGAGCCAGGAAAAGCCCTGCGTCGCTTCGGTGCCCAACCGCAACTCAACACTGCGAGTGGTGCGATTGCGGTCCTGTAACTCTGTGTACTGGTAGAGATCCGTCACCGGCGCCCACAGCTTGGGATTGCCCCAGTCACCGTCGAAGCTGTACGTCACCAGCGTCTTGGCGTACGTCCCGATTGCGGTCAGCTCGAGATTCTTGTCGAGAGCGTAACGGACGTGGAGTGCAGCGCCCGTGGAATGCTGCACATCGAGTCCCGGATTATCCGACTGGGTGTTCCTCGAATTGTCGATGGCAAACGCATCGTAGCCATCGTCGAGTTGAACGTGCAGCGCCGTCAGATCGATTCGCAGCCGATCGCTCGGGGTATAGACCCAACGTCCGCGAAGAGTCAGCTCTCCACGGCGATCCGTATCGTCGCGATCGAGATAGACGTCGCGATAGTAGCCGTCGCTGTCATAGTGCTGTACGGCCAGCCTGAAGCCGGAGTCCAGCGACCCGACGGGACCGCTCACGACGGCCCCCACCGAGCGGGTGGCATAGTCCCCGCCTTCGAGGTCGACTCTGGCGGTCAGCCGATCCGTCGGATCGGGGCTGCGCAGATAGATGAGGCCGGCGAGCGCATTCGCCCCGTAGCGCGCGGCCTGAGGACCTCGCAGGACCTCGACCCTGTCGAGGTCATAGAGGGTCCCCGCGCTGCCGAGGCCACTGAAGTCGATGTCATCGATCAGGAAGCCTACGGAAGGGTTGGGCGCGCCCTGGTACTGCTCGAGCTCGCCGATGCCCCGGATCTGGAAATACCGGGGGCGGTTCGTGTCTCCCGCCCAGTTCAGATTGGGCACCAGTCCCAGCACGTCCTCCAGATGCTGCTGCCCTGCATCCTGAAGTACACGCGTTTCCAGCACCGACACGCTGGCCGGTACCGAGACCTCGGGAAGCGGTCGCAGCGTCGCGGTCACGACCACTTCCTGCAGGGGCTGTTCCTGCGCCCAGGCGACTGTCGCGCAGAAGCCTAGACTCCATGCAAGTCCTTGAAACGAAATACGCGATTGAAGAGGGGATTTCACACCTGCTCCCTACGCCGGTACTAACCGGATCAGGTTCAACGGGTTCGCCGGCACTCCCAGCGTCTCAGGCCCCTCGCGGGCCACCCCAAGGTTTATTGCGCGCGCATGTTAGCACTCCGGATGCGCGATAAGGACTAGAATCGCCCCCCTCGCTGTAAGCGGGCTATTCACGATGACGCGCAAGATCCAGGTCCACCAAGTCGACGCGTTCACCCGCGAACGCTTCACAGGGAATCCCGCGGGCGTGGTGCTCAACGCCAATGACCTCACGGAAGCCCAGATGCTCGCGGTCGCTCGCGAGCTGAACAATGCGGATACCGCCTTCATCCTCGGCGGCGAGGGACCCGATCACGACTTGCGAGCGAGGTTCTTTACGCCAAGGACCGAGGTCGGCTTCGTAGGCCACGCGACCGTGGCGGCGCACTATGTTCTGTCCCGTCGTAACGGCGCGGCTACGCGGCTGCGCCAGAAGTCGAAAGCGGGAGTCGTCCACGTTGAAGTCCGTGGGACCGGTGACGAACGCAGCATCGCGATTCGGCAGAACGCTCCACCCGTGGGCCGCGAGCTCAACGATCGCGAGAGGTTGGCGGTCCTCGATGCTCTTGCACTGGCAACGGACGACATCGATCCGCGCTGCCCGCTACGAATTGTAGGCTCCAGCAGCACGCGCCTCATTGTCGGTGTGCGCGGTCAGGAGCCGCTGAAGCACCTCAAGCCGGACGTCAACCGGCTGACGACGTTGTCAGCTCAGATCGGCGCCGCCGGGTACTTCGTCTTCACGCTGACCTCCGGTAAGGATCATCTCACCGAGTCTCGGATGTTCTGTCCCGCCCTCGGGATCATCGAGGACCCGGTCAGCGGCAATGCTCACGGACTCCTGGGCGCATACCTGTCGCGCCACGGCGTGCTCACTGCAAAGGAAAACCGTGCCACCTTCGCCGGCGTTCAAGGCCATCACCTGCACAGGCCCGGACGCGTTCAGGTGGAGTTGGATTTCAAGGACGGCGCGCTCGACGGCGTGTGGATCATCGGTCAGGCGGTGTCGATCTTCGAGACGGAGATCGAGCTGTAGGACCTGACGCGCAGCACGAACCAGGCGGCGGGTGCGGCGACCAGCGCGCCCAGTAGATAGGGAGCGCTGGGACCGAACGCTGCGTAGACGGGCCCGGAGATGAAGGGTCCGATCACTCGGGCGAGACTGCTGCTCGATTGGTAGGTCCCCATGACGGCGCCCCGGTCGTGATCGCTGGATTGCTTCGAAGCCAGCGCAGACGCACTCGGACTGAACGAGCCGGTGCCGATTCCGCACAGCGCCAGGCCCGCGGCCGTGGCCACCCAGCCGGGCGACTCCCCCACCAACACCAGCCCGACCACGTAGGCAAGTATCCCGATCGTCGCCAGCTTGGGCTCGCCCAGACGAGGCACCAGCACGCGCACCAGTCCGCCCTGGGTCAACACGGCGAGCGAGGCGAAGCAGAACAACAGCAGCCCGACGGTCCTCGGCCCAAACCCGAATTTGTTGAGCGCCCAGATGGCAAAGATCGATTCCAGGATCGATTGCGAGGCAGTCACGAGCAGCGTGGCGCAGGCAACGAACCGCAGCGCGGGACGGTCGAGAAGCAGTCGCCACGCGCTCGATCTCGAGCGCATCGAATGTTGCGCTCGTTGTGCGGCGGTGTTGCTTTCAGGCAGAACGAAAGCCACCAGCGCGATCGCCAACACGCTCAGGAAAGCCGACACGATCGCGGGGCGAGCGAAGTTGGCCGTCGCCACATCGTTTCCCGCAAGCACGCCGCCGACTGCCGGGCCGATCGTGAAACCGATGCCGATGGCGGCGCCGATCAATCCCAACGATGCGGCTCTGTTGCGCGGCTCACTGACATCGGAGGCGTACGCGAACGCTGCGGCGATGTTGCCGGCCATGAACCCGCCGAGAATGCGTGAGCCGATCAGCCACCAGACGTTGTTCGCCAGTCCCAGCATGATGTACGAGACACACGCGCCGCTCAGGCTCGTCATGAGGATCATGCGGCGACCGTAACGATCGCTCAGCCGTCCCCAGAAGGGCGCCGACAGGAACTGGAACAGGGAATAGGCGCCCAGAATCGGCGTGATCCACTGCGCCGGCACGCCAAAGCGGTCGCCCATGTAGGGCACCAGCGGGATGAGGATGCCGAACCCCAGGATATCGATGACGCTGACGAAGAAGAGCGCGAGCAGTCGCTTGTTCATTCAGTGGCTGGGGACGAGGTCCCTGAGATTGACGCCGGGACGAGCCTGCGCCGGCACGTAGTCCCGCGCGCCACGGATAATGAGATTCGGGATGCGTGAGTCGTCCCACCCGGCGCCCAGAGTACTCCCCGTGCGCAGTATTACGAGCGCCATCGAAGGCACGATCCACATCCGGTGGCCCCTGCCTTCGACCAGGTAGACATCCTGCGAGGCATACGCCTCAGCGGTTCTGCCGGGCTTCACCTTCAGGGACGAGCCGTAGCTCGGGTTGCCCTTCGCGGGCGCCAGCATTTCGATGACCCATTTCGGCCTAACGATCTCATCTCCTTCGAAGCGGCCGTCGTTGGCGAGCAGCTCTCCGAGGCGGAGCCAGTCCCCCTGACGCGCCAGCAAACAGCAGTCCGCGTGGGCGCTGCCGCCGGGCCGGTCGAGCCACAGCCACGCATCCGCTGAGCCCAGTCTCCTCCACAAAGCCACTGACAGGTACTGCGCATAGCGCTGCTTCGTCGCACGCTCGATGGCGAGCGCCAGGAGCTGGCTATCGGCAGGCTGGTCGGCCCAGCTCCACCCGGGTCTGCCGGCGAGCTTGGCCTGCAGAGGGCCCTGGGTAATGTCCGGGCCGAAGCGCTCGCGTGCGCTCTCACGAGAATCCAGGCCGCTCGAGTCCTGAAGAAGATTGCGAACGGTGATCTGACCGCGCGCATCGCGGTTCAACTCGGGGATCAGATAGCCGATCGGTTCGTCCGGCCAACCGATCTTGCGCTGCTCGATGGCGATTCCCACGAGCACGGCGTTGAGCGTGCGCATGAAGGATTGCGAGTCCACGAGGGTATCGAAACGGGTGCCATTCCAGTACCGCTCGAAGACGATGTGTCCGTGCCGAGTCACCATCAGAGCATCGGAGTTGAACTTGGACGCATAGTCGGCCGCCGCCTGCAAAGCGTTCACATCCAGCATCTCTAGCGCAGGCCCAACGCGTGGCGCCGGCGGTCGGTTGTCACCTTCCACGAGCTCCCGCGGTTCATAGAACGAGACAGGGACGTCGGGTCCTTGCACCAGAGCTGTGAGATATCGCTTCCAGAATTCCGGCTGCCGGGCGACAGTCATCATGCACACGACAACCACCGCCACCGCCGCCCATTGGATGAGGCGCTTCATAGGGTGGATCGTACCGGACCGCAGTAACGCGCGCGCCCACCCGACAACTGCAGCTCATGTGTCGCCAAAAGCGGCCACTCCGAACGATGGTGCGTCGCCATGATGACCGCCGTGCCCTCCTCGATCAGTGTCTGCAGATGAGTGAGCAGGTCACGCCGCGTGGGACCGTCTACGCCGGCAAAAGGCTCATCGAGCAGCAGCAGCTGCGGACGACGGACCCAGGCGCGTGCGAAAAGCACTCGGCGCATCTGTCCGTACGAGAGCTCGACCAATGTGCGCGGCGACAGGTGCGACAGGTCGAAGAAAGCCAGTGCGCGCTTCGCCGCCGCTTTGTCCGCGAGTGTCGGTGGATCATTGAGCCCGATGCTCGCGTGTCGACCTGACTGGACCACCTCGGCGACGGTGAGCTGCTGAGGGTGATCGGTCTGCAAGTGAGGCGCTACGAGGCCGACGCGAGTCTTGAAAACCTGAATCGGTACGCCGGGCTCGATGCCTGCCCGTTCGACGGTTCCGCCCACAGCGACCCCGTGGTCGCCGTACAGCGTTCGCAGGAGCGTGGTCTTCCCCGATCCGTTCCCCCCGTGAACGACCCAACACTCGCCCTTACGGACCTCGAACGAAATGCCTGCCAAGGCAACATGCTCATCGAGGTAAACGGAAGCGTTGACCAGGCGCACGAGCAGCCGTCCCGCACGTGTAAGCACACGAGGCACAGGAGTCCGACGCGTGGGCCGGTCATGACCGGGGTGCAGCCACCGCCGCAACGGGCCGTTGCGCAGCCTGCCGCGGTAGACGACTCGCCCCTCCTCGAGCACGAGCAGGTGGGTCACCGAGTCAGGAACGTCCTCGATCCGATGAGTGGTGAGGATCCAGGGCAGCCTGGATCGAGTTGTCCCTTGTAACCAACGCAAGGCGCGAGCTCGATTCGTCTCGTCGAGACCGTTGAGCAATTCGTCCAATAACAATAGCTTGGCGCCGGACACCAGCGTCCGTGCGAGAAGCACGAGGCGGCGCTCGCCGTAAGAAAGAGACAGAAAACGACGCTGCGCCAGCGCCGCGATTCCCAGCCGTTCCAACACCGCGGCGATCTGCTTCCGATCGCTCTCGTTGAGCGCATCGATAGGGATGTCAGTGCGATAGCGGCCCGTGCCGACGATCTGCTCGACGCTGTGATTCCAGCCGTAGCGCGCGTATTTGTCCTGTCTTTCGGCTCCGACATAGCCGATCTCGTCCTTGACCTCGAAAGGCGAGGAAAAGGTCTCCTGGCGCCAGCGATAAGAACGAACCTCACGCCCCGTCGGCGTCGGCCACACGGAACCCGCAACGAGTTTCAACAGTTGTGTCTTGCCAGCGCCGTTGCCACCGGCGAGCACCCAACGTTCCCCCGGGCGCACACGCCAGTCGATGTCCCGCAGAATAACCCGCTCGTTTCTGATCAAACTCACACTGCGGAGCGTGACTTCGACATAGAATGCACTCGGGATCTTGGCTCTTTTCATACATTCAAAGCGATCAGTCGTCTCTCAATGCGCTTTCGATTGCTCTTGCCCGACTACTGGCCCACCTGGGCCGGCCTGTTCGCTCTGCGGCTGCTGGCCCTGCTTCCGTATCGCGCGATCGTTCGCATAGGGTCCGCGCTCGGCTTCGTGATGCGCCACCTGCCGTTGCGGTTCATCCGCATCGCCCGACGCAACATCGAGCTGTGCCTGCCGGAACTGAGCGTGCAGGAGCGCGAAAGTCTCCTCGACCGCCATTTCCGAAGCTTAGGTGTCGCCCTGCTCGAAGTCCCGCTGGCCTGGTGGACCGCTCCCCGCGAGATCGAGCGGATTGTAAACATCGAAGGACGCGAGCACATCGAAGCCGCGCTGGCCCTCGGCAAAGGGGTCATCCTGCTCACGGCGCACTTCACTCCGCTCGAGATGGGCGCCCGGATGATCGCGAGTGTGAGACCCGTCAGCTTTCTGTACCGGCCGACGAAGAACGAGGCGCTCGCCTGGGCCCTGGGCCGCAACCGCTGCCGGCACGGGGGCAATCCGATCGCGCGCGACAATATCCGCGCTCTGATCGGCGCGCTCAAGCACAACGAGTGCGTCTGGTACGCGCCGGACCAGTGCTACCGCAAGAAGGGCGCCGAGATGGTCCCGATGTTCGGGATACCCGCAGCGACGAATACCTTCACTTCGCGCCTGGCCAAGATGACGGGCGCCACGGTTCTGCCGTACTTCTTCGAGCGCCTGCCGGGCTCGCAGGGTTATCGCGCCGTCATTCACCCGCCCCTCAAAAACTTTCCCAGCGATTCCCCCGCGGCGGATACTGCTCGCTTTCACCAGCTGATCGAAGCGCAAGTCCGGAATGTCCCCGAGCAATACCTCTGGATCCATCGCCGATTCAAGGGCCTCGCCGCCGACTACCCCGACTACTACGCCCGCAGCGCACCGGCCGCCGTCGCCGAGCGTCCCGCCCCCCTCTGAGTCCTACGATCTTCTCGTCGTCGGCGGTGGGATCAACGGGACCGGCATCGCGGGCTATGCCGGTCCCGTTGATCCCACCGCCGACGGGGCCTGTCCGTCCTGCTCTGCGAGAAGGACGACCTGGCGGCTCACACCTCTTCCGCGAGCACCAAGCTCATTCACGGCGGGCTGCGATATCTGGAGGACTTCCACTTCGCGCTGGTGCGCAAGGCACTCCTGGAGCGCGAGATCCTCTTGAACGCGGCGCCGCACATCATGCGGCCCCTGCACTTTGTGATGCCCCACGATGCCCACCTGCGGCCGATGTGGATGATCCGCACCGGGCTGTTTCTGTATGACCATCTGGCGCCGCGCAAGCGCCTGGCCGCCTCCCGGGCCGTCGATCTCAGGAAGCACATCGCAGGAGAGCCGCTCTCGCGGCAATTCACTCGAGGATTCGTCTACTCGGACGGGTGGACCGATGATGCGCGCCTGGTCGTGCTCAATGCCTTGGACGCCATCGGCCACGGCGCCACCGTGCGCACACGCACCCTCTGCGGTCGGGTCGAGGTCCAGGACGGTCAATGGGCAGCGACCCTCACGGACACTGGCGGCAATCGCCAGACTGTTCGCGCCCGTGCCATCGTGAACGCGACAGGGCCTTGGGTGAGTGAGTTCATCGAGACCTGTTCGCCGGTCGCCGCGAGCCATCGCATCCGCTTGGTCAAGGGCAGCCACATCGTCGTCCCGAAGCTGTTCTCGCATCGCTTTGCCTACATTTTTCAGAATCGAGACCGCCGCATCGTGTTTGCGATTCCCTACGAGCGCGAGTACACGCTGATCGGTACGACGGATGTCGACTACCATGGCGAGCCTCAACGAGTCCGCATCGACGAGCCGGAGATCCGTTACCTGTGCGACATCGCCAACCGGTATTTCGTGCGGCAGATCGGCGTCCAGGATGTCGCGTGGAGCTATTCCGGCGTGCGACCGCTACTCGACGATGAGGCCACGGATCCCGCCAGTGTGACTCGTGACTACGTACTCGAGCTGGATACCCAGCCGGCTCCATTGCTGTCCGTCTTCGGCGGAAAAATCACCACGTATCGGAAGTTGTCGGAAAGCGCGGTGGACATGCTCTGCCGGCAGCTGAATGCGGGATCGGGACCGTGGACCCGGACAGCCGTGCTGCCCGGTGGCGATCTGCCCGGCGGCAGTTTTGCCGTGTTCCTACGAACACTCGAGCGCCGCTACCCGTGGCTTCCGGCATCTTTGCGGGTGCGGTACGCGCAGGCATACGGCACCCGCATCGCGCGCGTCATCGGTGACGCCACGAGTCTCGCCGACATGGGCGAGGAGCTCGTGCCACACCTGTACGAACGTGAAGCTGACTACCTGTGCAGGGAAGAGTTCGCCCGAACGGCCGAGGACATTCTCTGGCGTCGGACGAAGGTCGGGCTGCATCTAGGAGGCCAATCCACTCGAGTGCTGGAGGACTGGCTGAGTCGCGGGCGCGCGACAGTGTGATGACGTTCGCAAATTCGCGAGTCCTGTGATGGCCGCCGGGTCGCGACGTTGAGGCTCCATGCTAGCGTTGGCCTAATGTCCGACGCAGTCCTTGCCGCCATTATCGCCGCCGTAGCGACGCTCCTCACGTCGTTCCTGCAGCTTCGTCTTTCTGTGGGCAAAGAGCTCGCGGCTGCGCGTGGGCAAGGCATCGGCGGCAAGCGCAAGAGTCGCGGACCCCTGCTCATACTCTTCGTCATGCTGATCGCCGCGGCGGTAGGCGGATTCTCCCTGTCACGCTGGCTTGCAGAGAGCGAGCGCGCGGAGCAAAGCACGGTGGAGCGCGACCTGCGTGCGCAGGTTGATCAGATCAGTCGCACAGCCAGTCAGCTCGAGCTGACGCGCGCCGGCGTACGAGCCGAGATCGAGGCCGATGTGCTACGCAGAATCGGCTCGGACGGAATCGTCGTGATGGCCACCGTCTCGCCGTGCCGACCCGCTCTCGTCGTGAGTCCTCCGGGCACGACGCCCCCGCCGAGCGTCTCAGCGAATGCAGCTCCTGCTCCGACACTTCCGTGCACGGAAGCCGAGGCCAATATCGTCGCGCTGTGCGCCACGATTCCAGCCAAAGCCACGGTCACCGAGATCCAGCTCTTCTCGCGCTTCGTCGAGTCGGAAGATCCCTGGAGCTCCAATCGTCTGACTCCGGGCCAGGAGGCCGGTCAGGCGCGCTTCGCCGCACAGTCCGTGGAAAAGCCGGACGCGCCCGGGACAAAGCAGGTGTGCCAGACCTACTCGCTCTGGTCCACCGAGCATCCGCGCGAAGCCCGGATGGTCGTTCGCTACTCGCTGTAGCCGCTGCCCGCCCAGCGTTCCGTCAGGTCTGCGGCCTCCCGCCGCCGGACCGCAACCGGATTGAAGTTCATCCGAACGTGCACATGAGTCACATCGTGCCGGACACCACGCGCGCGCTCATGCGCGGCGAGATCGGATAGATCGGCGGACTCGCCAATCAGGATCGGCCGCCATCCGCCAGCGGCTTCGCTGGCGGCAAAAATGTAGTTGCCCGGCCCGGGACTGAGCCGCGTCGGCCACTCATGTATCTCGTACGTGTAGACCTCACCCGACTGTCCGGTCCATTTGAAGCGTTGCCCCGCGCGCGTGTCGCCGGGGCGGGTCCCGAGAAAGAGGCCGAAGGTACCGACGGGCTGGAAGCCCAGCGACTCGTAGAGACGCCGGGCGGCGAGCTGGTCATGACCGGTAAACAATGCCAGGCGTTCGAAGCGATGCCGGTTTCGACAGTCCGCAATGAGTTGACGCATGACCGCGCGGCCGTAGCCCTTGCGTCGCTCTTCGGGACGGGAGTACACACCTCCGACCTGTCCGAGCCGCGCATAGACGGCATTCAACCCGGCGATGGCCACGAGTCGATCGTCATCGAACGCTCCCCAAACGCGGTCCGCACGCGCCGCGGATTCAAACTCTCCCCGGCGCTGATCGTGGCTCAACTCCAGTGGGATGCGCAGCTCGGCAAGGTACGCCGCATTCAGCGGCTCCCATCGCTCGAAGTCGTTCGCGCTCAGCAAGCGAGCGTTTGCGGTGAGCGCCTCGGCCCTACCCGTCAGCGGCAGCGTGAACAGCAAATCCTTCTGACTCAGCGTGGGCTCGAAGCGAGGATCGGCGCAAACGAGACGCCAGAGCGCTTCCGCAGTGGGCCAGTCGCCGACGACGCCGGTCACCTCGATCGGCTCGCTGTCGCAAGCACTGAGGATCTGTTCGGCGAGATCCCCTCGTCCGGCGCCCTGCACGAGCAGATTTCCCCGGCGCGTCAGGCTGAACACCGCGACGATCGTCCCCTGCTCCACCACGCACCGATAGTTTCCCGAGTTCGGGTGCTCGCCCAGCCGCGGGCCGAGCATCGCCAGGTTCGACAGAAGGAACAGGGACGTGTCCATGTGTGCCTCCAGGTAGGCACGCACGCGCACGAGATCGGAGTCGGTGACGTCTTGAATCATTCGGCCGCAGGATACTATCGTTCGAGCGAGCCACGAAGAACCGGACCAAGGTCGACAAGGCATCCCTCATTTGGCGACACGCATGAGCACTTCTGTCTCACACGTTGCATGCCGCATCCGCAACTGGCGTATCGCCATCGTGCTGGCATTGGCTCCGTTGTGGATCGTCGCGATCCTCGACCGAGGTCTGTGGACGCCGGACGAGCCTCGCGAGGCGGACATCGCCTGGCGCATGAGCCAGGACCGCACTTTGTTACCGCAACTGGCCAACACGCCCTTCCTCGAAAAGCCTCCGTTGACTTACTGGATGTCGGCCGCCGGCATCACTGCGTTCAATCAGCCCCGCGCTGCCAACCTCCTCTATGCGCTCATCACTGCGCTCGCTGTCGGAGCGCTCGCGGTTGTGATGATGGACACCGGTGCGGCCTTCCTGAGTGCTTTGTTGGTTGGCACGACTCTCATCGCATTCCGCGCCTCCGTTTGGCTCGCTCCCGATGCCTGCCTGCTCGCGGGTAGCGCGATAGCTCTGTGGGGGGCGTATACCGGTTACGTCGCCGCGCCGGGCCGCAGCAAGCTGCGCGGCTACACTCTGATGCATGTCGGTGCCGCGCTAGGGTTCATGGCAAAGAGCGCACCGGGCTGGCTGGTACCCGCGTTGGCGCTGCTCACTCTCATCGCGTGGGAGAGGAAGTGGTCCGAGTTGCGGCGCCCCGAGCTCTACGCCGGAATTCTTCTGCAGGCCCTGCTCATCGGCCCGTGGGTCTACGCGGTAGCCGTATCACCGCAAGGGCACGACGCACTGCTCGCGCTCTTCTGGCACAACGTCGTCGGCCGCTTCACGAAAGTCTCCGGCCCGAGTGCGCTCGACTACACCACGGGTCACCCCAACTGGCCTGGGAAGTATTTCCTGGAGCTTCCGGTGTATCTTCTTCCCTGGACGCTGCTCGCCATCGCCGCGTGCCGTCGTGCGTGGACGCACATTGACGAGACACGATGGCGCTTCGCTATCGCGGCGACGCTACCCTTCCTGTTGGTACTTTCGGTCGCCGCAACGGCCCGAGATATCTACGCTGCCCCTGCGATGGTGGGAGCTAGTCTGCTCATCACGCTGTGGGCAGTCGATGCACAGAACAACATGCGACGCATCGATCGATTCGCACTGCGAGGCACACGTGCGGTGGTTGCGGTGATCGCGCTTGTGTTCGCAGGGTTCCTGATCTTTCTCGGCGGAAAGGTTCAGGTCGTTGCTGCTATCGGCACGTTGATCGTCGCTGCCGTCGCACTGCTTTTTGCCGCGCGGGAGCAGCGCTTGAGCAACGTTCGCAGCAGCGTGATCTGTACGTTCATCGCGTATGCGAGCACGTGGTGCATCGCGGGTCTCGCCGCATTCCCTGCCGTGGACGAATGGCAGAACCTGCCGCTGCTCGCCCGTGCGATCAAGGCGCAGACCAGCGGGACCTCGCTGGGGTTGCTCAATCCCGATGAAACCACCCTCGCAATGCTGGACTATCGCTTGCGGACGCCTTTCACGGTGTTGGATACGAAAGGAGGCGACCCTGGGCGCGTCGTGTCGGCGTGGTTTCGAAGTCATGGAAAGCAGAGTCGAGTGCTGGTCCTGTTGCCGGGGTCGGCTCGAGGCGACGGCATGGCCGGCGAGCTGAGCGCCAACGGGACTGCGTCCATCATCGGGCGCTTCGAGCTACCTCGGGGGCGCCGATACGCTCTGCTCGGCCCACCGCTCGCAGCTGCAGAAACGACCGCGCCCCCGTGTGGGGGCGCAGTCGACCTGAGAGCGTCCCAGGTCGCCTAGCGATAGCCCGGGCTATCGAAAGCGGTTCTGCTGGCCCGTGTTGGGCTCGCCGTGGCCGCCATGGCCCTCCGGCCGGCCGCCGCCACCACCGGCGTGCGGAGCCTCACCGTGCGGAGCCATGTTCGGCTGGGCTGCATGCGGCTGCCCGCCGCCGGGGTGCGGCTGCGGCGCCTGACGGGCGAAGCTGTTGTGGACCTCATTGTGAGGAGCGGCCGGGGCCCTAGGGGCCTCAGCGTGAGGACGCGGCGCCCCACTGTTGTGCGGGATGGGGCTGCGAGCGGCCTCGTTATGAACCGCGGGCGAACCGCGGAACGGCTCATTGTGGACAGCCGGTGAGCCGTGCGGGGGTTCGTTATGAATCGCTGGCCCGCGCATCGGCTCGGCCGACCCGCGTGCCGATCCATTGTGGATGGCCGCGCTGCCATGCGGAGCCTCGTTGTGAACCGGAGGCTGGCCGTGGGACTCGTTATGCTGCGTCGCAACAAGACGCTGAGCCTCCTGTCGTTGCGCCTG
>Ga0070681_10003867_pt1 | contig 14091 bp, 10 predicted proteins | sample KBSC83BmetaG_FD_65650 | JGI IMG/M metagenome (GOLD analysis project Ga0070681, IMG submission 65650) | Corn rhizosphere microbial communities from Kellogg Biological Station, Michigan, USA - KBS C8-3B metaG | ecosystem: Host-associated > Plants > Roots > Rhizosphere | place: USA: Michigan... | reverse complement strand
GGCCGCCTTGAGATCTGTCTTTTCGGACTCCTCGATCACGGGATACACGACGTAAGCCTGCCGCCCTTTTTCTGTTTCGCGGGCGACGAACTGCAGCACGCGCTCCCGCGCCGACTCGGGGCGCATCACGGTTGTCACGGGCCGGCGGCCGGCGGGACGCTCATCGAGCGTGCTTACGTCGAGATCGCCGTATAGCGTCAGCGCCAGCGAGCGCGGGATTGGCGTGGCGCTCATCAAAAGCACGTCGGGTGAATTTCCCTTCGCCGAGAGCGCGGCCCGGTGTTCGACGCCAAAGCGGTGCTGCTCATCGATTGTGACAAAGCCGAGCCGGCCAAACACCGCGGCTTCCTGAATGAGCGCATGCGTCCCGACCACGAGGACCGGCTCGGTGCCCGCAAGCTTCGCCGCAGCACTCTTTCTTGCGCGAGACTTCAGGCTTCCCGTGACGAGAACGGGCTCGATTCCCAGCGGCTCCAGCAGCCGGGTGAGCGTTCGCGCGTGCTGCTCGGCGAGAAGCTCAGTCGGCGCCATGATTACCGCCTGGTAGCCATTCTCCATCGCGAGCAGCGCGGCGAACAGGGCGACGATCGTCTTGCCGCTTCCCACGTCGCCCTGCAGCAGGCGGTGCATCTTCCTGTCGCTCGACATGTCGGCGACGATTTCTCGAAGGGCGCCGGTTTGGGCGTCGGTGAGGGTGAATGGCAGCGCTTTTTTCAGCGCTGAAGTGAGCTTTCGCTTGTTCTCGAAAGTGATACCGTGACGTTTCTCTCTCACCAGCGCGTTGGCGCGCCGATGCAGAATGTGGACGAACAAGAGCTCCTCGAACGCGAGCCTCCCCCGGCCTCGCTCGCCTTCGGCGATCGATTGCGGCCGGTGCACCATCCGCATCGCTTCACGAAGCGAAGGAACGCCGGCGAGACGCAACAGATCATCCGGCAAATACTCCTTGAGCAGGGGCAGCAGGTTGTCGAGGTGCGCGTCGATGATCCCTCGAATGACCTTGAAGGAGAGTCCTTCGGTCGCCGGGTAGACCGCGAGCACGCGCCCTCCCTTCACACCTTCGTCGTCCTTGCCAAGGTGGATGTATTCGCGCGGCTGGAATTGACGCCCATGATAGAAGCGCACAGTCCCGGCGAGAAGCATCATGTCGCCCTTCTCGATGGTACGATCGAGGAACGGCTGTCCGGGCCATGACGCTTCGATCATCCCGGAGTCGTCCTTGAGGACTGCCTGGAATATTCGAAGCCCGCGCCGAGTGGGAATTATTCCCTTGGATATCACGCGACCGATGATGGTTCCATCCATCCCCGGCTCCAGCGACGAGATCGCGCTGATGGTGCTCGCATCCTCGTAGCGGCGCGGGATGTGGAAGAGGAGATCGCGTGCGGTAAGGATTCCAAGCCTGCGGAGCGCCTCCGCGCGGGCGGGTCCGACACCTTTGAGATAGGTGACGGGCATGTCGAGATAAACCCTGCTCGCGCGATTCTCCGTCGCGGGCATTAGCCCTCGAGCACCTCACGCGCGAAGTCGGCGGCGTCGAATGCGAGCAGATCGGTGGCTTTTTCCCCCACACCGATGAACTTCACGGGCACGTCCAGCGCATCGTGCACGGCGAGCACGATGCCGCCCTTCGCCGTTCCGTCGACCTTCGTGATCACCAGCCCCGTAATCGGAATCGCCTCGGCGAAAGTCTTTGCCTGCACGACCGCGTTCTGTCCGATCGTTCCGTCGAGCACCAGGAGTGTCTCGTGGGGCGCGGTCGGAAGCCGCTTCCGGACAACGCGGTCGATCTTTTTCATCTCTTCCATCAGGGAGCCGCTCGTGTGAAGGCGTCCGGCAGTGTCGACGATCACGACATCCTTCTTGCGGGTGATTCCCGCGTCCACCGCGTCGAATGCAACCGATGCCGGGTCCGACCCCGGATTGCCGCCCACGAAGTCAGCGCCCGAGCGCTCGGCCCACGTGCGAAGCTGGTCGATCGCACCAGCGCGAAACGTATCGGCGGCCCCGACGAGCGCCGACATCTTTTTGCGCTTGAGGGACTCGGAGAATTTCCCGATGAATGTGGTCTTGCCGGCGCCGTTTACCCCGACGACCAGAATCACCGTCGGCGAAGACTCGGCGTAGCGAATCGCCGGGTCGCTGTTGCCCGAACGAAGGGAAGCTTCGATTGCCTTCCGCAGCGCGGCAAGGAACTGGTCCTGTGTCTTGACGAATCCGCGCCGAGCCTGGCCTTCGATCTCTGCGACGAGCCGCATGGTCGTCGGAACGCCGAAGTCGGCTTCGAGGAGAATCTCCTCCAGCGACTCGAGCGAGCCTTGTATCGCGCCAGTACGCGCGAGGGCGGCGACGTCGGTAAGCGCGACGTCCTTTATTTTGGTCCATAGCGAGCGCGTCGGCAGATCCCCGGCGCGCCTGACAATCCTGCCTGGCATTTGTTGGTTGCTTTGTTGAGGGCAAAAAAAACCCGGACGCTGGGTCCGGGTTGGAAGATAAGTCGTGCCGACCGCTGGCGGCGCTACTCTGAGGTGCCCGTGCCGTGCGCGTCGCTGAGGCTCGCCAGAGTCTGATTTCTCATCTTCTGGAAGAGCGCGCGCTCGTTGGCGGGGATTGGCTCTCCGCCGCGGCTCTGCAGCGCCAGCTTGGGATCGTGCGCGACGCCGTCAACGCGGATCTCGAAGTGGAGGTGAGGTCCGGTCGCCCATCCAGTCATGCCGACGAATCCGATCGTGGATCCCATCGCCACGCGCGCACCCGGCCTCATACCCGGCGCGAAGTTGCGCATGTGTCCGTAACGGCTGACCATCCCATTACGATGCCGGATGTCGATCATGTTCCCGTATCCGCCCTTAACGCCTGCGAAAATGACGACGCCATCACCGATCGCGCGGACTGGCGTGCCCATCGCGGCAGCGTAATCCGTACCGGTGTGATTGCGCCACTCGCCGAAGATCGGATGCTTGCGCGCGCCAAAGATGCTGCTGATCCTGCGGAAGGCGACCGGTGCGCGAAGGAACGCCGCGCGCAGCGACATTCCGCTGGCGTCGTAGTACTGCGTGCTGCCGCCACCCGGCGGATCGAAGTGGATCGCCTCGAGTGCGTTCTGGCTGTTGGAGAGCGCCAGGCGAGCGCCGAGGATCTTGTTGACGATGATCGCACCGTTAGGCTTCTGAAGGCGCTCGACGAGGAGGTGGAACTTGTCCCCCTGGTGGAGATCGCGGCTCATGTCGACCTTGTACTCGAAGATGTCGGCGAGTGACCAGGCCAGCTGATGGCGCGCTGACGGTGGGAGAACGCCGACACCGCTTTCGTTGAGCGCGTTGTAGAGGCTGGAGGTGATGGTGCCCGTGATGGCGAGGGTGTCCATCAACTCGGTGTTGGACGCCTCCACTACGAGGGGACTGAGAAGGAAGTTCGCCGGCTCGAGCCCGGGCCGGGTGACGACCACCGGCTGCATCGGGAAAACCTGCTTCTTTTCCAGCGGTGGGGTAAGGCAAATTGCGACCACTGCCAGGGTCGCAACGACTGCATAGCTCAAAGGTCTAACGCGCGCCTGCATCAATCCATCTGCCTTCGAATAAATGTAGGAATTTCCATGTCACTCAGGTCCTGCTCAGGAGACGATCGATCCCTCTCTGGTGTCACTGCCGGATTGCTCGTCGGAGTGGTCTTTCTCGGAAGCTCCAAAGGACCAATTCTGGACGCTCCATTTCCGCGTGGCGGACGCAGCGGAATGACCGGCGAGCCGCGCATGATCGAAGGGTTCGGCACGACGCTGGGCTGCGGAGCCTGACTTGTCTGCTGGCGCTCGCGGTCGAACCCGGTCGCGATAACCGTCACCCGGATCTCACCCTGCATTGCCGGCTCATGGACGGCGCCGAAGATGATCTCGGCCTCTTCCCCGACGGCGTCGTGGATGATCTCGTTGATCTGGTGGACTTCGCCAAGGGTCAGGTCGGCGCCGCCAGTGATGTTGACGAGGACTCCCGTCGCGCCAGAGACCGAGACGTTGTCGAGCAGAGGGCTCGCTATCGCCTGCTGGGCGGCCTCTATGGCGCGATTCTCACCGCGACCGATGCCAGTGCCCATCAGTGCCGATCCGCCTTCCTGCATGACGGTGCGGACGTCGGCGAAATCGACGTTCACGAGTCCGGTCACGCTGATCAGCGACGAGATTCCCTGAGTGGCATGCAGCAGCACCTCGTCCGCCTTCTTGAGCGCGTCCTGGAACGGGATACCCTTGCCGACTACGGCGAGGAGTCTCTCGTTCGGGACGACGATCATCGTGTCGACGTGCTTTCGCATCTCGGCGATGCCGAGCTCGGCCTGGCGCATGCGCTTCCGGCCTTCGAACAGGAACGGCTTGGTGACGATCCCGACGGTGAGCGCGCCGGCTTCGCGGGCCAGCTCGCAAAGGACGGGAGCAGCCCCGGTTCCGGTGCCGCCGCCCATGCCGCACGTCACGAAGACGAGATCGGCGTTGTGCATCGCGCGGGCGACCTCTTCCCTGCTTTCGTCGATTGCCTGCTTGCCGATCTCGGGCCGGGCGCCTGCGCCCAACCCGCGGGTCAGCTTCTTACCGATCTGGATCTTGACGTCGGACTTGGAATTGAGGAGGGCCTGGGCATCGGTATTGACCGAGATGAACTCCACACCTTCGAGGTGCTCCTCGATCATGCGATTGACGGCGTTGCCGCCACCCCCACCGACCCCCACGACCTTCATCCGGGCGGCTTGTGAGGTGTTCTCCTCGAATTCGAATATCATCGGGTCGGAAACTCCGGCACTACGTGATTTGTGGAAAAAAAATCTCGGGCTAGTATACGACCGTTAGTCAGTTCGTACCATAGCCAAAGACGAACCTAACCCAAAAAAACTACAAGCGGAGTCAAGCGAGTTATCCACACCCCGTGATTGGCCAGCAGCTTTATGATTTCCTCATAGGCTGGGCGGGGGAAATTCACGTCTCGAGGCTAGAAGAAATCCTCGAGCCAGGTCTTCAGGCGCTTCGTGAACTTGTCGACGCCGGCTCCGGCGAGCGCTCTGTGCTTGCTTGTCGGAGAGAAGCCGGCAGCGGAGCGGTTGGCGCCATAGAGCGCCAGACCAACGACCGTGGCGAATCGCGGGGCGTCTACTGAGTCTGCCAGGCCACCGATGTTCTCCTCCGGAGAGCCGATCCTCACACCGGTGCCGAATACATCGGCAGCGAGCTCCGCCACGCCCTGCATCGCCGCAGCTCCACCCGTGATCACGACGCCACCGTTGAGGCGAGACGCGAAGCCCGCTCTCTCGATCTCGGTCAGCACGAGATTGAAGATCTCGTCCATCCGCTGGTGGATGATGTGTGCGAGCACCTCGCGCGGGATATGCCGCTCACCCTGCGCGACGGTGCTCGGCAGCTGCACCATATCTCCCGGATCGACGAGCGGCTCGTAGGCGCAGCCGTATCTCTCCTTCAATCGCTCGGCGTCGGCCTGCGTGACGCCGATGCCCTGCACGATGTCGCTCGTCACGTTGTTGCCGCCGTAGTTGACGGTGCCGAGGTGACGAATCTTTCCTTCGTGAAATACGGCGATGTCGGTCGTTCCCGCGCCCATTTCGACGAGCGCGACACCGAGCTCCTTCTCGTCCTCGGTGAGAACGCTGAGCGCGCTCGCGAGCGGCTCGAGCACCAGCTCGCGGACGCGATACCCTGCTCTTTCGACCGACTTACGAAGATTCATCGCCGGCGAAGCGCCGATGGTCACGAGATACATCTCCGTCTCGAGGCGCGTCCCGATCATGCCGATCGGGTCGCGAATCCCCTGATTCTTGTCGACGGAATATTCCTGCGGAATCGCGTGCAGAAGCTCGCGGTCCTGCGGCACCGGCTGGGCGCGCGCGACATCGTTGGCCCGATCCACATCGGCCTTCGAGATCTCGTCGCCGTTCACCGCGACGATCCCCTTGCTGATCATCGCGCGAACGTGCTCGCCGGCGATTCCCGCGTAGAGAGCATCGACCTTGGTTCCGGCCATTCGCTCCGCGTCATCGATCGCCTTCTTGATCGAGCGCGTCGTCTCCTCGATGTCCGAGACGATCCCGCGGCGCAGCCCGGTCGTGCGCGCCTGTCCGACGCCAAGGATCTTGAGCGTCGGCGTGTTTTTCCTGTCGCCGACAGCTTCGGCGATCACGACGGTCGTCTTGGCGGAGCCGATGTCCAGACCAGCGATGATGCGTTCCGGGTTCATTGCAGCCTTGCGATCACCTGATCGCGATAACGTAAATCGAGCTCATCGACGTGTGCCTGTCGGCGAGCAAGGTCATTCTCAACGGGAAAGATATCGGTCAGGCGCTCTACTGACAGGTCTATCGGAACGCGCACCCGCAGCATTCCCTGCGATTCCGTGCTATCTCCCGGTGCGCGAGCGCGACGGGACAGCGTGAGCAGAATCTCATCCCTCCCGGTGCGCCTCACTTCCTCGAGGCGCGCGAACACATTCGGAGCGGCGTACCGAATCGCTCCAACAAGCTTAAGAAGAGCGGGATCGTTTGTCGCAACAATCGGCAGGTCGAGGTTCACGCGCGACGGGTCGATTGGAAGCTGACGTCCTACCGAGTCGTACGGCAGCAGTCCTGACCGCGTTTGGATGAGCGCGACCGGCTGGTTTTCCTGCACCGTGACTACCAGTGTCCCGGGCATCCGGCGCGTGATCGTGACGTCCGCGATCTGCGGATGGTGACGAACTCTTTCGCGCAAAGGATCCAGATCATCCCACACCGACATCAGGGTATCGACTTTTAGTCGAGCGAGGATCTCGTTCGGCTGCAGGTAGCGCACACCCCTGATCTCCACGGATCGGACGCGGAAGAAAGCCATGCTCCGGGCGGCGGTGCGCGCGCCCCACGCACCAGCGAAGATCAGTGCGACGAGAAAAAGTGCGCCGAGTATTTTCCAGCCCGGCCGGTGAAGCCGTTCGGGCACGCTCATATGCCGCGCGCCTCGAGGCGCTGTCTCAGCTCAGGACCCGTCCGCGTGATGTCGCCGGCGCCGATGGTGATCACGACATCTCCCTCGCGCACGAAATCGGCGAGCGCTGACGCGAGCTCGGCTCTCGACCCCTGCCACGCCACCGGTCGGCCGGCACGCGCGGTCGACGCCGCGAGCAGATCGGATGTGACGCCCGAGATCGGCTTCTCGCGTGCGGCGTAGATCTCGGCCAGAAATACGCTGTCCGCCTTTGCCAACGCCTGGCCAAACGCCTCCGCGAAGTCGCGCGTGCGCGAGAAGAGATGCGGCTGGAAAGCTGCAACAATTCTTCGATGCGGATACGAAGCCCGCGCGGCCTGGAGCGTCGCTTCGATCTCGGTCGGGTGATGCGCGTAGTCGTCTACGATCGTCACGCCGGCAACGTCGCACAGACGCTGGAAGCGGCGCTCCACGCCGCCGAACTGCAGCAGTCCGTCGCGCATCGCGTCGAGAGACACGCCGAGCGCAAAGCCGGAGGCGACGGCCGCCATGGCGTTCAACACGTTGTGGTCGCCAGGCACGCGCAACGACACCTCGCCGAGAGATCGGCCATCGTACGCCAGATTGAACGTGGTGGAGTGTCCCGTCGGCTTGATGTCGCTTGCGACCAATCGCGCGTCCGGCGATTCGATTCCGTAACGAATCACCTCTGCACTCGCCGGGAGCTCGAGAGCGCTTGCTCCCGAATCGTCGGCGCACAACACCACCACCGCGGCATTGCGAACGAAATGTGAGAAGGTCGAGCTGATGTCCTGGAGGTCGCGGTAAATATCCAGATGATCGGCTTCGACGTTTGTGACGACTGCGATCGTTGGTGTGAGCGTGAGAAAGGAGCGATCGTACTCGTCGGCCTCGACGACGAAGAGCTCGTCAGACTCGTAGCGAAGGTTCCCCTTCCACTCAGCCACGCGTCCGCCGGCCACGCCTGTGGGCCGAAGGCCGGCGGCGGTCAGCGCCGCTGTAGTCATCACGGTCGTCGTCGTCTTACCGTGCGTTCCGGCGATTCCGATCACTTTGCCGCCGGCGACAGCCTGTCCGAGTGCTTCCGCTCGCCGGATGATGGGAATTCCAAGCTCGCGCGCGCGCACAAGCTCCGGATGATCCTTCGGCATCGCGGAAGTCACCACCAGCTCACGCGCCCCATTTACATGATCGGGGTCGTGGCCGACGAGCACTTCGATTCCCAGCTCCTCGAGATCGTCCGTCGCACCCGGATTCGCATCGCACCCTGTGACGCGAACTCCTCTCCGCGCAAGAAGCTCGGCGAGCGCGCGCATGCCCGCACCGGCGATGCCCACGAAGTGGACCGGGCGCGGATCCGAGTTATCGAGCGTTGACACGTTGATGCGTTGAGCGCTGTGCGGCTCGCTCTTTTTTCAACGGCGGACTTGCCCGTCGCTCACGAGCTCGAGGATGTGGCGAGCGATATCGGCTGCCGCGGTCGGGCGCGCCCGGGCGAGAGCTTTCGTGCGCATATCAGCGAGCCTGGCTGGATCAGATAACAGCGATTCCACCGCGCGACTCAGCGTTTCCGTATTCAGGTCGCTTTGCAGAATCATCTGGGCGGCTCCGGACTCGGCGAGAGCCTTCGCATTGGCTGTCTGGTGATCCGCGGCAGCGGTGGGAAGCGGCACCACGATCACGGGGATGCCCCAGGCGCACAGCTCCGCGGTCGCCATCGCTCCGGCGCGGGAGAGCGCGAAGTCGGCCGCCCTGTAGGCTTCGGAGATCGGGGCGATGTAGGCCCTCACCCTGACGCGAGGACTTTCGTAGTGCGCGAGCTTGTCGTAGTTCGCCTTTCCCGTCGCCCAGATTATGAACAGATCGCTCGGCAGTCCCTCGTCGATCCAGGCTGCGACGACGTCGTTCATCGCCTGCGAGCCCTGACTCCCACCGTAGACGAGCAGCACCGCCCCGCCGGTCGCCGGGAAGCCCCACTTGACTCTCGCCGGCGCTTTCTCGAAGGCGTCGCTGGGCGGCGGCTCGATTGGATTTCCGGAATCGTAGACTACCGTGTGTTTCGAGGGCGACAGATAACGTCTCCCTTCCGGAAAACCCAGGTGAACCTGCGAAGCGAAGCGGCTGAAGAATCTCGCGGTCAGCCCAGGATGGGTATTCTGCTCCTGCAGGACGATCGGGATCTTGTGCGACGCAGCGTAGCCCAGAGCGAGCCCGGCCGCGTATCCGCCGGTGCCGACGACGCAAACCGGCGGCTCGCTCCTCACCTCGGCCCCAATCGTTCCCCACGCGGTCACGGCCCCGCGCACCGTCTTCCAGTTCTCCCACGGCCGCGAGCGATACAGCGGGTGAAGATCGAGCAGGTCGAAGGCGAATCCAACCTGTGGGAGCACATCCCTCTCGATCCCACGTCGCGCGCCGATGAAGAACGGCTCGACGCGAGGATTCTCTTTGACGAGAGCGCGCGCGATGGCCAGCCCGGGATAGAGGTGTCCGCCGGTCCCGCCGCCGGCGAAGATCACTCTCATCTCGCAGGCAGTGCGCGAAGAGCCAGCGGGTCGGTCGCCGCTTCGCCGAACACTCTTTGACGCGAGCTGCCGATGTTCACGAGGATGCCTGTCATCAGAAGTGAAAGAACGAGATTGGAGCGTCCATAGGAGATGAACGGCAGTGTCAGGCCGGTCGTCGGAAGCAATCCGGTTGCAACGCCAATATGAAGATACGCAGTCAGCACCATCGTAACCGTGATTCCCACGGCAACCAGCTGCAGAAAGGGCGTGCGGGCCTTCCTGGCAATCCGAAAGCCGAGCGCCGCATAGACCGCAAAAGCGAGCACGAGGAGCGCGAGTCCGACAAAGCCCCACTCCTCACCGATGTGCCCGGCGATGAAGTCGTCGTACCCGAACGGCAGAAAACCGTACTGCTGGCGTCCTCGGCCAAACCCCACGCCGAAAATCTGGCCAGACCCGACAGCAATGAGTGATTGTCGCAGCTGGTAGCTCACTTCGTTCGGCGCCGCGCCCGGATCGAAAAACGCCGACATCCGGAGCAGCACGTAGTTGAGTCGCTCGATCTTCACATAGAGGAGAGGAATCAGAAGAACTCCGAGCGCCACGAAGTGCCCGATGCGGACACCGCCGGCAAAGAGAATGATCCCCATCACAAGCGTGAACATCATGGCCGTCGAGACGTCCGGCTCGAGCATCACGAGGATATCGAGCGCTCCGATCACCACGAGAAAAGGGAGAAGTCCCTTCGTGAGACGGCGAAGTGCGGGGCCTTTTTTCACGACGAGCATCGACGTCCACAGGATGACCGCGAGCTTCGCGAACTCGGATGGCTGCAGCGATGCGCCAAAGAGATATCTGCGGGAACCGTGGATGCGTGGAGCAATGGACGCCGTGAATGGAAGAATCACGATGACGAGCATAATGAGCGATACGATCATGATCGGCCACGCCAATCGATCCCAGGCCTCCGCATCCATCCTGGCGGCGATCGTGAAGAGCAACGCTCCGACACCCATGCCGGCGAGCTGCCTCACGAGGAGATGCGCGTGTCCGTAGCCCGCCTGCATCTCCACGATCGCGCTCGCGCTATAGACCGTTGCCAACCCGAACGCCAGCAGCACGCCGGTCAGAATGACCAGCGCGCGTGCCTCAGCGCCCATGTTCCATCGATGTGTAATACCGCCCACGGCTTCCATTTACGCTTCCTTTGCTGCGAGCGCCCGAAAGCGCTCGCCTCTTTCCTCGTAGTTCGAGAACATGTCGTAGCTGGAACAGGCAGGTGAAAGGAGGATCGCTTCTCCCGCGCGCGCCGCGGCGCGCGCAGCGCGGATCACTTCGTCAAAATCAGAGCCTAGTCGCACGACGTCCACCACCGGACGAAGGTCGGTTGCGATCAAAGGCGCTGCTTCGCCGTACGCGATCACTCTCTTCACCTTCTTCTTGACGAGCTCAGCGAGCGGCGTGTACGCCTCTCCCTTGTGCCGCCCTCCGAGAAGGAGGACGGTTGGGCGCTCCATTCCGTCAATCGCGACAGCGGCAGAGCTTACGTTCGTCGCCTTGGAGTCGTTGATCCACTGCACGCCGCCGAACTCCCCGACGAGCTCCAGGCGGTGCGGGAGAGAGCGGAAAGTACGTAGCGCCGCCGCGATTCCCTTTCGTGACTGCTGCGTCTGGTGCGATCTATCGGCCACCATCACCGCGAGCGACGCGGCGAGTGCATTGGCGACGTTGTGCGACCCGAGCAAAGGCAGATCACTTCGATTGAGAAGCGGCGTCCCGAGCACAATGAGCTGGTTGGTCCGGGAATCGAAGTATCCGGGCGCCTCGTTCACCAGCGAGAACGCAAACTTCTCACCCGCGACGTCGCCCGCCATGCGTTCCGCAAGCGTGTCGTCTCCATTTATGACCCATACGGAGTCGGCAGTCGCATTCGCGAACAGACGCGCCTTGTCTGCGAAGTATGCATCGACCGTTGCGTAGCGATCGAGATGGTCCGGACTCAGGTTTGTCAGCACACCCACGTCCGGCTTGAGACTCGGCGTGTCGTGCAGCTGGAAGGAGGACATCTCGAGCGAGATCCACTTGGGCTGGCGCTCGCGAGCGGCGATCTCCGATAGCGGCGTCCCAATGTTTCCCGCTTCGACAGCCTCGAGATCGATTCCGCGCAGCAGGTGCGCAATGAGCGCCGTAGTAGTTGTTTTCCCGTTGGTACCGGTAATGGCGATCAGCCGCGGACCCACGAGAAAGTTGAGGGCTACCTCGACTTCGCTCACTACCTGGATCCCGTGCTCGCGCGCAAAGGCGAGCGGCCGCGCTGAGGGAGGGACGCCCGGACTCGTCACGACAAGGCCCGCCCGACCCAATCGCTCCAGATCGTGGCGGCCCACGTCGACGATGATTCCCTGCGCGCGCAGCTCCTCCGCGATGTGCCCGGTGTCGGGCGACGACGCGAGATCTGAAGCGTAAACGTTGTAGCCGTGCTTGCGGAGTAGGGTCGCCACGGCGCGGCCGCTGCGGGCGAGGCCGATGACGGCAATCTCGCTCTCGCGCGGCGCGAGCTCGCGCGGGGTCATCGCAACTTCAGCGTGCTCAAGGCGATGAACGCGAACAGCACTCCGATGATCCAGAAGCGCACTGTGACCTGCGCTTCATCCCACCCTTTTACTTCGAAATGGTGGTGGAGCGGCGCGCGTCGGAAGACTCGGTGCTCACGCGCGTACTCGAGGCCGTACCGGTGCTTGCGATACTTGAAGACGAAGCGCTGCAGGATGACCGAGAACATTTCGGCTACGAACACGGCTCCGACTAGCACGAGGAGGAATTCCGACTTGAGGAGAATCGCAACCGAGGCGAGAGCGCCGCCGAGCGCGAGCGAGCCTGTATCTCCCATGAAGACTTCAGCCGGGTGCGTGTTGTACCAGAGGAATCCTATGCACGCGCCCATGACGGCGGTGCAGAACACCGTGAGCTCTCCCGCCCCGCGAAGGTAGTACACGTAGAGGTACTGACTCGCGTCGACGCGGCCGACGACGTAGGCGTAGAACGCAAAAGTAAGAAAGGCGATCGCGCAAAGGCCGGCCGCCAATCCGTCGAGGCCGTCGGTGACATTTACCGCGTTGCTGGTGCCCGTCATCACGAACGTCACGAACAAGACGTACAGCCAGCCGAGGCTGGCGGTGAGCGGAACGATCAGGATGTATTTGTAGAACGGCAGCGTCGTGGACGCGCCGGGAAGTGACGAGAGCGGGTGCTTCCAGATGTAATAGCCGATGGCGAAGCCAAGCGTGATCTGGCCGACGAGCTTGTAGCTCTCTACGAGCCCGGTGTTTTTCTTTCCCTCGAGCTTCTGCTTCAGCTTGAGATAGTCGTCCCAGAACCCGATCACCCCCATCCACGCCATCGACACCATGGCGAGGAGCACGTACCGGTTGTCGAGCTTTGCCCACAGCAGCGTGCTGGTGAGACTCGCCCCGAGTATGATGAGTCCGCCCATTGTCGGCGTGCGACCCTTTTGCTGGTGCGCGTCAGGCGTGCCTTCGCGAATCACCTGGTGCAAGCGCATTCTGCGCAGTCGCCGCATGATTCCAGGACCGACGACGAACGTCAGGAGGAGCGCAGTGACCGCGGCACCGGCGGCGCGAAAGGTTATCCACTGGAACAGTCGCAGAAACCCGAAGTGCGGCAATCCTACGAATGGAACGAGCAGATAATTCAGCACTATGCGGTCGCCCAGGTGGTTAGGTGTGGTACAAGTCGCTCGAGCTGCACGCCGCGCGATGCTTTCAGCAAAATGATAGCGTCGCGCTGAAGTCTTCCTTCGAGCTGCGGCCAGAGGTCCTCGACATCGGACGCGGTTATCACGCGCTCGCCCATTTTCTGCGACTCGAGCGCCGGCGCGAACTCTCCGATTCCCGCAACGATGTCTGCCCCCGATGCCAACGCGAGACCAGCGATGTCGGCGTGACATTGCGCCGATGCCGCGCCAAGCTCCCGCATCGTACCTAGGACGATTACCCTCTGCCGTCCGGTACCTGTGCCCTGGAGAAGCTCGATTGCCGCGCGCGTCGAGCCCGGATTGGCGTTGTAGGCGTCGTTGATGAGCGTAACCGTACCCACCTGTTCCCACGCCACGCGCATTTTGGGCTGCGGCATCGCCGCAATACCGGCGGCCGCGTCCTCGTAGCTCACGCCGCACTCTCGCGCGACCGCAAGCGCGAGCATCGCGTTTCTGAGATTGTGAAGCCCGCGCACGGGAGGACGAATCGTCACTCCGCCGATCTCGATGACGCCGAGCCCGTCGGGCCCGATCTCCCATCGATCCGGCTTCATCTGCGCGTTCGGGTCGAGTCCCGCAACGACAACCCGCTTTGCTTTGCCGCGAGCCGCCTCGGCGATCTCGGGTTGAGCCGAAGGTGCAATGCCCACTGGGACTCCTTCGTACACCGCAGCTTCTTCGCGGAGAACCCCCGCCAGATCGCCCAGTCCCTCGAGATGCTCCTCGGCGATCGAGGTGACGAGTGCAATGTCGGGACGCGCGATGTCGCGGAGGATAGCGACTTCGCCGGGAAGGCTCGTACCGAGCTCGATCACGGCGACATCGGTTTCCGGCGGGAG
>Ga0070681_10003866_pt1 | contig 14095 bp, 12 predicted proteins | sample KBSC83BmetaG_FD_65650 | JGI IMG/M metagenome (GOLD analysis project Ga0070681, IMG submission 65650) | Corn rhizosphere microbial communities from Kellogg Biological Station, Michigan, USA - KBS C8-3B metaG | ecosystem: Host-associated > Plants > Roots > Rhizosphere | place: USA: Michigan... | reverse complement strand
GCCTCGGCCTCGCCGCCGCGCTCGGCGTCGCCGGCTGCGCCTCGCAGCAGGAGAAGGAAAGCCGCACCGTCGGGCAGACGAGCGATGACGCCGCCGTGACGGCCAAGGTGAAGAGCGCGATCGCTAGCGACGTCGGCGCGCGCGCCGCCGCCGCCATCGACGTCGACACTTATCGCGGCACGGTGCAGCTCTCGGGCTTCGTCGACAGCAAGGACGTCGCCGAGCGCGCGAGCAAGGCCGCGCAGAAGGTGAGCGGCGTCAAGTCGCTCAAGAACGATCTAAGGGTCAAGTCGCCGTCCTGATCACCCCGTAACACCGCGCCGGCCGCCGACCCTCGGCCGGCGCTCTCAATCCAGGAGACACAATGGCCACCGCCACCGCCCGAGCCGTGCAGTCCCTTCATTTCGACCAGCCGCCGCTGCCGTTCGCCGAGGACGCGCTCGCGCCGATCATTTCGGCCGAGACGATCCAGTTCCACTACGGCAAGCACCACAAGAAGTACTACGACACGCTGAACCAGCTCCTGCAGAAGGAGCCCGTGCCGAATGCGCGCTCGCTCGAGGACGTGGTGCGCAATTCCTCCGGCAAGGTCTTCAACAACGCCGGACAGGCGTGGAACCACGATTTCTACTGGCGCTCGCTCTCGCCGAAGGATTCGCAGCCTTCGCAGACCCTGCGCAGGATGCTGGAAAAGGACTTCGGCAGCTACGACGCCTTCTGCGACAAGCTCGCCACCGCCGCCAACGGCCAGTTCGGCTCGGGCTGGGCCTGGCTCATCCAGAAGGACGGCAAGCTCGATGTCGTCTCCACCGGCAACGCCGACACGCCCATGGCGCGCGGCACCAAGTGCCTGCTGACGATCGACGTCTGGGAGCACGCCTACTACATCGACTACCGCAACCAGCGCGACAAGTACGTCCAGGCGCTCATCGAGAAGCGCCTCAACTGGGAATTCGCCGAGAAGAACCTCAACGGCTAATTCCGTACGACGTACGTAATTATTCAGTCAGCTTCCAAATGACAAGGCCGGGATGACCCGGCCTTTTTTCTTACAACATAATTACGTACGTCGTACGGATTTCAGACGGTGGCGAGGGGCTGGCGAGGATCGAAATCGCGCCAGCTGCCGTCGCGCCAGACGCCCTCGGCGCGGCCGACCTCGCGCGCGTTGTACGAGCGCAGGATGTTGACGGCCGTCGGCTCGCAGTCCGCGCGGTCGACGCAGATGGCGATCATGCGGCCGCCGCGCGTCTCGACCGGGTGCTCGACGCTCGCGAGGCTGCGCCGCCCCGCGCGCACCGTGGCCATCGCCCCGGCGAAGGCACCGACCAGCGCGCCGAGGCCGCAGGCGAGGAGCACGGCGTGCGCGCCGACGAGCGAGCCGATGATCAGGCCGGCGGCGAGGCCGACGGCGGCGCCGACCGCGGCGCCCCTGCCGGCCTTGCGCGAGCCCTCGCTCGAGTGCGGCGCGTCGCCGCCGAGCGGCGTCATGGCATTTTGCCCCGGCGGGCTGACGTAGAAGGCATCCACTTCGTGGCGCGAGAAGCCCTCGCGCTTCAAGGCATCGAGCGCGGCGTCGGCATCGATGCTGCGGTCGAAACGACCGGCGACGATTCTGCTCATGCGATCTTCCTCATATCGGCACGTCGTACGTCCACGCTGGGCAGGCGCATCAGCGCCCGGTACTTCGTGATCGTCCGCCGAGCAACCTTGAGGCCCTGCTGCGCGAGCAGCCGCGCGAGCTCGGCATCGGACAGGGGGGCGCGCGGATCCTCGGCCGCGATGAGCTCCTTCATCACGGCCCGCACCGCCGTGGCCGAGGCGGCGCCGCCGTTCTCGGTGGCGAGGCGGCGCGAGAAGAAGTGCTTGAACTCGAACAGGCCGCGCGGCGTGGCCATGTACTTGTTGTTCGTCACGCGGCACACGGTGGACTCGTGCAGGCCGAGCTCTCCGGCGATCAGCTTCAGCGTGAGCGGCTTCATCGCCACCTCGCCGTACTCGAAGAAGCCGCGCTGGCGGGCGACGATGGCGTCGGCCACGCGCTGGATGGTGGCGAAGCGCTGCTCGATCGACCGCAAGAGCCAGCGCGCCTCCTGCAGGTGGCGTGCAAGCGACTGGTTGGACGCGTTCTTCGCCTGGAGGGCATCCGCGTAGGCGCGGTTCAGGCGCACGCGCGGCAGCGAGGCCGGGTTGATCACCGCGACCCAGCGATCGCGCACCTTTTTCACGATGACGTCGGGCACCACGTAGCGCGCTTCCTGCGGTCCGAACCGATGCCCCGGCTTCGGATCGAGCGACTTGATGAGCGCGCGAGCGCGGTGGAGCGTGGCCTCGTCGCAGCCGATGGCGTGCTGCAGTCGCGCCCACTCGCGATTCGCGAGCAGGTTGAGGTGCTTGCACATCCTGAGCGCCGGCTCGCGCCCGGGCGTGTCCTCGGGGAGCGCGCGCAGCTGCAGGCACAGGCATTCCTCCAGCGAGCGGGCGCCTACGCCCGCCGGGTCGAGGCTCTGCACGAGCATGAGGGCGGCCGCGAATTCATCCGCGCCGACGTCGAACTCGGGCGGCACGAGGGCCGCCAGCTCGTCGAACGACATCTTGAAGTAGCCGTCGTCGTCCAGGCTGTCGATCACCATGTGCGCGAGGGCGCGGTCGCGCTCGCCCATCGGCGAAATCATCAGCTGGTCGCGCAGGTGCTGCTGCAGCGTGGGCTGGGCGTCGTTCGCGCCGCCCCAGTCGTCCTGGTCACGATCGGCCGCCGGGCCGGACGGAGCGGACTCCTGCGGGACCACGACATCGTCCATCGTGCCTGCGTCGCGCGACGCAGGCGGCGCGTCGGGGTTTTCCTCGAGGAACGGATTGGCCGTGAGCGCCTCCTCCATCTCCTGGGCGAACTCGAGCGCCGACATCTGCAGGAGCTTCAGCGCCTGCTGGACCTGCGGTGTGAGCGTCAGGTGCTGACGCAGTCTTAGTGCTATTGCCGGACCCATTGGCTTCCTTTCGTTACCCGCTGTACTGCACAGACCGTGCCAATGGGCGGCTGCAGTAGACGCAGGGCGTCGCTTCCCGGGCTGAACGGTAAGAGTTGCGTCTTCTCCTGTAGCAATTACCGCGCGGGCGCGCGCTTTGCTGTTCGCCGCGCATGGCCGACCACCTCCAGCGATACAACGAGATGCGCGACTTCTCGGTCACGCCCGAACCCGTAGGTCGCAAATCGGGCCGGCGCGCCGTTCGCAAGTCGAAGCAGCTGAGCTACTTCATCCAGCGCCACGCCGCCACGCGTCTGCACTATGACTTCCGGCTCGAGCTGGACGGGGTGTTGAAGAGCTGGGCGGTGCCGAAGGGACCAAGCCTCGACCCGGCGGACAAGCGCCTCGCGATGCAGACGGAAGACCACCCGCTGGACTACGGCGACTTCGAGGGCGTGATCCCGGAGAAGCAGTACGGCGCGGGCGAGGTGCTGCTATGGGACAAGGGCGTGTGGACGTCCGAGGATGCCGATCCGATGGCGGCGCTGCGCAAGGGGCGCTTGCACTTCCGCCTCGAGGGCAAGAAGCTGCAGGGCTCGTGGATCCTTACCCGCACAAGCAGGAACAATGAGGGCAACGAGGACAAGCCCGCGTGGCTGCTCATCAAGCGCACCGACGAGCAAGCGCGTCCCGGCTATGACATCACCGCCGAGCGCCCCGAAAGCGTGAAAGGCCAGCCCAGGCCCGCGAAGTACGGCAAGAAGTCCGAGCTGCCGCAGTTCGTCACGCCGCAGCTCGCCACCCTCGTCACCGAACCGCCGAAGAAGGGCGACTGGCTGTACGAGGTCAAGCACGACGGCTACCGCATGCTCGCGCGCATCACGCATCGCGACGCGCGGCTATTCACGCGCAGCGGGAAAGACTGGACCGAGCGCCTGTCGCACCTGACCCGCCAGCTGAAGAAGATGAAGCTGGAGGGCTCGTGGCTGGACGGCGAGATCGTCGTCCTGCGCGACGACGGCCGCGCCAGCTTCCAGGCGCTGCAGAACGCCTTCGAGTTCGGCCGCGACAGGGAGATCGTCTACTACGTCTTCGACGCGCCGTACCTCAAGGGCGAGGACCTGCGCGCGCTGCCGCTGGCGGAGCGCAAGGAGCGGCTGCGCGCGGCGCTGAAGACGAGCGGCGCCATCCGCTTCAGCGACCACCTGGAAGGCGAAGCGCAGGAAATCCTCGACAAGGCGTGCGCGATGAAGCTCGAGGGGCTGATCGGCAAGGACGCGACGTCGGTCTACGCCGCCGGGCGCACGAAGACCTGGATCAAGCTGAAGTGCCGCCAGCGCCAGGACTTCGTCATCGTCGGCCATACCGCGCCGGGCGGCTCGCGCACCGGCTTCGGCGCGCTGCTGCTCGGGTTCTACGACCGCGAGATGAAGCTGCGGTATTCGGGCAAGGTCGGCACCGGCTTCGACGAACATCTCCTCGAGACGCTGACCCGGCGCCTGGCGAAGCTCAAGCGCCCCGACTCACCGCTCATCGACCCGCCGCGCGAACGCGGGATCACGTGGGTGAAGCCGCAGCTCGTCTGCGAAGTGACGTTCGCCGAGCGCACGGACGACAACATCCTGCGGCAGGCGTCGTTCATGGGGCTGCGCGAAGACATCGCTCCCCAATCCGTCGGCCTGGAGAAAGCGCAGACCCCGCCTTCTAATCCGGGGACGGAGCCCGAACTCCGGCGAAGCAAGCGTGCGGAAGGCAATGTCGTCCATGGCGTGAAGATCACCCACCCGGACCGGATCATCTACCCGGCGCTCGATTTCTCGAAGCTCGCCCTCGCGCGCTATTACGACACCGTGGGCGAGCTGATCGTGCCGCAGATCGCGGGCCGGCCGCTCACGCTCGTGCGCTGTCCGGACGGCGTCGGCAAGGAATGCTTCTACCAGCGCCATCTCGCGATGGGCGCGAGCCCCGGCGAGGTGAAGACGTTCAAGCGGCTGCGCTCGAGCAAGGGCTCCTACATCTACATCGAATCGCACAGCGCGCTCATCACGCTGGTGCAGAACGGGGCGATCGAGATCCACACCTGGGGCGCGCGGGTACCCGACGCGCAGCATCCGGATCGCATCACGCTCGACCTCGATCCCGACGAAGATCTGTCCTGGGCCGACATGGTCCGGCGCACCGAGCTGACGCGCGCGCTGGTGGAGGGACTCGGGCTCAAGTGCTTCCTCAAGACCACCGGCGGCAAGGGCCTGCACATCGTCATCCCCATCCAGCCGAAGCTCACCTGGCCGGAGGTGAAGGAGTTCTCCGGGATGATGGCGGAGTTCCTGGTGCGCGCCGAGCCGAAGCTCTTCACCGCCAAAGTGGCGAAGGACCGCCGCACGCAAAAGGTGTTCGTCGACTACCTGCGCAACTCCGAAACCGCCAGCGCCGTCTCGGCCTTCTCGGCCCGCGCGCGGCCCGACGCCGGCGTCTCCACGCCGCTCGCCTGGGATGAGCTCACCGAAGAGGAAGACGTGCGCAAGAAGTTTACTGTCCTGACGGTGCCCGAGCGACTCGCGAAGCTGAGAAAGGATCCCTGGGCGGACTACGACAAGACAAAGCAGAGCATCACCGCCGCCATGTGGAAGGCGCTCGGCAAGGAGTAATTGGGGTCAGATCAATAATTCAGGACGATCTGAGCAAGTTGGCCCGGTGTCCGCCATTATTGATCTGACCCCATTTATTTTTTCTTGATCACGGTGAAGGTGCCGTCGGGCTCGAGGTAGGCCTTCTCGACCTCGCGCGGGTCTTCGACGCCGTTCTCGCGCAGCTTGCTGGTCAGCTCCTGGTCGGAGACGTATTCGACGCGCAGGTTGCGCCGCAGGACGCGCCCGTCGCGGATGAGGAGGAGCGGCGCGGGCTCGATCAGCTTCTGCAGCCGCGGGAAGCGGTAGCCCGCCCAGTCGAAGAGGTAGTTCCAGGCGATGATGGTCGAGATGAGGATGAAGCCGTCGGTGACGGTCTTGTACTCGCCCGCCATCGCGTTCTGCGATGCGTCCGAGATGATCACCAGCACCAGGATGTCCGCCATGCCGATGGCGCCCATGCGGCGCTTGATCACGACACGGAAGAGAACCAGCAGGAAAAGGTAGAGCGCGCTGCCGCGCACGACCAGCTCGAGCGGCGGGACGCTGAGCCCGAACAGTTCGCCCCAGTGGAGAGTCATAAATGCCGAGCCGGGCGCGAGCGCGGTGGGGAGGAGGGGGAGGGTGCGCGACCGCGCCCGGTCGGACGCGGCGGGTAATGCAGGCGTCGTGCCAAGAGAAAAAACGGCAACGCCGTGACGCCGTGGAGCGACAGTAAGGCGCGGCGGCGATTTTGCAAGTGGCTGATCGTGCGCAAGAAAATTTCCCGGCGGAATTGGTACGCAATTTGCGGGCCGTACGCACCCGCCAACCCTGCAAGACCTACAACGGAGTGCATAAGTGCCCCATCTGCTGCTGGTAGACGACGATCCCGAAGCGCTCGAGTGGCTGACCGAGCTCGCCAAAGGCGAAGGCTTCACGGTCTCCCAGGCCGACTCGCTGCGCGCCGCGCGCATCCACATGTCGCGGCTGCAGCCCGACGTGCTGCTGACCGATTTGCAACTGCCCGACGGCCAGGGCATCGAGCTGGTGAACGACCTCGAGTCGAAGGAAACGACGGAAGTGGTGCTGATCACCGGGCACGCGAGCGTCGAGAGCGCCGTGCAGGCTTTGCGCCTCGGCGCGACCGACTACATGGTGAAGCCCGTGGACGTCGAGCGATTGCGCTCCGTGCTGCGCCGCGTGCCGCGCACCGGCGAGCTGCGCCAGGAGATCGGCGAGCTGCGCGAGGAGCTGCGCAAGCTCGGCCGCTACGGCCACCTGCTCGGCTCGTCCACGCCGATGCAGAAGCTCTACGACCAGCTCGGTCGCGTGGCGCCGACGTCGGCGACGGTGCTGCTGATCGGAGAGAGCGGAACCGGCAAGGAGCTCGCCGCCCAGACCATCCACGAGATGAGCCGGCGCAAGCGCGCGCCGTTCCTGCCGCTCAACTGCGGGGCCGTGTCGCCCCAGCTGATCGAGAGCGAGCTCTTTGGACACGAAAAAGGCTCGTTCACCGGAGCGGACCGCCAGCACAAGGGCTACTTCGAGCGCGCGCACGGCGGCACGCTGTTCCTCGACGAGATCACGGAGATCCCGCCCGAGCTGCAGGTCAAGCTGCTGCGCGTGCTCGAGACCGGCACTTTCATGCGCGTCGGCACGACCACCCCGATCTCCACCGACGTGCGCATCGTCTGCGCGACGAACCGCAACCCCGAGACCGCGGTGCAGGACGGCAAGCTGCGCGAGGACCTCTATCACCGGTTGAACGTGTTCCCCATCGCCATGCCGCCGCTGCGCGACCGCGCCACCGACATCGAGCTCCTCGCCCAGCACTTCCTCGACGTGCTGAACAAGCAGGAGAGCACCGGGAAGACGTTCGCGCCGGCGACCATCGCGGCGCTCTACGCCCACAGCTGGCCGGGCAACGTGCGCGAGCTGAAGAACTACGTGCAGCGCGCGTACATCCTCGCCGACGAGGTGATCGACGCCAACCTCGCGCCGGCCTCGGTCACGCAGCAGGAATCGGCGCCGCTCCTCTCGGTGCGCGTCGGCAGCACGCTGGAAGAGGTGAGCCGCCGCCTGATCGAGGCGACGCTCGCCGAATGCGGCTCCAAGCGCAAGGCGGCCGACATGCTCGGCATCAGCCTGAAGACGCTCTACAACCGGCTCGCCGCGTACAAGAGCGCGGACCTCGGCAAGCACCGCGACGCCGACAACGACTTCGACGAAGAGGAGCACCGGGACGCCGCATGAAAACGCAGAAGCCGGCCGTCGTGCCGGGCAAGTCGCGCTTCCTGCGGCGCAAGCGCATCGTCAAGGCCGCGCAGGACGTCGAGCGCGGCCTGAAGGACACCGAGCGCCGCGGCATTCCGAACGACCTGCCCACCAAGCGCCGGGTATAGCGATTGCTTTTTCCAACCACCGTTTTCACCTCCGGAGACATGAAATGGCAAGCACCAAGCAGCAGGCAGACAACAGCATCGACCGCATGAGCCAGACGGCACACGACACCATCGACCGCGCCTCCCAGGCGGCGAGCTCGGCCTACGAGCGCGTCACCGCCAAGGGCGAGGAGTTCATGCAGATGCACGAGGACTGGATCGACGCGGCGCGCGAGTACGTGCGCGAGAAGCCGCTCCAGGCGCTCGGCATCGCCGTCGCGGCGGGCTACCTCCTGCACATGATCACGCGCAGGGGCTAGGTTCTTGGCCGCCGTACCGCAACCGCGAACGGCGAGCCTGGGCGAAGCGGTCGGCCGGCTGCTGGGCGAGACCCGGCAGCTGGTCGCGGACTATGCCGAGCTCACGGTCCTCGACGCGCGCCGCGCGGCGATCCGGCTGGCGTGGATTCTCGGCTGCGTGCTCGTGGCCGCCGTCCTCGTCGTCACCGCGTGGGTGGTGCTGATCGCCTCCGGCGTCGTCTGGGTGTGGGGCCACGGCGCATCGTGGCCGACCGCGCTCGCGGTCGCGGCGGTGCTCAACCTCATCGCCGCGGGCCTGCTCGGCTGGTTCATGCTGAAGCTCGCGAAGGAACTGCCGTTCACCGCACTATTGCGCCAGCTGCGCGGAAAAGATCCGGAGCCGCCTCAATGATCCCGCCCGACCAGGAGATCTACGAAGTCGAGAAGCGCATCGCCGAGCGACGGCATCGCGTCGAGGCGTTCGCCAAGCAGTCCGGCCGCAGCGCCCTGCGCGCGCTCACCTCGCCGTGGGCGCTCGCCGGCGCGGCGGTGATCGGCTTCCTCGCCGCGGGCGGCATCCAGCGCCGCCATCATTCGGAGCCGGAGCATCGCATGAGCCGCTCCGACAAGAAGGCGGCGAAGGCGAGCGCCTTCTCCGGCCTCGCGATGACCGCGGTGACGTGGCTCATCAAGTCGCAGTTCGGCTCGCCCGTGGCGATGGCGCAATACTTCCTCGCCAAGATGAAGAAGGAGCCCGATCCGCGTTCCCCTTCGCCGCGCGGCGCGTCGGGACGGAACGACAGGGTAGCCGCGACGACGCGAACGTAGCCATTCGGGCGATAGGCACGCGAAGCGCCGGCCGCTAGGCTGGCGTTTCGGATGCAGTCGATCGCTTCGCTCATCCCGACCCTCGCGCGCGTCTCGCGCGCCGCCTACGGCATCGTCGCGGTCCTCGGTGCCGCCGCGCTCTGGGGTTGGGCCATCGATGTACCCGCGCTGCGCGACCTCGGCGCCGATTTCGCGCCGATGTCGCCCGCGGCGGCGCTCGCGTTCGTCCTGCTGGCCGGCAGCTTCTACGCCGCGCGTACCGGGCGGCGCCGCACGTCCATCGTGGCGGCGTGCATGGCCGGCGGCATCGCCGCGCTGACCCTCGTCGAGGTCCTCGCGCGGGTGCCGCTCGGCATGAGCCTCGAATGGCTCTCGGGCGGCAGCGGCGAGATGCCGGCGCGGCTTTCCATGGCGCAGTGCCTGACCCTCCTTCTCCTCGCCCTCGCCACGCCGCTCGAGCGCGACCCGAAGGTGCTCGGCGTCTCGGCGAACGGCATCGCCGCGACGGTGATCGGCGCGGTCGCCTTCTTTGCCCTGCTCGGGCTCTCGCTGCGCGTGCTGCGCTTCGATATCGCCGCGCCTTTGCTCGGACTGTCGGCGCCCGGCGCGCTCGCCACGATGCTCGCCGCGATCGCGCTCGCCACCGGACGGCCGACGCACTGGCTGCTCGACACGCTCTCCAGCCGGCGCACCGGCGCCGTGGTGACGCGCTGGCTGATCCCGGCGGCGTTCGGCGTGCCGCTCGCCGTCGGCTGGATGCGGCTCTTCGCCGAGCGCGAGGGCATCTTCGGCGAGGCGTTCGGCATGGCGCTCTTCACGGTGGTGATGATCGCCTGGTTCAGCGCCCTCATCCTGTGGGTGGCGCGCACGCTCGACCAGGCCGCCACGCAGCGCGCGCAGGCGGAAGGCGCCGCCACCGAGCAGCGCGAATGGCTGCAGGTCACGCTCGCCTCGATCGGCGACGGCGTGATCGCCACCGACGCCGCCGGGCGCGTGCGCTTCCTGAACGCCGCCGCGCAGCGGCTCACCGGCTGGCGCGCGGCCGACGCGGCCGGCAAGCCGATCGAGGACCTGCTGGAGCTGTTCGACGAGCGCGACGGCGCCACGCTGCGCAACCCGCTGAAATCCGCGCTCGACGGCCGCACCGCCGCCGCGGCCGGCGGCGAGCCGGCGATCCGCGCGCGCGACGGCGCGGTGCATCCGGTGACGGTGAACGCCGCGCCCATCCTCGACGGCGAAGGACTGCTCGGCGCCGTGCTCGTCCTGCGCGAGGTGGCGGCGCAGCGCCAGTCGGAGCGCGCGATGCGCGAGGCATACACCGAGCTCGATCAACGCGTGGTTCGCCGCACGGCCGCGCTCGAGAGGGCGAGCGCAGCGCTGCGGGAGAGAAATGCGCTGCTGAACGCCATCACCACCAGCACGCCGGACCTCATCTTCGCGAAGGACCGGCAGGGCCGGCTCCTGATGGCGAACCCGGCGTGGAGCCAGGCGATGGGCGGCGAGGAGGTGAGCACGCTCGACGAGAACGAGCGGCTCGTGCTCGAGGCCGGCGAGACCATGACGCTCGAGGAGCAGGTGGGCGAACGGACCTATCTCACCAGCAAGTCGCCGCTGCGCGACGAGCAGGGCCGCGTCATCGGGCTGATCGGCGTCGCCACCGACATCACCGAGCGCAAGGACGCGCAGCGCGAGCTCGAGAAGCTGGTCGTCGCCGAGCAGCGCCTGCGCGCCGAGGCCGAGCGCGCCAACCGCGCGAAGGACGAGTTCCTCGCCATCGTCTCGCACGAGCTGCGCTCGCCGTTGAACGCGCTGCGCGGCTGGAGCCATCTGCTCGCCACCACGCGGCCGCTCGACGCCTCGCTCATCGAGCGCGCGGCGAAGGCGATCAAGCGGAACGTCGACCACCAGACGCGCCTGATCGATGACCTGCTCGACACCTCGCGCATCGTGAGCGGCAAGCTGACCATCGAGCGGCGCATCGTCAACCTGGTCGAGGCCGTCACCGGCGCGCTCGACGCCTCGCGGCCGCTCGCCGCGGCGAAGCACATCGACCTGCGCTTCGCGCCGAGCGATCCGCAGACCATGGTGATCGGCGACGCCGGCCGCCTGCAGCAGCTCGCCTCCAACCTGCTCTCGAACGCGGTGAAGTTCACGCCCGAAGGCGGCACCGTCACCGTGTCGATCTACAAGAACGCCGAGCGCGTGCAGCTGCAGGTGAAGGACAACGGCATCGGCATCGCGCACGAATTCCTGCCGCACGTCTTCGACCGCTTCACGCAGGCCGACACCTCGGCCTCGCGGCGCGCGGGCGGCCTCGGCATCGGCCTCGCGCTGGTGCGCCACATCGCGCTTCTGCACGGCGGGCAGGTGCGCGCGGACAGCCCCGGCGCCGGCCGCGGCGCGACCTTCACCGTCGACCTGCCGGGCGCCCCGGCGGCCGCCGTGGCGGCGCTCGCCGACCTGCCATCGGGCGATCGCCGGCGCTCCACCGTCGGCGCGCTGAAGGGCCTCACCATCTGGGTGACCGACGACGACGTCGATGCGCACGAGGTGGTGACGCTGACGCTGCGCCAGGCGGGCGCCGAGGTGAAATGCTTCAGCTCGGCAAAGGCGCTCGCCGCCGCGCTCGAGGCCGCGCTGCCCGCCAAGGGCCCGCAGGTCCTCCTCATCGACCTCGCCATGCCGGGCGAGGACGGCTTCGAGGCGCTGCGCCGCGCGCGCTCCATCGAGCTCGCCTGCGGCAACGAGCGCTACACGCCGGCTCTCGCCCTTACGGCCTTCACGCAGATCGAGCGCGAGCGCCTGATGGCCGCCGGCTTCGTCGACCGCGTCGACAAGCCGGTGGACGCCGACCGCCTGATCACCGCGATCCGCGCCGCCCTTCGCACGGAACAAAGGGCAAAAGCCTCGGTCTAGGCACGCAGGTTGCTGCCGCCTTCGCATGGCACGGCGCTGGTCTGCGCGCGTGATGCGCACGAGCGATGCGCTCGATCTCGAGCAAGGCGTCTTCAAGAAGCGCACCCCGCGCGGCGTGGCCCTGTCCCTCAAGCGCTCCGCTGGAGGCGGCCAAGGACGAGCTGCGCAAACTGTACGAAAGGAAATCACATGCCCGAAAAACGCACCCTCGAGCGCGCGCGCCGCAAGGCGCGGCAGGGAAAGTCCGCCAGCACCGTGGCGGGCGAGTTCGTGCGCGAGGAGCTCGACGAGATTCGAAAAGGCAAGCACGGCGCGCGTAGCGCGAAGCAGGCGATCGCGATCGGGCTTTCGAAGGCGCGACGCGCCGGCGTGCCGCTCGCCGGCAAGGGCAAGCGCACGAAGAAGCGGCCGAGCGCCTCGCATATCCACGGCCGGTACGTCTCGAAGAAGCGCAGCCGCGCGTCCACCCGTGCCCTGCGCCGGGAGCCGCGCCGCTCGGCCTCGCAGCGCGCGCTCTCGCGCCAGTCGCACCGCGTAGCGAGAGGGCGCAGCGCCGCGGATCGCAGCCGCTCGGCGCGCAAGGCCGCGCGTACGCGGGCAGCCCGTCGGTAAAGCGCCCTTAGGGCTTTCAGCCCGGCTCGGTGCCCAGCGGCGGACAGACTTCCTCGAGCGACTTCCGCTCCGCGTCCACACCGATCCATCCGGCCACGCCGGCGGCAACGCACATCAGCACGCCGGCGAACGCATACGCGCCGAACAGCGCGTCGCGGCTGCCGCTCTCGATCAGCGCGCCATACAGCGGCGGGCCGATGAAGCCGCCGAGCGCCGTGCCGACCGCGTAGAAGAGCGAGATGGAGATGGCGCGCATCTCGACCGGGAAGATCTCGCTCACCGTGAGGTAGGCGGAGCTCGCCGCGGCCGAGGCGACGAAGAAGATGGCGCTCCAGCAGAGCGAGAGGCCGACCGGCCCGACCGCGCCGGTGGCGAAGACGTAGCCGGTGGCGACCAGGCCGAGGCCGGCGATGGCGTAGGTGGCGGCGATCATCTTCCGCCGTCCGACGCTGTCGAAGAAGCGCCCGAGCACCAGGGGACCGAGGAAGTTGCCGAGCGCGAAGGGGAAGATGTAGTAGCCGACGTGATCGTCGGGCACGCCATAGAACCGGGCGAGGACAAGAGCGTAGGTGAAGAAAATCGCGTTGTAGAAGAGCGCCTGGGCCGCCATTAGCGTCAGGCCGAGCGCGGCGCGCCGGCGAAAGCGCGTCGCCATCAGCCGCGCGATTTCCATCCAGCCCGGCGCGGGCAGCGCGCGCATCGCGAGCCGGTTCGAAGCGGCGGGCAACGGGCCATGCGATTTCTCCACCTCGCGCTCGATCTCCAGCACGATGCGCTCCGCTTCTTCCGCGCGTCCATGGCGGATCAACCAGCGGGGACTTTCCGGCACGTGGCGGCGCACGAGCAGGATCGCGAGGCCGAGCACGCCGCCGGTGAGGAAGGCGAGGCGCCAGCCCCAGCTCGCGCCGGCCCAGTCGGGCTGCAGGAGCACGATGGAGAGGCCGGCGCCCATCGCCGCCCCGACCCAGAACGTGCCGTTGATGGCGAGATCCACCGTGCCGCGCAGGCGCGCCGGGATGAGCTCGTCGATCGCGGAGTTGATCGCGGCGTACTCGCCGCCGATGCCGAAGCCGGTGAAGAAGCGGCAAAGGGCGAACGACCACAGGTCGAACGAGAACGCCGTGAACACCGTCGACACGAGGTAGACCACCAGCGTGACGAGGAACATGCGCTTGCGTCCCAGGCTGTCCGCCATGCGGCCGAAGACGAGCGCGCCGAGCACCGCGCCGCCGATGTAGGCCGACGCCGCCCAGCCGATCTCGCCGGCGGTAAGGCCGAGCGTCTCCGGCCTTTGCAGCGCTGGCCCGAGCGAGCCGACCACCGTCACTTCCAGACCGTCGAGCAGCCATGAAACCCCGAGCGCAACGACGACGCGCCAGTGCCAGGCCGACCACGGCAGGCGGTCGAGGCGCGCGGGGATCGCGCTCTCCAGCCGCTCAGTCACCCATCGCTCCGCCGCTACACCCGTAGCGGAAGCCGTGACC
>Ga0070681_10003860_pt1 | contig 14105 bp, 14 predicted proteins | sample KBSC83BmetaG_FD_65650 | JGI IMG/M metagenome (GOLD analysis project Ga0070681, IMG submission 65650) | Corn rhizosphere microbial communities from Kellogg Biological Station, Michigan, USA - KBS C8-3B metaG | ecosystem: Host-associated > Plants > Roots > Rhizosphere | place: USA: Michigan... | reverse complement strand
CGCGCTGAGCGTAGTGACGCAGGTCACGGAGTCGAAGCGTGCAAGCCGCTGGTGTTTCGACTCCGCTGCGCTGCGCTCAACACGAACGGGGTTCTGCACCAGGCTGTAGAGGTTTTCACCCTGCACCCTTGCCCCTTCGCCCTTCACGCACGCAGCGCCGCATGAGCACGCCCTCCACCCTCCAGGAGCTGATCGAGTCGCTGCGCTGCCTGCCCGGCGTCGGGCCGAAGTCCGCGCAGCGCATGGCCTACCACCTCCTGCAGCGCGATCGGCCCGGCGCGGCGCGCATGGCCAAAGGGTTGAGCGAGGCGCTCGCGGTCGTCCGCCACTGCGAGAAGTGCAACACGTTCACCGAGGACGAGGTGTGCGAGCTGTGTCGCTCGCCACGACGTGACAGCACGCTGTTGTGCGTGGTCGAGACGCCGGCGGACATGTTGATGATGGAGCAGGCGCAGTGCTACCGTGGGCAATACTTCGTGCTGATGGGGAGGTTGTCGCCGTTGGACGGTATCGGTCCGCGTGAGATCCACCTCGATCGCCTGGTTCGCCGTGCGGCCGACGGCGTCGTCAAAGAGGTCGTCCTTGCGACCAATTTCACGGTCGAAGGCGAAGCCACCGCTCATTACATCGGCGAGTTGGTGCGCGCGAAAGGCCTGAAGGTGAGCCGGATTGCGCGCGGCCTGCCGGTAGGCGGCGAGCTCGAGAACGTCGACAGCGGAACGCTGGCGCAAGCCGTGATCGAGCGCAGGGAAGTGTGATGTCCCGCGCTCAGGTCCAGTCACCTCATCGATTCAAATCGCGGCGTCCCGCGCCGCGCCGCAACGTTCAGCAACAACGCGAGGTCGAGCACGACGAAGCGCCCGGGCTCGAAGCGGGACACGGGCCGCAGAAGATCCACAAAGTGCTGGCTGCTGCTGGGCTCGGGTCGCGCCGCGAGATGGAGGAGCTGATTCGCGCCGGCAAGGTCAAAGTGAACGGCGCCGTCGCCCTGGTCGGCATGCGTGTGCAAGACGGCGACGTGATCCGGGTCGGCAAACGGCAGGTCACGGTGCGGGACAGCTCCAAGCTGCCGCGCATCATCGTCTATCACAAGCCCGAGGGCGAGATCGTCAGCCACGACGATCCGCAGGGGCGGCCCAGTGTGTTCGAGAAGCTGCCGCCGATGCGGCGCGGCAAATGGCTCGCGGTGGGCCGGCTCGACTACAACACGTCGGGCCTGCTGATCTTCACGACGTCCGGCGAGTTGTGCAACCGCCTTATGCATCCGCGCTACGAAGTGGAGCGCGAGTACGCGGTGCGCATCATCGGCAAGCTGAACGACGACAACCTCAAGCAGCTCAAGAAAGGCGTGCGCCTCGAAGACGGCATGGCGCGCTTCGACGTCATCGAGGAGCGCGGCGGCCGCGGGCTCAACAACTGGTACCGCGTGGTGCTGCGGGAAGGCCGCAACCGGGTCGTGCGGCGGATGTTCGACGCGGCCGGCTTTCGCGTCAGTCGTTTGATGCGCGTGCGGTTCGGCATCGTTTCGCTGCCGTTCGGCCTGCGCCGCGGCGCCTGGCGGGAAGTGGACGAGGCGCAGACCAACACGCTGCTGGAATGGTCCGGTACGCTCGTGAACGGGCCGGACACGCCGGTCATCGAGTCATCGCCCGTGCGCGGGCCGGGCGGTCAACGGTCCAACGTGCAGCATTTCGACAGTGCGCGTCCGAGCACGGCGCGTCTCAACTCCGAGCGTTTCAGCAACGGGCGTCCCGGTTCACAGCGTCCAGGCTCGCCGCGAGCAAAGCCTCAGCACGCTGGTCCGCAGCGCGGGGCCCCCCAGCACTACAACTCGACTCGACAGGGCGCGAAGGGGGGCGGCTTCAGCCCGGCAGGTGGGCGCGCTCGACCAGGAAAACCGGATCGCCCCCGGCGTCCGTTTCGAGCCAAGTAAGCTCGAGGTCCGGGTAGGCGGCCGTCACTGCGTCGCGACCCGCGCCGACCTCAACGACAAGCACGCCGTTTCGCGCCAGCCGGGCCTTCGCTTCTTTCAGAATGCGGCGCACGATTGCCAAGCCATCGTCGCCGCCCGCGAGCGCCAGCGTCGGCTCGTGCCGGTACTCGGCCGGCAGCGCCTGCATCGCAGCCTGAGTGACATAGGGCGGATTGCTGACGATGACGTCATAGCGCGCGTCGCCCAAAGCTGAGAACAAGTCGGATTCAACGACACGCACGCGCTCTTCGAGACCGTAGTCTTTGACGTTGCGTAGCGCGACCTCGATCGCGCCGCGAGAGATATCGCCGGCATCGACTTTCGCCTGCGGGAACGCATGCGCAAGCAGGATCGCGAGGCAGCCGGAGCCGGTGCACAGATCCAGCGCGCGCGTAACGGCATCGGGGTCGGGGATCCAGGCGCCCAAGCCTTGCTCGAGGACGCCTGCGATGTGGGAGCGCGGCACGATCACGCGCTCGTCCACGTAGAAGCGAAATTCTCCGAGCCACGCTTCATGCGTGAGATACGCCGCCGGGATACGGTCGCGCACGCGGCGCTCCAACACGCTCAACACTTCGCTCGCTTCCGCCGGCAGGATCTGAGCATCCAGAAACGGCTCCAGATGGTCCGGCGGCAGATGCAGGGTGTGCAGGATCAGATAGGCCGCCTCGTCGTAGGCGTTTTCGGTGCCGTGGCCGAAAAACAGGCGAGCCTCGGTGAAGCGGCTGACTGCGAAGCGCAACAGGTCGCGGATGGTGCGTAATTGCCCAGCCGCTTCCGCTAAGAAATCACTCATGTGGCAACGCGCCGGCTCGCATCGTGCCGCTCGAGTCAGCTCGCCAGCAGCTGCTCGAGCATGCGCTGATAGATGCGGCTCAGCGCATCGATGTCCGGCAGCGCCACGTGCTCGTCGATCTTGTGGATCGACGCGTTGACCGGCCCGAGCTCGAGCAGCTGCGGGCAGATCGCAGCGATGAAACGGCCGTCGGACGTGCCGCCGGTCGTCGACAGCTCGGCCTCGACGCCGGTGACTTCGCGAATCGCGTTGGTCGCCGCGGCCACCAGCTTTCCGCGCGGTGTGAGAAACGGCATCCCGGATAGCGACCATTCCAGCCGGTAGTCGAGCCGGTGCGCGGTCAGCACCGCTTCGAGGCGCTGCTTCAAGCTGTCGACTGTGCTGGCCGTGCCAAAGCGGAAGTTGAACAACACCGTCAGCTCGCCGGGGATCACGTTGGTCGCGCCGGTGCCGGCATGGATGTTGGAGATCTGCCACGTCGTCGGCGGGAAGTACTCGTTACCATCGTCCCAGCGTATGGCCGCCAGCTCGGCGAGCGCGGGTGCGGCCAGGTGGACGGGATTTTTCGCGAGATGCGGATAGGCGACGTGTCCCTGGGTGCCGGCGACCGCCAAGGTGCCGGACAGGGAGCCACGGCGGCCATTCTTGATCGTATCGCCGAGGCGCTCGACGCTGGTCGGCTCGCCGATGATGCAATAGTCGAGCAGCTCGCCGCGCGCCTTCAGTGCGTCGACGACGCGCGTCGTGCCGTCCACGGCTACGCCTTCTTCGTCGGCAGTGATCAGCAGCGCGATCGAGCCCGGATGCGATGGATGCGCGCTTACGTAACGCTCCACCGCCGTCACGAACGCCGAGATCGACGTCTTCATGTCGGCGGCGCCACGGCCGTACAGAAATCCGCCGCGCTGCGTCGGAATGAACGGATCGCTGCGCCACTGGTCCAGCGGCCCGGTGGGTACGACGTCGGTATGCCCGGCAAAGCAGACCACGGGTGCAGCGGTGCCGCGCCGGGCCCACAGATTCTGCACCTGACCGAAGCGCAGGCGCTCGATGCGAAAGCCGAGCGGAGCGAGCCGGCCGGCGAGAATCTCCTGGCAGCCGTCATCGTTGGGGGTGACCGAGCGCCGCGCGATCAGCTCGCGCGTGAGATCGAGCGTCGCGGAAGCACGGGTGTTTTGACCGGCGAGAGTTTTGGTATTCACGGCGGGTGACTAGCGAGTCGAGCGCCCAAACGAGCGGGCCAACCGCGATTATAGAGGACGGGACGGTCGACTGACTGCGTCGGTGGCGGGGGACTATCGCCAGCGTGCGCTGGCGGGGCCGTCACCCTCTCCCCTTGCGGGAGAGGGCAGGGTGAGCAACCGTGATTGTTGTCAAGCTAATTGGGAGGTCGGTTGCCAAGATTTGTTTTGCTTGACCATCGCGTTGAGGATGGTGAGCAGCTTGCGCATGCACGCGACGATGGCGACTTTGAATGGTTTGCCGTTTGCACGTAGACGTTGGTAGAAGACGCGAATAACCGGGTTATGACGCATCGCACTCAGGGCCGCCATGTAGAGCACCGAGCGTATCGCGGCGCGCCCGCCCCAGGTAAAGCGGCGTCCTTGGCGCTTGCCACTGTCGTCATTGAGCGGGGCCACTCCGACCAGGGCGGCGATGCGCTGGCGATTGAGCTGACCCAGTTCGGGCAACTCGGCGAGCAACGCCAAGGTCGTGGTCGAACCCACGCCCGGTACACTGAGCAGCAGATCGCGCTTGTCGCACCAAGCTTCAGAAGCGCGCAGCTTGGCGGTCAGATCGACCTCAAGCTTGGTAATCTCCACGTCGAGCCACTTGATATGCGTCTTGATGCCGGCTCGCAAAGCCGGCGCAGCTTGAAGCATGCGGTTTTTCTCTTGCGTTCGCATGGTCACCAACTGAGAGCGGCGCGCCAGCAGATCAGACAGTTCTCGCGTGCCCTCGTCGGGCAAAGGGCGTACCTGTGGATTGATGCTCAACGCGAACTCTGCCAATACCCTTGCATCGATACGATCGGTCTTGGCCAGCTTGTTCATCGCCTTGGCGAAGTGGCGCACTTGCCGCGGATTGACCACCGCCACGCGCAAGCCTGCCGCCGCCAACGCCGTGGCCGCTTGCGTCTCATAGCCGCCGGTGGCCTCCATCAGCGCCAACTCGCAGCCCAATTCCCGCACACGGCACACCAACTGCTCAATACCACCAGGTCCGTTGTCGCAGCTCCACGCCTGTTCCAGCGGCAGCCCAAAGCAATCCAACCGCGACTTCGAAACGTCAATGCCCATGACCACTTTGTTGCTCATGTTTCGACTCCTCTTACGTATCCCGGCCTTGCAATGATTCGGGCTCAGTTTCCTGGCACCGCACAACCGTTCGGGCTGGTAAGAACTACAGGCCAGACGATTCAGGCTCACCCACGGGCTGAGCTACTCGCTCGCGGCCAAGGGGACTACGATCTGCCTGGCCTCAACTACAACTCAAAACCAAAACTAACCTGAAATGAAGCATACAAGGGGTTACGGACCGGGGGTGATCGTGCGAGGGATAGAGAACCGCTGGTCCAGGAGAAACGCATTTGTCCTGAGCGTCGTGATGACCGGCACGGAGTCGAAGCAGCTTGGGGTGTTGCGTCCTTCGACTCTGCAGCTGGCGCTGCGACGCTTAGGAGGAACGGTGGGCTCCATCTGCCTCTCGACTCTACAGCTGGCGCTGCGACGCTCAGGACGAACGGTGGGCTCCGTCTGCCTCCCGACTCTGCAGCTGGCGCTGCGACGCTCAGGAGGAACGGTGGGCTCCATCTGCCTCCCGACTCTGCAGCTGGCGCTGCCACGCTCTCAAGAAACAGCATCGCCTGCCGACTCAGCCATGGCACGACGCCCACTTCCCCCTTTGAAAAAGGGGGACCGAGGGGGATTCTATTTGTGACCGGCCCGGATAAATCCCCCCTAACCCCCCTTTGTCAAAGGGGGGAGTTCACCTCGCCTTGCGTCGCGGGCGGCGCGGCTTGAGTTGGGCTCAGGGCGAACGGCATCTCGTGAGAGCCTCAAATGCCCGTTCGTGCTGAGCGTCGCGGCGTGAGTCGCAGAGTCGAAGCATGCGTCAATTGCCGCCACCATTGATAACCCGCCCCCGACCCCTCGCCCCTAATCCCTCGCCCCTCGCTTTCGCGTGGCCCAAATCCTCATCTACGGCGCCGTCACCAGCGCCATCTATGCCATGCTGGCCGTGGGCTTCACGCTCATCTTCGGCGTTGCGCGCATCCTGAATCTCGCGCACGGCTCCTTCTACGCGCTGGGTGCGTACACCGCCTACGTGTTGACGACCGTCCTGCACTGGCCTTTGATCCCGTCGGTCGTCGTCTCGGTGCTGATCGTCGCCGCATTCGGCGTCGGGCTCGAGCGCCTGCTCGTGCGTCCGCTGCGCGGCTCGCACATCGCCGTCCTGATGATCACGCTGGCCATGTCGCTGATCGTCGAGCAGGTGCTGTTCCTCACGTTCGGCTCCGAGTATCGCAACGTGCCTTCGCTCGCCAGCGGCAAGGTCACGCTGATCGGCGTGGACATCAGCGCACAACGTCTCGTGACGCTCGGTGTGAGTGTCGCCGCGCTCGCGTTGCTGTGGCTCTTCATTCAGCGCACGCGGCTCGGCTCTGCGATTCTCGCGGTGTCGCAAGATCCGGAAGCGGCGCAATACATGGGCATTCCGAGCGATCGCGTCTTCGCGACGGTGATGGGATTGTCGGCCGGGCTCGCGGCGCTGGCGGCCGTGCTGGCGGCGCCGTTTCTTACCGTACAGCCGGGGATGGGGCTGCTGCCGATGGTGAAGGCGTTCGCGATCGTGATCGTCGGCGGTCTGGGCTCGATTCCGGGCAGCATTCTCGGCGCGCTGCTGCTGGGTTACTCGGAGACGATCGTGGCTTATCTCGTATCGACGTCGTGGACCGAGCTCGTGTCGCTGGTGGCTGTGCTGCTGACGCTGATCTTGCGGCCGGCCGGACTGTTTGGAAAGCGGGCGGCGTTTTGAAGATCGCGAGCTGCGGCAAATCCCCTCTTGGCAAAGGGGGGCAGGGGCGATTTCGCATCTCCAGGCGAACCCAACCACGCTAATGCTCGCCGCATTCACCAAAAAAGACCTCATCGGCGCCGTCATCGCCGTCGCGGTGCTTGCCGTTGCGCCGCTGGTCGTCAAGAGCAACTATCTCGTCGGCGTCCTCACGGTCGCTGTGATCTACGGACTCTGGGCGGCGAGCTGGGATTTCATGTCCGGCCTCACCGGCCGCGAGAACTTCGGCTACGCGCTGTTCATCGGCGCCGGCGCCTACACCGCCGGCTTCCTCGACACAGCGTTCCTCGCGAATCCATGGTGGGGCCTGCCGGCCGGTGTCGTCGCGGCCGTTGCTTTCAGTCTGCTGCTCGGCTTCCCGACGTTGCGACTCAAGGGCCCCTACTTTGCGCTCGCGATGCTGTCGGGGGCGGCGATTCTGCAACGGCTGATGCTGATCTTCTGGGAGAAGACCGGCGGCGAGGAAGGTCTGTACGGCATCCGGCCGCTCCTGAACTCCCAGCTCGGCTTCTATTATCTGGTCCTCGGTGTCACGCTCATCAGCGTGCTCGTGCTCGTACTGCTCGCGCGTTCGCCGTGGGGCCTGATCCTGCGCGCGATCCGCGGCGACGAAGCATCGTGTCAGGCCGCCGGCATCAATGTCACGTTCTATAAGATCGCGTCGCTCGCGATCAGTGCGGCGTTCGGCGGACTCGGCGGCGCGCTCTACGCGCACTACCAGCTGCAGGTGAGCCCGCAGCTGTTCTCGATCGTGACCACCATTACCGTAATCATCATGGTATACGTGGGCGGTATGGGATCGATCTACGGCGCAGTCGGCGGAGCCGTTCTGCTCACGTTGCTCACCGAGCTGTTGCGCGACTTCGGCGAATGGCGCCTGCTGATCTACAGCCTGATCCTGATCTTGATCTTGTTCTTTCTTCCGGGCGGCTTGATCGCTCCGGTGTGGCGCAGGCTGCGGGGCATGGCCAGATGAGTGCGCTGCTCGAGGTCCAGGGCTTGACGAAGCGTTTCGGCGGACTCACCGCGGTGAAGGACGTCTCGCTTTCTCTAGACAAGGGCGAGATCGTCGGCATCCTCGGTCCCAACGGCGCCGGCAAGACCACCCTGTTCAATTTGCTGACCGGTTTCATTCCGCCGGACACCGGCAGCGTCGTGTTCGACGGCGAATCGATCCGTGCGCTGCCGCCGTTCCGCATCGTGAAGCGTGGTCTCGCGCGCACGTTCCAGCTGTGCCGTCCGTTCAAAGGCATGAGCGTGCAGGAGAACGTGATCGTCGGGTGCCTGGGCGCCGGGCAGCACGCCAACGCGGCGGCGGCGGTCCGCGCGCTCGAGCTGCTGGCGATGGTCGGCCTCGAGCACAAGGCGCTGATGCCGTCCGAGCTGTTGCCCTATGGCGATCTGCGCCGCCTGGAGATCGCACGCGCACTTGCGACGAATCCCAAGCTGCTGCTGCTGGACGAGCCGTTCGCTGGACTCGGCACGGCCGAGATCGAGCCGCTGTCCGGGCTGATCCGCGAGTTGCATCGCGAGCAGGGCCTCACGATCCTGATCATCGAGCACAAGCTGCGCGAGTTCATGAAGCTCGTGTTGCGCGTCATCGCGATGGACTTCGGCGAGGTCATCGCGCAAGGTGCACCCGACGCGATCGTGCGCGATCCGCGCGTCATCGAAGCCTACATCGGACGGGACGAAGCGCATGCCGTTGCTTGAGGTCGAGAATCTCGTCGCGTACTACGGCAAGGCGCTCGCGCTCGAAGGCGTTTCGCTGACGGTCGGTGAAGGCGAGCTCGTGGCCGTGCTCGGACCGAACGGGGCCGGCAAGACGACGTTGCTGAAAGCGATCTCCGGTGTGCTGCCGAGCAGCGGCACGTTGCGCTTCAAGGGCAGATCGCTCACCGGCCTTGCTGCGCATCGCATCGTGGCCGAAGGCATCTGCCACTGCCCGGAGGGACGGCGGCTGTTCCCCGAGCTCACGGCCATCAAGAACCTCATGCTCGGCGCCTATCTGCGGCGCGATCGCAACGCGATCGAGCAGGATCTCGAGCGCGTATTCTCGCTGTTCCCGGTGCTCAGCCAGCGCCAACAGCAGCAGGCGAGTACGCTATCGGGTGGCGAGCAGCAGATGGTTGCGATCGGGCGCGCGCTGATGGGACGACCGGCGTTGCTGCTGCTGGACGAGCCGTCGGTCGGTATCGCGCATCGGCTCAAGGTGCAGATCTTCGCTGCGATCCGCCAGATTCAACAGGCCGGTACAGCGGTGCTGCTGGTCGAACAGGACGCGCTTTCCGCGCTGCGCATCGCATCGCGCCTGTACGTGCTCGAGCACGGGCGCATGGTACGCGAGGGGGCGGCCGCGGCGCTATCGGGCGACGACTACATCCGCCAGATCTATCTGGGCGTCTGATCGCCTGGCGCAGACGGTATTCTAGCCACTCTTATGGCCGCTACAGTCACTCCACTCACGCTCCGCGTCCTGCGGCTGCTGACCGACAGCGAGTTCCGCTCCGGTGCGGAGCTGGCACGCGAGCTCGGTGTGTCGCGCAGCAGTGTGTGGAAGGTACTCACGGATCTCGATGAAGTCGGCGTGGTGCTGCTGCGGATTCACGGCCGCGGCTACCGGCTGGCGGTCCCGATCGACTGGCTCGATCCGGCTCAGGTCTACCGCCATCTCGGCGTGCACGCGGAGGACTACGACGTGCGCGTGCTCGACATCGTAGGGTCCACCAACACCATGCTGCTCGAGCAGGCCGTCGCTGGAGCCGCCAGCGGGTTGGTGCTGGCCGCCGAGATGCAGACGCATGGGCGCGGCCGGCGTGGTCGCACGTGGCATACGGGCCTCGGCGGCGCGCTCACGTTCTCGCTGCTGTGGCGCTTCGAGCAGGGGGCCGGATCGCTGGCAGGTCTCGGGCTCGCGGTCGGCGTGGCTCTGGTGCGCGCGCTGCGCTCGCTCGGTGTCGAGGATGCGATGCTCAAATGGCCGAACGATGTGCTCGTGCGCCATCAGAAGCTGGCCGGAACGCTCGTCGAGATCCAGGGCGATGTGCTCGGCCCTAGCCTTGCGGTAGTCGGTGTCGGCATCAATTTCCGGCTCGACGACGCGACACGCGAGCACATCGACCAGGCCGTCACCGATCTGATCGTCGCGGGTGCGCCCCGCGATCGCAATCGCGTGCTCGGTCAAGCACTCGCGCAGCTGGCCCAGGTGCTGTTCGTGTTTTCCGCGCACGGCTTCGCGCCATTGCGCAAAGAGTGGGAAAGCTATCACGTGTATTCCGGTCGTCCGGTCGCGTTGCGCATGCCCGACGGCGCCCGCACGGGAGGCACGGTCGCCGGCGTCGGCGACGATGGCGCATTGTTGCTACAGACGACGACCGGGCTGCGGCGCTTCCACTCCGGCGAGGTCAGTCTGCGCGCGCTGCACGACGACCAGCGTCGTCGCTCCGCTTCGTCGCGTTGAATCCCATGCCTGTCCTCGCGGTCGACGTTGGCAACACCCGCATCAAGTGGGGACTCTGGGATGGACGCTGGGTGCAGCAGAATGCGCTGCCGACCGCGGATGTGCATCAGCTCGGCGCGACGTGGCAGGGGCTGCCGCAGCTGCGTCGGGTGATCGCGTGCAGCGTGGCCGGCGGGCAGGTCGGCGACTGGCTCGATGGAAGGGCATTGGCGCACGGATTGTCGGTGCACTGGGTGACGAGCCTGCACGAGCAGTGCGGCGTGCGCAATCTGTACCAGGATCCGTCGAAGCTCGGTGCCGACCGTTGGGCGGCGTTGATCGCGGCGCGAGCGCTCGTCACCGGAGCGGCGCTGGCGGTCGTTGCTGGCACGACCGTGACCGTCAACGCGCTCTCACACGATGGCGAGTTCCTCGGCGGACTGATTCTGCCCGGCCTCGACATGATGGCGGATGCGTTGGCACGGGGCACGGCCGGACTGCCGCGAGCGTACGGCCAGTTCGCGCCTTTCCCGCAGAACACGGCGGACGCGATCGCGAGCGGAGCCATCCAATCGGTGTGCGGAGCGATCGAGCGCATGCGGGACGAGCTCGCGGCGCGCGGCGCGGAGCCGCAGATTCTACTGAGCGGAGGTGCGGCGGAAATTTTCAATGCTCATCTGCGCCACCCCTCATTGATCGTGCCCAACCTCGTGCTGGAAGGCTTGCGTGTGATCGCTGACGGTGAGGCTGCGCGATGAGAGTGATCTTCTTTCTTCTACTGCTCGCCAATGTCGCTGTGGCCGGCTACGCGTGGTATGCGTCGCGGCAGGCCAACCCCGATGCGGGCCTCGTCGATCAGCAGCTGAACGCGGATCGGATCCGCATTACTACTGCGCGGCCGATGGTGCCCGCCGTTCGCCCGAAGGCCGCGTGCCTCGAGTGGGGCAGCTTCGGCGCGGGCGATGTGAAACCGGCGCAGACAGCGCTCGACGCTCTGCAGCTCGGCAACCGCGTTACCGCGCACGACGTGCAGGTGCTGGTGGGCTTCTGGGTGTACGTTCCGCCGCTCAACGGCAAAGCCGAGGTCGATCGCAAGGTCGCTGAGCTGCGCAAGCTCGGCGTGCAGGAATACTATGCGGTGGACGCGCCGGGCCCGATGCACAACGCCATCTCGCTCGGCATCTTCAAGACCGAGGACGCAGCCAACAAGTATCTCGATAGCCTGCAGCAGAAAGGCGTGCGCTCGGCGCGCGTCGGCAGCCGCGAGCATCGGGTGACACAGACCGCGTTCCTCGTACGCGATCCCGATGTGGCTCTAACGGCCAAACTGGCCGAGTTGCGGCTGCAGTTTCCGGGCAGCGAGCTCAAGGCCGCCGAATGCACGCCGTAAACGCTATCGCGCGGCAGGCTGTGATGCGAATGGCTAGGATTGCACTGAATACGAGCGCCGCCCATGCCGGACGCGCAGCCTGCGGCGAAGTCGAAGCGTACCGGTATTCCGTTCTCAAGCGAAGGCCCATCATGTCTCAAGCGGAGGCCGATCATGCAGCAGACACGGATCGATGCTTTGCAGCGCATGCCCATCTTCGGCGGCATCCGGGCCGACGTGCTCGAGTTCCTGCTCGATGCCTCGGGGATGGTCACGGTCGAGAAGGACGAATACTTCTTTCATGAGAACGACAAGGCCGAGTCGATGTTCGTCCTCGAGGAGGGCAAGGTCTCGGTGCTCAAGCTGTGGGGCGGCCAGCAGTACGTGCTGAGGCACCTGCAGCGCGGCGATTGCTTCGGCGAGATGGCGCTGATGGACCTGTTCCCGAGAAGCGCCTCGATTCTCGCGATCGAGCCGTGCACCGCGATCGAGCTGTCGACCGCGAGCTTCTACAAGATCTACGAAAGAGACCTCGAGCAGTTCGCGCTGATCCAGATGAACATCGGGCGCGAGGTGAGCCGGCGGCTGCGCGTCGCCGACCAGCACTTGTTCCGCGCGAGGATGGGCGCACCGTACGTCGAGCCGGCCACGCCGTTCCCCTCGACCTGACAGTGCATGACGTTGCCATCAAAGGTGCGGGTCGGTAAATGACGTCCTCGCGCGTGGTATTCGTGCTTCTGCTCATCGTCGCGGTAGCGTTGATGGTCGTGTACTACCCGGAGCTGCCGGAGCGCATGGCCTCGCACTTCGACGGCGCGGGGCGTGCCAATGGGTGGAGCTCCAAGGCGTTCTTCTTCGGTGTGCAGGTGTTCGTATTGCTGCTCGTGACCGTCTGCTTCGCCATTCTGCCCCGGCGCATTCAGACGTTACCGCCCGACAAGATCAACCTGCCGAACAAGAGTTACTGGCTCGCGCCCGAGCGGCGCGAAGCGACCATGGCCAGCGTGGTCTCCGCCATCACATGGTTCGGCTGCGCCGTCCTGGTCTTCTTGATTGCGGTTACGTGGCTCGTGATCCGTGTCAACCTCGGTCTCGAGAGCGGGCTACCCGCGTTGCCAATGGGAGCGCTCCTCGCGGGCCTGATCGCCTGTGTCGTCCTGCTGATCGCGCGGATGCTGTACATCGGGCGCCGTCCGCCCGGCTAGCGCGGCTGCACGCTCGACGTACGACGGCTCTGGCACCGCGTCCGTCAGCTCGTGCGTGCCGCCGGCCACCGTACGCAATTCCACACGGTGATCGTGGTAGCACTGCAGCTCGCTGCGATGACCGATGCTGATGATCGTCGATCCCTTCAGCCGCTGCAGGAGCACTTCGTAGAGCTGCGCTTGACTCGGATCGTCGAGATTCGAGGTAGCTTCGTCGAGGAACAGCCAGTCCGGCTTCTGCAGGATCGCGCGTCCGAACGCGACGCGCTGCTGCTCGCCGCCGGATAGCTGCATGCTCCAGTTGACCGATTCGTCGAGTCGCGCGATCAGGTGCGGCAGTCCCACGGCGGTGAGGGCGTCCTTCAGCTCCGGGTCGGCGAATGTCGTACCGGCGGCCGGATAGGCGAGCGCGCAACGCAAGGTGCCGAGCGGAAAGTACGGACGCTGCGGCAGGAACAGGACACGGAAATCCTTCGGCACGTGGATGCGCCCGCGCCCGAACGGCCAAATGCCGGCGATCGCGCGGAACAGCGTGCTCTTGCCGGATCCAGATGGCCCTTGCACGAGCATGCTCGTGCCTGCGGCAATGTTCAGATTGCCATCGGCCAGCAGCGCTTGTCCGCTCGGCAGGTCGAGCTCGACGTTTTCCAGATCGATGGAGCCGGGCGAGTCGGGCGTGACCGCGACGCCAGGGCTTGTACGCTGCTGTTCCTGCGCAGCCATGATCGCGTTGTGGAACCCGGTGAGCCGGTCGACCGTCGCTTTCCACGACGCGAAGCTGGTGTACGCGCCGATGAACCAGGACAGCGACGAGCGCACCTGACCGAACGCGCTCGCGGTCTGCATCAGGCCGCCGAGCTGGATCGCGCCCGAGAAGAAGCGCGGCGCCGATACCACGTACGGGAAGATGATGGCAACCTGGCTGTAGCCCGACGTGAACCATGTGAGCTTCTTCTGACGCTGCATGATGGCCCACCAGTTCTCGACCACATGCAGGAAGCGCCCGCGGAACGTCGCGAGCTCGTCATCTTCGCCGCGATACAGCGCTACGCCTTCCATGTTCTCGCGGAAGCGCACCAGGTTGTAGCGGAAGTCGGCCTCGAAGCGCTGCTGGTTGTAGTTGAGGCCGATCAGCGGTCTGCCGATCTTGTGCGTGAGCCAGCTGCCGATGATCGCGTAGACCAGCACGACCCACACCATGTATCCCGGAATGACGAACTCGCGTCCGTTGAGGGGAATCGAAAGAG
>Ga0070681_10003859_pt1 | contig 14106 bp, 19 predicted proteins | sample KBSC83BmetaG_FD_65650 | JGI IMG/M metagenome (GOLD analysis project Ga0070681, IMG submission 65650) | Corn rhizosphere microbial communities from Kellogg Biological Station, Michigan, USA - KBS C8-3B metaG | ecosystem: Host-associated > Plants > Roots > Rhizosphere | place: USA: Michigan... | reverse complement strand
TTGCGCCGAAGCTCTCGGACAAGCACTCGGTGACCGTTATCGTCGCTGCGCGTGGCTATCCCGGTACTCCGGCGGCCGGCGGAGTGATCCGTGAAATCGAAGCGGCCGAGCAGGTCGAGGGCGTGACCGTATTCCACGCGGGAACGGCGCTTGGCGATGATGGACTCGTCGCCAAAGGCGGTCGCGTGCTTGCCGTGACCGCGGTCGCCGACACGTTCGCGAATGCGCGGGCGCGCGCCTACCGCGCTGTCGACCAGATCGATTTCGCCGACGGATTTCACCGCAGCGACATCGGCTGGCGCGAGCTTTCCAGGGAGGGCGCGTGAGCGCGCTTTGGGCCTATTTCTGGCCGGCGTTGGGCGCCGGCATCGCGGTGGGGATCATCGCCGGAGCGATCGCTTTCCGGCGCAGACGCCTGCGCTACCCCGCGCTGGCGATCGGATTCTTGCTGTCGATCGGGACCGCCGCCGTGTGGCATGGACCGCTCGGCGGTGCAGACCGGTTCTCAGCGGAAGTCGAGCGAGGCATCCAGAAAACGCTTGTCTACTATGAGATGGCCCAGGTCACCGGCCACCTGCACCGCAATCCGCTGACGCGCCGCGTGTCGCTCTCCGGCCAGGCCGACGATTTCCAGCGCGGCGAGCTGGCGCGCCTGATCGACGACGTGCCGGGCGTGTCCAACGCAGCATGGTCGGCGAATGACGGGGGCCTGCCACTCATCGCCGAAGGAGGGGTCGTCGCCATCCTGGGCTTCCTTTTGGGCCTGCTCGTCGCCTATCTCATCGAGCTTCGCCGTCGCTACAACACACAATGGAACTGGTGATTGAATGCAGAGTGTTCAGGGATATTGGCCGATCATCCTCATCGCGGTCGCGCTGCTGCTCATCCTCGCGCTGCTGTTCCTGCGGCCCCGCCAGCGGGTTACGCTGACCGACAGCGCGCCGATCCGGCCGCACATGCAGCAGAGCCACCCGCGAGAAGGCCGCGGCATTGCGGGTGAAGCCGCGGCGGCGACGAGCGACCTTGCGGGCGACATCATTCGAGCACCCGTTCACGTGGCGCTCGAGGGCGACGTCCCGCGCGATGATCTGTGTGTGATGAAGGGCGTCGGGCCGAAGTTTGCCGAAGCGCTTCACGGCGCAGGCTTCGTGAATTTCGCCCAGCTCGCCAGCCTGTCGCCCGTCGAGGTCGAGCGGCTCGACAAGCAGCTCGGCGCCTTCGCCGGTCGTATCGCTCGCGACCGGGTCGTCGAGCAGGCCGACTATCTCTCCCGCAACGACACTGACGGTTTCGAACAGAGGTTCGGGAAGCTCTAGGAAACCGCTTCCACCTGCGTTTCGGCGGGCCGCTTTCGCGGTCTCGAAGCAATCAGCTTATCGATCTTGCGGCCGTCCATGTCGACGATCTCGAACGACCAGCCGTCGTGGCGGAATTTCTCGCCGGTCTCGGGTAGATGCTTGAGGACCGAAAGAGCGAATCCGGCGGCGGTCGAATAATCGCGGTCGTCGGGCAGATTGATTCCGAGACGGTTCGAGAGCAGCTCCGCGCTCGCTGCGCCCGAGACGAGCCAGCTTCCGTCCTCACGCTCCAGCAGCGGCGGCTCCTCGCCCTGCTCGATGTCGTGCGCGAATGTGCCCGCGAGCGCCGCAAGGATGCTCCCGGGAGTGACGATCCCGTCGAGGTGCCCATATTCATCGTGGACGAGCGCGAGCGGCACCTCCGCGCTTCGAAGGACGGCGAGCGCGTCCATCGCATCCATCAGGTCCGGGATGACGGGCGCCTTCCGGCACAGATGCTTGAGGTCGAGCGGACGGCCTTCGAGCAAAGCAGCCACCACGTCGCGGGTCTGGATGACCCCGACGATATTTTCGACCGAATTGTCGGCGACCGGGATCCGCGTATGCGGCGATTCGAGCAGCGCTTGCTTGATCTCCTCCGGCGTTGAATCGACATCGATCCAGTCGATTTCCGTGCGCGGAGTCATCACCTCTCGCACCGGGCGATCGGCGAGGCGGACGATTCCGGAAATGATCGCGCGCTCGCTTTCCTCGAGGACGCCCGCGTTCTGCGCTTCGGCGACCACGAGATGGAGTTCTTCGGCGGTCACCTGGTTCTTGGATTCACGGTCGAGACCGAGGAGCTTGAAGATCAGCGCGCTAGAGCGGTCGAGCAGCCATACGAACGGCGCCGTGATTTTGGCGAGCCATTTCATTGGCCGCGAGACGACGACCGCGATCGGTTCGGGCGAGCGTAGCGCCACCTGCTTGGGGACGATCTCGCCGATGACCAGCGACACGTAGGTGATGAGGACGACGACGAGCCCATATCCGAGCGTGTGCGCCGTGCTTTCGCTGATCCCGGCTAGCTGCAGGCGTTCGGCCGCCGGCTCTCCAAGGCTCGCGCCCGAGAACGCGCCGTTGATGATGCTGATGAGCGTGATGCCGCTTTGCACCGTCGAAAGGAAACGGCCGGGCTCGCTGGCGAGGTCGAGTGCGCAGCGCGCGCCGCTGCTTCCGCTTCGCGCCATCGCCTTGAGGCGCGCATCGCGCGAGGAGACGATCGCAAGCTCGCTCATCGCCAGGACGCCGTTGAGGACGATCAAGGCGAGAATCAGGAGGACGTCGAGCCAGGGTATGGGGGATAAATGGTCGCTCATGGGCGTGGGCTTGCGGTTGTAACCTTGCGCGGGGCGCGTTCACAAGCGCCGCTTCGATTTGGAACCTGCCGTGCTACACGCCGGTTTGACGATTCTTGGCGGTGGGAGCTCAATTGATGTCAGTTCGGCGCAGCCTCAGTGCGATCTTTCTCGGCTGTTCGATTGGCCTTTTGGCCGGTTGCAATACCGCGCCAGCGCCGGTGCTCGTCAGGCCCGCGTCGTTCACTCCGCTCGGCCTCAACGCCCCCTACCTCTACGCAGATGTCATTGGCGGACGGAAATCGCGGGCGACCAAAATGCGCAGCGCGAAAATTCGCCCAATGAGCGGCGGCGCCGCGCCCGCCTATATGGCCGGCCTCGACACGGAGCTGAGGCAGCAGACGGCGGGCATCGGGCTCGACGTGCTTCGGGTAGGCGATTCGGTGGTAATCAGGATTCCGGCGGAGCTGACCTTCGATTCCGGAAGCTCCGCGGTGAAGCCGCAGTTCGACGCCACCCTCCACGAGATTGCTCGGACGGTGAAGACCAGGAGCCAGACCTTCGTCGACGTGTTCGCGCATACGGACACCTCCGGCACTCCGCAGGGCAACCAGGCCTTGTCGGACAAACGTGCCGCTGCGGTCGCAACGTATCTCGCGAGCCATGGGGTGACCCGGGCCCGGATCGCGTCGAAGGGACTCGGCGAGACCGCGCCACTCTACAATCCGGAAACGAGCGAGCAGGAAAAGGCCGCGAACCGGCGCGTCGAGATCAGGCTGGTTCCGTACACCGGCTAACGCCGCTCGGCGAAAAAGCTCCTGAGGAGTTCCGACGCTTCTCCCTCCCCGATCCCGCCGAGCACATCGGGCCGATGATGGCAGGTCGGCTGAGCGAAGATGCGCGGGCCATGGACCACTCCGCCACCTTTCGGATCCTCCGCCGCGAAACGAAGCGCCTTCATTCGTGACAGGGCGACGGCGGCAGCGCACATCGCGCACGGTTCGAGCGTCACCCATAAAGTGCACTCATCGAGGCGCGACGTGTCGAGCTTTGACGCGGTTGCGCGGATTGCGACCATTTCGGCATGCGCAGTCGGATCCGACGAGCCGCGCATGGCGTTGCGCGCCTCGGCGATGATTTCGTCGCCAACGGTCACGACCGCGCCGACCGGCACCTCTCCTGCTTCAGCGGCTTCCCGCGCAAGCTCGAGCGCCCGGCGCATCGGCGGCGGAAGGGGAAAGCTCATGCGGGCGCCGCTAGCGGACGCGGCCCGCGAAGTCACATGGCGTTGTTGGCGGTCGCCTCGGCCTGGTTCTGCCCGGGCTTCTGGACCTGGAGCGACGGGACGGTCACCGTCTTCTGCTGAGTTCCCACCTTGACCGATCCGGTCTCGACGTCGAACGCGGGGGCCTGGCCGCCCTTGGCGGTCACGCCATTCGATGTAGCGGCGATCTGGGGCGTCTTCGCACCCCGAATCTGGTTGATGTTGAGGAATCCGGTCGCGATGCCTGCGATCACCACAAGCACGGCAACGATCAGGATAAAGAGCACGGCGCGCATGAGTGACCCTTCAAATCGCTGTTTCAGACCAACGCAGATATTGCTGTTCGGTTGCCGCTGTTGCACCGGCTCGGCGTTGACGAACCGGGATCGAGCAGGTAACGGGCGGCGCTCTTCGGGCCTATAGAGGTCCGTCCAGATAAAATCAGGATTGATCACCATGTCGCGGGTTTGCGAGCTGACCGGCAAGGGCCGGCTGGTGGGAAACAATGTTTCCCACGCCAACAACAAGACGAAGCGCACGTTCCTCCCGAACCTGCAGAACGTCACGCTGATTTCCGATGCGCTTGGACAGAGCGTGAAGCTGCGCGTCTCGACGCACGGGCTTCGCTCGGTCGAGCACGTCGGCGGCCTCGACAATTGGCTGCTCAAGACGGGCGACGACAAGCTTAGCCCCAAGGTCCGCAAGCTCAAGAAAGAGATTGCGAAGAAGGTTGCGGAGCAACCCGCCGCCTAAGAGCGTAACTTACTGAAGTTAAAGAATTTCCTGAACGAAGGCTGCACCCGGCGTTCAGCATCCGTACCCCGCGAATCGGGCATAAGCAGCTCATTCGGCGGGGTTATCCCCTTTTCCCCGTCACGTCTGGAAACGGACAAGTTCCCTCGCGTCGCGTAACGAGGGGGGCCCGATGCGCGTATGTGCGTCGGGCCCATTTTTTATGAGTTGTCGAACAGCCTCGCCAGCTGCTCGACCATCGCTCCGGCGAGTTGCTCGGCGTCCATGATCGTCACCGCCCGCTCGTAATAGCGGGTCACGTCGTGGCCGATGCCGATGGCGATCAGCTCCACCGTCGAGCGCTTCTCGATCCACTCTATGACCTGCCTCAGGTGCCGCTCGAGATAGGTCCCGCCATTGGCGCTCGCGGTCGAATCGTCGACCGGCGCTCCGTCCGAAATCACCATCAAGATTCGCCGCTCCTCGGGGCGGGCGATCAGGCGGTTGTGCGCCCAAAGCAGCGCCTCGCCGTCGATATTCTCCTTGAGCAGCCCCTCGCGCATCATCAGGCCGAGGTTGCGGCGCGAGCGGCGATAGGGCTCGTCGGCGCGCTTGTAGACGATGTGACGAAGGTCGTTGAGCCGCCCCGGATTGGGTGGACGCCCCTCGGCAAGCCAGGCCTCGCGGCTCTGCCCGCCCTTCCAGCCGCGGGTGGTGAAGCCGAGAATCTCGGTCTGCACTCCGCAGCGCTCGAGCGTCCGCGCCAGGATATCGCCGCAAATGGCGGCGATCGCGATCGGCCGGCCGCGCATCGATCCCGAATTGTCGATCAGCAGCGAGACGACCGTGTCCTTGAATTCGGTGTCGCGCTCGATCTTGTAGCTGAGCGAATGGCCGGGGCTGACGACCACGCGAGCGAGGCGCGCGGCGTCGAGCAACCCCTCTTCCTGGTCGAAATCCCAGCTTCGCGCCTGCTGCGCGAGGAGGCGGCGTTGGAGCCGGTTCGCGAGGCGGGTGACGACGTTCGAAAGGCCGCCCATCTGCTGGTCGAGATAGGCGCGCAGCCGGCCGAGCTCCTCCTCGTCGCACAACTCTTCCGCCTCGACGATCTCATCGAACCGCGTCGTGAAAGGCTTGTAGTTGGTGGGAGGCGACAGGTCCCAGTTGCGGCGGCTGGGTGAGGCAAACAGGCTTTCGCTGAGGTCGTCGCCCGGAGCGGCGTCATCCTCGCCGCCTTCCATCTCCTGCGACGATTCGCCTTCCGTGCTTTGGTCCTCGGTCTCCTCGCCACGCATCTCGACATCGCCGCCGCCCGGCTGGCCTTCGTCGCCCTGCTCGGCCTTCTCGTCGCTCCCGCCGTCTTCGCCTTCGGCTTCGTCGCCGCCCTCGTCGGGCTCCTCCTCGCTGGGTTCCTCCGCCGGCGCGAGGTCGAGGTCCTCGAGAAGCCGTCTCGAAAGCTTGGCGAAGGCCGCCTGGTCGTCGAGCGTCATCGCCAACGCGTCGAGCTCGGCCGCGGCTTTCTCCTCGATCCAAGGAGCTACGAGCTGAAGGCCCGCGGCTGCCGCGGCGGGAGGCGCTTCGCCGCTCAACCGCTCGCGCGCAATCAAGCCGACGGCGGTCGAAAGCGGCACCTCTTCCGCGTCGCGCGCCCGGACGATTGCGTCGCTTCGAACACGTGCCTCGGTCAGGTGCCGCAGGTTCTCGCGAACGCCGCCCATAGCGCGCGAGCCGAGAGCCTCTACCCGCGCCATCTCCAGGGCATCGAACACCGCGCGAGCATCAATATCGATCGGTGCGCTTCGGGCATGGATTCGAGGATCGTGAAATCGCAGCCGAAGCGCCGCCGAATCCGCCGCTCCGCGAGCTTCGGCCACCAGCTTGCGCTCCAGCGCCGGACCGGGTGAAGGAACCCGCGCGGTCTTTCCAGACGCTGGCGCAATGTCGGAGGCGAAGATCACCTCCACCTCGGGATCCTTCGCAATCGCCCGGGAAGCGCCCGCCAGCGCCCGGCGAAACAAGTCGATCTTCTCGGCCATCTAGGCCTTTCCGACCACGCTCTCCGGCAGGTCTTCGCCAAACACCCGCTGATAATATTCGGCGATCAGCGGGCGTTCGGCTTCGTCGCACTTGTTTAGGAAGCTGACCCGGAACGCATAGCCGACATCGTTGAAGATGTGCGCGTTCTGGGCCCAGCTGATCACGGTCCGCGGACTCATCACGGTCGAGATGTCGCCGTTGATGAAGCCCTGACGGGACAGTTCCGCGACCTTGATCATCTTGTCGACGATCTCCTTGCCGTTCGGGTCGTCATATTCGCCCGACTTGGCGAGGACGATCTGCGCCTCGACAGCGGCGGGCAGATAGTTGAGCGTGGTGACGATGTTCCAGCGGTCCATCTGCCCCTGATTGATCGCCTGAGTGCCGTGGTAGAGGCCGGTCGTATCGCCGAGGCCCACGGTGTTGGTCGTCGCGAAGAGGCGGAACCAGGGGTTCGGGCGGATGACGCGGTTCTGGTCGAGCAGGGTCAGCTTGCCCTCTGCCTCCAGAACGCGCTGGATCACGAACATCACGTCCGGCCGCCCAGCGTCATATTCGTCGAAGACGAGCGCGACCGGGTGCTGGAGCGCCCACGGCAGAAGCCCCTCGCGAAACTCCGTGACTTGCTGGCCATCGCGAAGCACGATCGCGTCGCGCCCGACGAGGTCGATCCGGCTGATGTGCGCGTCGAGATTGATTCGAATGAGCGGCCAGTTCAGCCGCGCGGCCACCTGCTCGATGTGGGTCGACTTCCCAGTCCCGTGATAACCCTGGACCATCACGCGGCGGTTGCGCGAGAAGCCGGCGCAGATCGCCATCGTCGTGTCGGGATCGAAGACGTAAGCGGGGTCGAGATCGGGAACTCGCTCGTCCGCCTCGCTGAAGGCCGGGACCTCCATGTCGGAATCCACGCCGAACAGTTCGCGAACCTTCGCGATTTTATCGGGGGCGGCCATCAGCGTCTCCGCGCGGCTTTCGGGGTCTGCGTTGGGAAGATCGGTCATCCTGGGTGCCTTAGGGGAAGCGCGGCGGCGCCTCAATGTTCAGCCAATTTTTGGCGGGAGCGGAAAGAGCGTCCGGAAGCGCTTCGCCAGCTCCATGTCTCCCCTCACCTCGATCATTTCAAGGGGCGCTCCGCCGTGGATTACCGCGGCGATCTCACTCGGCGCGCCGATGAACTCGACATCGCAATTTTCGATCGGCCCGCGCTCGACGTCGAGCCGCCCGTCGCGGATCGTGGTGACGTAGCTTACATCGCCGAACTGGAAGCCAACGCGCGAATCAAGCCCAACGGCAAGTTCTGGCGAAATGAGCGTTTGCAGCGACATGATGACCGAGACATGGCTCATTCGAAGGGCTGGATTGTGCCACGGGCTTCGCGCCGCCCATCGGCCGAGTGACGCAATGAGCGGGACGACTTCGAGTCCCCATTCCGTCGCCTCATAGACCTGTATCGAAGCGGGCGGCGCGAGCTTGGTCTTGCGCACGAGCTTTCGCGACTCGAGCTCGGTCAGGCGCTGGGCGAGGACATTCGCGCTGATCCCGGTGAGGTCGGCCTTTAGTTCGGAAAAGCGGCGCGGCCCGTAGGCAAGCTCGCGAAGGACCAGCATCGCCCACCGCTCACCCAGCAATTCCATCGCATGCGCGAGGCCTCACGCATCTTCGTAACGCCGTTTCTCCTCGTATCGTCGAGACGTAGTTATTTTTTCTAACTGCATGGTTGCAATTTATAACTTCGAGGTCCAAAAAGCAAGCGAATCGAGTCGCGAAAGGAAAAAGCGATGTCACGGATGATTTTTGTGAACCTGCCGGTTCAAGATCTCCAACGTTCCAAGGCGTTTTACGAGGCGACCGGCTTTCGCAACGAGCCCAAGTTCAGCAACGACGCGGCGGCGATGATGGTGCTGAGCGACACCATCTCGGTGATGCTTCTCACTCACCCCTTTTATGCAACGTTCACCCGCAAGCCGATTGCGGACGCGAGCAACAGCAGCCAAGTGCTGCTCTGCATTTCCTGCGACAGTCCCGCGGAAGTTGACCAGATCACCGAGGCCGCGGGCGCGGCGGGTGGAAAGATCGACGTCTCGCAGGAGGATCAAACCAAAGGCGGGCCGATGTATGGCCGCGATTTCGAGGATCCCGACGGCCATCAGTGGGCCCCGATGTGGATGGACCCGGACTTCGCCGAAAAGGGCGCGCATCCGGTCGAAAACGAAGCCGCCGCGTAACAATCGCAGCCTAGGAGGGATCAATGCCAATCGACCCCAATGCGGCGATCGAAATCACGGCGTTTCGCTGGGTTCCCGAGGGAGCGCAGGGACTGGTAAAGGATTTGCGCGTCCGCTGGGCGCTCGAGGAAGCGGGGCTCGACTATCGAGTCCGCCTGATCGGCGGAGAGAGGCCGCCGGGATACGAGCAGGATCAGCCGTTCAACCAGGTACCCTGCTTCCGCGACGAAAAGGTGCAGATCTTCGAGAGCGGCGCGATCCTGCAATATATCGCCGACCAGAGCGAAGGGTTGCTGCCGAACGACCTGCAGGCCAGGTATCGCGCGATCCAGTGGACCTACGCCGCGGTCAGCAGCGTTGAGCCTTTCGTCCAGTTCCGCGCCTTGCTGAACGTGGTCTTCGCCGACCAGGTCTGGGCCGAGCCGGCAAAACCGACTTTCGACCATTTCGCCCAGTTGCGTCTCCAGCAATTGTCCGACCGGCTTGGCGACAAGCAGTGGCTAGAGGGCGACCGCTTCACAATCGGCGACCTGATGATGGTCACCGTCCTCAGGATCGCGGACCGGAGCCACCAGCTCGCCGATTTCCCCAAGCTCGCGGCTTACGTGAAGCGCGGTGAGTCGCGGCCTGCTTTCGGCCGGGCGCTCAATGACCAGCTTGCCGCATTCGCGGCCAACCAACCCCAAGCAGAAGGAGCAGCAGCATGACCTATTTTGAAGGATTCATTTTGCCCGTCCCCGAAGCCAACGAGGGCGCATATCGCAATCACGCAACCAACTTCGCCCCAATCGGCAAGGAAATCGGGGTAAAGCGCCATCTCGAAGCCTGGGAGAGCGACGTTCCCGAAGGCAAGCTGACAGACTTTCGCAAGGCGGTCGACGCCAAGCCGGACGAGAAGATCGTTTTCGCTTTCTTCGAATATCCCGATCGACAGGCTCGCGACGCCACGAACCAGAAGTTCATGAGCGACCCGCGCATGGAGGACATGGGCAAGGACGTACCGTTCGACGGCAAGCGCATGATCATGGGCGGCTTCGCGGCGATCGTCGAAGAAGGCTCGGCGGGCGGCTCCTACACGGACGGGTTCGTCGTTCCGGTGCCCGAGGGCAAGCGAGACGCCTATCACCAACTCGCTTCGAAGATGGCGAAGGTTTTCCGTCAGCATGGCGCGAACCGGGTGATCGAAGCGATCTCGGACGACGTGCAGCACGGCAAGGTCACGGATTTCTATCGCGCTGTGAAGGCCGAGGACGGCGAGAAGGTGGTCTTCAGCTTCATTGAATGGCCGAACAAGGTGACCCGCGACGAGGCCTGGAAGGCGATCATGGCCGACGAGAGCCTGAAACCGCAGGACGAGATGCCGTTCGACGGCAAGCGCATGTTCTGGGGCGGCTTCGAGAAGATTCTCGACACCGCCGAGCAGCAAATTCGGCAGGCAGCGGCCCCGATCACTGCCTGAAGAGATCGGAACAATCGGAAAAAGGAGGTCGAAATGTCAGACGTCCACACTCAAGAAGCGCCCGTAAGGACTCAGCAGAACCGCTCAGGCCCAAACCCCGCCGGCGATTTCATTTGGTACGAATTGATGACCCCGGACGCGGAAGGCTCCAAGACTTTCTACGACGCGGTCGTCGGCTGGAACATCGGCGAGGGAGTCGCCGAATATAACGGCTACAGGATGATCGGAACCGCCGATGACGGCTTCACCGGGGGCGTTCTTCCGATCACCGACGAGATGCAGCAGCACGGCGCACGGCCGACCTGGCTCGGCTACCTGAACGCCCGCGACGTCGACGCCAAGCTCGCCGAGATCGAAAGCGCCGGAGGAAAGACGCTCATGGGCGCGACCGACATTCCCAACGTCGGCCGGATCGCGATGGTCGCCGACCCGCAGGGCGCGCCCTTCTACGTGATGAAGCCCATCCCGCCTGAAGGTAAGGAGAATCAGGCGAGCACCGTCTTCTCGCCCACCGACCAGGGGCGTTGCGCGTGGAACGAGCTGTCGACCAGCGATCCCGTCGCCGCCCGGCAATTCTATGGGCAACAGTTCGGATGGACGAGCGACAACTTCATGCCGATGGGCGAACATGGCGAATATCGCTTCATCGATAACGAAGGGCTGACGCTCGGCGCGATCGCCGGAGCGATGGAGGGCCAGCATCCGCACTGGCGCTTCTATTTCAAGGTCCCTTCGATCTCGAAGGCTAAGGACACGGTCGAAGCCAAGGGCGGCAAGGTCATAATGGGGCCGATGGAAGTCCCGGGTGGCGATCGCATCGTCATCGGAATCGACCCACAGGGCGCGGAATTCGCGCTCGTGGGCAAAGCCTAAGGGAGAGAGCAATGCCGAATGGATTCACCACCTGCCTTTGGTTCGACAAAGGCGAGGCGCGAAAAGCTGCCGAATTTTACGCGTCGGTTTTCCCCGACACGCACCTCGGTCCGGCTCATGGAGCCGCCACCGACTTCCCCGGTGGAAGGGAGGGCGACGAGCTGACGGTCGAGTTCACCCTTCTCGGGCGCCCCTTCGTGGGCCTCAACGGCGGTCCGAACTTCAAGCCAAACGAAGCGGTCAGCTTCATGGTTCTCACCGACAACCAGGAAGAGACCGACCGCTACTGGAACGCGATCACTCAGAACGGGGGCGAGGAAAGCGCCTGCGGCTGGTGCAAGGACAAATGGGGCTTCTCCTGGCAGATTACCCCCAAGCGCCTGCTCGAGCTGACCAGCGCGAGCGGCGACGCGGGCAAGCGCGCGTTCCAGGCGATGATGACGATGCGCAAGATCGACATCGCGAAGATAGAGGCGGCAGCCGCCGGCGAGCAGGTCGATGCGTAGGATCGTCGGCGCAACCTTCCTGTCGCTCGATGGCGTGATGCAAGGCCCTGGCGGCCCGAGCGAAGACACGACTGGCGGGTTTCAGCTCAGCGGCTGGCTCCCGCCCGTCGGCGACGACGCGATCGATCGCAAGATCGGCGAGATATTTGGACGCCCGTTCGACCTTCTGCTCGGCCGACGTACCTACGAGATCTTCGCGGCTTACTGGCCCTATGCGAGCGACCAGATGGCGGACATTCGCGACCCCTTCAACGTCTGCACGAAATATGTCGTCACTCATCGCGACCGTCCGCTCGACTGGCAGAACAGCGAGCGCATCGGCGCGATCGAAGATCTACGCGAAATCAAGCAGGGCGACGGCCCAGACATCGTCATCCAGGGCAGCAGCACGCTCTATCCGCAATTGCTCGATGCGGGACTCCTCGACGAGCTCACGCTGATGATCTCGCCGGTCGTCCTCGGCCAGGGCAAACGTCTGTTCGGCGACGGCACCCCGCCGCGCACGCTGAAGATGACCGAGCATTACGTATCGGATGGCGGAAACATCGTCGCTACGTATCAGCCGGCCGGGCCAGTGGAGATCGGCACCTACGTGACCGAGCAGCCGAGCGAGCGCGAGAAAGCGCGGCAGGCGGAAATGGCGGAGGGCAGCTGGTGACGCTCCAGGTTTTTGGGCATCCGTTCAGCAGCTACACGCAAAAGGTCCTGATCCCGCTGTGGGCGGACGAGACTCCGTTCGAATATCGGGTGGTCGCTCCAGATCATCCAGAGAATATCGAGGAGCTGAAGCGCCACTCGCCCTTCGGTCAGTTCCCGCTACTGATCGACGGTGACACGGCAGTGTTCGAATCGACGCCGATCATCGAATATCTCCAGGCCTGCCATCCCGGTCCGAACCGCTGGATCCCGGACGGCGAGCCTGGCCGGCGCGTGCGTTTCCTCGATCGCTTCTTCGACCTGCACGTGATGGGCAATATGCAGGCTGCGGTAGGCGACAAGCTTCGTCCCGAAGAGTCGCGCGACCCCTATGGCGACAAGCGCGCCCGCGAACGCCTGCACACGGCTTACGGCTGGCTGGAGGCGAACCTCGGCGATGGCCCGTGGGCGGCTGGTGATCAGTTTACGCTGGCGGATTGCGCTGCAGCGCCGTCGCTCTTCTATGCGGACTGGGTCGAGGAGATCGGCCCTTCACGACCGAAACTGGCCGCTTATCGCAAGCGAGTGCTCGAGCATCCGGTCGTAGCCCGAGCGGTCGATGAAGGCCGGCCGTACCGTCCCTACTTTCCACTAGGTGCTCCGGACCGCGACTAAGCGAAGGCGGGTGCCTTCCGGAGCAGCTGGTAGGCGGCGATCACCTCACCCAGTTTGCCTTCGTGCCGCCGGTCGCCGCCGTTCTTGTCGGGGTGATAGCGGCGCACGAGGTTCGAATAGCGCTGACGGATTGCGTGCAAATCCGTTTCTTCGCCGAGCCCGAGCACCGACAAAGCGCGCTGCTCGTCCTTGCTGAAGCGCGACGGCTTCGCGCGCTCGCGAACGTGCCCGAAGCGCCCCGAGATCGCGTCGAGCGGATCGGCGAAATCGCTCCACCTCGGCGGCGGGTCGGCGCCGTTGGCGGCAAAGCGCCGGCTCGGCCGGTCCCAGCCGGCGAGCGGGTGCTGGGCCTGCGTGATCTCGTCAGGGGTCATGCCTTCGAAGAAATTGTAGCGGGCGTTGTGCTCGCGGACATGATCGAGGCACAGGAAACGCCAACTTCCCGGTCCGTCGAAATTGGCCGCCGCCAGCGGCGCCTTGAACTCGCCCGGCTCGGTGCAGCCCGGGACGGCGCACCTCGCCCTCGCCCCTTCGACCCGTCCGTGCAACCTTGCCTGTTTCGAAGCCATTGAACCCCATTATATAAGGGCGATGAACGCCCAAACCACCGGTCCGGTAGCGACCGAAATGCTCCGCCGTCTCGACTCAGTGCTTTCACCGACGAAGATGGACCTGACTGACGACAGCGAGCAGCATCGCGGCCATGGCGGCTACAATCCGGCAGGCGAAAGCCACTTCAGCCTGAAGATCGAAAGCGCGGCCTTCACCGGCAAGAGCCGTGTCGAACGGCAGCGGATGATCTATTCCGCGCTCGGAGACCTAATGCACGAGCGTGTCCACGCACTTTCAATCCGAGCGGCTGCTCCAGGAGAATGACGATGGCGACGATCGAAAGCTCGATTCTTGAAACGATTACACCGGTTACGCATGACCTTGGGGCCTTCAAGGTCAACCGGACGCTTCCCGCGAAGCAGCGGACGATGGTCGGGCCGTTCATCTTCGTCGACGAGTTCGGGCCGGCGCGGCTTCCGGCGGGCCAGGGCATGGACGTCCGGCCGCAC
>Ga0070681_10003858_pt1 | contig 14107 bp, 13 predicted proteins | sample KBSC83BmetaG_FD_65650 | JGI IMG/M metagenome (GOLD analysis project Ga0070681, IMG submission 65650) | Corn rhizosphere microbial communities from Kellogg Biological Station, Michigan, USA - KBS C8-3B metaG | ecosystem: Host-associated > Plants > Roots > Rhizosphere | place: USA: Michigan... | reverse complement strand
GTCGATTTTACTTCTCGCGATGATCTGTTCGGCCCTGACCTCCTTCGCAGTCGCGCAATCAGAGGACAAGCAGACAGGCGCCGCTGTCTGCACGCTCGACGATGGCAAGCAGATCAGCGCTCGCTACACACCAGTTCCCGCAACGCGCACGGGTTTGCCGCAAGACAAAGTCTGGGCCCCAGGAGGTTCCGCGCTCACGCTTTTCACTGAAAGCTCTCTGATGCTCGGCAATACGCCGATCGGCGTGGGCGCCTATACGATGTACCTGGTTCCAGGCAAAAAAGATTGGACTCTGATCGTCAGCAAGAACGTGAATGTGGATCAGGCCTACGACCAGCAGCAGGACTTGGCGCGCGCGACCATGGCGATCGGCACATTGGGTGGGCAGGTGCCCGAACTCCGAGTCACCTTCGGGCACACGGGTCCCAAGAAGTGCGAGTTGAACGTCGACTTCGGCAAGACCAAAGCCTGGGTTGAGTTCAGCGCTATTTAGCCGCTATTTCGGCAGGCATAGCCTTTGCCAGATCTTTCCACGTAACCAGGATGAATCCCTGGTCCTTTAGGAATTTCTGGAACTCAGGATTACTCACCAGGTCCAAATCATTCTGGCGCCACTGCGCACCCCAATCCGCGTGATCTGACGTTGCACCCTGAATTTCCGCATCATTGTGTGCGAGATGCACAATCAACTCATAGGTTCCTGGCGGCAACGGAGCCAGCATCTTCTTATAGGAATCCAGCCATTGCGACTGCGGAACGCCGGGCATCATCTGTAGAATGCGATCCACGAGCACCGAGCCCTGACTGATCTTCGCAGTGTTGAAGTTCCCGTCAATACCAACGGGAGTTTCCCCTCCAGCCTCGATCCCCTTGCCTGTCTTCGGTTCGAGCAACACCGGCAACTTGTAGTGATTGCCCAACCCCACATAGACCGCCAGCAGATCCTGCGTACTGGCGATTGTGCCCATATGCGGATCCAGATGCGTCAGTCGAATTCCTGCTGCCTGCGCTTTGTCGATCTGCGCGCGCGCTTCGGTTTCCACGTCGCTCATCTTGGCATGCGTGTCGACGTATTCGGTCAACAGTGGCAGATAACCCACATCGTCGAGCAGACTCGAACCTTTCGCCTGTCCGGAAACTGGCCGCCACCGATAGGTCGTCCAGTCCGCGTTAAGCGTGATATGTATGCCGAGATCGGCATTCGGATGCGCCTTTGCCCACTCGGCAACTTCCGGGAACCACGGACATGGCACCATGATACTGGCCGAGTTCACCCAGCGTTTCTCTAGCGCCTCTTCGATTGCGCTGTTGACCGTGTGCATCATGCCGAAATCGTCGGCGTGGATTACCAGCAGTCGCGAATTCGCGGGATATCCAAGACGCTCCGCAACTGTTTTGGTCGATTGCGCAATAAGAGCAGAGGTCAGGAAAAATACAGCGAGCAGGATCTGAGTGAAACGTTTCAATGCTGGCCTCCAGTCACAATGATGGCTCTAGAAGCATCTCAGGTTTCGCTGCAAGAATGCAAATCCACGCGGCGGGTGGCCCATTCAAGGCCTTCTGTTGGTTCGAGGATCCGTTCTCTGAACTGGCAATCTCGTGCGGCTTGGTGTCCGCACGTTCGCGAAGCTAACGTGGGAGAGTCAGGAGATGCTACCGCTGACTCGCTTCGCCCGCTGCGACCTTCCGATTAAATTCCGCAGACTTATTTCGTGGAACGCTCAATGATTTCCAGTCCGAACTTTTCAGCTGCTTCGCGAGAAACACAATCTGCCCGACGTGATACGAGTAGTGCGCCACCTGCCGGTTGATGGCCTGCATCACCGAATGCGGTTCGCCCCGAATCGTCACGCGCCGCTCCAGGTCAGCATCCGTCAACGGAGCAAGCGCAGAAAACAGACGGTGCCAGCCATCCTCCCAGCACTTCATCAACTCCTCGCGAGATACGGCGGGACCGACAAACTCGCAATCACGATTGCGATCCGCCTTTTCACCATCGCTGGTAAGGAAGTCCGTCCAGCGCGAACGCATATTGCCCGCGATGTGTTTCACAGTTATTGCGACAGAATTCATCTCCCGATCGAGCGCAGCGAAAAGCTGCTCGTCCGTGAGTTGCGCCATGGCGCCTTCGCCTAGCTTTTTGTAATACCGGAAAAGCGCGACGGAATCCTCGATGTAGGATGTGCTGAACTGGTGGGCCATCCACAAATTCTACAGCTGATCAGACCGATGCTTAGGCCGATTCAGCCAAATTTTCGGACGCCACCGCAGATGGAACCAGCCCCTCACAATCATCGACGGTCGGCTCCCCGACCCCACTCTCTTCTCCCAGTTTCCCCCCGGCTGTGATCCGGGCGGCGCGCGAAAGCGGTGCCGTCAACTTTGCCAACGGGCCCGTCATGCCCGAGTATTCGCCTGAAATGAGGGAGCCCGCAGCGAGAGTGAATCGAAGGGCGTCCTGCTGGTCTTCGAAGTAGAGAACAACTTTCTTGAGCGCCATAACTGCGACTCCTCAGATATCTTCTTTCGTTCACCGGATACCGGTGTCGTGCCCGAACAATAAGTTTGTGTAAGTGCGTTCGTGCTTTTGAAGCGGCGCAGGAAAACTATAGCCCGATTCGTGGCGCTAACCGGACGTGATCTGGTTCAGCGGAACACAAATGGTTAACCGGAAGGCGAGACTCGAAACGTCTCCCATCGCAACCTGGGTCAGGACGAGATTTTCTGCACACGAAATCGCTATGGACCGGGTCGATTCGTGATGCGAGTTTGACTCTAGCTCGCTCGCCTTTCGTCCCAAGCCGCGTCCATGTTCTGGCAGCCTGATTCGAGTTTTTCTGTCTGCTTTCACCCACAGTTCTGTTAACGTTCCAACTCCTGGAGGGAGCATGCGCGCACCAAAGTTCTTCTTCGCGGGCCTCGTTTTCAGTTGTTGTTTCGCCTACGGTCAGAGTTCGACGCCGGTCAAACCCTCGCTTACGCACTTTGATCCGGCGTTAGTAGATCGTTCACTTGATCCTTGCGACAACTTCTATAAGTTCGTCTGCTCAAAATGGATCGCCGCAAACCCAGTTCCAGCCGACCAACCGCGTTGGGAGACGGATTCGAACCTGGAAATATGGAACGAGTCCATCCTGCGCGATGCCATGATCGAGGCTTCCAACCCGAGCACTCAGCGCGATGCTGTTCATCAGAAGGTTGGCGACTACTGGGCCGCTTGCATGGACGAGAGCGGGATCGAGAAGAATGGGTTGAAGTCCCTGCAGCCAATTTTTGATCGCATCGCCGCGATGAAAAACAAGAAAGAACTGGCGGAAGTTGTCGCCATGCTGCATAAGAGCGTTCCCGCCGCCTGGGCAGGCGCAGACAACCAGACAAACGCCGCACTCCTTGGATTCGGATCCCAACAGGACTTCAACGATTCATCTCTTGTGATCGCCGGCATCGATCAAGGCGGCCTTGGGATGCCCAATCGTGACTACTATCTCTCTGACAATCCGAAGTTAACGACCGTTCGCGAAAAGTACATCGAGCACGTGAAGCGTATGTTTACGCTGGCTGGCGATACTCCCGAGCAGGCCGCGGCTGACGCAAATACCGTGCTCAAGATCGAAACCGCGCTCGCCAAAATCCAAATGGATAACGTAAGTAGACGCGATCCGCAGAAGCTCAATAATGTAATGACCCTTGCGCAGGTGCAGGCTCTCACCCCGGCATTCGACTGGCAACACTATCTCGTCCTGGTCGGCAGCCCCACTCCTCATCATTACGTGGTGTCGTCCCCCGACTTCTTCCGCGGCGCCCAGCAGGTTCTCGTCGCCGAGCCTCTCGCTAATTGGAAAGTCTATCTGCGGTGGTGGACGCTGCACGGTCATGCTCGATACCTCAACAGCGCTTTTGAAGAGGAGAATTTCGACTTCTACGGCCGCACAGTTACCGGATCCGAAAAACAGCTGCCCCGCTGGCGCCGTTGCGTCGCTTTTGCTGATCGCGACCTCGGAGAAGCCCTCGGCCAGGCCTATGTTGAAAAGGCTTTTCCTCCAGATAGCAAAAAACGCGTGGAAGACATGGTTGCGGCCATTCAGAAATCCCTGGGCGATGACATCAACGGCCTCGACTGGATGAGCCCGGAGACGAAGAAACAGGCTCTAGTGAAACTCACGGCCATGGAACCCAAGATCGGCTACCCAAAGGTCTGGCGCGACTATTCGAGTGTGACGATCACGCCTACCAGCCTCGTCGATAATGTTCATCAGGCGACAGCGTTCGAATTCAAGCGGCAACTGAACAAGATTGGCAAGCCGGTAGATCGCATGGAGTGGGGAATGACTCCACCCACGGTGAATGCCTACAACGATGGGCAACTGAACACCATCAACTTCCCCGCCGGAATTCTGCAGCCGCCGGATTTTGAAGCCATGCTGACGGAGGATGCGAACTACGGCGCGATTGGAACCATCATTGGACACGAGATCACGCATGGCTTCGATGACCAGGGGCGTCAGTTCGATGCGAAAGGCAACCTCAAGGACTGGTGGACCGCTCAGGATGCCAGCAGATACGAAGAGCGCGGTAAGTGTATTGCCGACGAGTACACAGAGGAGGTACCAGGCCTCGGTGTCAAAACAAACGGCAAGATGACGCAGGGTGAAGACACGGCCGACAACGGCGGACTTCGTATTGCGATGATGGCCTTGGAGGATACTTACAAGAAGGCCGGCAAATCTATCGACGAAAAAGGACCTGACGGATGGACGCCGCGGCAGCGCTTCTTCCTCGCGCACGCATTCTCGTGGTGTGGGACGTGGCGGCCTGATTTCGCGCGCATGGTGATCACCACCAATCCACATTCCCTGCCGGAATTTCGCGTGAACAATGTGGAAGCAAACTTTCCGGAATTTCAGCAGGCATTTGGATGCAAAGCCGGGCAGCGTATGGTGCGACTGAACGCGTGCAGGGTTTGGTAGGCAGTGGCACGGGAGCCGTCGCCCGCGGAAATCAAACGGGGCAGCCGACCTCGGCTGCCTCTTTTAGCATTCCACTTCTGCTTTTCTGGGCGAGGTCGCCGCATTTGCGAAGGAGTCGAGAGACCTTGCGCTACAAAAGCTAGCGTCACAAAAAAAGAGCAGCCATCTCTGGCTGCTCTTTATCACCCTTAGGAACCTACCTGCGTCCGCGTCCGCCGCGATCGCCACCGCGTCCACCACCGTGGTGACCACCACCACCGCCACGGCGTCCACCGCGATCGCCGCCGCGTCCGCCACCCGGACGAGGTCCGCGATCCGGACGATCCGAGTGCGTTGCGCCGACCGGCTCATCCGCTTCGTTACCCGGCTCCGGATGTCCGCCTTCGAGCGTCATCGGCTCACCGGCTGGAACCTCGCCGCCTTCTCCACCTTCCATCTTCGCGCGCTGCTCACGCAGAATTGCTTTGCGGGAAAGTCGAATGCGGTTGCCTTCGATCGATAGCACCTTCACCAGGATCTGATCGCCTTCCTTCAGTTCATCGCGAATATCCTTGATGCGATGTTCAGCGACTTCACTGATGTGCAGCAGGCCATCGGTCCCAGGCAGAACCTCGACGAATGCACCGAAGTCAGCCAGACGGGACACCGTTCCGAGATAGGTCTTCCCTATTTCGGCCGTGGCTGTAATCTCGCCAATCATCTTCAAAGCTTTCGCTGCGCCTTCGGCATCGCTCGATGCGATGTTCACCTTGCCGGAGTCCTCGACGTCGATCTTGACGCCGGTCTCTTCGATGATGCCGCGAATAACCTTGCCTCCGGGCCCGATCAAATCTTTGATCTTGTCCGTAGGAATGTTCAACGTGTAGAAGCGTGGTGCAAATTCAGAAATCTTGGTGCGCGGCTCGGAGATAACTTCATTCATCTTGCCGAGAATGAACAGCCGTCCTTCCTTCGCCTGCGCCAGCGCCTCGCGCATAATCTGCGCGGTGATGCCGGTGACCTTGATATCCATCTGCAGTGCCGTGATACCAGCTTCGGTTCCAGCGACCTTGAAGTCCATGTCGCCGTAGTGATCTTCCGCACCGGCAATGTCGGTCAGGATCGCGTATTTCTCGTCTTCCTTCACCAACCCCATCGCCACGCCTGCAACCGGCGCCTTCAAGGGAACGCCAGCATCAAGCAGCGACAATGTTCCGCCGCAAACGCTAGCCATCGAAGACGAACCGTTCGATTCCAGAATGTCGGAAACCACGCGCATCGCGTATGGCCAATCGACTTCTGACGGAAGCACCGCGGAAATTGCGCGCTCTGCCAGTGCGCCGTGACCGATTTCGCGACGGCCCGGTCCACGCAGGAACGCAACTTCGCCAACCGAGAATGGTGGGAAGTTGTAGTGCAGCATAAAGCGCTTCTTGGCTTCGCCTTCGAAGTGCTCAACACGTTGCATGTCCTCGCCAGTACCCAGCGTTGTCGTTACCAGCGCCTGGGTTTCACCGCGAGTAAAAACAGCTGACCCGTGTGCACGTGGCAGCACGCTCACTTCGCTCCAAATCGCGCGGATCTGATCGAATGCGCGTCCATCGGGACGGCGGCGATCCTCTACGACCTGCTCGCGGAAGATACGCTCACGCAATGTCTCGTAGTATTTCGAAAGCTTGGAGAGCGCCTCGACGTCTTCTTTAGGGATCTCCGCCTTCAGCGTGGTCTTGATCTCCTTCACCTTCGAGTAGCTTTCCAGCTTCGGATATTTCTCAGTGTTGAGCGCATCGGCTAACTGCGCGCCAACCTTGCTCTTTAACTGATCGAAGTACGCTTGATCGAACTCCGGCGGCGTTACCGCGCGCTTGGGCTTGCCACCCTTCTGCACCAGTTCATCAATCGCGGCACAAATTTTCTTGATTTCAGTATGAGCGAACTCGATCGCCTCGACGATGCTCTCTTCGTCGATTTCGCTGGCGCCGGCCTCGATCATCACGATGCCGTCTTTCGTTCCCGCAACCGTCAGGCGCAAGGTACCTTCGCGCTGTTCGTCATAGGTCGGGTTCACGAGGAACTGCCCGTCTTTCATTCCAACGCGGACAGCGCCAATCGGCCCCAGGAATGGAATGTCGGACAGAGCCAGTGCGGCCGAGGCCGCATTGATGCCAACAATATCGGGATCATTCTGCGTATCGGCCGACAACACCAGCGCGATTACCTGGGTCTCATTGCGGAAACCTTCCGCGAACAATGGCCTGATCGGACGATCGATTAAACGGCTGGTGAGAATTTCGCGCTCGCTCGGGCGCCCTTCGCGCTTGATGAATCCGCCGGGGAAACGTCCGCCGGCATAGGTGTACTCGCGGTAATCAACCGTGAGGGGGAAGAAATCAATTCCTTCCCGGGGGTCGGGACTGGCTGTTGCTGTTGCCAGTACGACGTTGTCGCCATTCTTGGCGACTACGGAACCGCCTGCCTGCTTGGCAAGCTTTCCAGTTTCGAATGTGATGGATTTACCACCGGTAAGTTCTACGGTGACTTCCTGCTTCATTTGTTTCCTTCTTCCGCTCGGTCGCGCACAAGGTCATAGGGAGGCGAAGTTTAGGGGCCAGAGATCCCTGCTTCAATAGCTGTTACCGGCTTTCGGGCAGATGGACTGCGACGAAGAGCCGGTGAACGCACCGGTCCGAGGCGTATTGTTAGGTCGGTTCGAAATATGGCAGAGCTACTTGCGGATGCCGAGTTTCGAAATGACGCTCTTGTATCGCTCGGAGTCGTATTTCTTGAGGTAATCGAGCAAGCTACGCCGCTTGCTGACCAGCATTAGGAGACCCCGCCGGGAAGCGTGATCCTTCTTATGCGTCTTAAAGTGCTCCGTCAATTCGGCAATGCGCTCGCTTAGAATTGCGATCTGGACTTCCGGACTACCCGTATCAGTCGCATGCGTGCGATAGTTGTCGATGATGGTTTTCTTTTGCTCTCTGGCTAACACTGAACCTTGTGCACTCCTGCTAATTTTTCCAATCGATTTGGTACCCTACGAGACTAACATGCAGGCAGAGGTTGAGTAAAGATTAGCTATAGCAATAGCTTACAAGTACTAGGGGAAGGCGTCCAACCTGATGGCAGAGCGGCAGAATCAAACATCTAGCAATAGTTCCTTGGAAGGGCTCCAAATGCAGACCGCGCGGGAGCAAGAATCGATCCTTATCTGTACGCAGTGCGGACATATTAATCCGGCCGCGAACAAGTTTTGCGGCAACTGCGGAAATGGGTTGGTTTCCATCTTCGACGCACCTCCGTCGAAAACCGTCGACAATCGGAAAGTCGTGGATCCGGGGATGGTCACCATGCCCGACCTGACGACTCCGCCACCCGTTGCAAAGCCTGAACCGCCGCCGGCGCGCCCTCAGGTAGTCCCGCGTGAGGCTCCTCGCTCCGTGGCTCCCGAACCCAAACCAGAACCTCGGCAAGTCTTCCGCCAAGAGCCGGTTTCAACTATAAGCGGCCCGTCGTTCCTCGGTCTGAGCTCTGATCCAACTGACACCGCCGACTACCTTTTGATGGAGGAAGAACCCCGAAAGGGCGGGGCTTTCCGCGTCTTAATGATGCTTGCCATTCTCGCGCTCATCGTCGTCGGCGCTCTGGAGTGGAGAGCAATTCGAAAGATGGTTGCGGAACAAGGCGCAAGATTGCAGTCGTCGCCCAGCACCGAGCAAGCGCCGCCCGCAGCGAGTTCGGACGCAACACCTCCAGCTGCAACCGACGCGCAATCTCCCGCCACTGCTCCGGGAACTGCAAACCCCGCACCAAACATGGGCACTGACATTCAGCAGCAGCATCCACTCGTAGAGATGGATCTGCCCCCCGCGGGCCAGGCGCAATCGCAAGTTCAGCCGCCGCAAGCGGCCCAGCCGGGAGCGGTACCTGCTGCAAATCAACCCGCGCCAACTCAGCATAGTGTTCAACCTTCTGCCCCGACGAATGTTCCGCCACCTTCAGGCACGAGTTCTCAGCCTCAAGCTGCGCCTCAGGGGCCCACCGCTGCCACGAAACCTGGCAATGGAGCGCGAGTCCAACGAGCCTCCGAAACTCCGGGCAAAGCTCTGAGCGCCAGCCTTCCGGCGAAGCAGGTTCAGGAGCCTCCAAAAGAGAAACTGGATCCAGCTAAGGATCCGAGCGTTGTGGCCGCCGAGAAATACCTCTACGGACCGTCGCGCAACTGCACCGCAGCTCGCGGCCTCCTTGAGCAGGCCGCCGGAAGGCAAAATCCCAGTGCGATGTCGCACCTGGGAGCAATGTATGCAACCGGCCAGTGCGTCTCGGCTGACAAGACCCTTGCTTACATCTGGTTCAGCCGCGCCTACGATGCAAATCCTGGAAACCAGTGGCTAGAGAAGAACCTGACTATGCTCTGGCGCGATATGTCGTCTTCCGAGCGTCAGGTCGTCCTGAAAGCCAAAGGTGGTAGATAGTATTTTGGTGGTGCATTCAAGTCTGCTTTTGACTTGAGTGGGGTTGTTACAGAGAAAATGGAAAGCCCGGCGGGTGGCCGGGCTTTCGTTTTGCTGAGCGGAGGTTCTCTCACGCGTCGATGCTTGTGAGCACATCTTCCAGATTGCGTGGAATTGGTTCTCCGGTCAGTTTATTAAGACCAAAATCGTATCCCTGATCGAATGCTTTCAAATTCAACTCTTTGAAGCTCGCGGGTACTGAGTCCGCAATCGCCGAGCGCAGCGCGTCCACACTCAGGACCTTCGAGACCGCCCCGAAAAATCCCACCATCACCGAGTTCAGCACCATGCGCTTGCCCAAGCTTTCGGCAATGCGTGTCGCGGGACAACTGAACACCCGCGTTGCCGCCGAGATATTCGAAACTCGCACCAGGTCCTGCTCCACCAGCAGCAGGCCATTCGGCTTTAGCTCGGACGCGAATTTGTTGTAAGCCTCCTGCGACATAACCATCATGATGTCCGGCCGCGTAACGTACGGATACAGGATCGGATTATCCGAGAGGATCACCTGTGCGCTGCATGCTCCGCCGCGCGCTTCCGGACCGAAATTCTGCGTCATGGTGGCAAAACCATTGTCGTAAATTGAAGCGGCTTTGCCGATCACGATGGCGGACAGAATCACTCCCTGGCCCCCGAATCCCGCGACGCGTATCTCTGTTAGCTGCATAAGCCCTCCTCGCAACCACCCGCGGCCGTCTCGTGATCGCTCTCTGCACATTCGGCTGCGACTGGATCCACATACCGCGAACCCAGCGTGTTCTGCATCTGCTCGCGTAGCAACTCCCGATACTCGTGCCGGCTGCGATCCACAAACTTGCCGACCACGATTTCACCCTGCTTATCGAGTCCCACTTCGCTGGTCGGAGCCCCGTTCTTCACCTTGCTCTTTTCCTTGTAGTACTTCATGGTGTCGAGTCCGTCGCCCATCTTGTTGCGCCGCTGATACAGTGTCGGACAAGGCGAGATGATTTCGATGAAACAGAAACCGGGCTTCTGGAAGATCTCGGCAATCGCCCGCGAAAGCTGGCGCACGTGGTAAGTAGTCCAGCGCGCTACATAAACGGCCCCCGCTGCCTCGACCAGGTGTGGCAAATTGAAGCTCGTATCGAACGTGCCATAAGGATTGGTGGAGGTTATCACGTCGGCGGGGGTCGTCGGCGCCGTTTGGCCTCCCGTCATGGCGTAAATCAGATTATTGACGCAAATGACTTTCAGATCGACGTTGCGCCGGGCAGCATGAATCAAGTGATTGCCGCCAATCGCTGAAAGGTCGCCATCGCCAGAATAGACCACCACCTGTAGCTTCGGATTAGCGAGCTTCAGACCCGTCGCGAATGGAATCGCGCGGCCGTGCGTGGTGTGGAACGAATCCAGACGCACATAACCCGCTACCCGTCCTGAGCACCCAATGCCCGAAACGATTGCCAGGTTGTCGAGATCAACCTTGGCATCAATCAGAGCACGTGTAAAGCAATTCACCGTGGTACCGATTCCGCAGCCCGGGCACCAGATGTGCGGCATGCGATCGGTTCTCAGGAACTGCTCAACCGGATTGGCTGGAGCTATCGTACTCAAACTCATTTTGCCGCCTCCAGGATCGCGTCCAGAATCTGTTCTGGCCGGTGGACGCTTCCTCCGGCGTGCGTCACGGAAACAGTTCGTGCTTGACCGCCAGTTGCGCGCTCAACTTCCAAAACCACTTGCCCCAGGTTCAGCTCAGGCACCACAAAAGCAGTGACTCGCTTCGCCAGCGTCCGAATCAGTTGTTCGGGAAATGGCCAGACGGTCATCAGTCGCAACTTTCCAACGCGTACTCCGCGGGCGCGCGCCATTTCAATTCCTCTCTGCGCCACGCGCGAGGTGATTCCGTAAGAAACCACTACCACCTCCGCATCTTCCAGATTCTCTGTCTCGTACAGGCCTATCTGGCGATTCGCCGAATCAATCTTCGACTTCAGTCGGCGCACCAGCTTGTCCTGTACCGGTGGAGTCATCGCCGGATAGCCGCGCTCATCGTGCGTCAGACCCGTGACATGGAACCGATAACCTTCGCCCGCGTGCACCATTTCCGGCACACCGTCCTCGCAAGGCTCGTAGGGAAGAAATTCTTCCGGCGATTTCTTCGTGTGGCGCCGCGGTTCTACATAAATCTTTTCCGCATCGGGGATGATCACCTTTTCGGTCATGTGCCCAACCACTTCGTCCATCATCACCATTACCGGAACGCGATACTTTTCTGAAAGATTGAAGGCGGTGATCGTTTGGTCAAAACATTCCTGTGGGGAATTCGGACAGAGCGCGATCAGCGAGTAGTCGCCGTGCGAGCCCCAGCGCGCCTGCATCATGTCCGACTGCGCTGGAAGCGTTGGCAGTCCTGTCGACGGTCCGCCACGTTGCACATCGATGAACACGCACGGCGTCTCGGTCATCACGGCATAGCCAATGTGTTCCATCATCAGCGAGAACCCTGGGCCAGACGTCACTGTGAAGGCCTTAGCGCCTCCCCAGACCGCCCCCTGGATCGCGATCGATGCAGCCAGCTCGTCTTCCATCTGGATGAACGTTCCACCTACTGTCGGAATGCGAGAGGAAAAGCGCTCGACAATTTCTGTCGAAGGCGTGATCGGATAACCGGCAGAGAAACGTGCGCCTGCTGCAAGGGCTCCCTCACAGCAGGCGTGATCTCCGTCTATAAAGTGGGTTCCAGTGAGAACCCCACGTGGGTCGGCATTCATCTCTATGTCTCCGATGCTGGGGGCACATCACGGTGCCCGAAGATCGCGAAATCGGGACAAAACATTCCGCACAGATCGCAGCCGCTGCACTTCTCCGGGTTGATCACATGCGGTGGATGGTATCCCTTGGAATTAAAAGCGGTAGAAAGAGCCAGAACTTTGGTCGGACAGAACTCAACGCAAAAACCGCAAGCCTTACAGCGCTCCACTTCGATAACGACGTTACCTTTTGCCATTCGCACCTCGACGGGGTGGCCGGCTAAGGCCGGTATTGCACCCGGGTCAGGCAGTTTGCTTTGTGCCCCCCGCGCTGACTGCCTACTGTCGCGCGGCGCAAAGCACGTAGTCTGGATTTGAACTTACAGCAGAGGAAAGAGCACCTGACGTTCCTTATGGCACCATCCCCAGCACGCGGTTGATTGTGCGCGTGGCATGTTGCAGGGGGGTATGACGTAAATCACAATTGGGTGTGAGGTGTGGGCTGGTCCCGAGGTAAGCTGCCTAGAATCGCGATGCCGACGCGCAGTCGGCCAGTTCGCGAAGAACGTCGAACATGTCGTAGCCGCCATACCGCGCTGTGTGCTCTTCCGAAAGGCTGCTCACGGGAACGCTGGCTGCGAAATGAGGCGATGTACGCCTGAATGATACGGTCAGAAAGTCACTGTCGCGAGAGGCCACCAGGGCGTTCATCATGGCGGTAATCTCGCGCTGCCAGTCGGTGCGTGTCGTCAGAACGAAGGGCCCGCAGGTCTCGACGCGGTCGAGGTGCGGCTGCCGCCGCTTTTTCCGGCCGGAGCGTCCTGACCATCGCTGATTGTGCACTTCCAGGCTAAATCCGGGCGGGACATCCAAGTCAGCTTCGAAAGTAAGCGTCTCCCTCTGGTTCCTGATGGCACTCAGAAACCAGCTCAACGGCAACTCCCTGGGGACCAGCTGGACAGCTACCGAGCACTGCCGGAATATTTCGGGGAAAAGCCGAAGCCGAACATGAAACCGAGAGGGACTGATCCAGTGAATTCCAACGATTTGAGCGTGTCCGCCCAGTGCTGATCTGATCTGCTCGATGAGAACGCGAGACCGGCGACGGTTGGTACGGAAAAACCACAAGTACCAGACGCTTACCAACAGAATCCCCGCAGCGATTTCAGCGACAATCGTCCCAACCATGTTCACATCTACTTTTGATGCGCAACTTCTCGAATCCAGATGTAAATTCTGCGGCTTACGTTGGCTTTAGCGTAGTTTTTAACAACCAGAAGACCAGATATGCAGACGCCAGCAACAGCACCGGCAACGACTCCAATCAGACGTCGCAGCTAGAAGCATGTGGCGATGTGTTTAAGCCTTTAACAGTCATCAAGGCTGACCAGGAACCAGGCCAGGGCCCGATCCAGTGAACCCCCGGCACCCTCCTTAAAAATGCAAACGGCGAGAGCAAGAGCAACAAAGCTAATCGCGAGCGTTAATCCCGCGATCCACACTCGAAAACTGAATATCGGAACCGCAACCATGGAACTTTGAGACCAGCTCATTACGCAGTCTTGGACGTCGGCCCCGGATTACCGCTCACATCTACCACATACATTCGTGCAGGGCCACCGGGCTGAACATGATTTTTCTCGAAACATTCCTTGATCCGGCGCCGCAACTCGCGCGTCACTGCATACTGCTTACCGGGCCGCGTCTTGACCAGCATCAAGTAGTCCACTTCGTTCCCGCTGACGCGCTCGATCCCGGGAACTTCGGGCGAAGCCACTATCTGCTCTCGAAAAGGCGGATCGTTCCACATATCCGCGCCTACCTCGCGTAGCAGCTTCACGATGCGGTCGCTGTTCTCCGTATACGCCACCGAGATGTGCAGTGACACCTGCGACCAATCCCGCGTGAGGTTCGACACAACCGTGATCTGGCT
>Ga0070681_10003857_pt1 | contig 14110 bp, 14 predicted proteins | sample KBSC83BmetaG_FD_65650 | JGI IMG/M metagenome (GOLD analysis project Ga0070681, IMG submission 65650) | Corn rhizosphere microbial communities from Kellogg Biological Station, Michigan, USA - KBS C8-3B metaG | ecosystem: Host-associated > Plants > Roots > Rhizosphere | place: USA: Michigan... | reverse complement strand
CTTATAAACCTTTTCATTGATGGTCGGAGCCGTCTCCTTGGAAAGCGCTTCGATGATGATGTGCTCAACAACCTTGTTGTTGATCTTCGGCATTTTATTATCAGGCATAGCTACCTCTTAAATTGTTTCCCGACGCAGGCGGTGGTGGACTGCGAAAAACTGCCGGCTCTAACGATAGGCTAATCGTTCGAACCGGCAGGATATTATTAGTTAGACCAACCATCGATCTGAGAAAATTGTGATTTCCAGCGTTTTTGTGGGATCAGCTTGTTTTCCATGTTGGTGAAAAAGTCGCCCGCGCTCGTAAAGAACGGTCCCCATTCTTTCAAGATCGGTACATGCCTGCAGAGCACTCCAAAGCCAACAAACAACTGACCAAAGGCCGCTGAGGCTTTGTCCGGATCGCGCATGATCACATCCTCGTCAAGAACGCTCCAGGCGTCTTTGATCTTGCCGATCGCTTCAATGTCCATGCAGACATTGATCCCCTTATCAAGGGCCTTGCCCATTTTTCCAAGATACTCATTCGCTTTGGTCAATTTATCGAAGACCTGCGAGTCTTTTTGAAATAGCCTCCCGGTTTTAAGTGCGTAATCCGTGTATTTTTCCGATGACTCGATGATCCCCTTTAGATCCTCCAAATCTGTAGCAGCAGCGCATTTGTGCCGCAGCTTCATAAATTGCACCCATGCCTTGTCCATGAAAGTTGATTGTCCGTCTGCCATGTATTTATTACTCCTTGTAGTTTTTACGAAATTGGGACCTATGTCCCAAGCTTGTTTACGCTCTCATATCGTCGTCGATAGACGATCGAGCTTCGATATCACATCCCCAAAAATGCTTTTAGCACCGCCGCCGACATGTCCCTCGCCTGAGCCTGCAGTTGAGGGTTATTCGTTTGTTTTCCTTGATAATCGAGAAAAACGATGATGCCGCCCGTGATGATCAGCGATTCGTACAGCATCTGCTGCTGACGCGGATTGAATGTGTAATAAGTCGGCGAACCCGCCAGCCTGTTATTGAAGCTGGCGATCATCTGGTTTACTTCTGCGTTGGACGGTTCCTTACCGTTTCTAACCTGCAAAGCGGCGGCGCAGATGAACGTGAAAGCATGTGCAAAATTGTCTCTTCGCGCTTTTGCTTCAAATGACGTCAACACCTGTTGAAAGAACGTCTGCATTGTGTTTCGCGTGGCTTGGTCGATGCCAGTGGCCGAATTGGCAAATTGGTCCGGCATTATCGGCTGCGATAGAGGCTGAAAGTCCGTGGCCGTGATCGGATATTGGATCGTCGGAGGGGCGGCCTGACCGGTCGACGATGTGCCATGCGGCGATTGTCCTGCGGCTACACGCATATTTTGTCGTTGCTGATTAACCGCAGTCTGAGCAACGAAAAGATTCTGCGATGCGGTCATCGTCACGTTAAGCATATGGGCATAGCTGTTGTCCTGTGCCTTAACGATGCAGCCGCAGAAACCGACGAGCAAAACCGCAAGGAACAGAGTCTTTGACGTGCATGTAGATCTCATATTTTCCATAGCTTTTTCCTGTTGTTTTGGAAACAGTCCAGCCCTCCTGAGGCAATAAAGATTTTCCGTTGTCGGCCGCCGCAGCGAACCGCGCCGTTCACCGCTCGACTAAAACGAAGGCGCGACCTTTGCGAATCATTCCTTTTCGCGCCTTCTTTCCAACGCCTTAATAGGGCGATAACCCCGAACATTCGGTTACCAGGTTAGGAGTACCCAGCCGGGAGAGCCGGCACCTCCCAAGGGACCACCGCCGTGCCCGATCGAGGGGCCAACTGGGCAAAAGCTCGCCCCGAACGCTGCGCCCCCGCCAAAGGCGTCGGCGTCGCCACCGCGACCGCCGAACCCTGAGGCTTGTAGACCACCGATTCCCCACAAATTACCGGCATCTCCGCCAGCTCCGCCCCCACCGCTTGCAAAAAACAAGACGGTGCTACCCTGTAGAATGCTGCTGTTAGATCCATCTGTCGCATCGTGTTGAAACGCGCCAAAGCCGTTTCCGCCCCCGCCAACATTGATGGTGTACACTGTGCCGGGCGTTACATCGATCACGCCTTGACCATAGGCTGCTCCGCCTCCGCCGGCAGTTGAACCACCGCCTCCGCCGGCACCCCACATTTGAGCGATCACATGCGATACGCCTGCAGGAGCTGTCCAGCTGTACGTCGCGGTCGAACCATCATGAGCATTATTTGTGAATTGCTGCATTCCGTTAATACCGCCTGGGCCTGCCGGTCCTTGCGGGCCTGTCGGACCTGCATCACCTTTGTCACCCTTGACGCCTTGCATTCCTTGGGCGCCAGTAGCGCCTGTTTGCCCCTGAATGCCTTGTGCGCCCGTATCGCCTTTGTCTCCCTTATCGCCCTTCGGTCCTTGAGGTCCCACAGTCAATATGGGCAACAGCGTGACACTCAGATCGTTATTTCCCGAAACGATAGTCACCGTTCTGGTGTCCGGATTCCAGCCGGAGCTTGGAATTGAGACCACGACAGTGTGATCGCCGACGGACAGACTGGTGCTCATCGGCGTCGTTTTGCCGGTGTCGTTTCCGTCGATCGCGACCGTGGCTCCAGAAGGGAAGGAAGTCACTTTCAACGCGCCACTTTGTCCGACTGCAGAGCCGACGGTGACGAATAGCGCGACGCTGACCAAGATCACTATAAGGACGAGTTTGATCTTACTGTGGGTGCGCCATGTTTCCGGACTATTCATCGTTTCCATGCTTTTCCTCCATTGATTCAGATTGATGAGTTTCCATGATTCGGCTCTTTTTGAACGCTGATTAATGTTGGAGCGACTTGGTTCACGAGCAGCGATCGGTGATAACACGCTGGGCAAACGATCACTCGGTCCGCTTCGATGAAATAGATAGCTCCCCGCTCGACCAGGCGGAATATTTCGCGTTCACTCGCGCCCATAACCAGCGCCAGCACATCCGGCGAAACCATATCGACGATCTGTCCGCATTGCGGACAAAAGTCCCTGAGAATTTTTCCGCCTTGCTTGAGCACGACAGTTTCCTCGACCTCAAATTTGATCTCTGTTTTTTGGCTCATTAAAAATGTTGCCCTCTCAATTTATTGGGGTTAAAATCACCTAACTCCGGTAAAACCAAGTTCGACGAGTTCCCATTGATGCAGCCATAATCACGCGAAGCGAGAATAAAGTCTTTCGGTTTTTATGGAATTCTTTTGACTTTTTCTTGACCTCATGGAAGTCAGTGATTCTAAACAGGTTATCTATGAGTTCGGATCGTTTGTTCTCGATCCGGAAGAAAAAACACTGCTCGTTAACGGCGAACCAATTCACCTTTCCGCCAAGGAATTCAACACGCTTTTGCTCTTTGTAGAGAACAACGGCCGGGCATTGTCGAAAGAAGAGATGATGTCTGCGATCTGGGAAGATACGGCGGTTGAGGAAGGCAATCTTGCGAAACAGATCTCCCGGCTAAGAAAGGTCTTTGACAACGCCGGCGGCGATTTTATTGAAACGATCCCGAAACATGGCTATCGTTTCACCGCCGACCTGAGGCTGGCCGAACGTGACCCGCGGGCACCGCTCATAGTCGAAAAGCGAACGGTAAAGAGACTGATGGTCGCCGTCGAAGACCGGCCCGAACCTGAACCTCAGCGCCTCGCCCTCGGGCCCGCTCCGCGCGGATCGCGTTGGAAAGTTTTACTCGGCCTTTCGACTGCGGTCATCCTGGCAAGTGCACTAACGTGGTGGTTTTGGCCCCAGAATAAAGCGGGATCCGGCAAAACAACGATCAGCTCGGTCGCGGTGCTCCCGCTGCAGCCGCTCAGCGGCGATGAGGACAGCCGGGAACTCGGACTCGGCCTAACGGATGAGCTGATAACGAAGCTTGGCAGTCTAAAGCGCGTGATCGTTCCGCCGCTTAATGCGGTTGCGGCGGATGTTTCCGACCCGCTCGAGGCAGGGCGGCGACTGAATGTTGACGCCGTCCTGGTCGGTACCATTCAAAAAGCCGACGGACGCTTGCGAGTCAATGCGCAGTTGATCCGCACGGCGAGTGGCGAACAGATCTGGGCAAATCGCTTTGAGCAGCCATCGGCTGGGCTGTTCGCGTTGCAGGACGCACTCTCTGAGAGCATTGCACAGGCGTTGGCTTTCGAGTTAACGAGATCAGACAATGAGCTACTAGCGCATCGCGGCACGCAGAACGCCGATGCGTACGAAAGGTACCTTCGCGGCAGATTTTTTGAGACGCAAAACACCCGCGATGGACTTAACCGCTCGATCGAGCTTTACCAACAGGCGATCGCTCTAGACCCCGGCTTTGCTGATGCATACGCCGGAGTAGCGGACTCGACACTGATCCTCTATAACTTCGGCTTTCTTCCGGCAAGCCAGTCAATTCCGATCGCACGGCAGGCTGCGAATCGGGCATTAGAGTTAAATCCGGAGCTCTCCAGTGCCTACACGTCGATCGCTTTGGTCCAACTGCTCGCGGACCGAAACTGGACGCAGGCCGAGTCAAGCCTTCAGCGCGCGATAGATCTCAATCCGAACAACGCTGACGCCTACCTTCGCTATGGATACTTTCTGATCAACGTCGGTAGGTTTGATGATGCGCTTATTAAGCTTGACAAGGCGCTTGAGCTGAATCCGGTCTCGCCCATCATCAAAGCGGACATCGGTCTCGCATACCTCTGCGCTCGTCGATATCCGCAGGCGGTCGAGCAACTCGAACGAACGGCGGTCGAATATCCGCAATTCGCGCTCGCACAATGGTTTCTCGGGTCGGCTTACGAGGCCGGCGGGGACGCCGACAAGGCATTTGATGCAAATATCAAGGCACTTCAGGTCGAGGGAGCGAACGAACTCGCCGCGCGTTTAAGCGCAGTCAGGCAATCGGACGGACTGGAGAAGGCAAACAAGACGTGGTACGAAGAAATGCTGAAAACGCGTCAGTCGGACCCGCAGGCCGTCTCCGCCATCGACCTCGCCATGCGCGCTGCAACTCTCAAGGACTCTGAGCAAACCATTTACTGGACCCAAATGGCTCAGGACGAGAATGACCCAACGCTCTTTGGCATTGAGTACTTATCAAAATTCGATTTTGTTCGCGATGACCCACGTTTCGAAGCTATCGCCAAGAAAATTGCACTCTAAAAAGCCACAAAACATTGAAATAAAGGTCGCGCGACATCATTTCGTACGACCCCTATGATCCACTCAGCGTATTCTGCCGATTCCAGCTTCCGCTCGGTGATGATGATTTCCGAAGCAGTTGTCACCCGCCCTTCGAACTCGGTTGACGAAACGGAGATGAACTTGGAGGTCCCGTTAAAAGGACGGCTTCCGAACTAGAAAGCCACCACTGTTGTTGCGTTAAAGTCGTTGCGAGCGCAACGTTGCCGCAGCCAAGCTCCCCTTGTATCTGCGACGCAGCGCCGACGAGCGAATTGGCGAGGGAAGTAGGAATTTTCTTTCCTCTCTGGGCATTTACCTGATCGATAAAGTCCTGTAAGTCAGTACAGGCAGTAGCCAGGTCTCCAACTTGTATAGCTCTTGTAGCAGCCTGAAGTTTGGCGATAAGCGCGGTTTTCAGGCTCGCGGGCAGACCTGAATTTGAAATCGCTGTTACTACACTACTTATCTCCGACGTTACGTTTGGTGTCGGTGTTGGAGTCGGCGTTACGGTTGGTGTCGCTGTTGGTGTTGCCGTTGGCGAAGCGGTAGGTGTCGCCGCCGGAGTCGGGGTCGGCGTGACCGCTGTGGGTGTTGGTGTTGGCGTCGGAGGGGGCGCGGCGCAGGACGCGACAAAGATCTCAGTATTATGGTTTGGGTTCGCGCCGACGAGATCTCCGTTATCAGCAAACGCCACGGTCCCGTCGTTGCTTATCGACGGAGGCCCAAAAAAGTTTTGATCGGGCGTATTCGTAACTTGCGTGAAATCACCGGTCGACCTCTCATAAAGAAAGATCTCTTGGTTGCCGTCACTGTTGCCTCCTGTTGGATCGGTGGTCGAAACAAACCCCATGCGACTAGCGTCGGGGCTTATTGCTGGGTAGATCGAGTCGCCGCCGTTTGGGCTGGTCGTGAGCTGCGAAAAAGACGCGGTGGTCGTGTCGTAAAGAAAAATCTGGTTAAAGCCGATCGGGTTTTCACCCGTCAAGTTCAGATTTGAGGCGAAAACGATGTGTTGTCCATCGGCACTGATCGACGGATCGCCGTTGCCTCCGACTCCGGTAGTATTCGTGATCTGGCTAAGAACCTTTGGACCATTGTAGGTATAGCTGTAAAGGAATAATTCACCGTTCCCGTCGCCGTTCGATCCGGTCAGGTTAAGTTCCGAGCCAAACACGATGCGCGAGCCGTCGAAATTGATGGAGAGCGGCCAATAGTTGAACGTTGGTAGTCCCGAAGCGCTCGTCACCTGTATAGGGAGTCCCGTTTGGCTTCGCGGGTCATAAAGGAAAACCTGATAATTGCCGCCCAGGTTAGTGCCGCCTGCTAGGTCTAGTGGCGACATGAAAGCAATACGCTGTCCGTCTCCGCTGATCACCGGCCGGGTATTACCGCCGCCGCCCGTCTGAGTGATCAACGTATAGCTGCTTGTGGTCGCGTCGTAGAGAACGATATTCAGATAAGCATTTGGATTGAGAAACGGAGCTACATCCATGGACGACACAAAAGCTATTCGCGTGCCGTCGGCACTGATCGATGGCTGCTCGCTTGTGCGGCCGACTGTGGTGGTGATCTGCGTAAAGCTATTCGCTGTCCGGTCATAGAGAAAGATCTCGCTGTTGCCGTCCGGATTGTTGCCTGTGAGATCGGCGGAGGACGCAAAGGCGATCTTTGAGCCGTCGGCACTTATGGACGGTCGAGACGGGTATCCAAGGAAGGCACTGGCGGCAGCCGGCGCGATCTGGCTGATGCCGCAGCCAAGGGTTTGAGCATGTGCCTGCGGCGTTTCCCACAAGAGGGTGGCAACCGAACACGATATACATGCAATAGCCGTTACCAAAATGAAGTATTTGAGTTGCCGGCGAAGGCGTCCGCACGGCCTTCCCAGTTCTTTCTTTCGGCAACCGTTAACTGTGTGCAATATTTCATTAAATGTAGCTGCTGGCGATTGTGTTTTCATTTCTGGTTCTCCCCGAAGATAAATACTTCCTGGCGCTGCTCGATCACTCAAACAAGCGCGCTTTGTCGATCTCATTTAACAAATGGACCTGGAACACTCTGTCGACCTTTTCAATGTGGCGGATTCCGGCGTCCACAATCGAAATATTTCCCGTTCCTTTGGACCCGATGGCAAACGCCGAAATTGCCGCTACTTACTCAGGCGTGCAGATCTGTCCGTCGTATTCGACCGACACAACTCCTGTATCGAAATTTGCTGTACCGTGATCGCGGATATGACCAAAGGCGCCCTGGAACACTCCGGTTCCTCCAGTGACGTTTGCATGATTGTTGATTTCGTATAGAGGAGGGTCTATTGGTGACGCTACGATGCTGTCTGTTGTGGTAAAAGTATCGCCTCCGGTCGTTGTATAAATGTGAGCCAGACCGAACATTTCTGTTCCGTCGCCGCGCTGTGCAAAACTCGTGGCGCAGGCGATGAAGTGACCAAGCACATTTTCATCGAGATCGGTGAACGTACCGACCTCAGTAAGAGCGCCGCCACAGTCATCCGTTGGACCGATCAGCTGCCCATGAATAAAGCCGCTAACGAAATGGCAGCTGCTGTCGTTATGACCCAATTGCGCCCGCGCTGCTGGGACAAGTGTAAGAATCGCCGCAATGCACAGAAAGCCTATTAGCTCGACAAGGGAGCCACCAGACCTGCGGATTTTCAATTTTCCTTCTACGAAAGAACGAATTGTTCTTTGATTATTTGTTGTTTTCATATTCTTCTCCTTTTGCATTATTGAGTTGAACTTCCCTGAAGACTTCCATCGAACTCAGACAGACATATACCTTTGGTTCTTCGATAAAATGAACGTCTCCTAAGTCGATCTTTCGAAAGATCTCTCGTTCGCTGATCTGGCAGATAAGAGAGACCGCCTCGGGCGTCGCCATGATGACCATGTCGCGACACGCCAGACAGAAACTGTCTATGAGTGCTGAGCTTTCTCGCAAGATGATCGTCTCTTCTTTTTCGAAAGTGATTTCGGTTCTCTGCTTCATTTCGAATTCTCTTGCCTCTCTTATCCATCCAAGCTAAGATTGGGCATCCTGAAGCACCGTTCTTTCGCTCAGCGTCATATTCAGCTGTTGATCAGCAAAAAGTCTTGTCGTTTTCTTGAAATTTATTTGACCTTTTCTTGGCCTGATGGAAGCTACTGAAAACAAAAGACTTGTGTATGAATTCGGGCGGTTTTTGCTTAGCCCAAGCGATAAGACTCTGCTTGCGGATGGTCTCCCGCTGCGACTTCCGGCCAAAGAATTTGAGACGCTTCTAATGCTCGTCGAACACAACGGGCAGGCGCTTTCGAAGGAAGAAATGATGTCCGCGATCTGGCGGGACACATTTGTGGAGGAGGTCAATCTCGCCAAACAGGTTTCAAAGCTTCGAAAGATACTCAACATCAACGGTGAGTCATACATCGCAACTGTTCCAAAACATGGGTACCGTTTTAGCGCCGATCTGAGGCGGAAGTTTTTGGACACTCAAATGCCGGTCATCGCCGAAAAACGAACCGTTGAACGTGTCACGCTGGCAGTAGAAAGTGAGCTCGGGCCGGCGACAATAGTTCATTCGCGACTCGCACAAAGAGATCTGCAACCAGTGTCGATAGCAGTACTGCCGTTTTTCAACGTCAGTTCGGACGTCGAAAATGATTACTTTTGCGATGGTCTCGCTGAAGAACTTCTCAATTTTCTAAGCCGAATCGAAGGTCTTAAGGTGGTCGGGCGGACATCTGCGTTCTCATTCAAGGACAAAAAAGTTGACATCCGGACAATTGCTCACTTACTCAACGTAAGCTCGATTCTTGAGGGCAGTGTACGTAAGTCCGCTAACCGTGTTCGCATAAATGTGCAGCTTGTTAATACAGTAGACGGATACCAGACTTGGTCCGAGAGCTATGACCGCGAGATGCGAGACATCTTCGAACTCCAGGAAGAGATAACACTCGCAGTGGTCGACGCCCTTCGGGTGAAGCTTCTCAGCCGCGAAAGGCATCGACTCACGAGCCGTAAGCCCATTAGCCAGGAGGTATACGAGTTTTACTTGAAAGGTCGTTTTTTCTGGAACAAGAGGACGGATGCGAGCTTGCGGCAGGCTGTCGACTACTACCAACGAGCAATAGCGATCGACCCCGATTTCGCACTCGCTCAAGCCGGGCTCGCCGATGCTTACGCATATCTGGGCTACGCATTCGGCACGATGCCGCCAGCTGAAGCTATGCCAAAGGCTAGAGCCGCCGCCATTCAGGCGCAAGAATTGGATCCGTCGGTTGCCGAACCGCATACGTCGCTAGCGATCGTCAATTTGTTCTACGGCTGGGATTGGGCAGCAGCCGAGAACGAGTACCTAATCGCCGCAAGGCTCGACCCCAACTACTCGACTAATCACCATTTCCAAGCCATTTATTTGGCTACCATCAAGGGCCGGTTTAACGAAGCAATCGATGAAGCCAAACTGGCACTTAGTCTTGATCCATTGTCTCTGCCACTGCATAACATAGTCGGATTGCTCAGCCTTGATGCAGGCCGTTATGACGATGCAATTTCGATGTGGCGAAAAATGTTGGAGCTTGATCCCTCGGCCTCCGCTCCACACAACGAGATCGGCTGGTCGCACGAATTGCAGGGCGATTTTGACAGCGCCGCCGAAGAGTACGCTTTGGCGCTAGAAGCCGCTAACGAGCCCGAGGCCGCGCGTAAGCTCCGTCATCTTTTCGCCGCCAAAGGCATCGACGGCCTTCGTCGGGCGAAAGTGGAGTTTTTTTTGGAGAAATGGGAGCATCGGGGCGGATGGCACGGCGATGCTTACTCACTCGGCGTCAATTACGCCCGCTTGGGCGAACGAGATAAATCACTGGAATGGCTGGAACGAGCTTATGAGATGCGATCTGGCCTCTTGATCTGGCTCAGAATTCAACCAGCCTTCAATTTCTTACGCTCTGATCCTGCCTTCCTGGATCTTTTGAATCGAATCGGACTGCCGAAGATCGCCGCACGCCAGTAATCCGATCGCCGAAAGAGAAGCCTTGTTGAGTAGACTGTGTGAATGTGATAGCTGACTCTTTGCGCAACAAGAAATGCGTTGCTAACCGAGAGATCGCTATTTTGCTTTAGATAAGATCACAAGCTCGGGTTTCATAGCTTCGATCGAAACCTGACGCGCAACCTCTTCGGCCACCCGGCGAAACGCTTCTGACTGGGGCGACTCCGGCGAGGAGACTACCACCGGTACACCGCTATCACCGGCCTCGCGGACCTCGATGCCAAGCGGGATCTCGCCGAGAAAATTGAGATTGTATTCAGCCGCAAGTTTGCGTCCGCCGCCCGTGCCAAAAATATCGTATCGGTTGCCGGTGTCGGGAGCGATGAAATACGACATGTTCTCAATAACGCCAAGTACCGGGACGGCTACGGTTTCAAACATCTTTACGGCACGCCGCACGTCGGAGAGTGAGACCTCCTGCGGCGTCGTGACGATCACAGCGCCCTGCACTGGGACAAGCTGTGCCAGCGAAAGCTGCACATCGCCCGTTCCCGGGGGCATATCTACAATGAGATAGTCCAACTCGCCCCAGGCAACATCGGTAAGGAATTGTCGAACCACGCCGTGGAGCATCGGCCCGCGAAGGATCATCGGCTTGTCCGCCGGCACAAGCTGCGCCATCGAGATAACTTTAACGCCGTGGGCCTCGGGCGGAATAAGCTGGCTGTTCGCGGCCTGTGGTGTAACGTTTGCGCCCAGCATCATCGGTACGTTTGGGCCGTAAACATCGGCGTCCATCAGACCAACCCGGGCGCCGTTTTGAGCCAAAGCAACGGCGAGATTGACCGCTACGGTCGATTTCCCAACGCCGCCCTTGCCGCTGGAAACGGCAATGATGTTTCTGACACCCGGCACCGCAACGTTGTTCTTTATTCCGCGTCCCTGCGGCACCTCAGCGTCCATCGTGACGGCGACCTTGCTCACGCCGGAAAGAGCGCTCAAGATCGCCGTCGCCTGCGATTCCATCTGCTCTTTCACCGGACAGGCCGGGGTTGTCAACACGATCCTCAGCGAGACGTCGCCGCCGTCGATCTTGAGATCGCGAATGAAACCTAGCGTGACGATATCCTTTCGCAGATCGGGGTCGACGATCGCGCGAAGGGAATCTAATACCTGCTCTTCGGTTAATTGGCTCATTTTATCTTTAGCTGTTAAAACTAGAATTGTATCAATGAACGAGTTGTCCGACCAATTTGACGCCATCTGCGTTACCGCGCAGGTCTGCACGATATGTCCCGACCTGGCAGGTAAAACTTCGGTTCTGAGCGAACTGAATGGTTCGCTCAAGCCGAGAGTATTTTTTATTGGCGAAGCGCCCGGTCGGGCCGGTGCCGACCGTACCAGACGGCCATTTTACGGAGACAAATCTGGCGAGAATTTTCAAAAATTGCTCGACTCGATCCACCTGAGTCGCGATGAGATCTTTATCACGTCGGCCGTAATGTGCAGCCCGCGGTCAGCGACGGACGCCAACCGCCGACCAAAACGTGCAGAGATCAAGAACTGCTCGAGATACCTGGAACAGCTTCTCGATCTCATCGACCCACCACTGGTAGCGACACTAGGTAGTGTGGCTCTTGAAGCCCTCAAACTTATTCAATATCATGAATTTACGCTAAAAGATCATGCGGGGACGGTCCAGGGTTGGCGCGGGCGACGGCTTGTGCCGCTCTACCATCCGAGCCCGCAGGTCATCGCGTCGCAGCGGGGTCCCGAGACGCAACTAGCGCACTTTGAAACGCTGGGAAAAGTGCTTCGGAATAGGTGATAGATGATAAGTGATAGCTGAAAAAGACGGATTTTATGAACGTGGACGTTTACGATCGGATTCGAGCGGGCCGTGCGGGATTTTTCGAGCAGAAGCGTGGGCTGATCGAGGTCCGCGGCAAAGAGGCCGTGCAGTTCCTCGACGGCATGATCACGAACGACATGAAGACGCTGGCGGACGCCGGGCAGATGCTTGCGGCATTTCCCAATGCACAGGGGCGTTTGGTTGCGGTCGTGCGTGTCCAGCGACGCGGTGACAGCTATTTGGTCGAGACGGAAGAAGCGACTAGAGAAAAGCTCTATCAGAACCTGTTTCGATTCACGTTTGCCGGCGAATTCTTTGTCGAGGACCTGTCGGAGCGGTTTGCCTATTTTGAGATATTCGGGCCGGTCGAGGATGTTTATCACGCCGAGGTTTCGCAGATGGTGCCCGGCTCTTTTGCTTTCGAAGCAAAGCACGGCGCGTCCTATTTTGTACCGGTGGACAGTGCCGAGAAGTTTCGCGGCTTTCTTGAGAACGAAAACGGCTGTCTTGCGATCGACGGCGAGGTCTATGAAACACTGAGGATCGAATCGGGAATTCCGAAATACGGCGGCGACATGGACGAGACGACGATCGTGCCGGAACTTGGTCTGGAGGGAATGATCTCATATAACAAAGGCTGCTATGTTGGACAAGAGATCATCGCCCGCATCCATTTTCGTGGTCATGTGGCCAAACAATTGACGGGGATAATCCTGTCAGAACCGCCCGCGGTAGCGGGTGGCTTAACTCCCGGGACTGAACTGTTAACCACCGATGGCAAAAATGCAGGTCGCGTGACCTCAGGTACCTTTTCGCCACAGCTCGAGAAGACCATTGCCTTGGCGTTTGTGAGGTATGACTATCTCGCGGAAGGAACGGAGGTACATTCGTACAACGGTATTGGCCGGGTCGTCCAGTTGCCTTTTGTGTAGGACGGCTCGTTTTTCAGTGTTTCAGTATTTCAGGTGTTTCACGTGTTTCATTTGTTTCATTAGCAGGCTAATTAATGAAACACCTTGATTTTTCACGTTTAACGAAATGGGCGGTGTGATGATCGGCGCAAAAATGAGGATTCTACCGATATTTTTGGCAATTCTGACCGGACTTGTAACCACTTCAAGCGCCCAGAGCGAGGCGACGGCCTACAAGTTTGCCGAGTTTGGGCCGACGTCGCAGGCGGGTGTCAAAGCAAAGATGCAAGGGTTTCTACGTGAGCTGGCGAACAAGCCCGATACACAGGGATACGTGATCAACTACGGCACTCCCAAGGCAGTGGCTGCAAGACGTAAACAAATTTTGCAGTCAGTATCGTTTCTAAAACTTGATCCCTCTAGAGTGACGTACGTCGACGGCCCACCGAAACCAGGGATAAAAATTGTAACCGTAATGTGGATCGTCCCGCCAGGAGCAACGCCGCCTTCGCCATGACAACCGAAAACGAAGATCTCGATCTGGAAAATGCGCGGCTGGCATATACGATCATCCAGTCGCTTCTGGACGGTCACGAAGCATTGAGTGACCTGCTTGTGCTGATGTCACATGCGCTTGATGAAGACACGCTAAAAGCGTTGACGGGCACGATCGAGTGGCAAAATTATCTTGAATCGAAGCGAAATCTCGAGACGGCTCGGTCTCAAATTGAAAGGTTTACCGAAGTGCTTCGCGAGTTTGAAGATATCGAAAACAGTTCCGAGTAACCAGTTAAGAGTTACGAGTTAAAGACTGGAAACTCGAAACTGACAACTCGAAACTGTCTTTTAATCAAATGTTTGATCTGATCATCATCGGAGCCGGGCCGGCCGGGCTATCGGCGGCGTTTGAGGCCAAAAAGGCGGGCCTTAGATATCTCGTAATCGAAAAAGGCCTGATCGCGAATACTGTTTATCATTATCCGGTCGGGTTGACCGTGTTTTCGACAACAAATGAGCTGGAGTTTGAGCTCGGTGCGCTCAAACCGGCTCGCGAAAAGCCAACGCGCGAAGAGCTGCTGTCCTACTATGTTCGGTTTGTGCTGGATCACGATCTGAATGTACTTACCGAGGAAAAGGTAGAGCGCGTTGAGAGGATAGAAAACGATCCCGGAAAGACGCAA
>Ga0070681_10003853_pt1 | contig 14114 bp, 10 predicted proteins | sample KBSC83BmetaG_FD_65650 | JGI IMG/M metagenome (GOLD analysis project Ga0070681, IMG submission 65650) | Corn rhizosphere microbial communities from Kellogg Biological Station, Michigan, USA - KBS C8-3B metaG | ecosystem: Host-associated > Plants > Roots > Rhizosphere | place: USA: Michigan... | reverse complement strand
ACCTCGCCACGATGGACGCGCGCATCTTCGCGCCCGGCCTCATGGGGCTCGCCGCGGTGGTGAACGCACGGCCGCGGCAATACCGGTCGGCGCGCGTCGCGCGCTGGCATGCCGCGCGCGAGGCGGGCGCGCGATGAGTGTCGCGGCTGCCGGGGGCGCGGTACCGAATGCCGCGATCAGGATCGGCGGCGCGACGCGCCTTTTCGCGATCGTCGGCGACCCGATCGCGCAAGTGCGCTCGCCGTCGGTGTACAGCGAGCGGTTCGCCGCCGAAGGCATCGATGCAGTGATGATCCCGGTGCACGTGCCCACCGCGCATTTCGACACGCTGATGCCCGCGCTGCTGCGCATCGCCAACCTCGACGGCATTCTCGTCACGGTGCCGTTCAAGGCGCGCGCGCTCGCCTTCGCCGACCGGCTCGGCGAAACGGCGGCGTGCATCGGCGCGCTCAACGCGCTGCGCCGCGAGGCCGACGGCACGTGGAGCGGCGACATGTTCGACGGCGAGGGCTTTGTCGAGGGCGCGCACCGCAAGGGCGTGCGGATCGCCGGCCGGCGGGTCGCGCTGTTTGGCGCCGGCGGTGCCGGCAGCGCGATCGCCTGCGCACTGGCGCGCGCCCGCGTCGCGACGATCGCGCTGATCGACGTCGATGTGGCACGGTCGCGTGCGCTCGCGGCGCGCCTCGGCGCGGCGTTCCCCGCGGTCGCGTTCGCGTGCGCGGACGCGATGCCGCCGGACAGCGACCTCGTGATCAATGCGACGCCCGTCGGCATGGACGACGGCGACGGGCTGCCCGGCACGATCGACGCGGTGCCGGCCGATGCCGTCGTCGGCGACGTCGTCATTCGCGACACGCCGACCCCGATGATCCGGCTCGCGCAGCGCCTGGGCGTGCCCTGCGTGGCCGGCCGCGACATGCATGCGGGCCAGTCGGACGCGCTGATGCGATTCCTCGTTCCAACGCACGGACGCTGATCGCGCGATGGCCCACGTTCCCGCCGAGCGCTGCCTTGCGATCATCGAGCTCCTCGCCGAGGATGCCGAAACGCATCCGCTCGGCGAGATCGCCGAGGCGCTCGACCTGCCGAAGAGCGGTGCGCATCGGCTGCTCACGACGCTGTGCGAGCTCGGCTGGGCCGAGCAGGACCCGGAGACGAGCTTCTACCGGCTGACGATGCGGCTTGCGACGCTCGGGCAGAAGTTCTATGCCGCGACGGGCATTCCCGACATCTGCCAGCCGCTGCTCGACACGCTCGCGCGCGAGTCGCGAGAGTTCGCGCGGCTCGCCGTCGTCGACGGCCACTCGCTCGTCTGGGTCGCCCACGCGCAGGGCGCGCAGAGCGGGCTCGTCTACCAGCCTTCGCTCGCCACCAATACGGTGCCGCTCGCCGTGACCGCGAGCGGCAAGGCATGGCTCGCGACGTTTGCCGACGACCGCGCGCTCGAGTACGTGCGCGCCAACGGCGGCTTCGATCACGCCGACCGCTACGGTCCCAACGCGACGCGTTCCGCCAGTGCGTTCCTGCGGGAGCTCGCGGCAACAGCTCGGCGCGGCTACGGCCTTGCGATGAGCGAGGCGGAGCCGGGTGTCACGGCGATCGCTGCGGCGATCCGTGTGGGCGCGGGCGGTCACGCGCTCGGCACCGTGAGCGTCGCCGGGCCGAGCGTGCGCATGACCGATGCACGCGTCGCCGCGCTCGCGCCGCTCGTCGTGCGCTGCGCGTCGAAGCTTGCCGAGCTCTGGCACCTGCGCCGCCTCGGCCGCCCGGGTGAACCGAGCGCCGCGGCGCCGGCCTCGACAGCGGAGGCCGCGCTCGGCACCGGCGTTACTTCGCCATGACGAGCCTCGCGCTCGGCGCGATCGCCGACGACTTCACCGGCGCGACCGACCTCGCCAACAACCTCGTGCGCAACGGCATGCGTGTCGTGCAGACGATCGGCGTGCCGCGCTCGCCGCCTGCCGATGCGATCGATGCGATCGTCGTGGCGCTCAAATCGCGCACGGCGCCGGTGGCCGACGCGGTGGGCGAGTCGCGCGCGGCGCTCGCGTGGCTCGTCGCGCAGGGCGCGCGCCAGGTCTACTTCAAGGTTTGCTCGACGTTCGACAGCACGCCGCAGGGCAACATCGGCCCTGTCATCGACGCGCTGATGGACGACCTCGCGGAGCGTCCCGGCGCCGCGCTCACGGTCGTGACACCGGCGTTTCCCGCCGCGGGCCGCACGGTGTACAACGGCCATCTCTTCGTCGGTGACGTGCTGCTGTCGGAGAGCAGCATGCGCGACCATCCGCTGACGCCCATGCGCGATGCCAACCTCGTGCGCGTGCTGCAGGCGCAGTGCAGGCGGCGTGTCGGCCTCGTCGCGCGACGCACCGTCGCGCAGGGCGCCGCGGCGATCCGCGCGCGCCTCGACGCGCTGCAAGCGGAAGGCATCGGCGTCGCCATCGTCGACGCGATCGACGATGGCGACCTCGTTCGTCTCGGCGAAGCCGTGGCTGATCGCCCGCTCGTGACGGCCGGATCGGGCCTGGCGATCGGGCTACCCGCGAATTTCGGCTTCGCGCCGTCCGACCGCGCGGCGGCGTTGCCATCGCCACGCGGCCGCCGCGCCATCGTCGCCGGCAGTTGCTCGCAAGCGACGCAGCGCCAGGTGCGCGCGTTCGTCGACAGCGGCGGCATGGCGTTCGCGATCGACGCGTCGCGGCTTGCCCGTGGCGACGACATTGTCGCCGAAGCGCTCGCATGGTCGGCACGCGCGGCACCCGAGCGCACGTTGCTCGTGCATTCGACGGCCGATGCGGACGGCGTCAGCGCCGCGCAGCGAGCGCTCGGCGCGCAGGCGGCCGCGCGGATCGAGGACGCGCTCGCGACGATTGCGCGCGGGCTCGTCGCGCAAGACGTCGGCCAGCTCATCGTCGCCGGCGGGGAAACGTCGGGCGCCTGTGTCGCCGCGCTCGGCATCGAGGTGCTGCGGATCGGCATGCAGATCGATCCTGGCGTACCGTGGTGCTACGCACCCTCGGCCGGCCTTCACATGGCGCTCAAGTCGGGCAATTTCGGCGGCGACGATTTCTTCACCCGCGCGTTCGCGGTGCTGGCAGGCGCCGCTGGCCGCGCCGCGGCGCACGTGCCGGAGAAGGGGCGACCTGCGCAGCACACGTCCGGGGGAGGGGGATGAACGAGACACGCGCACGCGAGGAAATCTGCCGGGTGGCAAAGAGCCTGTTCGAGCGCGGCTACGTGCATGCCACGGCCGGCAACGTCAGCATGAGGCTCGAGGCCGAACAAGGCGGCGGCTTTGTCATCACGCCCACCGATGCGTGCCTCGGCTTCCTCGATCCTGCCCGCCTCGCGCGGGTCGACGAGCAGGGGCGCCTTGTGAGCGGCGATCCGGCGAGCAAGACGCTCGCGCTGCACCGGCGCATCTACGCGGCGGCGCGCGCGTTCGATCCCGGGACGTGCACGATCATCCACACCCACAGCACGCACGCGGTGGCGCTGACGCTGCGTGGCGCGCGCGCCGAGCTCCTGCCGCCGATCACCCCGTATTTCGTGATGAAGGTCGGCCATGTCCCGGTGATCCCCTATGCGCGTCCCGGCGCACCCGAGGTCGCCGACGCGGCGGCCGTCGCGATCGAGCGCCATGGCCGCGAGGGCGCGCCGATCCGTGCGCTGATGCTCGCGCGCCTCGGTCCGGTCGCGTGGCACGGCTCGCCCGCTGCCGCGATGGCGGTGATCGAGGAGCTCGAGGAGACCGCGCGGCTCGCCGTGCTCGCGGGCGAGGTCGAGCCGCTCGCACCCGATGCGATCGACGAGCTGAAGCGCAGCTTCGGCGCGCGATGGTGACGCCACTGCGCGGGCGCCGGGAACGCCGCGCGCCGCGCTTCGACCTCGGCCGTCGGCGATGACGGTCGCGCTCGTCACCGGGGCCGCGCACGGGATCGGCCAGGCGATCGCGGTGGCGCTGGCACGCGACGGCTTCGACGTCGGCTGTGTCGACGTCGCGGCTGAGGCCGATGCCCGCGACACCGTCGATGCGATCAAGGCGAGCGGACGCGCCGTACGTCGTTTCGAGCTCGACCTCGCCGACGCGTCCCGCCACGCGGACCTCGTGCAATCCGTCGAGGCGGCGCTCGGCCCGATATCCTGCCTTGTCAACAACGCCGGCGTGACGTCGCTCGAGCGGGGCGACCTTCTCGCGCTCGGCACGCAAAGCTTCGACCGCACGCTCGCCGTCAACCTGCGCGGCACGTTCTTCCTGACGCAGGCGGTCGCGCGGTCGATGCTCGCGTCGCGCGAGCGTGCGCCGGGCGATTACCGCTCGATCATCACGATCACGTCGGTCAATGCCGACATCGTCGGCGACAATCGCGGCGACTACTGCATGAGCAAGGCCGGCATGGCGATGGGTTCGAAGCTCTTCGCCGCGCGGCTCGCCGGCGAGGGCATCCACGTCTTCGAGGTGCGCCCGGGCATCATCCGCACCGCGATGACCGCGCCCGCCGCCGCGAAGTACGACCGGCTGATCGATGGCGGCGGCGTGCCCATCGCCCGGTGGGGCGCGCCGGACGACGTCGCGACGACCGTCGCGACGCTTGCCCGCGGCGGCCTGGGATTCGCCACCGGCGAGGTCATCCATGTCGACGGCGGCTTGCACCTCCACCGTGTCTAGCGTCGCGCCGCGTCCGATTCGCTGGGGGATCATCGGCTGCGGCGACGTGGTCGAGGTCAAGAGCGGTCCCGGGTTCTACAAGGCGCGCGATTCGACGCTGGTCGCGGTGATGCGCCGCGACGCCGCGCGCGCGGAGAATTTCGCGCGCCGCCACGGCGTGCCGCGCTGGCATGCGGATGCCGACGCGATCATCGAGGCGCGCGACATCGACGCCGTCTACGTCGCGACGCTGCCCGACACGCACCTCGACTACGCGCGGCGCGCCGCGGCGGCCGGCAAGGCCGTGTACGTCGAGAAGCCGATGGCGATGAGCCACGCCGAATGCGAGGCGATGATCGCCGCGTGCGACGCCGCCGGCGTGCCGCTGTGGGTCGGCTACTACCGCCGCGCGCTGCCGCGCTTCCTGGCGGTTCGCGACCGCATCGCGGCCGGCGTGATCGGTCGCGTCCGCGAGGTCGTCTCCGCGCAGGCGCAGCGGGCGCCGGCTGATGCGAGCGGTGCATGGCGCCGCGATCCGGCGCGATCGGGCGGCGGCCCGTTCTTCGAGGGCGCCGTCCATACGCTCGATTTCCTCGACTGCCTTTTCGGGCCGATGACGATCGTCGCGGCGCGCGCCACCTCGCGCGGCGATCCGCGCCTCGAGGATTTCGTCGAGGCGCGCTATCGCTTCGCGTCGGGCGTCGAGGGCCGTGGCCGCTGGGATTTCGCCGCCGCCGACGACGCCGAGTACAACGAGATCATCGGCGACAGGGGCCGCTTGCGCTTCTCGACGACGCGCGACGTGCCGATCGAGCTTTGGCGCGGCGGCCGAAGCGAGAGCGTGGCGATCGCCGACCCGCCGCACGTTCACCAGCCGCTGATCCAGACGATCGTCGACGAGCTGAACGGCCGCGGCCGATGCCCGAGCAACGGCGTTTCGGCGGCACGTACCGCCGCGGTCGTCGACGAAGTGCTCGCGCCGCTCAGGCGCCAAACGGGGATCGCGGTTCCCGCGACCCTTCCTCGATAGCGGAAGTCGCCGCGGCCCCTGCGGCGCCCGGCACGCATTTTCGGGCGTTTTCCGCGCGATTCGCGCGCGTCGCCAGCGACGGTCGTCCGCGGGAATCCGACTTCCGGCGGCATTGAGTGCCGCGCAGCGTCAGCGCAACGTCATGAAAACGTGCGTTCGTGTTGTTTTTTGCGCGAAACCCGCCGCAGGTGCTTATTCCGGCAAGGTTTATGCTCTAGGCGTTTCGTTCGGCGCATGGCAAACTTTTTGCGCCGGGCCCTCGTGCCGGAGCAGGACACCGGCGCCAAGTCCGCGGCGACGCCGCGGGAAAAAATGGATCCGCCGTCCCGGTTCCCGACGTTCGGGGCGGCCACGAACGACATGGGGTGCGGGATTGGCGGATGCGAGCGCGCTGGCCGGTGTGAAGGTGATGGTGATCGACGATTCGAACACCATCCGCCGCAGCGCCGAAATCTTCCTGTTGCAGGCCGGCTGCACGGTGATCCTGGCCGAGGACGGCTTCGACGCGCTCGCCAAGATCACCGATCACCAGCCCGACCTCGTGTTCGTGGACATCATGATGCCCCGCCTCGACGGCTACCAGACCTGCGCGCTCATCAAGAAGAACAATCGCTTCCACGGCACGCCGGTCGTCATGCTGTCGTCGAAGGACGGATTGTTCGACCGTGCCCGCGGGCGCATGGTGGGGTCCGACCAGTACCTGACCAAGCCGTTCACCAAGGAAAGCCTGCTGAAGGCCGTGGCGGCGCACGTGAAGGCCGCGGCGTGACCGCCGCGCGAGCGGCCCGTGCGACGCGCAGCGCCGACGACACTTCCACGCGGGAACGCCGCATGCCCATCAAGAAAATCCTGATCGTCGACGACTCGCCCACCGAGCGCCACGTGCTGAACGACCTCCTCACCAAGTCGGGCTACGAGGTGGTGGCGAGCGACAACGGCGAGGACGCGATCCTCAAGGCCAAGCTCCTGAAGCCCGACCTCATCCTGATGGACGTGGTGATGCCGGGCCTGAACGGCTTCCAGGCGACGCGCGCGATCAGCCGCGACCCGGAGACGCGCACCATCCCGGTGATCCTGTGCACGTCGAAGAGCCAGGAGACCGACAAGATCTGGGGAATGCGCCAGGGCGCGCGCGACTACGTCATCAAGCCGATCAACCGCGAGGAGCTCCTCGCGAAGATCCAGGCGCTGGCGTAGGGGATCGACGATGGCCCGCGCCGCGAAGCTCGATTTGCGCTCGTTCCAGCAGGAGCTGGCGACGCGCCTCGCGAGCAAGACGGCAGCGCAGGTCGAGTCGTCGCGGCTGTCGTTCGCCTGCGGCGCCGAGCAGTGGCTGATTCGCCTCGCCGACGCGGGCGAGGTGATCGCCGTGCCGCCCGTGGTGGCCGTGCCGCGCACCAAGCCGTGGTTCGCGGGGATCGCCAACATCCGCGGCAACCTCTACAGCGTCATCGACTTCGCGGGCTTCCTCGGCCGCGACGGCGAGGGCGCCATCACGTCGCAGAGCCGGCTCGTGCTGTTCGGGCCGCGCGCCGGCGAGCTCAACGCCGGCATCGTCGTCACGCGCGTGCTCGGCTTGCGCAACCTCGCCGAGCTCGCGCCCGCCGCGCAGGAGGCGTCGCCGCTCGCGTGGTTCGCGCAGCGCTGGATGGACGCCGACGGGCGCGCGTGGCAGGAAATCGACCTCGCGAGGCTCGCCCGCGACCCGCAGTTCCTCGACGTCGGGCTCTAGCCGCAAGCGGAGGATCCATGGCACTCAAGATATTCGCCGACAAGGCCAAGGGAGCGGGCGCCGCGGCGCTCGACATGCCGACCACGCAGGTGCGCATGGGCAAGAACACGCCGCCCGGCTACGACCCGCTGGCGTCGGTGTCGATCATGGACCAGCTCCGCAACGCGAGCGCCGAATCGCCGGGCGCGCGCAAGCTCCCGGTGATCGGCAACCTGCCGGTCGTCAAGCAGTTCCAGGTGCTGCTCGCGCTCCTCATCGTGTTCGCGGTGCTGGCGCTCTTGATGCTGTTCATCGATTCGCGCAGCACCAACCAGTCGGCCGCGCAGGCGGCTACCGCGACCGAGATGCAGATGCTCTCGCAGCGGCTCGCGCGCGGCTCCGCGCTCGCGTCGCAGGGCCAGAAGCAGGCGTTCGCGACGGTGGAGGACAGCCGCCAGAAGTTCAACGCCGACCTGAAGGCGCTGCTGGAAGGCGGCGAGGTCCGGGGCACGACCGTCGATCCCGTCGGCGGCGCCGCGGCCGAGGAGCTCGCCGGCATCAAGGCCAAGTGGGACGTCGTCGACAAGGCGGCGTTGCACCTCACGCAGAACGCCGACGCGCTGACCTCGCTCGCTGCCGGCCTCGACCGCGTCAACGATGCCAACAACTCGCTGCTCGAGCTCGCCGAGCAGCTCGGCCTGCAGATGGGACAGGGCGGCGCGACCGTGCGCGAGGTCGACTTCGCCAACCAGCTCGCCGTGCTGTCGCAGCGGATCGCCAAGAACGCCAACGCGCTCGCCTCGGGCGAGGAAATCGACCCCGAGACGGCGTTCCTGCTCGGCAAGGACGCCGGCACGTTCCGCGACATCCTGAACGGCCTCGCGCGCGGCAACGACGCGCTGCACATTCCCGTGCTGCGCGGCGAGGATCCGCGCGCGACGCTCGCCGAGATCGCCAAGCGCTTCGTCGCCTACGACCAGTCGATCGGCGCGATCCTCGCGTCGATGCAGAAGCTCACGCAGGCGAAGCAGTCGGCGCGCACGGTGACGAGCCAGTCGGAAGACCTGCTGCAGCGAACCACGGCGCTCGCCGACAACTGGGAAGGCGGCGGCCGCGCGCACGTGTTCACGCTCGCCGCGGCGGTGGTGTTCGGCGTGCTGGCGCTCGTCGCGCTGATCGCGCTCGGCATGGTGTTCCTCGGCGACGCGCGTGCCCGGGCCAGCGAGAGCGAAGGCGAGAACAAGCGCAACCAGGAGGCGATCCTCCGGCTCCTGAACGAGATGGGCAACCTCGCCGACGGCGACCTCACCGTGCAGGCGTCGGTGACCGAGGACGTGACCGGCGCGATCGCCGACTCGATCAACTTCACGATCGAGGAGCTGCGCACGCTGGTGCGCGGCATCAACTCGGCAACCGACCAGGTGACCAAGGCGACGCAGGAGACGCAGGCGATCTCGAACCGCCTGTACGAGGCCTCGCAACGCCAGAACCGCGAGATCCAGCAGGCGTCGGCGTCGGTGCTGCAGATGGCGCAGTCGATCAGCGAAGTGGCGCAGAGCGCGTCGCAGTCCGCCAAGGTGGCGCAGCTGCAGCTCTCCGCCGCCGAGAAGGGCGGCCAGGCGGTGCAGAACCAGATCGCCGGCATGAACGAGATCCGCACGCAGATCCAGGACACGTCCAAGCGAATCAAGCGCCTCGGCGAGTCGTCCCTCGAGATCGGCGAGATCGTCGAGCTCATCTCCGACATCACCGAGCAGACCAACGTCCTCGCGCTCAACGCCGCGATCCAGGCGGCCTCCGCGGGCGAAGCCGGGCGCGGCTTCACGGTCGTCGCCGAGGAAGTGCAGCGGCTCGCCGAGCGCTCGGGCGAGGCGACCAAGCAGATCGAGGCGATCGTCAAGACGATTCAGGCCGACACGCAGGACGCCGTCGCCGCCATGGAGAAGTCGACGGTCGGCGTGGTCGAAGGGACCAAGCTGTCCGACGCCGCGGGCCAGGCGCTGACCGAGATCCAGAAGGTGTCGCGCGATCTCGCCGACCTCATCTCGCGGATCTCGTCGCAGACGCAGATGCAGTCGAACTCGGTGACCGAGGTGACGCGCGGCATGCAGGGCATCCTCAAGATCACCGAGGAAACGACCGAGGGCACCAAGCAGACGAACGTGTCGATCGGCCAGTTGACGCGCCTCGCGGCCGAGCTGCGCTCGTCGGTCGCGGGCTTCAAGGTGTGACGGGAAAGTCACCGTGCCGACCGACGCCGCCCCCGAGTTCGACCTTGGCCCGTTGTCGTGGGTGCAGGGCGAGATCGACCAGTCGCTCGCCCGCGCGCTCGAGTCGCTGGCGACGTTCAAGGCCTCGCCCAAGGACGCGATCGCGCTGAAGCACGCGCGCACGCACGTCCACCAGGCGGCGGGCGCAATCCAGATGGTGGGGCTCGACGCGGTCGTCGCGTTCACCGACGAGATCGAGCGCGAGCTTCAGCGCCTCGAGGAGGTTACGGCGGCGGAGATGCTCGCGACGGTTGACGTCATCGACCGCGCGTGCCGCAAGCTGCGGATCTTCCTCGCCGAGCTCGTCAACGGCGTGCCGCCGGTGCCGCTCAAGCTCTATCCCGAATACGAGGCGATGCAGGCTGCGCGCGGCGTCAAGGCGACCGCGCCGACCGACCTCTTCTATCCCGACCTGTCGGTGCGCGCGCCCCGCGCGACGGCGCGCGAGGCGCTGCCCGCGTCGCGGATGGCCTCGCAGCTCGTCAAGCAGCGCCGCACCTACCAGCGCGGCCTCCTCGCGTGGCTGCGCGGTGACGCCGAAGGCGTCGCGCAGATGCGCGCGGCGATCGCCGGCATCGAGGAGGTGACGTCGCAGCCCAACCTGCGCGCGTTCTGGTGGACCGCGGGCGCGCTGTTCGATTCCCTCACCGCGCGCGGCCTCGATGCTTCGTTCGGCGTGAAGCAGCTCGCGGCGCGGATCGACCTACAGATCCGCCGCGTGGTCGGCGGCAGCGCCAAGGTCGCCGATCGGCTGCGCCGCGAGGTGCTCTACTTCGTCGCGATCAGCGCGCCCACCAGCCCGCAGGTGCAGGCGGTGCAGCAGGCGTTCCACCTCGCGGGCCTGATCCCGTCCGCCGAGGTCCTCAACGCCGACCTCGTACGCATCGAGCCGCTCCTGCGCGAGGCGAAGGAACAGCTCGCCGGCGCCAAGGACGCGTGGCTCAAGTTCGCATCGGGCCGCGCCGAAAACCTGCCCAAGTTGAAGCAGACGCTCACCTCGGTGCACACCAAGGCCGCCGAGATCCGCAACGGCGCGCTGCTGAAGCTCACCTCCGCGCTGGTCGAGCGCCTCGACAAGATGCCCGCCGGCGGCGTGTCCGAGCCGGTGGCGATGGAATACGCGACCGCGCTCCTGCTCGCCGAGAGCGCGTTCGAGAACTACACCAATCTCGCCGGCGATTTTCCGCAGCAGGTCGACGCGATGGTCGCGCGCCTCGACGCCGCGCGCGCGGGGCGCACCGCGGCGGTCGGCGCGCCGGCGCTCGACGAGATGTCGAAGCGCGCGCAGGAGCGGATGCTGCTTGCGCAGGTCGGCCGCGAGATCCAGGCGAACTTGCGCCACATGGAGCAGGTGCTTGACGCCTTCTTCCGCGACAACGCCAGGCGCGGCGAGCTGGCAGCGCTCGCCAAGGACAGCCAGCAGATCCGCGGCGCGCTCGCGATGCTCGGCCTCGACGATGCATCGCGGCTCCTCGCGTCGTGCGCGGAGCAGATCGCCTCGTACGCGACGAGCGACGCACCGGTCGACAACGACGACCTCGAGATGCTCGCCGAATCGCTGTCGGGCCTGGGCTTCTACATCGAGGCGGTCGAGCAGCAGCGCCCCGACCGCGAGCGCCTCATCGCGCCGCTCATCGCCAAGCGCAGCGGCGAGGCGCCGGCGCCGGTGGCGCGCGACGAGGATTCTGTCGAGTCGGCGGTCGCCGAGCTGCGCGCGCAATTGCCCGCGCTCGTCGAGGCGGTGCACGCGGCACCCACGCCCGCGGCGCAACAGGCGCTCAAGGCCAAGCTCGAGGCGCTGCGCGACGATGCCGAGCTGATCGGCGACGAGACGCTGGTCGAGCAGGTGCAAGGCGCGATCGCCGATCTCGACGCCGGCGGCGCGGCGGCGCTCGCCAAGGCGGTCGATGCGATCGCGGAGGTCACGCCGGCGGCGCCCGAGATCTCCGACGAGACGAAGCGGCTGCTCGAGACCGACGCGACGCAATTCGACGCCGAGCTCCTCGACATCTACCTCGCCGAAGCGGCGGAGGTGCTCGACTCGATCGCCGCCAACCGTGTGCGGCTTGCCGCCAACCCGAGCGATCGCGACGCGCTCGCGACGACGCGCCGCGGCTTCCATACGCTCAAGGGCTCCGGTCGCATGGTGGGGCTCACCGACTTGGGCGAGATCGCCTGGTCGGTCGAGCGCACGCAGAACCGCCTCATCGAGGAGGACCGGCCGGTCACCGCCGCGGTCATCGCGATGATCGACGTCGCCGGGCGCGATTTCCGCGGCTGGATCGATGCGCTTGCGGGGACTCGCCGCGCGACGATCGATCCCTCGCGCGTCGACGCGGCGGTCGCCGCGGTGCTCGCCGAGCTGCCGTCGAGCGACGGCGCCAAGCCGCCGCCGCCGAAGCTCGTCGAGGTGCCCACCCCCCGTCGCGACGACGCCGTCGCGCCGCGCACGTCGCGCACCGACGCGTTCGCGCTCGAGATCGTCGAGATCCCGGAGCTCGGCGCGCCGCCCGCGGTCGCGCCGCACGTGGTCGTCCGCGATGCGGCGCCCGCCGCGGACACGCCGCGCGAGCCGGCATCCGTCAACGGCCATGGCCTCAAGCTCGTCGCCGACAACTCGCATCCGCTCGCGCCGGCGCCGCACGCGTTCGCCGACGGCGCGCCGCCGTTCGCCGAGGGCAGCGGCCTCGCGTCGGGCGACGCGCACCTCGATCCCGAAGCGACCGAGGACATCGAGGCGAGCCTCGAGCGCGACCTCGAGGCGCACCTCGTGCGCGACACCGGTGCGGACACTGCCGATACCGCGCAGACGCCCGTCGGTGGCGCGTTCGACATCGACGTGCCGGATGCCGGTCGCGACCTCGCCGCCAACGCGGGGTTCGCGGACGCGAAGGTGACGCCGATCTCGCGCGCCCGCGGCGCGCAGCCCGACACACCACCGCCGCCGGCGATCGATTTCACGTGGACGCCCGGCGAGGTCGCGGGCGAGGCCGATGACGACGGCGAGACGATCGCGTTCGACGATGCATCGGTCGAGGCATTCGACGCAGCCGTCGACGAGGACATCGTCTTCACGGAGCCGTCGCTCGAGGCGACGGCCGACGCGCCCGGCGATGCCGTAGCGGAGGCCCCGCTCGATGCGCCGGCGGACCTGATCGGCGAGCCGCTTGCCGCGGCGGCGCCCGACGACGACGTCGTCGTCGGCGACGTCACGCTGTCGGCGACGCTGTACCGCATCCTCGTCGACGAGGCGCGCGAGCACGTCGCGACGCTCGAGCGCGAGCTCGCGCTGATGCGCGCCGACAATGCGCGCGTGCCGTCGGCGTCGATGGTGCGCGCGAGCCACACGCTGTGCGGCATCCACCGCACCGGCGGCTTCCCGGTCGTCGCGATGCTCGCGAAGTCGCTCGAGCAGGCGCTTATCGCGCTCGGCGAGCGCGAAGGCGCGATGCCGCCGGGCACCGAGCCCGTCGTCGCGCGCGCCGTCGCGGCGCTGACCGATCTCGTGTCGCGCGTCGCCGCTCGCGAGGGCTTCGCGCCCTCCGAAGCGCGCGAGGCCGCCGAGAGCGGTGCCGAGCTCGAGGCGCTGCGCCAGGAGGCCACACCCACCGAGCACGACGCCGAGACGCACGCGGCGCGCGATGCCGACCTCGACGACGAGGCGGCGGCGACGCCTGCGGCCACATCGCCGCCCGAGCCGCGAGCGCCGGGCGCGGCGGGCCCGGGCGGCGCCGCGGGCGCCAGCGTGCAGCCCATCAACGTGCGGCCGCTGCGCGCGCCCGACGCCGCGCCGCGCCGCGAGACGGCGCCCGAGACGTCGCTCGCCGACGTGCGCGACGTGATCGAGACGGACGTGCTGCCGATCTTCCTCGAGGAAGCGGCCGATCTCTTCCCGCAGGCCGGCGAGGAGCTCCGCGCGTGGCGCCGCGATCCCGCGTCCGGCGGCGCGCACAAGATGCGCCGCACGCTGCACACGTTCAAGGGCAGCGCGCGGATGGCGGGCGCGATGCGCCTCGGCGAGCTCGCGCACCGGATGGAATCGCGCCTCTTCGAGGGCGAGACGCCGATCGAGGCGACGCCCGCGCTCTTCGAGGCGCTCGACACCGACCTCGACCACATCGCGTTCGTGCTCGACAAGCTCCGCGCAGGCGAGAGCAACACCGCGCTGCCGTGGCTCGGCGCCGAAGCCCCGTCTGCGGAGCCCGCGCCTGCGCCGGAGGTCGACACCGCCGCCGCCACGGCAGCCGCCGCCGCGGTACCTGCGGCGACGCGCGAGGCTGCCCCCGCGCCCGCCGCCGCCGCGCAGGAGCCCGAGGCCGGCGCGCGCGCGATGCTGCGCGTGCGCGCCGACACCATCGATCGCCTCGTCTACGAAGCGGGCGAGGTCGCGATCGCGCGTGCCCGCGTCGAAGGTGAATTGCGGGCGCTCAAGGCCAATCTCCTCGAGCTCAC